>Ga0209194_1001565_pt1 | contig 13783 bp, 10 predicted proteins | sample COGITO_mtgs_1004_FD_184787 | JGI IMG/M metagenome (GOLD analysis project Ga0209194, IMG submission 184787) | Pelagic marine microbial communities from North Sea - COGITO_mtgs_100413 (SPAdes) (version 2) | ecosystem: Environmental > Aquatic > Marine > Epipelagic ...
TGGCTGCATTTAGGCTGGCTAGCCGGCGGCATTAGCATTTGGCCCGTTGCAGCTACCTATCTGGGCACCGTTGGCAGCGCGGCAAACTTGTTCTATCAAGATCGTCATGCCTCCGAACCTGGTGTCTTACCTGATGTTTTATCCGATGTCCTAGACGACTCTGAACCACCTGAAAATCAGCCTTCTACCACTGCCCGGTTCTCTTTCGATACGATCACGGTGACGATCGCCGTCACCATTCTGCTTTTCCGCAGTCTCTTCATCACCCAGGTTCCACCCTATCAGCTCGCTCTAGCCGCAGGCATTTGCGGTGGACTCGCCATCTGGCTATCTAGAACTAAAGCCGCAAAACCCTTCTGGAACTTCACCGGATTTGGACTGCTGTTCCTTGGCTGGGCAGTCTCATACTCGCAAAGTCCGCCCTGGCAGGCCATTGGTGTTAGCGCGATCGCCCTCTACATCCTTGGGGACAAACTCAAGCAAACCTGGCAAACGTCTTACCTACTCGCGGTTATTGGCGTTGCCTGTCAAACCTACATACTCCTATGGTTTGCGCTACCCGCTACCGCAAAAGAGTCTCTACTCTCAATCCTCTCTCGCATTCCTAACGGGCCTACCGACAATCTCACTTGGGCGAGCCTAGGACTCTTTCCAGTTTTGCTGGCACTGCTCCTGTTGGCAAAGCAGCTTCGCCATTGGCAGCAAAGCAACCTTGCCAAGCAAACCGAGTTCATCGCGCTGGCATTCGGCGCGGGATTAACGGTACTGAGCATTCCTAGCAGCTTTACTGTCGCGCTCAGTTTGATCCTTTCGACCTTGACGCTCATTGCCGTTGGTCGCAACCGTCAGTCGCTAGAGCTAGCCACGCTTACTCACGCGGTAGGATTGCTGGCGATCGCCACATCTATCTATTACGTTGCGCCTGAGCTAACCGTTCAACGCTGGACTTACGTAGCGCTAGGAAGTGGGATCGTAGAGATTTTGACCCATCTGATTAGCCGCAGCGATCGCTGGCGCAAAAATCTTTGGTTCGGCGGTATCGGGCTACTGGCAGTCGCCTACTTTCTACTAGCCACTTATTATTACCAACAGCCAAACTGGGCCTGGTTCCCCATTCCTATTCTCTTTTGTGCGATCGCCAACCACCGCCGCACGCTCTATCCCAAAACAGCCGCCGCCCTCTCAGCAGCAGCCTTCTTTCTACAAACGCCCTGGGTATTTCTAAGCTGGACAGCTGCGATCGTCAACTTTGCGATCGCCACCCTTTGCGCCGGACTCAACAGCCGCATTTGGCGAACCCTGCCCGCAGCGCTGTTTACAGTCGGCGAAGCGATCGCCCTTACCAACACTCTGCTTCTATACCGCCTGATCAAACTACCCGAGCCAGATCCAGGATGGCTTCTGAGCCTGTGCGCAGTTGAGATTTGGGCGCTATGGCTTCTGCCTAGACTGATCTCTCGTCGCGCTGGGCTGCTAAGTGCGCTCTACCAAAAAGCCTGTCTGCTATGGAGCTTCGCCCTACTGGCGCTCTTTGCACTGACTGAAACAGTCGTTGCGATCGCATTTCTATCAGACTCAGCTAGCTCTAGCACCAGTTCCCTGGCCTATTCCATTCTCGCCGCAATTCTGCTCGCCGCCGCGCTTATCGAGAACATCCGTCACCAGCCCGCAGGCTGGAAATACTGGAGCTTAAGCTGGACGGTTGCAGCCGCAGTGACCCTGGGGCTGATAGAAATTGGCGCCAGCAGCCGCCTATACGCGATCGCCTTTTTCGTGCTGGCCTTCATCGCCCAAATCGCAGGCGATCTCTGGGCTAAAAATCATCCGAGCTACCGCACTAGCTGGCACGGCGTTCCACTTATCTACGCAGCCATCGGCGGCTATCTAGGTCACCTCACGTTCTTTGCTGAAACCGGGCTTTACACCATTGCGGCAGCGGTTATCTTCGTTAACATCGGACGCCGAAGCCCCAGACTCAATCCGCTCAGCTACTTCGGCCTACTCGCTTTTACAGCAGGGGCTTACGAACTGCTGGTCTACCAACTATCGCAAGCCCCTGGTGGCAGCCCTGGCGATGGCGCTACGTTACTAGCAGCGCTGGCCTTAGTCATCGCCCTGCTAGAAAAATGGCTCAGCCCCTGGCTGCATCGCTATTTAAGACTCCCCATTGCAGCGGTTCAAAATACCGCCCATTTACATTGGGTCTTCGGCAGTCTTTTAAGCGCACTCGCGCTTACCGCCGGGCTTAGCCAACCCACCGGCACCCGCCTTTGGATAATCATCTCGCTTGCACTCGCCGCCTACGCGCTAATCGTCGGCAACCGCCTTTGGACCCCGCAAACCCGCGTCACCAGCCACGCCGTTTGGACAAGCGTTGGCCTGCTAGAAATACTTTTCTGCTTAGCCTTCAGCCGATTCGAGCTATTTTTTGACAGAGCCGCTTTGCTTACCTGGGCAGGCGTTATCGCCTGCGCCGTCAGTACCATCATCTATCGCCTTCCCTGGGATCGCTGGGGCTGGCCGCTTCGCCCTTTCCGGCTGCTCAGCATTTGGCTACCCATGCTCACCGTTGCCAGCACCGTATTTCAGGTGAAAATTCCAGGTCTACTGGCTGTCAGCGCCTTCTACGCCTGGATGGCAAAAGCCTGCGATCGCATTCGTCTTAGCTATCTCAGCATCTTTCTTCTAGACTGGGCCATCCTCGACTATCTCGACAGTCAATCGCAGCTCACGGCGCTAGGCATTGCCATCATCGCCGGACTCTCCATTCTCTACGTCGCCCAGGTAGATCCCTATTTCAAAGCCGTTCAACAAAGGCAGCAGCGGCACATTCTAAGAATTCTCGCCAGCGTTGCGATCGCCCTCACCGCTCTTTACCAAGCAGAAACTTCCAGCCCCATGCTGCTATACGCGGCGCTCACGCTCGTCTTGGGTCTCGGCTTCATCTTCACGGGGCTTTTCCTCAAGGTTCGCGCATTCTTATACGTTGGTACGCTCGCTTTTGTTGTTCAAATTATTCGAGTTCTTTGGCTGTTTATCAGCACTTACTCTCTTCTTCTTTGGGCTGTCGGTATCGTACTAGGACTCATATTTATTTGGATTGCGGCCACGTTTGAATCCAGGCGATCGCAGGTCACTCAACGATTAGACACCTGGACAGCCGCTTTAGATACCTGGGACTAATGCGCTGCAAAAAGATAGACTTAACGCACTCGCCTCCGATAAGTCTAAACTCGCTATAACCCATCTACTCGTCAGTAACGCAGCGGCTGAGCCATCCCATATAGACACCTCATCGTTTTTGCCTATATAGGCAAAATCTGGTAGTTTTCTTTCGCCTCACTTACCGCCATCTACGCTAATCAGCCCAGGCCCGCTCGATATCAGGATCAGCAGCCCGCCTATAAGCGCCACGTTCTTCAAAAATCCAGTGAGATCGCTGAGCGGTGGATGGAAAAGCAATGTTGTCGGAACTAAAAAGATAATCAACAAAATAGCGCCAATCTGCGTTTTGTAGCCCAGGATTACAGAGAGTGAGCCGAGCAGCAAAGCTGCGATCGCACCAACAGCTAACAAAGCAGGAGCCGGCAATCCTTTACTGGCAATTGTCGGAACAAATTCAGAAAATCCGAGCAAATGGTTTACACCTGCATTTAGAAAGATCAGCGCCAAACAAATTCGTCCAGCCAACGGTAAATAAGTCATAAGGGATTTTAGCAACGGGAATTCTAACAACGTCTTATAAAAGACAGGCTACTGCAAAGGTACAATTTTTGCATTAATACAAGCCGGGATGCGGGCAAAGCCTATCCCGCGAAGAATCGCTCTAGTCACAGTCCTAGCCGCACCAGTAGAACGGACATATTAGCCAAAACGCGGTTAAAATAGTCGCAGACCATCGGGTTAACCATGTCTAACTCTGCTGCCACCACCGCTACCGCCGCCGATTCGCAAGCGGCTAATTCTCAGGTAGATATCCCAGAAGTCTTACCAGGCATATCGCTTAGCGAACAACAGTGGCAGGCACTGCAAGCTCTCGAAGAATTTATCAACAGCAAAGAAAAGATCTATCTGCTCACGGGCTACGCAGGCACCGGCAAAACGACCTTGCTGCAAGCGCTCATTGCTCGCCTACAGCAGCAGTATGATCCCCGTCCTATTGCCCTAACCGCGCTCAGCAATAAAGCCACCAAAGTATTGCAGTCTATGGCCTACCGCTGGAACTGCGAAGTAGACTGCATGACCTGCTGCCGCCTGCTCGGACTAAAGCCCGTTATCGACAAAGAAACCGGAGGCCAAAAGTTCGAACCCGATCGGGGCCGCAAAAACCTCACCACCGAGTACGATTTGGTCGTCGTGGACGAATGCTCCATGATCAACCAAGAAATGTGGGACTTGCTGGTAAACTCCGTCTCCCAATTTACGCAGCGAACGCAGCTTTTGTTCGTTGGCGACTCCGCTCAGCTTCCCCCCGTGGGCGAAACTGAAGCCCCCTGCTTCGAAGCAATTATCCACCGCAGCGACCTAACAGAAGTAATTCGCTATGGCGGCGCAATTGGACTACTCGCCGAAGATATTCGCACCAATCTAGAGCGACCTGCGATGCCAAGAGCACAGAGCGATCGCAACGCCGAAAAAACAGAAGGTATTTTCACCATCCCACAGCCTCAGTGGGAGCAGCTCATGCTCCGCGCTTTCAAAAGCGACGCCTACGAAAACAATCCCAATCAGGTACGCGTTCTCGCCTACACAAACAAAAGAGTAAGCTACCTCAACAACAAAATTCGCGCCGCCATCTACGGCGATAAAGCCGCTCGATTCGTGGCCGGAGAAAGACTCGTTGCTCGTAACGCCTGCATGGGTAAAGACGGCATTTTGCTGCAGACCTCAGAAGAGTGCCAGGTATTAGCGGCTTATCTTACTCGTCACGAAGGCTGGCGAGTCTGGGAACTAGAAGTAGAAACCGAAGAAAACCAGGAGCGCACGCTTCGAGTTTTACATGAGGACGAAGGCCAGCGGTTCAAAGAAATTCTCTCCGACTACTCAGAGCAAAAGCAGTGGATGGCCTTCTGGGACTACAAGGAGCTTTTTCATGATGTTAGCTACGCCTATAGTCTCACCGTTCACAAAAGTCAGGGTTCCACCTTTCAAGACGTTTTTGTAGACGTGCCAAACCTTATGCTCAACCGTAAAGTTGTCGAGCGAAATCAGCTCTATTACGTCGCCTTTACCCGCGCAGCCAAAAGGCTGTTTTTATGTCAGTAATATATCGGCAGAGATTGATCGTAAAACTAACTAACAGAAGAATCAATACAGCAGGCCAGCGATGCACCCAAAGGAATTGGCCGCTGAACGCTCAATTTCATCTAAACGCGGCGACCAGACACCAGTGAAACTACAAACAGCACTAAGAAAACAAAGAACAAGATTTTTGCGATACTAGCCGCACCAGCCGCTATCCCACCAAATCCCAAAACACCGGCAATGACTGCAACTATCAAGAAAAGCAGCGTATAACCTAGCATAGAGGCTCCTTACCCAGCAGAGAACGGGCGCAAAAACAAACAGACTTCACTCAATTAAACGCGAGCTGTATAAAAAAACGCTCTCTCTAAGGAATTACCCGTAGATCTAATGGTCTATTCCCAAAGGCACACATACCGTATATCTTTTGCCGGGCAATGAGGTCTTCTAGAATGCTGTTTATAGCAAGGTTAGAACAACTATTTTAGGCAGTCATTACAAACATTCATCGTAAACAGACAATCTCACAGCCAGGCACTTTCGCCGCCACCCCAAAGTCAGAAGATAGGGCCACATACACAATTCGATCTGTCCAAGCGTCGTTCTCGTACACAAAGTCCCGCCGAACGCATTCCTCTCTCATCCCCACGCTCTTTGCTAGAGCAACAGACGCCCAGTTATCTAAATTAATGTGCGCTTCAATACGCTGATACTTTAGCTGCTTGAATCCAGCAATGAGTCCAGCTCGAACGGCCTCTTTACCAAACCCCTGCCGCCAGGCATGATTATGGATGCCATAGCCCAGCACGCCCCACTGATTGTCCTGGCGGCAAATAGTTGAAATATCAACATTACCTAGATGTTCTTGTCCCTGCTTCGAGAAAACACCGAGCACGTAGGTCTTATCTTCTACCGCGATCTTTTGGTGATGCTCGCATAAGTTCACAAACCAGTCGCGAGTACAGTTTCTCAAATCTCGCCAGCCAGAGTCGTAAGCGCTCACCGCAGGCCAGCGCTTAGCAAAACCCTCACACCATCGCTCGTAGTCATCCGGTCTTTGGGGCCGCAGCACCAACCGCTCAGTCTCAAGCGTCAGCGCCCAAAGATCTCTTTTGTCGCCCATCGCCTATGCCTTTCAAAAGATAGCAGCCAAAGCAACCATAGCCTGACATCCCAGCGCTAAGACATGAGCTTTGCACTCACGCCTAGTCAGTCTGTAAAGCGGATCTATCTGCTGGGCTGTTGATCGGCGGTAGCTGTAGGCTTGATTCTGCTCGACGCAGGGCCTCCATCCGGTTCGCCAAAATATTTTCTGGCGGCAAGCGATTAAGTACTTTTAGCGCCGCTAGACGCTGACGCACTTTGCCTACAGCGCCAACGATGAAAACCGCTCTTTGCTGAGCAATGGCCTCCCGTACCATATTCTCAATCGCCAGTGAAGCCGTCACACCCAATAGGGGCACCTCACTTAAATCTAGAATCAGTACTTCAAAGTTATTCACAATCGTCATGCGCTGAGAAATCGTTTTCGCCGCGCCAAAGCTCATCGGCCCGCTGAGCCGGAACAGCAGTACCTTTCCCTCGACGGCTGCGAGCAGCTCTCGCTCATCTGCACTTAAAGACTCATCTGTCGGGGTCACAATGGTCTGCACCTTGTCCCGTTGCAAAGCCGTCAGGTGCTTTACCGTCAGCAAGTTAGCCACAAACGCACCGGCAGCGACTGCTGTAATTAGATCGACAAACACGGTCAAGAACAGTACGCCATACATCAGCGCTGTTGCCTTGATAGACACCTTATGCGCCCGCCTCAAAAAGCTCCAGTCGATAATATCAATGCCAACCTTAATCAAAATGCCTGATAGCACCGCTACCGGAATTCTCTCTGTAACCGGCCCAGCGCCTAATAGCACTCCGCCTAGCAGCACTGCATGAGTCATCCCCGACAGCGGCGTCTGCCCGCCGGACTTCACGTTAATGACCGTCCGCATCGTGGCTCCGGCCCCCGGCAAACCACCCATCAGCCCAGACACCATATTGCCAATGCCCTGACCAATTAGCTCCCGGTCGGAGTTGTGCTGCGATCGCGTAATATTATCGGCAACCAGCGAAGTCAACAGCGAGTCAATCGCGCCGAGCGTCGCCAAAACCAGACCGTAGCCCAGCATGTCTTTAGTGGCGCTTAGGCTAAACAACGGTAGGTGAGGCGCAGGTAAACTAGACGGGATCTCGCCAATGCGCGGCACCGCGCCGTTTCCCAAAAAGAGAGAAAGCACTGTACCCGCAACTAGCGCGACCAAAGGAGCAGGCAATACGCGGTTAATCCGTTTGGGCATGCCGAATACGATTACCAGCGTTAGCAGCCCTAGCGCTAGGGCTGCGGTATTGCGATCGCCCCAAAGGCTCCATAGCCGCCGAATAGAATCGACCACGCTAGCCGACCCCTCCACGCCAAACAAAGGCGCAATCTGTAGCGTAAAAATAATCACGCCCACCCCCGACATAAAGCCAGAGATCACCGTATAGGGCATCAGCGTAATGTATTCGCCAAGCCGCAGCAGACCAAACCCAATCTGAAACAGCCCGCCAAAAATCACCACGGTAAACGCCAGAGCCGTCCCCGCATCGACGCCATACTTAGCAATTAAGCCAGTAAACACAGTCGCCATTACTACCGTCATCGGCCCGGTAGGCCCGGAAATTTGAGACGGCGTACCACCAAACAAAGCGGCAAAAAAGCCGGTGAAAATCGCCCCGTAGAGTCCGGCACTTGCGCCCGCACCTGAAGATACGCCAAACGCTAGCGCTAACGGCAGCGCCACAATTGCCGCCGTAACTCCGCCTAAGATATCGCCCTTCACATTTCTAAGATGTAGCCCGTGAATGCTCGTTAGCCGAACCATGCTTTATTAATCACTCCATCGGCAGACTTCACGATGGTAAGGGCAAAAGTTAATTCATCCGGCAGTCTTAGCAATCGCTTTCGATCTCCAGCGAAATAGGCCTTGTTTCAGTCCTGGTTTAACCGGTTATTGACCGATTTATTCTGCTAGCTCATTTTATTTCCTGCGCGATCGCCTCAATCACCCGCTCAATCTGCTGCCGCTCCACCATCAAATTTGTCACCGCTCGAATCCGATGCGGCCCCGTTGCCAGCACTGCTACATCCCTATGCGCCATACCCTTCACAACTTCAGACGCCGACTGCCCCGGCAAATCAAAGTTCACAATGTTGGTTTGAACAGACGCCAGATCTATTTCAACGCCCGCCATATGCTGCAACCCCTGCGCTAGCGCCTGCGCATTATCGTGGTCTTCAGCTAGGCGATCGCGCTGCTTCTCCAAGGCATACAAAGCCCCCGCCGCGATAATTCCCGCCTGCCGCATCCCCCCGCCAAACAGCTTGCGAAACCGTCTTGCTTTGGCCATCATCTCCGCGCTCCCCACCAGCGCCGAGCCCACTGGTGCACCTAGGCCCTTAGAAAAGCAAACGCTGACCGTATCGAACGGCGCAGCATAATCCGCTTCGCTAATGCCCGTTGCCACACAAGCGTTCCAAAACCGAGCGCCGTCTAAATGCAGCCGTAAGTCTTGTTGAAGACACACCTCAGCAATCTCTTGGATAGTCTCCAACGGAAAAATACGACCGCCGCTGCGATTGTGCGTATTTTCTACACAAACCAGCCGAGTTCTAGGAAAGTGAGGGTCTTGAGGTCGCAAAGCCTGCTCAACCGCCGCCGCCGAAAAGACGCCGCCAATACCCGGTAAAAGGTTGCAGCTTACACCAGAGAGCGCCGCCGGACCACCGCCTTCGTAATAATAAATGTGGGCTTCAGCTTCCAGCATAATTTCATCGCTAGGCTGAGTATGCACTCGCAGCGCCACCTGATTCGTCATCGTGCCCGACGGCATATAAACCGCCGCCTCTTTACCCAAAAGCTCTGCTACGTACGCCTCTAACGCGCTCACCGTAGGGTCATCGCCCAGCACATCGTCACCCACCGGCGCAGCCATCATGGCCCTACGCATATCCTCCGTAGGCTGAGTAACGGTATCGCTTCTCAAATCAATCATTCTAAGTATGCGCTACGAAATAACGCCATGCAGAGTTGTTTTTTATACCGGGCACCTTAAATCAGCAGTCGCTTTATTTAGATCCGCAGATTTCAGCCAATATGTCTTACTACAAGTATCCTAACGCTCGCAGAATGCTGTTAAGAATGCCGGTGGCTCATCAAGAGCTGTTTACGCTGACTCAAGTAGAAGCGATCGAAGAGGCCCTTACTCCGCGCACCCACAAGCTCGACCTGCGAATGGGCTTACCTTTACTAGGAAAAGGCGCTTACTTCGTATTTATGGGCGGCCCCAACTACAGACAGGAAAATAGGCAGGAAAATCGAAAATCGCCTCAAAGTTCGCCCGCAGAGATGCACTTTGCCTTATCAAGTTCAGTTGCAGTGGGCACAACCCTACAGCGCAGTCCTACGGTTTGCCGTCTACTACAGCGATTGCCTAACCACATCATGGCAACGTTTCAACCGGTACAAATTCAGGCCATGGAAGCAGCTCTAGTGCCTCGCCGTCATCTCATTGATATGCGGCTATCGCTGCCGCTGTTTGGCCGAGACGCTTATTTAGTGTTTGCCGCTGGGCCAAACCGAAGGGGCCACTATAGAGACCTCCAAAACGGCAATCCTTTTATCATGCCAGCCGTCTTTGCTAGCGTCATCGTTGGCGCAGGCTCCATTTTAGGACTGGTTCAGCTTAAAACCAGCGAAGTCTTCGCCGAACCCGATCCGGTATTCGACCAGGGACCTGCGTTCTACGAGACGAAAGTGCCTTTCAAAAAGACCCAGCGAGAATGCTTAGAAAGCGGGCGAGAGTGGATAGAAAGTAAGTGCATCGACCAGATTCATGACCCTTCTTTCTAAGGTCAAACGGTGAAGACTCGCTAGCCGAATTCGGGAAAGGTAAAAGTAATTGCTATAGTGCCTAACGGCTCTGCCCATCCCATCATGAACACCCCTGTGCATCCTCAGATCCAACGAACTCTCGCCGCGATTGTGGTCACTGATGCGGTTGGCTTTAGCAAGCACATGTCACAAGACGAAGATAGGGCGCTATCGATTATCAACCGAGATCTAAAGCTCATCGGCGAGCTTTGCGAATTTTTTGAAGGCAAAATTCTTAAAACCGTTGGCGATGGAATGCTGATGTACTTTGTCAGTGCGGTACAAGCAGCGGCCTGCGCGGTAGAGATCCAAAAGACCTTTGGCGGCTTTATTCAATCTGGGCAGGCGGGTAACCACTTTGTGCACCGCGTCGGCGTCCATTTAGGCGATATTTTCTTCAACCAGGAAGACATGATGGGCACGGGCGTTAACGTTGCCGCCAGGTTGGAGTCGGAGGCTTACCCAGGGGCTATCTGCATGTCTCAGGTGGTATATAACGTCGTAAAATCGCGGCTAGATCTAGACGCAGACTACATTGGCGAACTCGCGCTAAAAAATATTGAAGGCGGCATTCCGGCTTACCATGTCTGGCCTAAAGGGATGCGCCCCGAGGGCACCCACGGCGGCGAAACGACAGAGGCTATTGCACCACTAGCGGTAACGCCATTGAGTGCAGCGCTCAAAACCCTAACGAGCCACAAAAATCATCGCCGCATTAAGAAGCTGCTGTATGGGGTTTACTACGGCATGTGGGAAAACAATGCAGCCGTGCTAGAAGCCGTCTCGCTTAAGACGCTGATAGAGGTGCTCACAGAGCGCAGTGCAACGCTAGAAGACTGCCGCAAGAGTCTCTATCAAATTGTCGATACGCTTAACCGCAAAGCAGCTTACGCCAAAGTTGCTGATACCATTCTCGATAGCCTTCACGCTTTTTATTCAGAAGAGTCGTTAGGCATGGCAGAGGCCGAGACAGATGCCTCTCCGACAGAAACGGGTGGTGTACTGATTAATCCGATGATTGCTCTGTACAAAGACGTGGCCGACCGCATTGACCTGAGACCAGAGCGGGCGCGGATGAAGAAGCTGCTTTATTGCTTGTGCTACGAAAAGTGGGAGAACGATAATGATGCGATCGCTCAAATTCGCACCATCACGCTAGTAGAAACCCTTTATCAGCAAATCACGACTATTCAGGGTTTGCAAAACCGGCTGCGGGCCGTCCTGCTGCGGCTCAACCGCAAGGCCACATACGCCCCTATTGCCAACGAACTGTTCGAAGAGTGCCAGGCGCTATATCCAGAAGGGAACAGACAAGTTGCGCTGCCGGGCGCTGCCGATCTTGAAGACCCTGCGGAAGACCACACAGAGATAAAAGTGACTAAAAAGGCCGCAAATCACTGGGCCGGGACGCAGTCTGCCACGCAGCATATGCTTACCCGCTGAATTCTAAGCCAGGCTCAAAAGAGCCAGCCTAATACGGATAGCTAGCCTGATATTATTAGCTAGACATCATCAACCGGCAAAGCGGACACATGAGCATCCCCAAAGTTTTTATCGATGGTGAAGCAGGCACAACCGGACTACAAATTCATCAGCGCCTAGCAAACCGCACAGACCTAGAAGTCATCAGCATCGATCCAGCAAAGCGCAAGGATGCGGACGAGCGCGCCAAGATGATCAACGCGGCAGACGTAGCGATTCTGTGTTTACCCGACCAAGCCGCAGTGCAGGCGGTGGCTTTAGTCAATAATGAGACAACCAAAGTTCTCGATGCTAGCAGCGCCCATCGGACGCTTTCTGACTGGGCCTATGGATTTCCGGAGCTAATGGCAGGCCAGCGAGAGGCGATCGCACAATCAAATCGGGTCGCCAATCCAGGCTGCTATCCGACTGGCTTTTTAGCCCTAGTTGCGCCGCTAGTAAAAGCGGGACTGTTGCCCGAGAGCTTTCCAGCCACTATCAATGCCATTTCAGGATATTCTGGCGGCGGCAAGCAGCTCATTGCAAAACACGAGACGTTTAGAAAAGAAGAACAAGATAAAGGTCAGTTTGAGTCGAGAGAACCCTTTAGCCCCTATGGCCTAAAGTTTGGGCACAAGCATGTAAAAGAAATGCACAAGTTCTCTGGATTGAGCCACGCGCCTCTATTTGTTCCAGCCGTTGGAGACTTTGAGCAGGGCATGGTTGTACAGGTGCCGCTGCCGCTGTGGTCGCTAGCGCAGCCGCCCACCGGAGAGAAAATCCACGAGACTATTGCCAGACATTTTGAAGGCGAGCCGTTCGTGAAAGTAATGCCTTATGCGAGCGAAGAAGATTTGCGAGACGGCAGTTTCTTTGTGACCAAAAGAGCGAATGGGACTAACGAGGTACAGCTCTCGGTATTTGCTAACGATCAGACACAGGAAGCTTTGCTAATCGCCCGATTAGACAACCTAGGTAAAGGCGCTTCGGGAGCGGCGGTGCAGAACTTGAATCTCATGCTGGGCTTACCCGAACAAGAAGGGCTAGTTTAAGCATCGGCAAAAGCCTCGACCGTCAGTTGCTTTGTACGCGAGTGGTTCATGATAAAAGAGTGAAAGGCAGGGACTTCTAAGGGGCGATCGCCCGCTCGCATCTTAGTCTCTTCAAACCCTATAATCATGTCGTTGGCCTCTCCGCCAAATGGGCTAATAGGGCCAACCGTCCCAGCCGTCCCAGCGATGATGGTGTAGGGGCAATCTAGCGCGGGCAAGCAGGTATAAAAGTCGAGGCTAGCCATATTAGCGCCGCACTGTTTGGCAAACCACTGATAGGGCAGTAGCCGATTGGCCCAGCGGCCCAGCCGAGGAGACTGATTGGGCGGCGCTAGCATGACAACATGGGCCGGTAGCGGAAAATCAGCCTTAGCAAAATCAGCCTTGGCTAAGGCCGCGCGAGTGAGTACGCCGCCTAGCGAATGAGTGACGATGCCATAAGGGCCAGCGGCAGCAAGTTCCCGGCAGCGATCGCGCAACCGGTCTGCAATCTCATCAAAAGGATGAAACAACGCCACATAGTCAAATAGCTCAGTAGTATGGCCTGCGCCCTGTAGCGAAGGCGCTAAGCCCGACATCGACCAAGAGGTGCGGCCTAGGCCGTGAACCAGTAAAATTTTCACAGGATTTAGACTCCTTTAACGAATGCGGTCGAGCGGCTTAAGCTATGGTTTCTTCGAATGGTCAATCTTTTTAGAGACAGCCCTCCTCATAGAGGATGCTTGGAAAGACAAATTCTCTCACAATAATTGTTGAAATCTTGTTGAAATTATAGTTCAGAAATTATGGTTCAAGTTAAAGTTACAGGCCTTGCGACTAAGCTCAATCCGATCAAGTCTCAGCTTTCAGACATTATTCATAGCTGCCTTCAAGAAGCTATCGGTACGCCCGAGAACAAACGATTTCAGAGGTTTTTTTGCCTGCAGCCAGAAGACTTTTACTATCCAGCAGACCGCTCAGAGCAGTACACCATTATTGAGATTGTTATGTTTGAAGGGCGCTCGATAGCAGTCAAAAAGAAATTGACAGAGCTGCTATTTAAACGAATTCATCAACAGCTAGAGATTGCCTTTGACG
>Ga0209194_1001578_pt1 | contig 13658 bp, 9 predicted proteins | sample COGITO_mtgs_1004_FD_184787 | JGI IMG/M metagenome (GOLD analysis project Ga0209194, IMG submission 184787) | Pelagic marine microbial communities from North Sea - COGITO_mtgs_100413 (SPAdes) (version 2) | ecosystem: Environmental > Aquatic > Marine > Epipelagic ...
GAACAAGGCGAATCCGCGACTCAGGTGTTTGCCAAACTGTTCGACAAGCAGAATAAGGGGGTGCCTGCATGACGCACTAACTAACGCCTCAACTATTTTTCTACCGTCAGAGCACAACACTCAAGTAATTAGTCAAGATGCTAAGCAATCTCTATCCCGATATCAAAGGTGCCGGTGTAGCCCTGGTTAGCCTCAGTGAGTTGAAGCGTTAGCTGCTGCCCACCGTCTTGATAGATGCGATCGCGCGCATTCCGCATATCCCTTTGCCCTCTGCTGTTATAAGGAGATTGCGCAAACACCTCATCGCTCAGCGCATCGTCAAAATAAAGCTGCGACGTAAACTCATAGCCCTGTAGATTTGTGCTGTTGCGAATCTTGAAATGAGTATGAACAGTGCGCCCTCGATACCAGCCAGGATAAATCGTGATAAATTCTACAGTGCCATCAGCGCCACTCACCTGAGAACCCCGTAGGAATTTCTCTCCGACAGTATCGAAGCTTCTGTCTGTTACATCCGAATAGACACCTTCAGCATCGCAATGCCACAAGTCTACAATTGCCCCTACGAGAGGAACGCACTCGCTTGCACTCACCCGTGAGACTCGCAGTACCAGCCGCAGCGGGACACCTGCTTTACCTTCGCGAATATCAGATCGGTTCAGCGATTCTTCAACAAAGTAGGGCCCTTCTGTCTGCTCTGGACTGACGATGCAGCTAGGCAGGGCTGTTTGAGGCATATCGGCTGCGCTCTGAGCAGATATGCCTGTATTGGCAACCTTTTTTGTAGACAACTCAGAAGACTCGGCGGCAGTAGAGCCAGCAGACTGGCGCTGACACCCTAGTAAGGACACAGCAGCAGTACCACCGATAAAACCCAGGACATTCCGACGCTTTATCGTTCGACGCTTTATAGAGAGAGCCGGGGATAGAAATAATGGTTTTTTATTCATGGTATTTGTATGGATTAAAGAGAGGATGCTCAGAAAGAAGATGCTGACAGCGGCAACACAATCGCACCTCCTTTCTGAAACTTTCTCGTGACTTTTTCGGGGTTTTTTAAAGAACTAGGAGTCGGTTTGTGGACTCTCGGTTTGTGGACTCTCGGTTTGTGGACTCTCAGAGCGATCGCCGCGTCGGCCTTCACCCCGTTCTGGCAGCTGCTGGCGCTGTTCTTCTGTGAGCACAGCGCTAATTTGCTCATGGGTTTCCTCGTGAATAGCCCGCAGCTGTTCGCGCTGCTCATCAGTCAAATCCAGAGACCTCCAGGCCCTGCGACCTAGCTCACCTTCTCCCAATTCTGCTCGCTGCTCGACGGTTAGCAGCGCTTCCATTTGGCTGCGCTCATCGCTACGGATAGCTTCAATTTGAGTAGACTGAGCCTCAGTGAGATTGAGATCTTCTAAACCTGGGCCACGACGATGTCCGCGCCCCTCGCCATCGTGCATTTCCGCTAGCTGCTGGCGCTGTTCCTCTGTGAGAATGGCATTGATTTGATCGCGAGAGCCTTCGCGCAGGCTGCGAATTTGACTGCGCTGATCGTCGCTCAAATCAAGGGCTCTGAAGGCTCTTTTGGGGGAGTCGCTGGCCGCTAGGGTCTCGCGCTGTTCGGGTGTTAACAGTGCTTCTGTTTGGCTGCGAGTTTCCGTGCGAATCGCTTCGATTTGGCTCGATTGCGCCTCACTCAGGTTTAGCTGTTCGAGGTGGTGCCCCCCTCGTCTGCCGCTGTCTTGGGCGTCGGTTTGGGCATCGGCCACGCGAGCCAAAGTAAAGGGCGCGGCGATTAGGGCGATCGCAGCCAAACTGCCTAAGGAGAGGGCTTTGAAGTTGAAGTTCATAAATGTACGATCTTGTGAATGTGCTATGGAATAAATGTGTTATGGAGCGTCTTGCAAAGCCGTAAGACGGTCTTAAAACTTACGCATCGGCTCTGCTTTTGTTGACACTTCCATCGTAGATAAGTGCTTCGCCTTTCAGTAGCGCAAAAGGTCACGACTTTACCCATGACCTTTGTCACATTCGATAGCGCCATAGCATCTAGCAGAGAAGCCAAAACAAAGATCAGACTTTCCGTTGCCTGGTAGACAGTTTTTGTTTTTTTAATCTTATAGGCTTTGAAAACAGTAGATTCTGTGGGAAGCCCTGCTATGCTCTATCCGCCCTTTCGCCCGGTCAGATCTGCTTCGAGACGCCGATTTTTGAAGCTGGTGGGCAGGGCAGGCGGAACGGCGGCGGTGCTGACGACAATGAAGGAGATGGGCTTGATTTCGTCGGTAAAGGCCGCGAAAAAGCCAACGCTACACTCGCAGCAGGGGGCAGGCACTCGCGTGGTGATTTTGGGGGCAGGCATTGCAGGGATGACGGCGGCCTACGAGCTGAGCAAGGCAGGCTATAACTGTCAGATTTTGGAGGCACGCGATCGCGCGGGCGGGCGCTGCCAAACGCTCCGGGGCGGCGATGTTCTAATCGAAAACAGCAATATAGGAAATAGCAGGATAGAAAGCAACAGCGCTCAAACCTGTTCTTTTGATGAGGGCCTGTATCTCAATCCGGGGCCTGCGCGTATTCCGTATCATCACACCGCGCTGCTGGGCTACTGCAAAGAATTTGGCGTACCGCTAGAGGTACGCGTCAATGAGAACAGAGCCACTTATTTTCAAGACGATGAGGCCTTTGGCGGTCGGCCCGTTCTCAACCGCCGCGTGGTAAATGACACGCGGGGCTACATCTCTGAGCTGCTGGCCAAGGCCATTAGTCAAAAATCGCTCGATCAGGAAATCTCTGAGCTAGATCAGGCACGGCTTATGGAGTTTGTGAGAAGTTTCGGCAGTTTGGGTGATGACTATCGCTATACCGGCAGCGCGCGAGCAGGCTATACGAGTTCTCCAGCAGCGGGCGATCGCGCCGGAGATCCGTTTGAGCCACTGGGCCTATCAGCCCTGCTTGACGCCGACTTTTGGAGCTATAAGCTGCACTTTGGCGAAGGCTATACCCAGACGGCTACGATGCTGCAGCCGGTTGGCGGTATGGATAAAATCGCCCAGGCGTTTGAACGGCAGGTCGGCGATTTGATTGAATATGGCGCTCAGGTCAGCCAGATTAGAAAGACGCCGACAGGCGTGAGAATTGTGTATGGCGCGGCTGAGGAGGCAGGTGAGGCTACGGGCGGGGCTACAGAGAAAGTGCTGGAGGCTGACTATGCAATCTGTACCTTTCCGCTGACGGTGCTAGCGGATGTAGAGGCTGATTTTTCACCCACAGTGCAGGCTGCGATCGCTAAAGGCGGCAGTCAGTATGTCAACGCGGTTAAAGTGGCTTTTCAGGCAAAGCGGCGATTTTGGGAGGAAGACTACAACATATATGGCGGCATTTCTTGGACAGAAAGAGACATTACACAAATTTGGTATCCGTCTACTGGCTTTCACAGCAACAAAGGGATTGTGGTCGGTGCGTACATTTGGGACAACGAAATTGGCAATGCCTGGGGCCTGCTTTCACCCGAAGAGCGGATGGCCAAAGCAATAGAAGCCGGGAGCGCCATTCATCCTGGCTATGCAGATGAAGTATCAGCCGCAGCCGGAACGACCATTGCCTGGAAAAACGTGCCCTATAGCCAGGGCGGCTGGGCTGAGTGGGAAGACGAACAGCGAGAAGCAGCCTACAAAGTGCTGTTGCAGCCTGACGGCCCAATATTTTTAGCAGGAGAGCATTTGAGCTATTTAACCGGCTGGCAAGAAGGAGCTGTGCGCTCGGCGCTGCTGGCAGTGGAGGGAATTGCTGAGCGGGTGGCGCTGGCGGCTTAAAATGCGAAGATGCGCAAAACGAGAAAATGCCTAAAACGAGAAGATTGACGCAAAAGACGGAAAGTGAATGAAAGTGTTCTTTATCAAACTGTTCTTTATTATCTGTGAGAGTTTATTATCTGTGAGAGTTTGTTATCTGTGAGAGTTTGTTATCTATGAGAATTAAATCGATGTCGTGGAAGAAACTGGCGCTAGCTGGACTGCTTGCGATCGCGCTATCCCTAAGCCTGAGCCTGGGTCTAACAACCCGTGTCACCGCTCAAGTAGAAACAGCACCTAGCGTAATCCGCCACCCAATTCCAGGCTCAGACTTTCCAATTTCGCAAGCCGTAGAAATTCCCGCTGACGCCACCCTGGTCTATCTCAGCGGCCAGGTTCCGGCTATCATAAACGAGTCTGCCGATACAGGAACGATAGCCGCTTTTGGCAACACCGAAACGCAAACGCTCAGCGTCTTGGGAAAAATTCAAGATATTTTGACCGACCTGGATTTAACAATGGGCGACGTGGTCAAGATGCAGGCATTCTTAGTCGGCGATCCGGAAATGGCCGGGACAATGGACTTTTCTGGATTTATGGCGGGCTATACGCAGTTTTTTGGCACAGAAGAGCAGCCCAATCTACCCTCACGCTCAGCTATGCAGGTGGCTGGGCTAGTGAATCCTGGCTGGCTAGTTGAGATTGAAGTGGTGGCGTTACGGCAATAAAAAAATAGTCAGGGACAAGAGACAGACGATTTACTCTAATTCTGTTCTTTCTCTAATTCTATTCTATATATTAATATACTGGTCTACCTCCCAGTTCGTCACCTGAGAGCAAAATTCGCCCCATTCTTTTCGCTTGAATTCAAAAAAGGTTTTAGCGCCAAGCTCACCCAGCGTGTTCATCAGCAGCGGGTTTTGCTCTAGCGCAGTGAGCGCCTCAAACAAGTTAGTGGGCAGCGTCTCTAAGTTCGGGAATTCTGCCCCCCTGGCGAACAGATTTTCATCAATGCGATCGCCCGGAGAAATCTCGTTCTTTAGCCCGTCTATGCCAGCAGCTAGCAGCCCTGCCAGCGCCAAATACATATTCGCCGAGCCGTCAATCAACCGACACTCAAACCGGCCCGCTTCGGGAATGCGCAGCAGGTGCGAGCGATTGTTGCCACCATAGGAAATGTAGCGCGGGGTCCAGGTGCTACCAGAGGTTGTGGCATTGGCCCCTAGTCGCCGATAAGAGTTGACGGTGGGCGCAAACAGCGCCGTTAGCCCCTTGGCATGTTTCAGCACGCCGCCGAGAAAGTGATAGCCCACAGATGAGAGGCCGCCCTCATCTGCATCTTGTTCAAAGCTGTTAGTTTCACCTTGCCACAGGCTGCTGTGTACGTGCCCGCCGCTGCCGGTAATGTGAGCAAAAGGTTTGGGCATAAAGGTGGCGGTCATGCCCTGCTTTTCGGCAAGTGTTTTCACCATATATTTGAAGAAAACGTGGCGATCACATGTCGTTTTGGCATCGCTATAGCCCCAGTTCAGCTCAAACTGGCCATTGGCATCTTCATGGTCGCACTGGTAGGGCTCCCAGCCCAAGTCTTCCATATAGCCCACAATTGTTGAGATCAAATCAAACTGGCGCATCAGATTTAGCTGGTCATAGCAGGGGCGCTCGGCAGTATCTCTTTCATCGGCGATCGCATATCCACTTTCCGTCTTTTTTAACAAAAAGAACTCGGCCTCCACCCCAGCTTTGTAGGTATAGCCCATCTGCTCGCACTCGTCAGCGACCCGGCTTAAAATCATCCGAGGCGCAGCCGGGAAGGGCTTGCCTTCAAAATATACTTTGCTGGCCACCCAGCCCACTGTTGGCTCCCACGGCAGCTGAATCAGCGAACTCACATCTGGAATGGCAGCAATCTCTGCCGCATCTGGCCCCAGACCCAAGTTAGACGCAAATGAAGAGAAAAAAGCACCGTCTTTTTCGACGGACGCAATTTTTGCCGCAGGCACCAGCTTAGCCCGCGTACCACCGAGCAAGTCTGTATAAGAAACCAAAAAGAACTTAATCCCCAATGCCTTGGCCTGCTCGGCTAGACTCTGAGTAGACGGGCTCTGAGTAGACGGGCTCTGAGTAGATGGACTCTGAGCAGATGGGTTCTGGGCAGATGGGTTCTGGGCGGCTGCGCTTTGAGTTTGGCGATCGGTCTTGAGGGGCGTTCCAACCATAGTGAATCTCCAAAGTGAATCTACAGCAGCAAATCGAGGCCGTGAACTTGCGACTGTAATGGTTTCCTTACTTTCTTGTTTTAGTAAAACAGTCTGTCCTCGACTTTTTTGTGATGGTTGCTACGAAATTATGCCACCGAAATTCGCCACTGCTTACGCCAATACGTGCTTTGAAATGCAGACGATTCTTTATAAATGCAGGCGATCGCACAAAAACAACAAAAACAACAAGAACGGCTAAGCCTGCGCTAGCTGTCGTCAAATGTAGTGCTCTATCAGCAAGCTCTCTGTTGGTAAGTTCTCTATCAGTAAGAGTAAACAGTTATCGTTAAGAGTAAACAGTTATCGTTTAGAGACTTTTGATTTTGATATGGAGATTTTGATCCCTTGATCATTTACGCCTGATGAGGAACCCGGTCTAGTCGGCAGCGAGTTTTGGCAGGCTAGTTTTGGCAGGCCAGTTTTGGCAGGCCAGTTTTTGCAGCACTGCCCAAATGCCTGCCAAATCGATCAAATGAAATGTAACGAATTTACAACTCAGTAGCTAATGGTATAACGTGTAACAGTAACCTTAGAAGAAATCTTTTAATTGTTGTTTGAATTAGCAGCTAGGTTCAATAGCTGAATAAATTCTCAATAGAAATAGGGAAAAAGCAGACTACATAATGAGCAGAAGCCAGACTTATTAAGCCTTATTAAAAGACAGTTGCACTGACTGAATCTGCACCAATAAATCTGCACTGATGAATCTGCAATAGCCGTTCACCCTCACTACCCAACATGGAATCTAACGGAAAACATTCTGTCGGGGCACCGACGCTTAGCCGAACGCCGGGCGATCGCAACTTAGTCAAAATGGGCTTTGACGTTCACCCAGAGGTGTTTTTTACCTCGGGCGCGCTCATTTTCTTATTCATTGCCATCACCCTCCTTTTTCAAGAACAAACGTCTACCACGCTCGCCAACATTCAAACAGCCGTCTCTAACTCGATGGGTTGGTTCTTCATTTTGGCGGTCAACATCTACTTAGGGATGATGGTCTTTTTGGCGGTCAGCAAGTTTGGTCGCATTCGCCTGGGCGGACAAAGCGCTCGTCCTGACTTTCCTTTGTTTGCCTGGCTCGCTATGCTGTTTAGCGCTGGCATGGGCATTGGCCTCATGTTTTGGAGCGTTGGTGAGCCAGTCTTTCACTTTTTGGCTCCGCCGCTTGATGGGGTCGCGGCCGAAAGCGCTGAAGCGGCACAGCAGGCAATGGGCATTACCTTTTTTCACTGGGGTCTTCATGCCTGGGGCATCTACGCCTCGGTTGGGTTGGCGCTGGCGTTTTTTGCCTTCAACTGGGGGCTGCCGCTGACTATCCGCTCAGTGTTTTATCCCATTTTGGGCGATCGCATCTACGGCTGGGCCGGTAACGCCATCGATATTTTGGCCGTGTGGGCCACGCTGTTTGGTCTAGCCGCTTCGCTCGGGTTTGGCGTCGGTCAAATTTCAGCCGGTCTTAATTTTCTTTTTGGCACGCCCGATACGACCGGAATGCAGGTCGGCTTAATCTTTATTATCACCGGGTTTGCGACCGCATCAGTGGTTTCCGGGCTAGGCGCTGGCGTCCGAAGACTGAGCGAACTCAACATTTATTTAGCCGCCGCGCTCATGCTGTTTGTGCTAGCAGTTGGGCCAACCCTGTTCATTTTAGGCAGCTTTCTTCAGAGCCTGGGCTACTACGTTTCTAGCCTGCCTCGGCTAAGCTTTTGGACAGAAACCTTTGAGAATACCAACTGGCAAAATAGCTGGACGGTCTTCTACTGGGCCTGGTGGATTTCCTGGTCGCCTTTTGTCGGTACATTCATCGCACGTATTTCTAAAGGCCGTACGGTCAGAGAGTTTGTGCTAGGCGTGCTGCTGTTGCCCTCTGTGGTGTCATGTCTTTGGATGTCGGTATTTGGCGGCTCGGCGATGTACCTAGAGCTTAACAACATTGGCACCCTTACTGACGCAGTTAACGACAACGTAGCAACCGCTTTGTTTGTCATGCTGCAAAACTTCCCGCTAACGGGCCTCACGTCATTTATTGGAATTATTCTCGTTGTTGTCTTTTTCGTCACGTCTTCCGACTCCGGTTCACTGGTAGTAGACAACCTCACCTCTGGCGGCAAGCTCGATTCGCCTGTGCCACAGCGAGTTTTCTGGGCGGTGATGGAAGGCGTCGTGGCGGCGGTGCTAATGCTTTCGGGTGGGTTAGCGGCAATTCAGTCAGCTGCGATCGCTGTTGGCCTACCGTTCGCCATCGTCTTGCTAGTGATGTGCTACAGCCTTTATCAGGGACTCAATCGTGAGATGGCGGCGCTCGAAGCGGCCAAACTGCGCGGCACAGAAGCCCCAATTCCCATTCCAGAGCCAGCGCTGCGATAGCCTACCTTGGCAGACGTCATACCTTGGTAGGCAAACCTTGGTAAACAAACCTTGGCAGACAAACCCTGGCAGACAAACCCTGGCAGACAAAGTAGGTCGGTCAAACAATCGATGTCAAATACTCGATAAACTACATCTCGACTACGCTCAATGTGCCCGATTCGCCATTAACCCGAGGGCTGAGCGTAGTCGAAGCCCGGTAGCTGATACGTTTTTTAATTCGGCTGACTTACCGACCTAGATACCCCAGCTGGATACCTGAAAATCGCCTATCAATCGCCTCCTAAGAATTAACTTAGGAGGCGATGTTGCTGTTTACGCCTTTTACATTTACTCCCAGTCGCTACCCAGGCTCATATCGGCTGTTTCAGTAATGTAGTCGGGCTTTTCGCGCGGCAGTTGCCCCGAAACCACCAAATGCGCCATCGTATCGCAAATCACCCTGGCCGCCATCAGCGCCGTCATATCGCTGACATCATACGGCGGTGAAACTTCGACCACTTCGAGCCCACAGACGGGCGCTTTTTCAACAATCTTACCCAACAGATAAAGGGCTTCTCTCGGCAGCAGTCCCCCCGGCTCTGGCCAGCCCGTACCCGGCACAAAGCCCGCATCAATACAGTCAATGTCAAAGCTAATCCAGACGCAGTCAGTGCCATCTGTCGCCCGCTCAATCGCAAAATCTACCGCTGCGTCTAGCCCCATATCCATAATGTCGGTCACGGTGAGGATATTGGTCGCCCGCTCGCGGCACACTTTCACGCCAGGGCGCGGCACCTGCCAGCCACCAATTCCAAGCTGCACCAGATTTTTAGCCGGTGCGTTGGCCATATTCGTTGCATGAAACCACGGGCAGGTGTGCATCCGCTCGTCTAAATCTGTTTCTTGCGTATCAACGTGGCGATCAAAGTGAATGATGCCGACTTTTTTATCACCCAGGTGACGACAAATGCCGCGAACGGTGGGAAAGCCAATTGAGTGGTCGCCACCGAGGATAATGGGAAACGCGCCTGAGCTAAAGACGTGGGCGATTCCCTTTGAAATTTGGTCGAAGGATTTCTCGTTGTTACCAGGAATAGTGAAAATATCACCAATGTCGCAAAGCTTGATCTGTTCTCTAAGATCAACGCCTAGCTCAAAGTTATAGGGCGTATAGAGCGCCGAGATTTTGCGAATGCCCTGCGGGCCGAAGCGTGTTCCCGGTCGGTAAGTGGTGCCAGAGTCGTGAGGCACCCCGACAATCGCCACGTCGTAGTTGCCAACTAGCCGCACGTCTTCGACATAGGGGGCCTTTAAAAAGGTGTTGATACCGGCGTAGTGGGGCAGCTCTCCGCGTGAGAAGGTAGATATGGTGCGATCGCGAATACTCTCTGCCGCTTCTAAGCCATAGGTCAAGCCCTGGTCCACCTCTTGCTGCCAGCCGGTTAGGGGCAAACGGGTCTCTAGATCCAACGCCCGCTGTGCTTCTAAGGGGCCGTCTGAGTTCTGGTCTGTAGGATTGTTAGAAGAGTCAGTGGTCATAGAAAAACCTCAAGTGTTACTCAGCAAAAAATCGTAAAAATAAAATCGAAAGATTAAACGGTTACCTCTTAAAGTGCGGGCCTCTATTACATCTGCATCATCGGTCTCTAGGCTTAAATCCGAGCGTTTGAATTCGATCATAAACATATGGAAAAAGCCCGAGAGAAATCAGCAGTGAAGACCACTCCTAAAATTTCTCCCGGGCTTTTATCCCGCCGTGTAAGCCAGCTATAAAGGCTAGCTCGACCTCTCTCGGACCAGCCACGAAAGCTTTTAAGCAATAGCCTAAAAGCCCAGTCGGAACCCTAGAGATCTGATATTTTTTGATGTTTTAATGGGCTTAATCACTATAGAACAAGGCTTTTTGATTGGTCAAGTCGTCGCCCAAGGTGCTGTCGTCCGAGGTGCTTCCGAAGTGCTTCCGGAGTGCTTTAGAGTAACGTTTCAAGCTGACATCTGACATCAGAGTGACGATTCAAGATGACAGCTTCTGATGACGGTATCTTGACAAACCGGAAAGAAATACCCTGGTTCGTATTATTTGATACTTTTGCTAGTAGAAACTGTTGCTAAGTTCTAGACATGACTGAAGGTCAATAATCGAAAAATTAGTAATTTGCTTCTAGGGTTCCGGTCTCTCTAAATGTTGTTTTGTCTTTTTAGTTTAGTGAGATGTCTGGTCCGAGAGAAGCAGCCTATGCTTGCCGGTAGCAACTGCTCTGTATTAGCTACTTTTAACCATTAGGTCCACGGCGGGAAAAAAGCCCGGGAGGAACTATATCACCTTATTATTAGGTGGTGGTTCTCTCCTGGGCTTTTCTCGTTTCTGGCTGTTGTCCTTTCATTCGTATGCTTTCATCCATCAAACGGGCCTGGCTGATAGCTCTAATCAGTAAGGCCATATTGAGAAATATTGAGTAAAAGCAGGAGACTATTTAAATGGAAAATCCAGTTTTATTTTGGGGAATTATTGTTTTTCTTTTAGGGACGCTGGGCATTGGCATTTGGGCCTCTAAACAGATTAAGGGAGACAGCGTGAATTTTTTGGTGGCAGGCCGAGGGCTGGTGCTGCCGCTGGCCGCCGCTACGCTAATGGCACAGTCAGTCGATTCTAATGCGACCCTTGGCAATACAGATTTATCCTCAGAGTTTGGCTTTTGGGCCGGGGCATCGCTGCCGGTAGGGCTGGCGCTCTGTCTGTTTTTAACCGGGCTTTTTTATGCCAAGCCGCTCAATCGTATGGGGCTAATTACCCTGCCCGACTTTTATCGGGTCAAATATGGGCGGACGACAGAAGTGGTGGCGGCTGTGATTATGGTCATCAGCTTTTCGTTTTTGCTTGCGGGCAATCTGGTGGCAGGCGGCTATCTGTTTCAAACCTTTTTGGGGCTGAGCTACTTCGGTGGGGTGACGCTGATTGCGACTTTGGTGCTGGTTTATACCGTATCGGGTGGGCTGTTTGCGGTGGCCTATACCGATGCTATCCAAGTTGCGATCGCATTCTTAGGCTCCCTGGTTCTGTTAGGCTTCATCGCCGTTACCTTTGGGCTAGATATGCCCGCAGGCATGGGCCCGCTCGATATGGCGCAGCTCACCTCTCCTGAGTCTGGCGCGGTTGTTAACTGGGCAACCATTCTGGCACTAGGGCTAGGAGACATTGTCGCCATTGACTTTATGGCCAGAATTTTTGCGGCTGACAGCCCCGAAACGGCTCAACGCGCCTGCTTTATTGGCTGTGCAGGCACCTTAATCATTGGCATTCCGTTCTCTCTAATTGCGCTGTCTTCCGGTCGAATTTTAGAAGAAGCAGGCGTTGTGCCCGACGGCCCCGTTCTCTTTGCCCTGCTAGGCAGCGTTATTCCTGCCTTCATCGGGCTGCTGGTGATTATGGCCATTATGTCAGCCTCGCTGTCTACTGCTGACGGCGCGATTTTAGGCACCTCTTCTGTGATTGCGCACAACGTAATGGGCATTCATCACGGTCATGGCGGCGCTCATAACGTTGCTGATAACGGCCTCAGTACTGGCGGCGATCAGCTGTTGAAAATTACCCGGCTGATGGCCGTTGTGATTACCGTCATCGGCGTTTTCTTTGCGCTGCGAATTCCTCAGACGGGTGTGCTGCTGCTGCTGGCTTTTGACCTGGGCTTTGCGGGCCTAGTAGTGCCGCTGACTGGCGGTCTGTTTTGGGCCAAAGCCACGTGGCAGGGTGCCCTATCGTGCATCATTGTTGGTTCACTGACCCGGCTGACACTGTTTGCACTGATGCCGGTTATGTTTGGGGTTGAAAATACGCTGTTGTATATTCCCAACGGTATATTTGCAGAGACGTTTGACGGGTTTCCAACATTGATCAGTCCAATTGTTGGGCTGGTCGTATTTGTAGTGGTTTCAAGTATAACTTATGTACCTGAGTTGACTCAAAGCGTACGGAGAGAGAGAGAGTTGAGCCGTTTATAATTTGCACAGTCGCAAGGTTGAAGACAGGCTTCTGGATGCATCCGACCTTGTGGTCGCTGCGTAATCACAGCAAGACTGCACACAATGCGGTTAGCTGGTTTGATAAGCCGGTGTTACTGACGCCAGTGTCATTAACCCAGTGTCATTAACCCAGTGTCATTAACGTCGGCTTACCCAGCCAGTATCATCAACCCACTCACAACCTATGCGCTTTTATTTCAAACGATTTCGGCATCTCATTCTAGGCGTAGCCACTTGCCTAGCCCTTGTTGGACTATACGGCGGCTTTTTAGATGCACAGCCGATTCAGGCCAGTCAGCCTGCGGCTAGGCTTAGCTCACCGACTGGCTCAACAATTGGCTCGACGGCCAGCGCCACACTCAGCTCAGAATTTTCTCTTGTAAAATCTGTTCAATCCAACGTTCAGTCTGCCGAGACCCGGCTGTTGGCTCAAGGCATGCAGCCTGGGGCTACCTACGTTGCGCTCATGAGCGAAGATAACGTCTACCCCAACTCTCCTAAAACCTTTGCACGCGGAACCGTAGGCGCTGTTGTTTCTGGTAGCCGGATGATTGTGCGGGGCAGCTTTAAAACGTTGACTAGCGCTCCTCGTGACTATGCTACCGATCCGGTCAATCCGCCCAACACCAACATCACGTCGGCTTTCCACATTCACCAAGGCACCCCAATGGAGAATGGTCCTTTCCAGTATGCGCTAGACGTCATGCTAGACGAAACCGGGCGCGGTGGCGACGCAATGGGAGAATACACGCTCACTAGCGAACAGCTACAGGCGCTTTCAGACGGGCGGCTCTATGTTGATATTCATACCACTAAAAACCGAGGCGGCGAGCTTAGAGGAATCTTGATGCCTTACTAGGTCTGCGCTAGAAAGCTGTCAGAAATGACCATCAGGGAAGCTGTCAGAACAGCTACCAGAGCGATCGCATCTTATAGCTCTGGCCACTTAGCTCCGTACATTTTTAATAAGTGAAACCGTTGATTCGTATAGAGCTAAGTAGCTCGCTAGCGTGCGAATGCATCCGACGCTAGCTATACTTGCCTCTATTTTATAAAACTAACCCCCCTCTACATCCGTGGCAGAACGTCCGCTGTAGAGGGGGGTAATTTTTGAGTAAGGGGTGGCGTTGTTGCACCAATAAGGGTTACGGAAGGGTCACAGCCACGGTAAGTTTTAAGTAACCACACAAAAAAGCTAAACCAATGAGCCAACGCCGCATCCGTAACTGGTCAGAGTATAACAAGGGAC
>Ga0209194_1001595_pt1 | contig 13592 bp, 10 predicted proteins | sample COGITO_mtgs_1004_FD_184787 | JGI IMG/M metagenome (GOLD analysis project Ga0209194, IMG submission 184787) | Pelagic marine microbial communities from North Sea - COGITO_mtgs_100413 (SPAdes) (version 2) | ecosystem: Environmental > Aquatic > Marine > Epipelagic ...
TAAAAGCTGCCGCGTGATGATTATGGCCGGTGGAACTGGCGGGCATGTGTTCCCAGCTCTGGCCGTCGCCGATCACTTGCGTGCCGCCAATGCATCAGTAGCCTGGCTCGGTACCCAGCGCGGGATCGAATCGGATCTGGTTCCCGCCGCAGGTATTGTCTTAAATTGTATCGATATCGAAGGTATTCGGGGTCGCGGACTGAGCGCTCTGTTAAAAGCACCCTTATTGCTGTGGCGCTCAATTCGCCAGGCATTGACTGTGCTCAGCGATTTTCAACCACAGGTGGTTTTGGGTATGGGTGGTTTTGCCTCTGGTCCCGGAGCTGTGGCAGCTCGCCTAAAAGGTATTCCAATCGTTATCCATGAACAAAACTCTGTTGCTGGCACCACCAACAAGCTGGTCTCGCGAATTGCCCAACGGGTCATGCAAGGCTTCCCCGGTGCTCTGGCTAATGGCGAGTGGTGCGGCAATCCAGTGCGTCCAGAGATCGCCAATCTAACTATTCCAGAGCAGCGCCTGGCTGGCCGTGACGGCCTGCCACGTTTGTTGGTCTTGGGCGGCAGTCGCGGTGCCCTAGCCATTAACAAGATGCTCCCCGCTGCACTGGCGCTAATCCCCTCAGAGCAAAGACCTCAGGTTCGTCATCAGACTGGAAAGCTACATTGCGCTGAGACTCAAGCGCTCTATGCTGCCGCTGGCGTGAATGCCGAAGTGGTCGCCTTTATTGATCAGATGGATGAAGCCTATGGTTGGGCTGACTTTGCTATCTGTCGCGCCGGTGCACTCACCGTGGCCGAGCTCACCAGTGCTGGCCTGGCTGCGTTGTTAATTCCCTTTCCTTTCGCTATTGACGATCACCAAACCGTCAATGGACAGCTGTTGGTTGAGCAGGGCGCTGCCCTAATGATCGCCCAAGGTGATCTGACTCCAACCTTACTGGCTGACCAAATTACCGCCCTTTGTGGCAACAGCGCGCGTCGCCTCGATATGGCCGTACGTGCTCGTCAACTATCAAAAACCGGCGCCGCAGAGCGCGTCGCAAATGTCTGCCTGGAGGTAGCCAATGCCTGATCAAGCCAACTTCCAACCACCGGAAATGCGCCGTATAAAGCGCATCCACTTTGTCGGCATTGGCGGCAGTGGTATGTGTGGGATAGCGGAAGTGCTGCTCAATCAAGGCTACGAAATTTCAGGTTCTGATATCAGTCAGGGACCCAGTATTCGACGCCTGCAAGCTGCGGGCGCCACAGTGTTTATCGGCCACAGTGAAGCCAATATAGTTGGTGCCAACGTGGTGGTGAAATCCTCTGCTGTGACAGTTGAAAATACCGAGATTGCTGCGGCACATGCCCTGGGCATTCCCGTTGTGCGGCGTGCCGAAATGCTCGCCGAGCTGATGCGCTATCGTCATGGTATCGCCATAGCTGGCACCCATGGCAAGACTACAACCACCAGTTTGATCACCGCTATTTTGGCTGAAGATGGCCGCGATCCAACCTTTGTAGTCGGCGGTAGGGTAAACAGCGCAGGTACCAATGCCAAGCTCGGAGGCAGCCGCTATCTAGTGGCTGAAGCGGATGAGAGCGATGCCTCATTCCTGCATCTGCAGCCGATGGTTGCAGTGGTCACCAATATTGAAGCCGACCACATGGAAACCTATGGTTTTGACTTCAGTCGTCTGACCAAGACCTATATAGAATTTTTACACAACCTGCCTTTCTATGGTTTGGCTGTGATGTGCATCGACGATCCAGTGATTCGAGATCTCCTGGTCGACGTGGCACGCCCGATGCTCACCTATGGCTTTAGTGAGGATGCGGCTTACCGTATTCGCGACCTGAGTGTTGATCAGAGTCGCTCCAAATTTGTTATTGAACGTCCGGACGGATTGGCAGCGCTGCACGTGAGTCTCAATATGCCCGGTCGTCACAATGCCCTCAATGCGGCGGCGGCAATAGCCGTAGCCAGCGATGAGGGGATCTCGGATCGCGCCATCATTCAGGGCTTAAAAAGCTTTTCCGGCGTAGGTCGACGCTTTGAAATCTACGGTGACTACCAGCTCGAAAGCGGCGGTAGCGCCATGTTAGTGGATGACTACGGTCATCACCCCACAGAACTCAAAGCCACTATAGATGCAGTGCGCGGCGGTTGGCCCGACAAGCGTCTGGTAATGGTTTTCCAGCCCCATCGCTATACTCGCACCCGCGATCTCTACGAAGACTTTGTCAAAGTACTGGCTGAGGTGGATGTGCTGGTTCTGTTGGCGGTGTATCCCGCCGGTGAAGAGATGATCGCCGGTGCTGGCAGCAAAAACTTATCCGGCAGTATCCGCCAGCGCGGCACTGTGGACCCAATTTATGCAGAGACCATTGAAGAGATCCCCGCGCTGTTAAAGGGTCTGGTACAGAACAATGATTTAATTATTACCCAGGGCGCTGGCAGCGTTAGCAAATTAGTCGCAATGCTCGCCGATGGCGGTCTTGGACTAGGTTTAGTAGCAGACAGCGAGGAGACCACATGAACAAGCAATACGGTCGCGTCGGTCTACTCTATGGCGGTAGCTCCTCAGAGCGAGAAGTCTCTTTGATGAGTGGCCAAGCCATACATCTGGCGCTGCAGAATTTGGGCGTCGATGTAGTGGCTATAGATGCTGGCGACAATTTGGTTCAATCACTGCCCGGCTATCAATTGGATCTGGTGTTTATTGCCCTCCATGGTCCCGGCGGTGAAGATGGCACACTCCAGGGTGCCCTCGAATATCTCAATATTCCCTATACCGGCAGCGGCGTATTGGCCTCGGCCCTAGCCATGGACAAATTACGCTGCAAACAAATGTGGCAGGGCATGGGTTTGCCCACCACAGATTTCGCCCTACTTAAGGCAGATTCGGATTGGGCTGCAGAGCTCCAGCGTTTGGGTGGCCAAGTGATGGTTAAGCCAGCCGCCGAGGGTTCCAGTATCGGCATGAGCCGCGCTGCAACTCCAGAACAGTTACAGACAGCCTGGGCCGATGCGTCTCAGTACAACACCGCGGTGATTGCCGAGCCTTTGTTGCCGGGCCCGGAATACACTGTGGCGATTTTGGCTGGCCAGGTATTGCCTTCTATTCGCATTGAATCGAACGCTGATTTTTACGATTATCAGGCGAAATACTTTTCAGATCAGACCCAGTATCTCTGTCCCAGCGAATTGTCAGCAAGCCGCGAGCAAGAGCTTCAAACCCTCTGTCAGCAGGCATTTGATTCAGTTGGCTGTCGCGGTTGGGGGCGGGTCGATGTGATGGTCGATCACCAGGGTCAATTCCAGTTGCTCGAAGTTAACACTGTGCCTGGCATGACCAGCCACAGCTTAGTGCCCATGGCTGCCAAAGCCGCTGGTTTGGATTTTGATCAGCTGGTCGAGAAAATTCTCGCGGGGGCCCAGTAATGGCGAACAACAATACTAATCGTCGTGATCATCAGGCTTCAGGTTCGCTGCTGGAAACAGTTGGCAACCACTTGGCGCGGATTATGCTAGTTAGCGTGATGGCCCTAGTGGGTTATGGCGGAAGCCTGCTTTACCAACAAATTGATAAGCCCCTGACCAATGTGATGATCGGTGGCGACTTCACTTATCTGCAGCCCGCAGAGTTGAGCCAATTGCTCGCGGGGGAAGTGGATGGCGGATTTTTAAGCGTTGATTTGGCAGGACTCAGACAGGTGCTGCGCGCTCATCCCTGGGTAAGGGATGTGACCATAGGTCGCGAATGGCCGACCATGTTGAAAGTTGAAGTGACTGAAGAAGTGCCCATAGCTCGCTGGGGCAAGAAAGGCTTTCTCAATCGTTTGGGTGAAGAACTGATTATTGAAAATAACAGTCATCTGGGTGCGCTTCCGGTACTGCGTGCGGACACTGCTAGCTCCCGGGAGATGATGAAGAACTACCAGCTGATGGCTGAACTGCTGGTTCCCACTGGATTGAAAATTGCCGAATTACAGCGCGATAGCCTGGGTGTTTGGTACGTGGATACAGCCCCCGGCCTGCGCATGGTTATTGGTCGCGATCAGATCAGTGAAAAGATCCGCCGCTTCAACTTGGTATGGGCAGCGGGCCTCAATAAATATGTAAAAAATATAGAAGCAGTAGACCTGCGCTATCCCAATGGATTGGCTGTGGCTTGGCGCGAAACTGGGTTGGCGTTGCAGCAGAATGGAAATAGGCAAGACACTCAATATGGCACCCAAAACGACACCCAAAACGACACCCAAAACGACAATGCAGCCCCTGTTCAGGCATAACAGAGAGTTGGTGAGGTAAGAGTATGGCCAGTGAAAATGAAGAAAACATGATCGTCGGATTGGATATCGGCACCTCTAAGATCGTCGCTATTGTCGGTTCGATCGGCGAGCGCGGTGAGCTTGAGATTATAGGCACCGGAAGCTATCCCTCCTCAGGTCTTAAGAAAGGCGTAGTGGTCAATATTGAAGCCACCGTGAACTCAATTCAGCGGGCTATTGAAGAAGCTGAATTGATGGCCGGTTGCTCAATTCACTCGGTGTATGCGGGTATTGCCGGCAGCCACATTCGCAGTCTCAACTCCCACGGCATTGTCGCCATTCGCGACCGTGAAGTGCAGGAGCTGGATGTGGATCGAGTTCTGGATGCCGCGAGAGCAGTAGCGATTCCTGCGGATCAGGAAATCCTCCACGTGCTGTCTCAGGAATTTATTATCGACAACCAAGAGGGCGTACACGAGCCAATCGGTATGTCTGGCGTACGTCTCGAAGCCAAAGTACATCTGGTGACCTGTGCCGCTAATGCTGCTCAGAACATCAAAAAATGTATCCGCCGCTGCGGCCTGGAAGTAGAAGACATAGTGCTTGAGCAACTGGCGTCCAGCGACGCAGTGCTCACCGAAGATGAAAAGCAACTTGGTGTCGCACTAGTGGACATAGGCGGCGGTACTTCGGACATCGCCATCTTTACCGAAGGCGCGATTCGCTATACAGGCGTTATCCCAATCGCCGGTGATCAGGTGACCAACGATATCGCCATGGCGCTGCGTACACCAACGCCCCATGCGGAAGAACTGAAAATTAAATACGCCTGCGCACTGGCCAAACTGGCTCGTCCAGAAGAGACCGTAAAAGTGCCCAGCGTTGGCGATCGAGAGGCTCGGGATCTGTCCCGCCAATCCCTCGCCGAAGTGGTCGAACCACGCTACGACGAACTGTTTACTCTTATTCAGGCAGAAATACGTCGCAGCGGTTTTGAAGAGCTGATTGCCGCAGGTGTAGTACTTACCGGTGGCACATCAAAGATGGAAGGTGTGGTTGAGCTGGCGGAGGAAATTTTCCACATGCCAGTGCGAATCGGCACGCCGGTCAACATTAAGGGTCTATCGGATATAGTCAATAATCCGATCTATTCCACTGGTGTCGGCCTGTTACATTTTGGAGCCCAAGCTCAGCGCAAGCAGAGTGCGGGAGAGTCAAGAAAGGGTCCATCGCAGAGCTGGTTTAGCAAGCTCAAAAACTGGACCCAGGGTGGTTTATAAAAGGTCATCAATGTTGATGGCTATTTTTTAATTGAGAGGCGCAAGGGGAAACATATGTTTGAACTAGTAGAGAGCATTCCAAAGAATGCAGATATCAAAGTAATCGGAGTCGGCGGCGGTGGCGGCAACGCAGTCCGCCATATGATGGAAGGTAATATCGACGGCGTACAGTTTATCTGTGCTAACACCGATGCCCAATCACTCAACGATCTGAGCAATGCCACTGTCTTGCAACTCGGCGGAACACTGACTAAAGGTCTAGGCGCTGGCGCCAACCCTGAAGTCGGTCGTCAGGCCGCTCTGGAAGACAAAGAGCGCATTGCCCAGGCCATTGAAGGCGCTGATATGGTCTTTATTACCGCCGGTATGGGTGGCGGTACAGGCACAGGTGCAGCACCGGTGATTGCCGAAGTGGCCAAGCAGATGGGTATTCTTACCGTCGGCGTAGTCACGCGTCCCTTTGCTTTCGAAGGCCGCAAGCGCATGGATATTGCCAATCAGGGCATAGCTCAGCTTAAAGAGCGTGTTGATTCACTGATCATCGTGCCCAACGAGAAGCTACTCCAAGTTCTCGGCAAAGACATGACTGTATTGAACGCCTTTAAACAGGCCAACAACGTACTTTTCGGCGCTGTTCAGGGTATTGCTGACCTGATCTTGCTCGAAGGTCTGATCAACGTCGATTTCGCCGATGTGCGCACTGTAATGTCCGAAATGGGCATGGCAATGATGGGTACTGGCGAAGCCAGTGGTGAAGATCGCGCGGTTATCGCCGCAGAGAGCGCTATCAAGTGCCCACTGTTGGAAGATATCAACCTTCAGGGTGCCAAAGGTATTCTGGTCAATATCACCAGTGGTTATGATCTTACTCTGGGTGAATTTGAAGATGTAGGTAATATTATTCGCGACTTCTCAGACGAAGATGCCACCGTTATTGTCGGTAGCGTATTCGATCCAGAACTCACTGATAGCCTGCGTGTAACAGTAGTAGCCACCGGTCTTCAAGAGCCTGGTGAGAAGCGCCCGCCAATGAGTGTAGTAGTGGACAACCCGCCGCGCACCTCAAGAGGCGAAGTGGACTACGACAGCCTAGTTAAGCCAACTGTTACCCGTCGTGGTCAAGGCGCTGGGCAATCAACCGCCCGCAAGATGGATCTGCACTCCGATCCAGAGCTTGATTATCTCGACGTTCCAGCCTTTTTGCGCAAGCAAGCAGACTGATAATAGCGCCAGAAACCTCGCCCCCTGTCACCTTCGCCTCAGATTTAAAATCTTGGTGATAGGGGGTATCTCTGGTAATATCCCGAGCTTTCACCAAGAGAGTTAGGGCATGATAAAGCAGCGCACGTTAAAAAACGTGATACGTGCAACTGGCGTGGGTCTCCACACCGGCGACAAGGTCTACCTGACCCTGCACCCTGCTGAACCGGATACGGGCATTGTCTTTCGCCGTACCGATCTAGATCCCGTCGTAGAAATTCAAGCCAAAGCTGAAAATGTCGGCGACACCAAACTCTCTACTACCCTGATGAATGGCGATGTGCGTGTTAGCACCGTCGAACATTTGCTCTCGGCCTTTGCTGGCTTAGGCATAGATAATCTGATTGTCGATGTCTCCGGCCCCGAAGTCCCGATTATGGATGGCAGCGCCAGCCCCTTCGTGTTCTTACTGCAATCAGCGGGCATCCGCGAGCAGGACGCAGCGAAGAAATTCATTCGTGTGATCCGCGATGTCACCGTGCGTCAGGATGACAAAGTGGTTACCTTTAAGCCGTTTAATGGCTTCAAAGTGAACTTCGAAATTGAATTTGATCACCCAGTCTTTAAAACACAGGCGCTCACCGCCAGTGTCGATTTTTCCAGCACCTCATTTGTTAAAGAAGTCAGCCGTGCACGAACCTTTGGTTTCATGCATGAGTTTGAATATCTGCGTTCCGTGGGCCTAGCCCGCGGCGGCAGCTTCGAGAACGCAATCGTAGTGGATGACCTAAAGATTTTGAACGAAGAGGGTCTGCGCTATGAAGATGAATTTGTAAAACATAAGATTCTCGACGCCATTGGCGACCTCTATCTGTTGGGTAACAGCCTGATTGGCGAGTTTAGCGCCCATAAATCCGGTCATGCATTGAATAATACCGCCCTGCGAGCACTGATTGCCGATACCGATGCCTGGGAAGTTGTGACATTTGTCGACAATCCAGAAGATGTACCTATCCAATACATGAAAGCCGGCTAGACAACAGTCAAATAGCGAATAAAATACGCTAAAAAGGTAAGTGAACAAGATAAGTGAATAAGAAAGCTAATAAGCACTAGACACTAGAAACCAGAGAACGGGTTATAAAGCGACAGTGAAAATTATTCTGATCAGCAACCGGGCCGAAAAAGTCCGCACCCTGAGCCTCAACAGTTGGGCCAAAGGACTGCTGTCTGTCTTATTACTGGGTATACCCGTAGCCACAGGCACACTGTTAGGCGTCAAAATCGCCGATGGTCGCTGGGAACTACTAGTCGAAAACAACATCAGTGAGATGCAGCACGAGCTGGTGCTTCAGCAGCAAGAAGTGGACAGTGGCCGCATTGAAGCAAGCCGCACACTCACCGCCATGACTATCAAGCTGGCCGAAATGCGCGCCCGCCTGATTCGCCTCGACGCACTGGGTGAAAGACTCACCCAGATAGCGCGCCTTGAAGATGGAGAGTTCAACTTCTCCAATACACCAGGTGTGGGTGGCCCCGAGGGCTCACCCCTACAGCGCAGCATCAGCTCAATCAACGTGCAGCCTGAGTTAACCGCGATCTTTGATCAACTGGACCGCAAGCTTGAAAATCGCGAATCCCAGTTACAAATACTCACCTCAATGATGTCCGACAACCGTCTCAAGAAAGAGCAGACCGTTGCCGGAACACCGATCAACAAAGGTTGGATGTCTTCCTCCTACGGCATGCGCACAGACCCATTCCATGGCAAAGAGCGCTGGCATGGTGGCGTTGATTTCGCCGGTAAACAGGGCTCAGAAGTCATTGCCGTTGCCTCCGGTGTAGTGACCTGGTCAGCCAAGCGCAGCGGTTACGGCGATATGGTCGAGATCAATCACGGCGATGGCTTTGTCACTCGCTATGGCCACAATGAAAAAAATCTCGTGACCCTTGGCAGCATAGTCAAAAAAGGTCAGCAGATTGCCCGCATGGGCAGTTCCGGTCGTTCTACCGGCCCCCATGTACACTTCGAAGTGTACAAAAACGGCCGCACCGTCGACCCGGCAAGCTATATCCACAAGACCTACCGCTAATACCCCCGCACAACCTGTCGAAGCCCTACAGATGGCGTAAGCCCTAGGTAGAATTGGTCGACACTCTGGTTATCTTTTGCCCTGGAAGTCTCCTTATCTATTGATGGAAAAAATTACATGTTCGCAAATATATTCAAGAAAGTTTTCGGTACTAAAAATGACCGAGAAATTCGTAAGCTTGGTAAATCTGTCCTTAAAATCAATGAGCTAGAGGCCGGTTTAGGTGCCCTCAACGATGCTGACCTCAAGGCCGAAACCCTGCGACTGAGAGGCAAGCTAGAAGCGGGCAGCAGTCTCGACGAGTTACTACCAGAAGCCTTTGCTCTGGTCCGTGAGACGTCCAAAAGAGTCATGGGCATGCGTCACTTCGATGTGCAGATGATCGGTGGCATGACATTGCATCAGGGTCGCATTGCTGAAATGCGCACCGGTGAAGGTAAAACCCTGGTTGCCACATTGGCAGCCTATTTGAACGCACTGCCAGCCAATGGTGTGCATGTAATCACCGTGAATGATTACCTAGCCCGTCGTGATGCCCAGTGGATGGCACCGCTGTATCAGGCGCTGGGTCTTTCCGTTGGCGTGATTCAGTCCTATCAGGGCCCAGATAGCCCGAACTCTTTTATCATGGACCAAGGTGACGAGACCCTGCGTCCCAGCAGTCGTCGCGAAGCCTATGCCGCGGATATTACCTACGGCACCAACAATGAATTTGGTTTCGACTACCTGCGCGACAATATGGCCCTGCGCCAGGATGATAAATCCCAGCGCGGTCTCAGTTTCGCCATAGTCGATGAAGTGGACTCGATCCTCATCGATGAGGCGCGCACGCCGCTGGTTATCTCTGGCGCTGCTCAAGACAGTTCTTCTCTTTATCGCAGCGTTAATGCCCTGACCCTGAAACTGGACGGCGGCACTGAAGAAGAGCCGGGTGATTTTGTTGTTGATGAAAAAACTCGCTCAGTAGAACTCTCTGAAGATGGCTTCCAGAAAGTGGAAGATATCCTAATAGCTGAGGGCTTACTCACCGCGGACGAGAGTCTCTATCAGGCTGCTAACCTCGGCCTATTGCACCATGTACACTCAGCACTGCGTGCGCAAAACCTCTTTCAACGTGACGTTGAATATATAGTGCAGGACAACCAAGCCGTCTTAATCGATGAACACACCGGCCGCACCATGCCCGGACGCCGTCTCTCTGAAGGTTTGCACCAGGCCATTGAAGCCAAAGAAGGGCTGGATATTCAGCAGGAAAGCCAGACCTTGGCTTCCACCACCTTCCAGAATTATTTCCGTCTTTACGAAAAGCTCGCCGGCATGACCGGTACAGCTGACACTGAAGCCTTCGAGTTTCAGCAGATCTACGGTCTGCAGGTCATGGTTATCCCGACCAATGTTGAAGTGAAGCGCCAAGACCTCAATGACCTGGTATTTTTAACTCAGGAAGAAAAGTACGAAGCAGTGATTGAAGATATCGCCGATATCACCGCCAAAGGCGCGCCAGTGCTAGTGGGTACGGCCTCGGTTGAAACCTCCGAACTGCTCTCTCAGATGCTCAAAAAGGCCGGTGTTAAGCACAATGTATTGAACGCCAAGCAGCACGAGCGTGAAGCCAACATTATTGTTGAGGCTGGACTTCCCGGTGCGGTCACCATCGCCACTAATATGGCTGGTCGCGGTACAGATATCGTCTTGGGCGGCAATGTTGAAGCTGAGATCAAAGAGCTCGACAACCCCAGCGCAGCTACATTGGAAAAGCTCAGAGCCGAGTGGCAAGAGCGCCACAAAACGGTTATCGAAGCCGGCGGTCTGCATATAGTGGCCACCGAACGCCACGAGTCACGTCGTATTGATAATCAGCTTCGCGGTCGATCCGGTCGTCAGGGTGATCCAGGTGTCTCGCGTTTCTATCTATCCCTAGAAGATCCACTGATGCGCCTGTTTGCCTCAGACCGAATCAAAAACATGATGCGCTCAATGGGCATGGAGCACGGTGAATCTATAGAGCACAGCATGGTTACCAATGCCATTGTCAAAGCCCAGCGCAAAGTCGAAGGTCGCAACTTTGATATCCGTAAGCATCTGTTGGAATACGACGATGTGGCCAATGACCAGCGTCAGGTGATCTATCAGCAGCGCAACGACCTGCTTGAAGATGGCGATATCTCCGACGTGATTACCGCGGTTCGCGAAGATGTGGTAACCCAGTCTATGAATATGTTTATTCCCCCCCAGAGCCTTGAAGAGCAATGGGATATCGAAGGCCTGGAAAAATCCCTGCACACAGACTTCAACCTGCAGTTGCCCATTAGCCAATGGCTCGAAGAAGACAGTCGCCTCGACGAAGAGACTCTCCGCGCCCGAGTGATTGAACTGGTACAAGAGGACTATCAAACGCGCTACGCCGATGTGGGTACCCAGATGCGCGAAGTGGAGCGTCAGATCATGCTTCAGGTGCTCGACACCCAGTGGAAGGATCACCTCGCCAATATGGACCAGCTACGTCAGGGCATTGGTCTGCGCGCCTACGCACAGAAAAATCCCAAGCAGGAATATAAGCGCGAGTCCTTCGCTATGTTTGAAGAGCTGCTGGCCAATATTAAATACGAAACTATTCGTTTCCTCAGCCATATTCAAGTGGCCAGCGATGACGATATGCGCAAGCTTGAAGCTCAGCGCCGCAAAGAGCAGGAAGGCCGTGAGTACCAGCATGCACAGTCAGCAAATCTCGCTCAGGAACAGGGTGAAGAGGCGGCTCCAGCAGCACAGCCAGTTCAGCGTCTCGGGCCCAAGGTAGGGCGCAATGATCCCTGCCCCTGTGGTTCCGAGAAAAAGTACAAGCAGTGTCACGGCAAAATTAACTAAACCCATTGAGGGCTGCTAGAAAGCAGACAATAGAGATCAGGAATAACCATGGCCACAGGTAATAAACCCTTTCCACAGATGCACCCAGTTGCTGGGTTCAAACTGGGCACCACCAGCGCCGGAATCAAAACTCCGGGACGCAGTGATTTGGTCGTGATGGAACTGCAGCCCGGTTCTGCAGTGGCCGGAGTGTTCACCCAGAATGCCTTCTGTGCCGCACCTGTAGTGGTGGCCAAACAACATCTCAGTCGCGCAACGCCAAGATATCTAGTGACCAATACAGGCAACGCCAATGCCGGTACTGGCGAGCAGGGCATGATCGATGCTCTGGCTAGCTGCGCAGTTCTGGCTGAGCTACAGGGAGTGTCTCCAGATCAGGTGCTACCCTTCTCCACCGGCGTGATTGGTGAACCACTGCCCATAGACAAACTTCTCGCGGCACTGCCTGCCGCAGTGGCAGCTCTAGAGGAAGACAGCTGGGCTCAGGCCGCTCAGGGTATCTTGACCACCGACACCAGACCCAAAGGTGCGAGCCTGCAATACCAGCCTGACAGTGCCTCTGGCGAGTTGATCACCATTACCGGTATCACCAAAGGCTCGGGCATGATTAAGCCCAATATGGCCACCATGCTCGGCTATGTGGCCACCGACGCTAAAGTGGACGCTGAATTACTCCAGCGTGCCCTGAGGCTAGTCGCGAATAAATCTTTTAACCGCATTACCGTAGACAGCGACACCTCCACCAACGACGCAGTGATCCTAGTGGCCACAGGTGCCAGCGAATTGGTAATAGATGAAAGCAATTTTGAGCAATTTTTGGCTCAATTAGAAACCGTCTTTATTGAATTGGCCCAGTCGATTATTCGCGATGGCGAAGGGGCAAGTAAATTTGTTTCAGTGATCGTCGACGGCGCATTGGATTCAGCTGAAGCACTGAAAGTCGCCTACACAGTAGCCGAATCACCATTGGTTAAAACCGCACTGGCCGCATCAGACGCCAACTGGGGCCGCATTCTTGCCGCCGTGGGTCGCGCCGGTGTTGAAAACCTCGATGTTAGCCTTGTCTCTGTGCATCTCAATGACGTCTTAATTGTCGAAGCCGGAGGTCGCGCAGCCAGTTACACCGAAGCCGCAGGCGAACAGGCCATGATCCCGGAAGATATCCGCATTCAAATTTCTCTTGGTCGCGGTGCACCGGAAAAAACCGTGACAGAAACTATCTGGACCACCGACCTCACCTATGAGTATGTGCGCATCAATGCCGAATACCGTACTTAGTTCTTTGGCTGAGCTCTTTATTAAGTTCTTTTTTAAGTTCGCACTTAAGCTCGCACAGTGAAACGCATCCACGTAGTGGCCGCGATTATCGTCGGTCCAGACCAGCAAATATTTATCTCACGTCGTGGAGACCATCTCCACCAGGGCGGACTCTGGGAATTTCCCGGGGGCAAAGTTGAAGTGGGTGAAACTCCCGACGCGGCGCTTGCCCGAGAGCTATTTGAAGAAATCGATATCCAGGTCACCAGCTCGCAACCCTATATGCAGGTGGAACATGACTATGTGGATAAAAAAGTCTTGTTGGATATCTGGCAGGTAGACGGTTTTTCTGGGGATGCCCGTGGCAAAGAAGGGCAGCAATGTCGCTGGCTGACTCTGGACCAGTTGCTGGCGCCAGCAGTAGATAATGACTTATGTTTCCCCGCTGGCAATCAGCCAATTCTTCAGCGTCTTGCTGACCAGGGTCTTAAGGCCCTAAAGTTTTGAGCCTATAGCCCTAAAAATAGAAGCTCTAAAAATAGAAGCTTTTAAGAATCCAACAAATCCGGATCAATCATTCCCGCATTGAGCAGCTCTTGGGCTAACTGGTCAGAATCCATGACCTCTGGATCCAATAGAG
>Ga0209194_1001610_pt1 | contig 13486 bp, 7 predicted proteins | sample COGITO_mtgs_1004_FD_184787 | JGI IMG/M metagenome (GOLD analysis project Ga0209194, IMG submission 184787) | Pelagic marine microbial communities from North Sea - COGITO_mtgs_100413 (SPAdes) (version 2) | ecosystem: Environmental > Aquatic > Marine > Epipelagic ...
CGGTTTTGGCTAGCTCAGGGTGGCGATCGCGGTAGTACCGATCGTCGAATAGAGGATTGGGGTTGCGCCCTTCGACGCTGCCTTTATGCAGATAGTGCAGCAGCAAGTTGCGATCGCTCTCCATGGTTAAATCTACCGCTAAATCTATGGCTAAATCTGGATTAGTGGCTCGATAATACTGAGGGTCGAACAGGTGCGTGGCCGATAGCAGCGCTGCTACGGTTTCTATGTTTTGTAAGTCGTCGGGCGAGTGGATGTCTCGGTTGGTGATTGTGTGAGAAAGGGCGCGATCTATGAGGGCGTGGGCTTTGGCTGGATCCTGCTTGGCAATCAGCTTGGATAGGGCCAGCGCAATGGTGGACTCGTCTGGGCGGATTTGCAGTGCCATTTGGTATGTAGCGATCGCACTATCTGTATCGCCTTGAGCCACGTTTAGCTGGGCTATCTCTTGGTAGTACTCAATATTTCGAGGTTCCTCTGCGATTAGCTGGCGTAAGGCGGCTACTAGCCTCGGCGGCACCTGTACATTTTCGGCGTCTAGCTCAAGCACATGCCGATAGCGATTTGCCGCCGTTTTCCAGTCTTTTTGGGCTTCGGCTACCTCAGCTTGGCTGTAGTAAGACCAGACAAAATCGGGCTTGAGCTTGATGGCTGTTTGGTAGGCGGCGGCGGCGGCGGCCCAGTCGCTGAGCTTTTTGTAGCAGTCGCCCAGGTTGTGATGCGACCAGGAAAACGTTGGGTTGAGTTTGATGGCCTGCTGGTAGGCGGCGATCGCGGCTTTCCATTTTCCTTGCTTTTGCAGCGTTTCTCCCTGCTGGTGAAGCTTTAGGGGCTGCTGATTGAGGCTGCTATTGGCGGGGGTTGCTGCGATCGCTGGATCGGCGCTGAGGGTGGCTAGTCGCCGCAGAACGGCCTCTGCCATGTCTGGACTGCCCTGAGATTTCAGCAGCCGCGCTAGCTGACGATAGGCCGGGCCAAACGTTGGCTGAACGCGGATGGAGCCTCGGTAGCAGTGGATAGCGGCCTCTAGCTTGCCTTGCTCGAAGAGGGCATTGCCTACCTGTAAATACTGTTTGGCGCTGGGCCAGCTAGGCTCTAGGGCAAACGCTCGATACCAGGCCATGGCGGCTTGCTGGGGCCGGTTGCTGCGGACGAGGAGGGCGGCAATGGTGCGATAGAGAGCGGCTGATTTAGGATTTTCCTGCAGCGCCTGTTTGAAGTAGTGGATGGCACGCGGCCAGTCTTTTGCGTTGGCGTAGCGCGTTCCTATTTGGGCGGCTGGTATCGGTTGCAGCAGCCGTTTTTTGGATGAGGATTTGAGTAGGTTTTGTACTAAGCGCTGGTCGCTCGGAGACAGGTTTATTTTGGCCTGGGCGAGCTGGGCCGGTGGCTGATTGACTGGTGACTGATTGACTGGTGGCTGGTTGGCTGATGACTGATTGACTGGTGACTGGTTGACTGATGACTGGTTGACTGATTGACCCGTTTCTTTGGTCACTGGGCCATCAGCGGTGGGTTCTGAGGCGGTGTTTTTAGCGGTTAGCTCTACGACTTTTCGATAGTAATCGACGGCTGTTTGCCAGTCTCCCTGGTCTTCTAGTAAATCGACGAGTCGTTCGTAGGCGGGTAGAAAATTGGGCGATCGCGCGATCGCCTGCTGATAGAACTTAATGGCTGTTTCTATTTGCTGAGCGGTTTCTAGCGATTGACCTACGCGGTAATGACTATCTGCTGAGCCTAAATCGGGCTGGAGCTGGAGCGCGGTTTGCAAGCAGGCTAGCTCTAGATCGGGTTTGTCTAGCTTTTTCCACACTTTGGCTAGGTTTATATGGGCGATCGCAAAGCTAGGGTCTTTGTCGATGGCTTTTTGAAAGTAGGTAATTGCGCGGTCCCAACGCTGTTTGCGGGCGTATAAGCTGCCGAGGTTGCTGTATATCTCGGGAGAGCCGGGCTGGTGCGATAGGGCTTCGGCGTAGAACCCCATGGCGTCGGTGAGCTTGCCCTGACGCTGCAAAATGTTGCCGAGCAGTTTGTAGGCTGAGGCGGCTTCGGGCGCAATTTTTAATGCTTTTTTGCAAGCTGCGATCGCTTTTTCCCACTGCGATTCGTCGCAGTAAGCTTCGGCCTGCTGCAGGTAGATTTCAACAACATCGGTCGTGGTGTCCGGCGTTTTTGCTGATGCCGATCTAGTCGCGATTGGAATGCTTTTCAGGTTGCTGACTACTGGCTCACGGGCCGCTGAGCTGCCTGTTGGCAGCTTGGGGTTGGAGGGTAGCGTTAGGGGAGCTTTTGCAAACGGCATAGCTGAAATGTTGGGAGAGCCTGTCTGGCATCTGTTGTAAGTTTTAGCGACTACGGTTCAGTAGGCACTTGCAACAAATGCTACAAACTGCTTCTTAGGATAAAAGATAGGTCGATAGCTGCCCATACAGTGAATGTTGGCTAGCTAGTGCGCTGCTTCGAAAAATTGATAGAAATTTCTTTGGAGAGAGGAGTGTATGAAGATATCGTAAATCTCTCAGAATCATGACACACCAGTGAATGATCGAAAGATAGTTCCGGCACTTTTTGTAAATCTTATCCAAAAAAGCACAAAGAAGAAAGGTCGTATCAGCGCTTTGTGTATAGAAACTGTTGAATAAATTTCTTTCATACTGAGACTCGTTTTTAGTAGGTTCCGGTACTCTATTTGCGAGATATAGCGTTGGAGAAAATAAGGCGGTTTTGTTGTCTGCGTGATTAAATTTAAAGCTGCGTGTAAAAACATTTAGGAGAACTCTTTACATACTGGAGCTAGCGCTTGCGCAACGCCGAGATGCATTTCTGGGGAGGGGTAGTAGCTATTGTGGGTGAGCTGAGATCGAGTGAGCTGGATTTTGCCTGCTCGGTAGTCGCGCGATCGCTCGATGGAGACGGGTTGTTGGGTTTGCCGGTCGACTAACTGATGAGGCAGTCCTGTCGTGTCAACCTGCTCTACATAGCTGTCGCAGTGCGATCGCAAGATTTCGATCATCTCTCGATTGACCATATGGGGAAAGTTTCCAAATAGCTTGAACAAGGTATCGCATGAGGCTTTATAGTCGGGCGATCGCTTAGAAAACCACAGCAGCACTTTGGGCACCGTAATTTTTTCTAATAGCTGAATAAATTCTTCGAGATAGCGCGATCGCGTTTCTTCTACGAGCGCCATGACTGCTGCGCGATCGCCGTTATTTAAGAGCTGCTGATAGGCATAGTCTGCGGGGATGGTTTTGCCGCTTTTTAAAACATATTGCTCTTGCGAATCCCGGTCAGTTTCGAACTGCGAATTGCTTTGGGATCTGCCAGAAAGCAATGACACCGTGACAAATTTAGAGCGATTAATGAGCTCGATTAACGCCTGATTGCGCGGCTGATTGAAGAAAGATGGGCCTACGCCAGAGAAGCCTAAATTGAGCGAAGAGATATTGAGCGCTTGTCCTAGCAGCTCGGGATAGGGCTGCGCTGCGAAGCGTCCAAACGTGTAGGCCGCGCCGATAGATGTGCAGTATGCTCTGGCGTTTAGGTTGGCAGGCCGGGGGCCGCGCATAGCCAAGCCGCCTTGAGGTGTCCAAAGTTTCCAGAGGTGGTAATCGACGATTGGGGCGTCCGATTTTTGGTAGCCGATGGCGCTGGACACCAGGCTAAGCTTTTTGAGAGAAGTCATGGCATTGAGCTAGGTGCGGGCGTTGTTTTTGGATTAGCGGACGGCCAGCGAAAGGACTGATTTAGCAGGGTTTCTAGTTTGTCGTTGTGGGGGGCAAAAAAATCGGAGAGCTGTTGCCGGACATCGGCATCAGCAGGCTTATACTTGCCTGCGTTGTGCTGTGGATATTTTTGCTGCGGGCAGTCTTCGGTGAGGCCAATAAGCTGATAGAGCTGCTGCATGGTTTGCTGCGGTTGGGAGAAGAGATCTTCGCTTTGTAGGACTAGAAGCTGCTGGCGGGAAAAGAGCGCTAGCCATCGCTTGAGATGGTGGTAATAAAGGCTGTTGCCAATATGACGGCACCGATTGAGGGCGTTCCACTGGATGTCTCCATCTTTATCTGTAGCTTTTTGAATGTGAGAAATTTCTTCGGCGATCGCGGCTTCGAGGCTGCGCTTTTCAGCGCCGTTTCGTACCATCATGTTGTAGCGCGAAACCGTTCTATCTACTGGGTCGCGTAGAATGGCGACGAGCTTAATTTGGGGGAAGTGCTCAAATATTCGCGCGGGCGCAGCGTCATCGTATAGGTAGTTGGCGGATGTTTCGCCTGTAATCCAGTTAGTTTGAGCGGTTTTTGTAGCTGAAGCAGACGGAAAATGCGATAGATACCATTCCAATCCGCAGCCATATTCAAGATCAAAAAAGTCAATCTCTTTTTCGATAGGGGCTACGACCTGCGGGTGCAATTTTAAGTATTGGTGCAGTGAGGTTGTTCCAGATTTCTCTGCGCCGATGATGATGAAATCGGGCGGGCGGCGCTGTTCTTCTGGCGAGCCGGTGATGCTGCGATAGCAGGCGATGGCTTCTGGCAATTGTCCTGATTTGGTGAGCGCGTAGCCTAGCGTAATGCGAGCAGGACGAATGTTTAGGTGCTTGGCTACGATACGTTGGCAGGATTCAATGACTTCTAGCAATCGCGGATCTTTGCGAGGAAGGTTGTAGCGCAGCAGGTTGTAGCGCAATCGGCTGTAGGCGGTAAAGAGGTAGGGTGACTGCGCGATCGCCTGCAGATAGTTTTGCACGGCGGCTGTGACGTCACCTGTTTGTTCTAGCTGTGCGGCTTTTGCTAGATAGGCTTCACCTAGCGCTGTTTTTACCTCGTTTGCTTCTGGCGCTAGAGCGAGCGCTTGTTGGTACGAGGCGATCGCGGCGGTTAAATCGCCCTGACTTTTAAACAGGTCGCCTTTAGCCTGGTGTAGAATAGCGGCTGTTTGCTGGGTGCTAGCTTGCTGTTTAGGCGGGTGGGTGGCTGGGGCGAGTTCTAAACATTGCTGAGATTGTGCGATCGCAGTTTTACAAGCGGCGATGACCGCAGACCACTGTTCTGCTTGACAGCTTAGCTGTGCTTGATGCAGCGCGGCTTTAATGTTGTTTTGGGCGCTGTTTTGGGCGTTGTTTCGGGCGCTGTTTTGGGCGGCTTCTGCGCCCGCTTTTAGATTAGCTTCTGTTGGAATAGTATTGGGCATAGGGTCTAACGACATTTTCTCAAAATGATCTGGTGCGAGTGGCACAGTACCTCTGCGCTGTCGCCAACAGAGGCTATAAACGCGTCAATGCCTACTTTGGAAGACTGATTGGGATCGCTAGGATGACGCCATTGATAGTCTTTGAAGCACAATAAACCCGATACTTTAAGCGATCGCCAAATGTGAGCTGCTGCCGAGCGAAGATAATCGGCCTGTTTGCGATCGCTTTGCACATAAACCCAATCGAATGTCTCTTCTGTCAGCGCTGCTAGCTGCGCTTGAGTATCTCCTGTTTGCAGCATTAGCTGATTGGGCTGTGACAATTTTGCTCTGTTTTGCTGGAGCCGATCGCTCATGTGGTCGGTGATGCAGGTGAGCCGATCTTCTGGCTCTATTAAAACTGTATCGACTAACCAAAGTAGGCTGCTGTCGTCCTGCGCACCTAGCGACAGCATTTGGAGCGGATGCCTGAGCATGGAAAGTTCGTTGAGCGGAGCGAGATAGGGCGTCCATACTGGAATATTCTCGCTGAACCAGCTAAGGCCAAACTGATAGTCTCGTTCGGCGGGCTGCGGCCATCCTCTTAGCTCAAAGGCTTTTTGATGGGCGCGAGCGGCAAGCGCTTTATCTCCTTTCTTAGCCTGCGCGTTGCCCATGAAGCAGTAGGCCCAGGCAATGTCTGTCATTTCTGATGGGCTGGCCGCTTTAATCACGCTCTGACAGGTGGCGATCGCCTCGTCCCAAAGGCTGCGCTGCATCAAAACATTTAGCAGGCCCATATAGGCCCAGTGCAGGTGCGGATCTAGCCTGATTGCGGCTCGAAAAGCGGCGATCGCCCGATCTGCTTGCTGGGTTTGCCGGTACGCTTTGCCCAGCCGGTAATGGGCTTGAGCGTTCTTTGGAAGTTGTTCTACCATCTGCTGAAATAGCTCAACGGTCTGCGCCTGACTGCCTTGCTGTGCCCACAGATCGCCGATTGCATAGTAGGCATGGGCGTACTGGCTGTCTTGTTCGATGGCTCGCTGGTAGCAGGCGATCGCTTCAGGCAACTGCTTTTGACCGCGCAAAACTTGTCCTAGCTGAAAGTGGCCTTCGGCTTCGGCGACTTCGGGGCGCTGGGCGAGCAGATTGTTGATGGTTTGGGTTTCGGCGGTGCGATCGCCGATGCGGTGGTAGACCTGGGCTAGCTGACGATGGACGGCGGCGTTGCTGGGGTCGTATTCTAGCGTGCGCTGGCAAAAGTAGATGGCCTGCTCCCAGGCTTCGCACTGGCTGCACACTCGCCCCGATTCGGCGTAGAACTTAGCGCTATTGGGCACCAGGTCGAAGGCCATTGAGCGCCAGGGGTAGGCTTCTTGAATGAATCCCATGCTGGTGAGAATATTGGCTACGGTTTGGCAGGCTTCCATCCACTGTTGTTCATGAGGTGTCTGTGGAGAAGGCTGTTCGTTCTGCGCGGGGGTGCTAGCGGGTGAGCTATCTGTTTCTGTTTGGGCGGGCAATAGCGTCTCGCAGTTTGAGAGCGCTTCGTCGAGGTACTGCTTGATCATGGCAACGCCGGAGAAATAGAGGGCAGAGGGTAAAGAAAGACGATTGGACTAGATAGGGGCCGATGTGATTTGTCTTGTGATTTGTCTCGTGATTTGTCTCGTGATTTGCCTTAGGAGCGATCGCAAGGCTGATATATCTACTGAAAAGTCTTCGGTGAGGCCGCTAGGATACATGAGCTGCCTGAGCGGGTCGCAGGCAAAGCTCTCACCGATTAAATAGTGATGATTTAGCTGTAGATATTGGCTGATCATCCAGTAGTCGGTGCGCAGGTAGTGGGGCGAAAAACATTCGATGACGGCTGTGCTGGGGCTACAGAATGCCAAATTTGTGAGCCCTGAGCCGTGAGGGGCGACCACGATTTCGGCTTGGGCGAATAGCTGCACCTGGTCGGCGACTGTCATGGTTTCTAAGTTTACGGATGTAAAGTCAAACTGGCTTAATAGCTCAATGACTGCCGGTTCATTAAAGATATGCCGGTATTTAGCTTGCGCCCTGCTGATGTATAGCCTTCGCGGTTTTGGATGCTCTCGCGGTGGCGGCGGACTGCTCTTGAGATCGGCGGTAGGTGGGGTGGGAGGAAGGAAGGTGCGTCTTAAAAAGTCGATGCTGCTAGGGGGCACCCAGTCGAAGTGACCGGCAAAGCTAGGAACCACTAGCTCGTCGGCTTGAATGTGCGGAATGCGATCGCTCTCTACTACTTTTTTTGCCGGTATGCCTAGCGCTGCTAGCGTTTCTATCTGATAGCTTTTCTCGAAGTTGTTGACGACGAAATAGTCAATGCTAGAAAGATCTAAACCTTGCTGCTCTAAGTTCTCTCGCAAAATCTCTAGCCGAGGCAGCACGTCGAACAGCCAGTGATAGTAAATATGGCCCGATAGCCCCGACAGGATTGCGACTTTACCGGGCAGTCGCTGCGGTGGCGGCAGGGAGTTATCTCGCTGAAAAATGGAGTGATTAATGGCGTCGTGGTGCTGGCATCCGGGTAAGTGCCAGGGGTAAGAGCGAGATAAATCTGCCAGTAAAAAATTATCGGGCGTGAAAATAGCAATTTCGTGGCAGACCGCCCAGTCATTTTGCTTGGGCGCTATCCAGGCGCGTCCGTTGGGGATCGTTGCTGCAAAAGTAGAGAAAGAGAGATCGTCGGCTGCTGGTGCTAGATTGCAGCGAAATGTTCTTTGCCCAATCTGAGTAGGAGAGAAGCGGCGGATGAGTCCACTCATACAGGATTGGCAGGTGACGCCGCCGCATTGGGGATTAGGGGGCGTTATTTCTGCTGTCGCAATCTGCGCAGACTCTCGGCGGCTAAGCCAGTCCTGAGTGTTTCTATAAATTCCTTTAATCTCGCCGCAGTTCGGTGACGGCTTACGAGCGGCGTATTGGGCGATCGCGCTCTGTAACGTTGCTTGTAGCTGTAGCTGGGGAGGCGCTTCTACGGCTTGCAACAATCCGGCCTGTGCGATCGCAATGCCTGCTGCGAGTCGTCTTTGACCAATTAAGCAGTCTGCTAAACGGCTGTAAGTTTCTATATTATTTGGTTCTAGCGTTAGCGCTAGCTGATAGGAGGAGATGGCCTGGGCAGGCGCATCGCAGGCTGTAGAAAGATCTCCTAGGCATCTATATAGCTGTGCTAACCGCTCGCACAGAATGTCGTAGGCCATCTCTGCATCGGCGTAGCGCAAACCCATTAAAAATCGACCGCAGATTCGCTGCAAGCGAAACAACAGATCTTCGTTGGGTAGCTGAACGGTGCGCTGGCAGTAGGCGCTGACAAAATTAGGCTGGTGAGCGATGGCTAGCCTGAAGCAGTCGAACAACTCGCGCCATCGGCCCTGGGCGCTTAGCGTTCGAGTGCAGTCGCTAAGGATGCTAGACAGATTAGCGTCTTGTTGAATGGCCTGTTGAATGGCTTGCTGAAAGTGGCCGATGGCTTTGTTGAGATTTTGATGGTTGCGCCAGAGGCGACCTAAGCTGTGGTGGGCGCTGATAGAACTTGAATCTAGCGTTAGCGCCTGCTGGTAAACGGTTAGCGATTGAGCACCCTGATCTTGGGCTATGAGCGATTGTCCGAGCTGGCTATGCAGTGAGGCATCGTCAGGCCGAAGCAACAGCGCTTCGCGATAGGCGCTAGCTGCGGCTGCGGGCTGTTTTAGCTGTACTAGCGCTGAGCCTAAATACCGGTACGCCATGACGCGATCGCCCACTCCACCCGAGTCTGCATTTTTCGGCAGGAAAACAGCCTGCCGGTACTGTTTGGCGGCTCGATGAAAGTCTCCTTTATGTTCGTACAGTCGGCCTAATGCGAGATAGGCATCTGCGCAACTGGGATCGCGCTTTAGGATAGATTGATAGGTTTTGAGCGCCTGTTCGTAGAACCCTATGCGATAGAACACCTGGCCTAAATGAAAGGCCGCTTTGGACCAGTCGGGCTGAAGCCGTAGCGCCCACTGATAGTGACAGATAGCCTGCATGTGCTTTTGTTGGCGGCTGTACAACACGCCTAGTGCATAGTGGCTTTTAGGCTGCTCTAACTGCAGGTTAATTCCTTTTAGATAGGCGGCGATCGCTGCGCTGTCGTCTCCTTTATGCACCAAGGCTCTACCCATCAGGCTGTATAGGCTAGCTTTGTTTTTAGCAGCAGGCAAAATACGCTTGCAAAGGTCAAGCACCTGCGCCCAGTCTTCGCGGACTACAGAAGCGTTGAGCGCAGGAAAATCATTGACAGCAACCGGCATTCGGTGCTGTCTAGAAGTATTCGCTATCATACTGGTCGGCTAATAACAGCAGCGATACTGAAAGCCCTAGTGGTGTAAGAGAGAGAGTGGTGTAAAAGAGAGACTGCAACGCCAGGGTTTAGGCTATCGGTAAAACTAAAACTTCTTTTACGAGATGAAGTAGTCGTCTTCGCTAATGTCTAGCCCGACATCTAACTGAATAAATGCGCTGCCGTTAACGGACAAAATACCTGTTGTACTGTCGTATTCTACCGTCGCTTCTGAGCCTACACCTTGAATCAGAATTTTGTCTTCACCTGAGGTAAAGTCAGTGATTTCGTCGGGCAGTCCCAGGTCGGAGCCATCAAAGACAAAAACATCTTCGCCGTTTCCTCCGCTGAGTAAATCTTCGCCATTGCCGCCGACTATGACATCGTCGCCATTGCCACCTATGATGACATCGTTGCCATTGCCACCTGTTATCGTGTCGTCACCGCTGCCACCAAAAATCAGGTCGCGGCCGTCTTCTCCAAAAATGACATCTTTGCCGAGGCTGCCAAAAATGCTATCCCTGCTGTCTCCACCGAAGATGGTGTCGTCTCCACCTTTTCCGTTGACGAAACCGTTACTATCTAGCGCAAAAATGGTGTCGTCTTCACTACTACCAATGATGCTGTCGGCTAGATCTGTTCCTATTAAAATTGACATGCGTAGATTTTCCCGTAGTTGGTGTTAAATAACGGCTTGTAAGCGCTGCTTAGCAAGCTGTTGAAAACTAAATTGAGATTGGCGTTTGGGCGTCTCCCTTGGAAAAAAAAGCAAAATCCCTTGCTTTTTTTGCTTGGCTACAACAATTCTTTGGGCTTATCTTGCGACTGTTTTGCGACTGCTTAGAGATGAAGCTATATAGCTATAAAACCATATAGACAACGCAAAATAAACAATGCAAAACAGAGGTGATAAAGCTAAGCATCAGAAATGACCTACCCCGCTTTGCTTCTTGCGTTCTTAGCGACAGGCAAATAACTGTACGGACAAACATACATTAACGTTAAAGACTGATGAACTTTGTAAAGTTCGCGTAAAGAAGCCTCCAAAGCAGCTACTGAGTAGTGAAAGAATCACTGGATGCGCGAAAACACTAATTTCTTTTTCTTTTTTGTTACGTTAATGGTTAAAACGTACTTAGATGCTGAAACTAATAAAGGCTGAAACTCATTAATATAGTAGTTTTCAGAGGTAATAGGCTTTGTTGAAAGGCGCAAGCTTTGAGTGCATACTTGATAGATCTCTCTATAAACAGCTTGTGACGAATGGTTTGTAGTCTAACGGTCTGCTCGTTCTTTATTCAGTATCTGTAAATACAACCTATACATCTTCGATATCAGCCGCTAGCTATTTTGAGCGCCGCTAGTCAAATATTTGCACTAAAATATTCGCGTAGAAGTAAGGGTTAATCCTGTATTCTCTTTCATGGTATAAGCGATCGCGCTCACCATTATGTTCATTCATACACATTCACTGCTAATAGAAAATTTGTGCCAACTATCAGCGTTGTTATTCCTACTTATAACTGTCAGCAATATCTGGCTAAAGCGATCAGAAGTGCGATCGCTCAAGCAGTAAGCGAGATTATTGTTGTTGATGATGGCTCTACCGACGATACGCGTCGTGTCGTCGATGCTTTTTCTCAGCTTAATTTTAAACCTGAGCTGCGCTATTTCTATCAACCTAATCAAGGGGTTTGCGCTGCAAGAAACCACGGCATTCGAGTTGCTAAAGGAGAGCTGGTGGCTTTTCTAGATGCTGATGATTGGTACTTGCCCAATAAGCTAGCTAGGCAGGCGAGTTTGTTTATGGCCGATCCCGATCTGGGGCTGGTGCAGAGCGGCTGGCAGCGAGTTACTGAGTCTGAGCAAGTTATTTCTGTGGTAACGCCCTGGGTCGTTGCGCCTGAGCTGACGCTGGCTAGCTGGCTGCGGTACAAACCGGTTTTGCCCAGTGCGCTGATGGTTCGTAGAGGCTGGCTTGTAAAAGTGGGCGGCTTCGACCCTGCGTTTCAAGCTGCGGAAGATGTGGATTTGGTGAGTCGATTGGCGGTTAGCGGCTGCCCAGCCGCCTGGCTAAAAGAGGTTGCTGTTAGCTATCGGCAGCGGTCTGGTAGCGCTATGGGTAATGGGTTAGTGCAAGCTAGAGATCTCGCTAAGTTCTTAGATAAATTCTTCGAGCAGCCTGAGCTACCCGCAGCGGCCCAACTGCTCGAAAGCTCGGTGCGCTACCACACCTTGATATGGGCTGCTTGGTATTTGCAAAGCACGGGCTATTTATCAGAGATGGCCGACTATTTGCAGCGGGCCTGGTCTTACTCTCCCTATTTACCGACGGAGGCGTTGACTCACTGGGCAGAGAGCTTTGCTAGCTTTTCGCTAGATGCGGGTAGCCCAATAGATATGCGCGCGCTGTTAGCCTCCTCTGATTGGCAAGACTTAGTGCGTTGGCTGCTGGTACAACCAAATCTCCAGGTGTTTCCAGATCTCGAACCAACGTGATCTACAGATACTTTTTCAGCAATAGATCTAGCTTCTTTTTGGTTTTCTCAGGTGCTTTGTCTAGCGGCGTAATGATGGCAAACTTTAGCGCTGAGTGAGCTTCTGAGGTGGGCGGGTTCTCGTTTAGCTGGCGTACAACTTCTGTAATTACCTTTTGTGCGTTTACCGCATTTTTCTGCAAGTTCCCAATGACCATTTCTACGGTTACGCTGTCGTGGTCGGGGTGCCAGCAGTCGTAATCTGTCACCATGGCTAGGGTTGCGTAGGCAATTTCGGCTTCTCTTGCTAGCTTGGCTTCGGGGAGGTTAGTCATACCGATGACGGTGGCGTCCCAACTGCGGTATAGCTGCGATTCTGCTTTGGTGGAAAAAGCGGGGCCTTCCATACAAACGTAGGTGCCGCCCCGGTGCAGCGTGACTTCCTCAAACTGCTGCGACTCGACGGCATCGGCTAGTACTTGGGCTAAGTTGCCGCAGACCGGATCGCCAAAGGAGATATGGCCGACAATGCCTTCGCCAAAGAAGGTAGAGGCTCGATTTTTGGTCCGGTCGATGAACTGATCGGGCACTACCATATCGACTGGCTTGGCTTCTGCTTTGAGTGACCCGACTGCTGAGGCCGAAATTAAGTATTCAACGCCGAGTGCCTTCATGGCGTAAATGTTTGCTCTAAAAGGAAGTTCGGATGGCGTGAGTGTGTGGCCGCGACCGTGCCGGGCGAGAAAGGCGACGGGTACGCCCGCTAGCTTGCCGACAATGAGCGCATCTGAGGGCGATCCAAAAGGTGTTTCTACGCTGACTTCTTCTACATCGGTTAGCGCATCCATTTGATAGAGGCCGCTGCCGCCAATCACGCCGATTTTGACGGGATGCTGCTGGTACTGGGCTAGCTGACTGGGCTGAGAAGCGCTCATCAATTTTTCCTATTGGACTGTCAAGAGAGATTCTACCGTCCTTACCTGGGCTTGATGCTTAAAAGGCCGAAATATTTTTTGCGGATAAGAAAAGCAGTACGGATCTCACCGTAGTTATACGGATGTCATAAAAGGTACATCAGTGACTGGCGCATACTGAACTGCAACAGCACCGCTGAATTGACTAAATATTCGCTATTTTTATTTTTATGTTGAACCCTAACGCTAAGCAAATCTGCGCAGATAAGATGGGCCGTTCGTTCTTTAGCTTTGGCCAGCGTGCGGTTAAGTTGGGGCTTATCAGCTTAGGGGCGATCGCCCTCATCGGTTCGGTAGATTCAGCGGCATCAGGTGCGATCGCAGCTCAGCTGCAGCCGGGCGCACCTACCGTAGAGAGCTTTCTTTCGACTAATCGCGATCGCTTACAGAGCGCGGGCTTTTTTGCGGAGCAGGGTCTGCAATCTTTTGGCCGAGGCGATCGCGCGGGTGCGGCTGAGCACTGGCAGAGTGCGCGGCTACTCTATAAAGCCGGGGGCGATTTGTCGGGCGAGGGCCGCATGTTAGAAAATTTG
>Ga0209194_1001611_pt1 | contig 13486 bp, 13 predicted proteins | sample COGITO_mtgs_1004_FD_184787 | JGI IMG/M metagenome (GOLD analysis project Ga0209194, IMG submission 184787) | Pelagic marine microbial communities from North Sea - COGITO_mtgs_100413 (SPAdes) (version 2) | ecosystem: Environmental > Aquatic > Marine > Epipelagic ...
TCCGGCCTAGGGCTATTCGCTGGAACAGCTTGTTTGTGCTGTTGGTGCCTTTAGGGCTAGCTGCGTTCTCGTTTTATAGCTACCGGTTAACGGGCGATTTTCTGTTCTTTAAGGATAACCAGGCCGCTTGGGACCGAGAGGTGATGGATCCGGTATCGTCTTTGTGGCTGGCAATAAGTCAGGCTGTGGCTGAGCAAAGCTTTAAGAAGCTTCTGGAAATCTGCTTTTTTCTGGCGGCTTTTGGGGTTCTAATGCGCTTTTATCGTGCGATTGGGTTCTCTTATTGGCTGTTTGGCCTGTATTCTATTTTGATCCCGCTGTCGGCTGGAATCGCTTCTATGCCTAGGTTTACGGTGCCTATTTTTCCGCTGTATATCGGATTGGCGCTGATGGCGAGCAGGCGGTGGAGCGATCGCGCTATTACCGCTACGTTCTGCGTTTTGCAGGCTGGTTTGATGATGCTGTGGTGTACGGGGCAAGGACTGGTGATTTAGGGTCTGGTGATCCAGGGCCTATGATTGAGCGTCTGAGGCATCAGATTCCGAGCATTTACGTAGCCGAAATGACCCATCAAACGATACCCTATGCGATGTATAGATGAAATTTGATGCAGTTGTACGCTCATGGACTACCAACCGATATTGCCGCTGCGAATGATTGCGTTCCAGATTTTGTTTTTGCTGGTGGCGCTGGCGGTGGAGTCGAGCATTTTGCGGCAGCGGCTGCGCTTTGGCTTTAAGACGAGCGTGCAGTATACGCTGGCGATTAATCTGGCGGCTATTGTGGTGGGCTGGACTGCGTTTTTGGTGATAGAGCCGCTCTCACCAATGGAGATTAAGTCGCAGATGATTAGCTATATTTTGTTTGATCGGCTATCGCTGAATAATTGGAGCGCGCAAATTGGGGCGACGATTTGTGCGATTGGCTTGGCTTCTTTTTTGGTGACATTTTTTGTCAAGCTGAAGGGGTTGGAGCTGATTATGCGAGCCGATGGCATATGGAAGCTGGAGGAAGAAGACAGTCGAGCGTCTAAGCGAATTACGAGAGATGAACGCTACGCCAGGGCTAGACAGGGCAAGTCGGACGCTCAGCAAGCGCTGTCTGAATTTATGGATGCGGTAATTCAGGCGAATGCGGCGAGCTTTAGCGCCATTTCCTTGCTGCTACTGCTGCGATTTCTGGTGACTCGGGAGGCGGCCTGATGCCAGAGTTTTTTGATGACTTGCAAAAGCAGGCAAGAGCGCTACTGTGGCCGGATCAATATTTTGCTTGGCAAACGCTGCTGCTGCTGAGCTTGTTTTCGCTGCTGATAGCGGCTCTTTTGGAAGCGCCAGAAGACGGCTCTTTTGCCATTAGCACACTGACGACGCTGAGCTGGATATTCTTTACCTGCGCTGTGTGGTGGGCGCTTTCTAAAAACGAGACCGAGATTAAACTGCCGGGCGCGGACTATTCTATTAGCGCCTGGGTGACGGGAGCGGTTTTCTGCACCTTCTTGTTTTTGTCTAGAGAGGAGCCTCACTGGCGCTGGGCAATCTGCACCTGGCCGCTAATTTCGACCACGATTAAGGCACTGCCTCATTTCATTACCTGGGAATTGGAGCCTCACTGGCCGAAGAAGAAAGATCAGCCCATGTTGGTCATGACGCTGCTGATTAACTTGATTTTGACGAGCTGGATTGTCTTTTCTTTTCGGGTGCAAGATTGGGTGGAGAACTATCCGAGCCTGCTGGCGAATGATTTTGATAACAGCTCGTTTGTGACGGACTTTAGAGTGGATAGCCCCGATCGGCAGATCGAGACTCAGGGGGGGCGCTTGCTGGACAATACCGCAGATGCTATTTACAAGGAGCTGAACGATCAGCCCTGGTATCAGACTGAGCGCTGGCTTTATACCCGTCAGGATAGGTTGGAGGCGATTTCGCAGGATATGGTGGGAGCGTTTTCTGCGCCGGAGGAGCAGGTGTTTTGGCGGATGCAGGTGCCAGATTTGAAGCGGTTGCCGGATGAGGGCTATTTGCTAACGCTACGGGCTAATTGGGTGGGGCCGGTGGCGGGTGCTCAGCAGATGCAGCTAGAGAAAACTTGCAAAATTTTGCCGATTGATAAGGTGCGGTCGGTGGAGGTAAAGCCGAATGAGGAGCCGCCGGTTTCTACATTTACGGAGGTGCGGTGCGATGAGAAGTCGCCCGAGGTGCAATGGAGCGATCTCAGGCAGCGGGTAACAGGCGGTGAGTGATTGTTAGGTTTATTTTATTTATTTTTGATTTTTACTTTTGATTTTTACTTTTGATTATTGGTGCTGATAATGGCTGCTCTCTATAGAATTTGGACGATTGCTCGAAACGTGTTTTTGGAGGTGGTGCGCGATCGCATTCTCTATATTGTTGGCGTATTTGCGGTGGTAATGGTGATGGCGATCGCCCTGTTGCCTGAGATCGCGGCGGGTACAGAAGACAAGCTGATTCTTGATACAGGGCTGGCGGCGATTAACATTCTCTCTTTGTTTGTGGTGGTGTTTATCGGCACGGGATTGATTAACAAAGAGATTGAGAAGAAGACAGTTTTGGTTTTAATTGCTAAGCCGGTGAGTCGGCTTGAGTTTATTTTGGGCAAGCATTTTGGCTTGAGCTTGGTGATGGCAGTGCTAATTAGCGCTTTAACTGCTGTGATGCTAGGGCTGCTCTCTTTTAGCGGCGTGCCGTATCAGCTAAATCTAATGCTGCTGGCGGTGTTGTTTATGTTTTTGGAGATGGTGCTGCTGATTGCGGCGGCGCTGATGTTTGGCGTGATTACGAGTACGGTGCTAGCGACGCTGATGACGCTGGCGATTTTTGCGGTGGGCCACGAGACGCGCAACATTTTGGCGTTAGATAAGATTGCTGAGAGTGAGAACTTTCGCCGGGTGGCGGAGGGGCTGTTTTTGGTGCTGCCTGATTTGGAGCGGCTGAATTTGAAGAACGAGATTGCGAATGGGTTTGTTGCCCCGCCGAGTGGTGGCGGGCTGGTAGAGAATGCGGCGTATGGCCTCATTTATACGGCGCTGCTGCTGACGGTAACGGTAACGGTGTTTGAGCGGCGTCAGTTTTAGGCTCCTTCTGTTTTACTAGTCTGCTGTTTTACTGAACTGCTGTTTTATTGGCCTGCTGTCGAGCGGTCATCAGAAGCGCTAGAGTGAAGGCTGAAATTATTTGATTTTTATCTTCACCTTTTTTTGCTATGTCTGATGCTGTCTTGAATAATGGGCCGACTAAACTGGCTCAGCTCCAAGCTATTTTTCGCGGGATGGATCGCGCTCTGATTGCGTATTCGGGCGGGATTGATAGCACGTTGGTGGCGAAGGTGGCGGTGGATGTGTTGGGCGATCGCGCGTTAGCGGTCACGGCAAATTCGCCTTCGCTGATGCCGGAAGATTTTGAGGATGCGAGGACGCAGGCGGCAGAGATTGGCATTGCGCATATGGTGGTGTCAACGCATGAGATGGATAACGATCAGTACACGTCTAACCCGGTGAATCGCTGCTATTTTTGCAAGAGCGAACTGCATGACACGCTGAAGCCGATGGCGGTGGAAATGGGCTTTCCGTATGTGGTAGATGGGGTGAATGCGGATGATTTGTTGGATTATCGGCCTGGGATTGAGGCGGCGAAAGAGCGGGGGGTGCGATCGCCTTTGGCTGAAGTGGGCGTTAGCAAGCTAGAGGTGCGCGAGCTGGCTAAGCAGTTAGGAATGCCCTGGTGGGATAAGCCTTCGCAGCCTTGTTTGAGTTCGCGCTTTCCGTATGGTGAGCTGATTACGACTGAGAAGCTGCATCGGGTGGGGCGAGCTGAGCGCTATATGCGGGATTTGGGCTATCAGAATTTGCGGGTGCGCTCGGATGGGGAGACGGCGCGGATTGAGCTGATGCCGGAGGAGATTGCTGGCTTCGTTAGTAAAGTGGATTTGCCGACTTTGGTAGAAGCTTTTCAGAAACTTGGCTTCACCTACGTCACGTTGGACTTGGAGGGTTACAGTAGCGGGAAGCTTAATCGGATTCTTAATGAGACGAGTGTGTAAGTTTGTTCAGATTTGAAACTACCTGCTACTTTCGACCATTAGGGTTCTGCTTGATTGATGGCAGCTGACAAAATCTTTTTCAACTGTAGTAGCTCAGCTTCCAGCGTAGCTACTCTGGCTTCTAATTGCTGAGAGCGTTGTTCAAGCTGTTGTGATGTCATGGCAGTTTACAAAGATTGTAGTGCTTACTTATTTTTAGGGAGTTCGCCACTCTAATCTACCATCGTCTTAAGCTTGATTTGCCCTTGTTCAGCCGCTGAGTCAATTATATTGAATAAGTCCACAGCGCTCTTTCCTGTTTAATGTCACGTATTTTTATTTCTTATCGGCGGCTCGATTCGCCCTGGGAGTCGGGACGGATTTACGACTATCTGAAAGAGCGTTTTGGCCGCGACTTTATTTTTAAGGACGTGAACGATATTGATATGGGCGATGATTTTCGTCAGGCGATTAATGCGGCGGTGGGACAGTGCCAGGTTCTGCTGGCGGTGATGGGTAAGGACTGGCTGACGGCAAAGGATGCGGTGGGTAATCGGCGGTTGGATAATCCGGCGGATTGGGTGCGGCTGGAGATTGAGACGGCGCTGGCGCGGAATGTGCGGGTGATTCCGGTGCTGTTGGATGGTACGGAGATGCCGTTGGTGAGCCATTTGCCGGAGTCTTTGCAGCCTTTGGCGTATCGCAATGCTGCAAGGGTGCGACAAGAGCCTGATTTTCATCGGGATATGGATCGGGTAGCGGGGGTGATTCGTCGGCATTTGGAATCGCTGACAGAGACGGAAGTGCCGATTCAGGAGCCTTCGGAGACGCTAACGGAGAAGGAAGTGCCAATTCAGCGGCCTGCGGCTGCTTTGGAGGCTGAGCTTAGAAGTAAGCCTGCGCCTACTTTTGAGTTTGATGTGGTGACCATTAATAGCGTTGAGAAAAAGATATTTGGTAAGGATGCGATAAAAACAAGCAGTCGGCGGGGGAAGGCGGAATATCGACGGGAAGATCTGCCGGGTAATGTCAGCCTGGATTTAGTGCGAATTCCAGAAGGTGAAGGGATGATGGGTTCTGAGGGGCGGGATAGCGAGCAACCTGTGCATACGGTGAAGATAGCTGAGTTTTGGATGGGGAAGTATCCGGTGACTCAGGCTCAGTGGAAAGCGGTGGCTGCTATGCCGCAGATTCGGCGAGATCTTGATGGTGATCCTTCTCGCTTTAAGGGCGATGATCGTCCGGTAGAAAGGGTTAGTTGGAATGATGCCGTGGAGTTTTGCCAGCGTCTTTCCCAACAGACTGGGCAAGATTATCGTTTGCCAAGTGAGGCTGAGTGGGAGTACGCCTGCCGAGCGGGGACAAAGACGCCTTTTTACTTTGGTGCAACGCTGGATTCATCTTTAGCCAATTACAATGCAACCGAAGTTTATGGGGAAGGGGTAAAGGGCGAATATCGAAAGCAAACTACAAACGTTGGTTTATTTCTGGCTAACGCATTTGGTCTTTATGACATGCACGGGAACGTTCGGGAATGGTGTGCAGATTGTTGGCACGAAAATTATAAAGATGCTCCCACTGATGGGAGTGAATGGCTGGCGGATAACCTCTCAGACAGACGGATTGTTCGTGGCGGTTCCTGCTACTCCTATCCGGGGGATTGCCGCTCTGCGTATCGCGACAGCTTTACGCCCGATTACCGCAACGACTTTGTTGGTTTTCGAGTGAGTTGTTCAGCCCCCAGGACTTAATAGCCCTTTGCTCTTTTGCCCTCTTGCTCTTTTCTTCTTACGCGCGTAGCGCGATCAAAATATTTTGGCTTTGGTGGCTGCAATTTAGCCTTCTGCTCGCGAGACTGCATCAACAAAAACTGCTCCAGGGTAGTGGTTTACGCTTGCAAGGAAGGCGTTTGTCGATCTGATCGGGCCGTTTATTGATTCGAGGGAGGCGTTGGCTAATTCAAGGAAGGCGTTCGTTGATTTAAGCAGGTTGTTAGGCGATTCAATTGGGGCGTTTATTGATTCAGTCGAACCATTCGTTGATTCGGTCGGGGCGCGATCGCTTTCAGGCGGGTGTCTGCTCCTTTAGGCCGGTTGTGGATTGATGAGGCTACGATTTTCTTTGATTTTGAGGAGTTGTTTTGCGGCGCGATGGCAAGGCCACTCCCGTGGAGTATCGCACTTCAGTAAACAAAGCTAGCATTAGATGCCATCAAAACTGGAAGCTCATAAGGGACGATGTTGAAAGGCGAGCCGTAGCCTTAGAGTCTGAAGGACTCAAGCAATTAGATGCTCTACATGTAGCCTGTTCCGAGCGGGCAAGCTGTGAGTTTTTCTTGACCTGCGATGATCGCTTAATACGACGCTATGCTGGTTCTTTGCGGGTTATTAGTCCAGTCACTTTTATCTTAGAAGTAACGGGAGATGAGCAATGAGCATTTTAGTCCCTAAGCAGCAAGAAGTCTTAGAAGAAGCTGTGCAGGTACTTTGGCAACACATGCCGCCCTCGAAGGTCGCGTTAGTAATTTCTACCTGGTTCTCTGACGGTGGGAACTACCTAAAAACGCGCGACGAACTTTTTGCGGGCGAGACCGTAGAGTCTTTGGTGTCGAAGATTAAAGCGTCACGGACGCAGCCTGAAGATTAGTTGATAGCGATCGCTCGCCTTGTTTTTAATTTGCCTTTTCGCAGCAATTACTTTCTGTTTTTGGCAGTGTCGGGAATTTATGTGTTTGTTTGCATTGGCATCGGCACTATTTTCGCAATGGTTTCTCGCAATCAGCAGCAGGTGATCTTGACTTCGTTCTTTTTTAATGTGCCTATTATTCAGCTTTCGGGGGCGATCGCACCAATTGAAAGTATGCCAAAATTTTTCCGTATTCTCTCTTTTTTCGATCCGCTCCGTCACTACGTAACTATTGCTCGTAGCCTTATTCTCAAGGGCGTTGGGATTGGCGTACTATTGCCAGAGATTGGAGCGCTAGTTGTATTTGCAGTCGTCTTGCTAGCCATTAACATTAGACAGTTTAGAGAGCAGCTAAACTGATTCCTGTCCGCTGATTCCTGTCTTAGGACAGATTCTAACTAGGGTGAAAGCGTTTATAAGTAACTAGTACATAATTACTCTAAATTCATGGCAGTAGACGACTTACGCAAGAACGGGACAATGGCGCATATTTTAGATGCGTTGGATGATGGCCAGGACATTGGCCACTATGGGCGGTTGACCTTTGCGATGGTGGCGCAGTATTTTGCGGATGAGGATGAGATTGTGACTCGGCTGCAGAAGGATAAGGATTTTAGTGAGGAAGAGGCGCGATCGCTCTACCAGCAGGTAAGCAGCAAAGAATACAGCCCACCAAGCCGCGACAGCATTTTAGAATGGCAGTCTGAGCAAGATTTTCAGATTATCTCTGACCCTGACGATCCTGATGCGGGAAATGTTTATCAGGACTTAACGTTTCCAGAGAAGGTGTACAGCAGTATCTCTAACTACAATCAGAAAAAGAGCGATTAGGAATGGTTGGGTTGTTGTGTTGGGTATCGCGCTACAATCCTGCGAACCATTCGTAGCCTTTGTCTACCCAGTAGCCTTGCCGATCCATTAAATCGGCTGTGAAGGAGATGCGCGTTACCCATTTGCTTTGCTTGTAGCCCAGCTTGATCGGGCTAGCTAAGCGTAAGGGTGCGCCATTTTCAGCCGGTAGGGGTGCGCCATTTTTTTGGTAGGCCATCAGCGTTTGAGGATGCAGGGCTGAGGGCAAATCCCAGCTTTCGTAGTAGCCATCAGCGGATTGGAAATAGACGTAGCGAGCTTCTGGTTTGGGCTGCACTAGCGCCGCTAAGTCTTGTAGCCGAATGCCGCCCCATTGAACAATTGCAGCCCAGCCCTCTACACAAACATGGCGAATGATCATGGAGGTGAGCGGCATAGACTGTAGGTCTGCCAGGCTGAGCTGCATGGGTCGATTGACTGCGCCATCTATGATGAGCTGAAACGTTGTTGGATCAATTTCTGGCGTTCCGTCGATTGAATTAATCAGCAGCGCCTCGGGATTGACTGCGCTAGCAGAATACTCTGGTACGAGAGATTGAGGCTTTAGAATAATTTTCTCAACCCGCTGATTGAGCGGTTCGAAAGCTTGGTTGACCTGATCGGAATAGAGCGGCGCGCCGCAAGCATTTAGCAGCAGTCCGGCGCCTGATAGTCCTGATAGCTGTAGTAAATGGCGGCGAGTGAATGGGCGGCGAGGGGATTGCATAGTACTAAAAGATTATCTAGAGAGATTTATAAGGAATTTAGGTGAACATGGATTTGACTAGGCGAAACTGACCGACTTTGAGCGCTAATAGAGAATGTATGAGGGTAAAGAGCACTACTATCGGCACCGTGATGAAGTGAACGGTGCGAAGAATTTGCCAGTTGATAAATAATCCTGATAGCCAGTGGAACTGAGCGGGTTTGTACATTGCTAGGCCAGATGCGATCGCTAATACCAACACCGGCATAATTGCTGTATAAACGACCCGGTGCCAGGCATAGTTTCGACGCTTCTGATTTGTCCCGGTTTGTAGAACTTGAACATCGCTCGAAGAGGCATATCGCCGTTTCCAGCGGCGAGTGATAAAAATGTAGATGCCGTAGATTAACAAGTTCATGGCAAAAAGCCACATTGCAGCAAAGTGCCAGTGGCGTCCGCCTGCTAGCCAGCCGCCTAGCGTAACGAATGCTGGAAAGTGCCAGCCTGCTCGCCCGCCGAAAACCGGGTTGGCGTTGTAGATTTGCAGTCCGCTGGTTAGCATTAGCAGCAAGCTAATGAGATTTATCCAATGGAAAATTTTGGCAAATAGGGCTTGTTTGGGCGCTGAGGGCGCTTTTTTAGGTCGCTTTATAGGGTCTGAAGGAGATGCTGGACTACTCATCTTTTTGTGCTTATCTTTTTATTGGGATTAGAGGGAGATAGCCGGACAAAGCGGTGCGAGCCATAGCTGAACTCGGACGTATTTTTAGATGCGTTTGATGAACTGTTTAGTTTAACAGTTGCATTACGATGTAGAACCGCTGCCGCTCCGGTTCCTAATATTCCTAGCCCTAGATACCTAATCAGATGGCGTCCTTGAATCAATTGTTTGTTCATTATTCGCCAGCGGCAATGAATAGCGTTGAATTTGATAGCTACGCGCAAAAGTATGAAATTCGCTCTGTTGCTAAAATCCAATGAGCTTAGTAAACCGCTCTCGTCTAGAGAACGGCTTAGCGACTGCTTAGAAGTTCCTGAGAGCAGCTTGCGAATCCGAACTCGCTCAAATAGCGATTTCTAAAAAACTGTTGGCAGTAGCAAAATCTTTTGGCTACCTACAAGAAAGGGCATTCTAGAGAGGATTATAGAGATCCCTAGAATGCCCTGAGTGGCTGGCTACGAAATTAGATTTCTTATTGAGCTTACTGGGCTGGCACCAGGTTAGGGACCACTTTCTGCCGACGTACGGGCTGGCGGGCGGGCTGCGTCTGCGGCTCTCCAACTAAGATGATAGAGCCTGAAAGTTGTTGTACTAACGGCGTTGTATTTTCTCCAATGGTAAGACCGGTGCCGCTATGACGACGCTGCGATCGCACAATGACCAAATCGTATTGGCGAGAAGCTTTAGCGATCGCGGCCACTACGTTGTCTCGCGCTAATAGCTCAATCTCCATTGAACCGCTGCCTGAGGGCAGTCGCTCTAGTAAAATTTCTAGCTGCTTTTTGACACGCGTTTTGGATAGCTCCGAAGCCCGTGGACTATGTACGTGGAGCAGCGTCACTTTAGCTCCATTTGCCGAGGCAAATACCTGAGCAAATCGCAGTACCCGCAGCGTCATTACCGAGGGCGTTTCGATTGGAATTAGAATGGACTTCATTTGAGAAGGGGCTTCGAGCAATCTGGCAACGACCACGGGGCAGTGAGCAGTTCGCATAACTTCGTCTTGAATGTCGCTGAACAACTGCCTGCTAAACTTGGCGCGTTTAGTCATGCCCATGATGATCAGGTTGGCGTTTTTCTCTCGGCCTACGCGAGCGATGGTTTGAGCCACGTTGTAGTCAATTCTTAGCTCGGGTTCTACGATGGCTTCAAACTCGAATCCCTCGCTGAGTTCCTGTATGTTTTCTAAAAGCTGACGGCTGCGGGTAAGGGCTTTGGTGAGCTGCGGTGAGTCCATGCGGGGCTGGGCTAGGGCGATCGCTAAAGGAATCATGCGGCCGCTAGCGTATTGGGCGACGGCAGCCGCTAGCTCCATCAGCGGTTTCTCATTTTCTGGGTTGTATACGGGCACCACCACTGAAAAGGCCTCTGGAATTTCTGTTGGGGGCGGCAGAAATTCCAAGGAGTCTGTTTCGTCGAACGTTCTTTGCAGCGCAAGCTTTTGACCTGCTTGAGTGGTGACCAAGGGGCCCAAAACAGCGGTTACGAGCATGAGTAAAATGACGCTGTTGAAGACCTCTGTGCTAATAATTTCGGCTTCGTAGCCTACGAGCGCTGCTGCTAGCGTGGCGGCTACCTGCGGAATAGAGAGCGACCACATTGTCCAGGTCTGTACCCAACTGTACTTATACAGATAATGAGCTGCGACTGATGCAATAAATTTGGTTGCGAGCAGCACGCCGACAATCAGCAGCGGTAGATTAATCGATGCGAGAATATCGCTGAAGGCGTTTAGATCGAGCAATAGGCCCATGTTGACAAAGAACATCGGGATAAACAGAACGCTGCCCATGAACTCTGTTTTTTCTTTGACTGGCCCGTCGCCGATGACGCTGTTAATCGCTAGCCCGGCTAAAAATGCGCCAATAATATTCTCGACGCCGATTAGCTGGGCAACCACGGCGGCAAGGAATACAGAGAGGAGTACAAATAGAACTCGGTTGCCTTCGTCTCGGCCCATTTTGCGGAAGAAAAGTACGCCGAGCTGCTTTAGACCGACTAGAACAGCAACCGCATATAGCGCTAGAGAGCCTAAGAGCGTTAGCAGCTTGATGATTGAAAAGTCACCTTGGTTAATGCCTAAGCAAATGGCTAGAACTAATAGAGAGCCAATATCTGTAAAAATAGTTGCGCCGATGGTCACCGTCACGGCTTCGTCATCGACGATACCTAGCCGCTGTACGATGGGGTAGGCCAAGAGCGTATGGGAGGCTAGCAGCGATCCTATGAGAACGGCGGCTAGCCAGCCAAAGCCAAAGAGCAATCCAACGGCGATCCCGCCTATAAAGGGAAGCGCAAAGGTCATGAATCCGAAGCCGATGGAGCGATCACGCGTCTTCTGAAATAGGGCCAGGTCTATTTCGAGCCCAGCGACAAACATTAAATAGATTTTGCCAATTTCCGAGAACAGCTTCATGGTATCCGTTTCGGCATTTAGCCAGCCTAGTCCGCTGCCGCCAAAAAGAACGCCAGCCGCAATCAGCCCTACCAAGCCTGGCAGCTTAAAACGCTCAAATACGGGCGGTGTTACCAGTACGATTGCTAGCAGTAATACAAAAGTGGCAACTGGCGCTTGCAACGTTTCGGAAGCAGGTTCCACTAAAAACAAAAACATAGCCATTAAACCTATCTATGAAAGGGCTGAGGTCTAGAGGAGAGATGGAACGTCTGCTAAAAAGACGACTAGAGAATTGCCCTAGCCGTCTACGTTCTTGAACTATTTATTTTTGGATGCGATGTAAATCGTTAAGGCATCATCTAATTCCTATCTAATTCTTTTCTCTATCTTAGGAAGGAATTTTTCACTTTTTGCGATCGCGGCTGTAGGCAGTCGAGGGGCGTGCTTTGCTTTTTGCGCTTGAGTAGCGCATGCCCGTAGCGCTGACGGCATTTGCTAGATTGTAATGACGGCATCTGTATTTTTAGCTACACCCCTCTGTATCGAAAGCTCGTTAACTGTACGTAGGTATACACTTTTATGAGCAACAGGGATTTGTAGATGGGAATCGCGAACGTGTGGTGGAGCCGGTTGTCGAAGCAGATACAGAAGAGACTTCAAGTAACTTTGGAAAAGCGAGATTTTGTGAGTAACCGGTCGCGCTGGCGCAGGCTCTTTAGCAAAAGGTCGCCGCTCGCGCTGGCAATAGTGACTGGGATGGCTCTCTGGAGTTTTAACTATTCGCTTAAGTCTTTTGCCTCATCTGAGATTGCCCAATCAACGAGCCCGTCGAGCGGACAGATCTACACGGTAGAGTCAACGCCTGACCATGTAATTTGGGGAGAGCTTTTTAAGCCTGATAGCGCTCCTATTTTGACCGTTGCCTCTGGCGATCGGGTGATTCTAGAGACGATTTCTCATGAGGGGATCTTGGCCGACCAAGGAGATACGGTTGAGTTTTTGACGGGGCAAGGCATTAAAGAGGAAGATATTCTTCCTGACCAGCTTGAAGTGAAAGCCAACGTAGCGAAAACTGGCCCTGGCCCCCACGTCATTACGGGGCCAATTTATATAGAGGATGCAGAACCTGGCGATGTGTTGGAGATTAGAACTATCGGCATCGACTACCGAGTCCCCTATGGCGTTATTTCTAACCGCCATGGTAAGGGTTCTTTGCCAGGCGAATTTCCAGTTAATGAAGCAGATATTTACACTAAAGTCATTCCGGTAGATATGGCCAACGATATCGGCATTTTTCGTCCTAGTAATGGTCAACCCAATCTAGGCATTCCGCTAAAACCCTTTATGGGGATTATGGGCGTGGTTCCGGCGAACGTCGAGGATTCGGTCAATTCTGTTCCACCGGGCGTCTATGGTGGCAATATTGACATTAAGCGATTAGGCATTGGCAGCAGCCTATACCTGCCGGTGCAGGTGCCTGGAGCACTCTTTTATTCTGGCGATCCGCACTGCGCTCAGGGGAATGGAGAGGTTGCTTTGACGGCCATTGAATGTTCGCTAACGCCTACTTTTGAGCTGGTACTGCATAAGGAGATGGCGCTTGAGCAGCCTATGGGCGAGACGGAGGATGCCTGGATTTCTGTTGGTTTAGATGAAGATCTTAATGAGGCGATGAAAGAGTCTGTAAGAGAGTCTTTGCGAATTGTCAACAGCGAGTACGAGCTAACCGAGCAGGACGCGCTGCTTTTAGGCAGTGCTGCTATTGATTTTGAAGTTTCTCAGGTGGTTGATATTGTTAAAGGCATTCACGGCGTGATTCCGAAGCAGCTATTTGTTCCGATAGAATAAGCTATGCATTTAAGCAGCGCGATCCTTTAGAGCGATCGCGCTGCTGTGTAGAGGCTATTGTAAAAAAAGTTGTTTAAGTAGCTCAGTGCAATTAAAGCTCATTGCATAGACCAGGCTTCGACTACGCTCAGCCCTCTAGCTACAGTAGATTGAGCATTGAGCGTAGTCGAAATGCGTTTTACAATTAATTTGAGCATTGAGCGTAGTCGAAATGCGTTTTATAATTAATTTGATCTACCTACTT
>Ga0209194_1001619_pt1 | contig 13439 bp, 15 predicted proteins | sample COGITO_mtgs_1004_FD_184787 | JGI IMG/M metagenome (GOLD analysis project Ga0209194, IMG submission 184787) | Pelagic marine microbial communities from North Sea - COGITO_mtgs_100413 (SPAdes) (version 2) | ecosystem: Environmental > Aquatic > Marine > Epipelagic ...
CCTCTGACCTCTTGTCTGAGTCAGAGCTTACAGGGCCGAACGCTCTAACAGCAGACTTTGTGGGCAATGGCATTGCTTACCTTTACGTCCGTTATGAGTACGATGGCGAAGTGTTTGCCAGCGGCGTTCCGCTTGTCACTGCGCTTGTGAAGGGCAAAAAGGTATATGACCCGCGAACATCTACAACGGCATATAGCAACAACGCAGCTTTATGTATTCGCGACTTCATCACAAGCACATATGGCCTAAATGACAGCGCGATTGATGATGTGAGCTTTTCCGCTGCGGCCAACGAGAGTGACGAAAATGTGCCGCTAAGTAGCAGCGGCACAGAAAAACGCTACACGATCAACGGCATTGTCAAAGCAAATTCCCCTACAGGCAAAGTGCTTGGGGACATGGCCACCGCTTGCGCTGGCACATTGTTCTGGGGTTCTGGTTATTGGAAGCTAAAGGTCGGCGCATATACCGCACCAGTTAAGACGTTGACGCTTGATGACCTGCGTGGGCCGATCAACCTGCAAACTCGCTCAAGCACCAGGGATAGCTTTAACGGCGTTGGCGGTACGTTTAACAACGCTGATGGCAAGTTTATCACCGCTGATTATCCGCCAATCAAAAGTAACACCTTCAAGGCCGAGGATGGCGGCGATGAAATGCTGCTGGACTTGCCATTGCCGTTTACTACTTCTGCATCCACAGCCCAGCGCATCGCGAAGATGACGCTGTATCGTGGACGCGAGCAGATGACGATCAGTGCTGACTTTGGGTTGGAGGCATTCAACATTGAGGTTGGCGACATCATTGCTTTTGACAATGATCGCTATGGCTTCGATGGCAAAGAGTTTGAAGTCATCGGCTGGAAGTTTGCGTCAGACCAAGAGGCTGGCGATCTGCGGGTAACTTTGACCTTGCAAGAGACATCTGAGGCAGCCTTTGACTGGAACGCTGAAGAACAAGACATTATTAACAATAATACAAACTTACCCTCCCCAAGCGAGGGTCTTTCTGTTGCCAACCTTCAGGTAAGTGATGACGGTCTAACTCAGGGAGATGGCACGTTTATAAATCGTGTTATAGTAACTTGGAGTGCCGCGACCAACGCATACCTTGATTATTATGAAGTAGAGTGGAAAGCTACGTCAGACAGTGCTTATAACTCTACGACCACAGACACGAACAGTATTGAACTGTCGCCCTTAGTTGATGGGGTGGAATACACTTTCCGTGTTCGTGCGGTTGCAAGTAATGGCTTCAAAGGAACAAAGGTTAGCCTTACATTTACTGCTGGTGGGGACACTACCGCACCGGGAATCCCCTCAAGCGTTTCTGGGTATCCAGGCACTCTATCAAACCTTATAACTTGGACAAACCCTACAGACAGTGACTTCAAGCACACTGAAGTTTACTTTAATACAAGTAATTCATCCTCTGGTGCGACCTTAGCCGGAACCTCGGGGGGGACAGAGTTTACTCATATAGGTCTCTCTGGTGGAACAACCGTTTACTATTGGTTAAAGTCTGTGGATTACTCAAATAACAGGTCTGGGTTTTCTTCTGGAACAGGTGCTATTACAACTTTAGACGCTCCCAGTGATGGCTTGGATGGCTTAAACAATACCACTGTGTTTTTATATAACAAAAGCTCTAGTGCAACTCCCCCGGCACTTTTCAGCGGGACTTTTACTTATACTTTTTCCACTGGGGTATTGAGTGGTGGTACGCTGAATGGGTGGTCTCAAGAACCCCCAACCCTGAGCCAAGGGGATAATTTGTTTGTCTCTCTGGCTACAGCAAGCTCTCGCACGGAAACCGATAGTATTCCGTCAACTGAGTTCAGCACCCCTGAGATTACAAGTATCGCTGGAACTGATGGTCTTCCCGGTGCTAATGGTTATAACACAGCGACAGTTTCCCTTTTGCGCAAGACATCAACGGCCTCGGCTCCATCCGACCCGACCGGGACGTTCACATATACATTCTCTACAGGTCTGTTATCTGGTGGGACATTCAATGGCTGGACTCAAACTGCCCCATCCTTGTCCAAGGGAGAGTATCTGTGGATTATACAAGCGTCAGCGTATTCCAACACCTCAACGGATACTATTGCTGCATCAGAGTTTACAGCGGCATCTATCATAGGCATTGCTGGGGATGATGGTAACGCGGGGGAGACTGGTGACACGGTAGTAACTGGCAAGGTTTATTATCAAATACTTCAATCAAATCAACCAGGCACCCCTTCTGCCAGCAGTTACAATGTATCAACGGCATCATTCTCAGGGCTTACTTCTAATTGGTCGCTAACGCAGCCAAGCGTTGAAATAACTGATACGGCCTTGAGAGAATGGTCATCTAACTTCACAGTGACCATTGACGGGGTAACTTCGGTTCAAACTATTGTGTTCACCGCGCCATCTGGGGCAATCCAAGTTACTGCCGATCTTGAGTCAGATAACTATGTCGCAAATAGTTCTGGTTGGAAATTGGAGCGTGATACGGGTGACATTGAGGTAAACTCAGGTCTTTTCCGTGGCGATATTACGGTCAGAGGCGATATTTCCTTTACTAATGACTCTCACACCAGTGCATTGGTTGGTGGCCCTTTTGGTCACATTGATAGTTCAGGAACCATAAACAGTTATTTAGATGGTGCTGGTCTTTATGTGTTTGTCATGGTTGGCGGTGGTGGTGCTGGTACTCGAAGTGATACAGATGAGACTAGTCATACTGCTGGCGGCGGCGGTGGCGGTGGTTGTGCAATATTTAGCTTTGACTGGGATGGATCAACTACTCTCAGCTTTGCTAGAGGAAGCGGCGGTATTTGGTCAGGTGGAAATGCCTTAGCTGGATCAGCGTCAACTTTCAGTTATGGTGGAAGTATTATTGCTACTGCCGGTGGCGGGGCTGGAGCGCCAAACTACCAAAGCACAGGTACTGCATCTGGAGGTACTGTATCCTTCAACGCAGGTGTTGTAACATTGCTGGCAAACATCGCAAGAACTGGCGGGAGTGCAGCGGTTACTTCAGGTGGTCAAGTCTGTGCTGGTGCTGGTGTCAGCTTCTTTGGAGATAACGGCGGCAATACAACGTCATCACAAAGTGCTAATGTTGGGGGTAGCCCTTATGGTCAGCCTCCTAGCACCTCTGACACAAGGTTAATTATGAATTTAAACCGCACATTCGGCTTCATAGGTGGAGCAGGGGCCGCTACAGGCGATCCACAGGCATCAGTTACCGCTGGCGTAGGAGGTCTGTTCTCTGGCGGAGGCTCTGTCCGGTCTAATGGAAGCGGTGTAGCAGGAAACGGTGGTATAGGCGGCGGCGGCGGCGGCGCTAGATGTGATAGTTCCCGCACTTCTGGTGTTGGTGGCCCCGGTGGTTTGTTTTGGAGTAAGTTATAATGACTATTGTTGAAAGAAGTTGGGTCATTAAGGACGCAGATGATAACGTCATCAACACCTTTGAGGGTGAGGCCAACAATGATTTCATCGGTCAGGAATGGGCTGACGGGACTGTTATTTCTTCTGTTGAGCAATTGCCTGATGTGACGATAGAAAGCGATGAGCCTTCCCCTTATGATCTTTTGCGTAAAGACAGGGACAAAGCATTAGTTGCTTCTGATTGGACACAGTTCAACGACAGCCCACTAACAGATGCCAAAAAGCAAGAGTGGGCTACCTACCGTCAAGCTCTTCGTGACTTACCAGCGAATACAACTGACCCTGCAAATGTAAATTGGCCGGAAAAGCCTTCTTAATTTACCTCGCTCCGCATTTGTGCTAACGTGCGAGCAACTTTGGAGACACATTGATGACCACCATTACACATAAGCGCGGAGACACATTCGAACTCTCCTCAACGATTGAAAATGCTGGCGTTGGAGTAGATATCACTAGCTGGACTATCAGCAGCCAAGCCAGGGACGAGGCTGATGCTGTCCTGCAAACATTTACTGTAACGAAGACCGATGCCGCCAACGGCGCTTTTACCGTTTCCGCTACAGCCGCGCAAACCGAACTTTGGCCTATCGGAAGCTACCAGATGGACATTGAGTTCATCGAGGCCGGCGGTGAGGTCAACTCCACCGAGACATTTACGCTGTCTGTTCTCCGCGACATCACAAGGGATTAATCATGGCTCTTTACACAGTAAGCATTACGGACGGAACAACTCTTGCGAACCTAGCTGTTTCCGCTGGTCGTGGCCCTAAGGGTGACGGCTGGACAGGTGTTACATACGACAACGGCACGGGTCGATTTACGTTCACCTCAACTGATGGCTTGGGCTATGTGTCCGACAGCATTACTGGCGACCTAGACACGGCTGTCACTGAAGCTGAAGCTGCACAGGCTGCTGCCGAGGCTGCACAAGCTGCAACTGAAAACATCTTTGACCAGTTTGGCGACCAGTACCTTGGGCCGAAGGCGTCTGATCCTACAGTTGACAACGATGGAGACCCGCTCACCGAGGGCGACATCTACTTCAACACGACAGATGATGTCCTGAAGTTCTACTCAGGCACAGCTTGGGTTGCACCTGAAAGCATTGCCACGACTGCTGCAAATGAAGCTGAAGCGTCTGCAACGGCTGCTGCTACATCTGAGACGAATGCAGCTTCCTCTGCATCTGCCGCCAGCACATCTGAAACAAACGCAGCATCAAGTGCATCTGCGGCAAGCACATCTGAGACGAATGCCGCTACCAGCGAGACGAATGCTGCATCATCTGCATCTGCTGCATCTACGTCAGAAACAAATGCCGCCGCTAGTGAGACTGCTGCTGCCGCTAGTGAAGCCGCTGCGGCTGCATCTGAGACTGCCGCTGCCACGTCTGAAAGCAATGCGGCTAGTTCAGCCAGTGCGGCCAGCACGTCTGCATCCAATGCTGCTACATCTGAGACCAACGCAGCTTCAAGTGCATCTGCTGCATCCACAAGCGAGACTAATGCAGCTAATTCGGCATCTTCTGCGGCTTCCAGCTATGACCAGTTTGATGATCGTTACCTCGGCAGCAAGTCATCTGCACCTACTGTAGACAACGACGGCAATGCACTGCTTACTGGTGCGCTGTACTGGGATAGCACTCTGGGCGGCTTGTACGTCTGGAATAGCACAAGCTGGGAAATTGCAGGTCAGCGTGATGAGTTGCTACAGGCAGTCGCTGCTACCAAGTCAGACACAGCCGTAGACGTATTCGTGTATCGGACAGCCGATGACAGTGACGGTGGTGCATGGCGTAAGCGCACACAAGGCACAAGCTGGTATAACGAGACGCTGAACACTGCTACTCGTGGTTCTCGTAAGGAGTTCCCTGCTGTTGCTGTGATTGTGGCTGAGAATACTCAGGTTACGATCTACGATGGTGATGACCCAAGTCTGCCTATGTGGATGGTGTTTAATCTGGACAGTAGTTTTATGATAAATCTGGCAGGCACTACTCGTCAGATAAAAGCCGTTCAGTTTCTTAACGGAATAATGGTAGTCCCCTTAAACAATGGCGTAAACAATGGCACTACTATAATTAAATTTATTGAAGATTTTGGCTATGAAATAGGTGCAGGTTATCAGCGTTATGGTGTTCAAAATGCTAAGATAGCTGACAGGAACGTAAACGCAACAACCTTCCCGCAACTTTCTTCTGTTGGTATTGTCTCTGGTGATTCTAACGATGTAGCCATGACCGTGCTACCCAACGCCCCTATTGATGCAGCTACTGGGCTTCCTGTGCCTACTATTGCAGTGGCGACTGCTGGTGGTGTCAGTGTTATCAAGGATGATGGTACTGTTGTTGATATTACGGGTGGTATTCCAAACAGCATATCCTTTACGAAAGAAAACAGATTGTTCTTTGACTGTGACATTGCTGCTGGGGGTTCACGAGCCTTTCGGGTTTTGGATATTCCAAGCGTCGATACTAACCTTACACTCGCAGCTAAACCCGCAGGTTCTCAGTATTATACTACGGCAACTTTTGCAGATACTTATCCAGAAGACATAGCTTTCCTAAATGGTTATGCAGCCAAGGCTGTACCAAATGCTATTGGTTTTCGTAATGGCACATCTCACCTTGCACTGATTGCACCAAAGCCTGATGATAACACAAAAGCCATGATTGCGTTTGTAACCTCCACCTACAACACAGGCTGGATGAACGGCGACATCAAACTAGCCACCTTGTCCGACACTGATGATACTGACGTTACTGGCAGTGAGTTGGTGACTAATGGTACGTTTGATACGGATACAAGTGGGTGGAGTGCAACCACAGCGACAATTACATACAATTCTGGTGTCGCAGATGTAGATCGCAATGGCGCTAGCTTTCACAACCAACCCAAAGCCCCTGTGGCTCTTGTAGGAGGGAAGACGTATACTTTTTCTTGTGATGTTACAACAGCGGCATCAGAGGCAAATGCTGTAATAGTTATATTGAATACAACTGCTGATGGTGACCTTTCTGATCAGGTTCTGCTACCATCAGGTTCAACTGGCACTATCTCTGGTACGGTTACGGCTCCGTCTACAGGTACTTACTATGTGATGATTGGTATATCACAATCAATTGCAGGTGCTGCTTCATTCGACAACATCTCAGTACGCCTAGCCGAAGAAGACCGCAGCGTGAACGGCAAGGGCTTGCAGGTGTTTGGCACTGTAACCAAGAACCCTGTAGCTTCTGGCGCTGATCTGGTGGCGTATAGTTCTGATGGTGTGGCTAATTATTTACTTCAGCCGTACAACAGTGACCTAGAGTTTGGTACTGGGGACTTCTGCTTTATGTTCTGGGACGATGGAACGTCGGGATCATATAGAGGGCTTGTAACATTCGGCGACAGAGGTGTTTCGTCAACAGACGGGCATGGTGTTAGAAGCGGCCCCTCTGGAAACGTATACCAGTTTTGGGCAAACACATCAGCGCAAAGTTCTGTGACAGGGGTAGTTGGTTCGTGGAACCACGTAACATTTGTTCGCAGAAGTGGTGTCTTATACAGTTACTTAAACGGGCAATTAAAAGATACTGATGCTTTTGATCACAATCTTGATACGCTCACTAATCCAGAAATGTCTGTTCTATACGGAGATGTTATTAAATCCACGACAATCTCTGTGGGTGTTTGGACAGGCAGTGCCGCCCTTCTACGCATCTCAGCCACAGCACCATCCCCAGAAGCCATTAAAAAGATATATGAGGATGAGAAAGTATTGTTTCAAGAGAATGCTAAGGCAGTGCTACATGGAACCTCAGATGCCGTGACCGCCCTAGCTTTTGACGATACAACTAATCTTTTGCACGTCGGAACGAGTGCAGGACGTAGTGTATTTCAGGGTCTTCGTCGTGTTGATAACACCACCACTGGTGTAACATCAGCTATTTCAGCCTCAAATGGATTGGTAGCAGAGCAATGATAAAACGTGAATTAACAGGTCAGAAGTTTGGGCGGCTCACTGTAAAAGAAAAGCTGGGCAGCCGAAACCAAAAGACATTTTGGCTTTGTGAGTGCGAATGCGGTCAAGCTACAGAAGTTGCCACTAATAAGCTGACATCAGGTCATACAAAATCATGTGGCTGCTACAGGAACGAGTTTGGCGTTGTTCATGGCATGATAAACCATTCTGCATACAACACATGGAAAAGCATGATGGCTCGTTGCTATAACGAAAACCACATGTACTACAGCTACTATGGCGGCAGGGGTATTACAGTGTGCGATGAATGGCATGACTTTGATACCTTCTGCAACGACATGGGCGAACGACCAGAGAGTTGCTCGTTAGATCGCATTGATGGTGACCTTGGTTATTGTCTGTCTAACTGCCGTTGGGCTACTGCAAAAGAGCAAGCAAACAATCGCAGCAACAACACGATCTTAGAGGCGTTTGGTCAAAGCAAGACGCTGTCTCAGCGGGCTGATGACCTTGGGACAACAACTGCAACGATAGCAGGTCGCTTACGATTGGACTGGTCAGTAGAAGATGCAGTCTCACGTCCTGTTGGCAAGAACAAAGCCCTGACCTTCAAGGGAATGACGAAGAACCTAAACCAGTGGGCCAAGGAAACAGGCATTGCTTATACGACAATAGTTAGCCGCTACAATCGTGGTCTTGCGGCACATGATATTCTGAAAGGAGCATACGCATGACCGTGAACGTATCTAAGCCAGCCATAAATGTACGGGAGGAGTTGGCTGACCTCCGCAAGCCTAGCGGTGTAGCTGGTGAGGCAATGCTTCGTGCTGATACACCACAGGAACAGTTTAACCTGATTGGTGCAGGGCGTAGGAACCTGATTATCAATGGTGATATGCAGGTGGCGCAGCGTGGAACGAGTGTTACAGGCGTTGTTACATCAACATATGGAGCTTGTGATCGCTGGAAGATAATGGAAGGCTCTGTTTCCGTCCTTACTTTAAGCCAAGATACAGACGCACCTGATGGATTTGATAATTCACTCAAGATTGTTCCAACAACAGCAGATAGCTCTGTTTCATCTAGTGATTATTCTGTTTTAAATCAAACAATAGAAGCCAGTAGTGTAAAGGGCGCAGCAACGGGTACTTCATCTTCACGTCCGTTTAGCCTGTCTTTCTGGGTTAAATCAAATGTAACTGGTACTTACTGCGTTGAGCTTTATGTAACCTCAAGCACCAATGTCTCCGCTGAATATACCATTAATCAAGCAGGTGTGTGGGAGTACAAAACTGTTGATTATCCACCGTCTCAGAATGCGTTTGGCTCTAACAATCTTAGCGTTCAGTTTTGGTTGCTAGCAGGTTCTAATTATAGCGGTGGGTCATCTGTAAAAAGAGTATGGTCATCTGGCGACAACACACGAGCAGCAGGGCAGGTAAATGTGCTTTCTAGCACCTCTAACTACTTCCAAATCACAGGCGTCCAACTAGAACTAGGCAAAGTCGCCACCCCGTTTGACCACCCTCGGTCTTACGGCGAAGAAATGGCGTTGTGTCAGCGGTATTATCAGAGCGTTTATGATAGTGGGATGTCTGCTATTGCTGCGGGTCGAGGCGCATCAGGAGGTGATGCTGTAGTTGTAGCAATCCCTATACCTGTGGCACTAAGGGCATCCCCTGCTGTTGCGAGTTCAGGGACGTATTATGTGTACGATCATAATAGTAGGATTAGCAGTACCCCCAACTCCGTTACCGTTTCAAATTATCCTACAAATGGCACTGTTATAGCATTATATTTTGCATTCTCTGGGATCGTGTGTGATGATGATAGGGTTAACTTTATATCTTCGCTTGGTGCTACTACTTTAACCTTAGATGCGGAGTTATAAAATGATTATATCTGAAGCAATACTTCAACAACATAATGGCGAAGATATAGCTATTGTTGTAACGTCCGATGGTATAAATATAGGCATACCTATAGACCCTAACAACCGCCACTATCAAGCTGTCCTAGACGCAATCATTGAACAAGGCGCAGACTGCTTTGCCAATGAAATTTCAGCAGACCTACAGGCAGCGGCTGATGAAAAGCAGTTCAACCAACAGCTTGCCGCTTACCGTACAGCCACAGCCCGACTAGCACAGTATGTTCTAGCTGATGGTCGTGAGGAAGTGCGTGAGATGCAGCCCACAGGTGAGCAGGTCTTCAACGAAGAGACAATGGAGATGGAAGACGTTATGCACGAAGTTATTGTGCAGACAGCCATTGAACCTGTTGAGGCTACAGTCACACGCTTGGTCTACTCTGATGACATGGACGCAGATCCTGTAGAAGAAACCATTGAGAACCCTCTGATTACGACTGATGTGGCTGAACGTGCAGCGGCACAGGCGGTTGTTGATGGTACGCCTGCTGCGGTAGTTGCGGGTGATCCTGAGTAGTAAAGTTGCTCGCGCAATCGCGGGTCGGGTTCATAACTATGTAAAAATGTGCTAATGTGCCAGCGAATAAATGGAGTTCGATCATGGAAGCTGACACGATGTGGAGCGCACTTTTAACCATCGTTATCACAGTCGTTGGTTTCTGGGTTAAGTCGTGGACGAACGAGATAACTCGTTTGCAGATACTGATTAACCGCACGCGCGAAGAATACATCACCAAGGCGGACAGCTCCGACCAGATGAACAGACTTATGACGCGGCTAGACGGCTTGGACGCCAAGATAGACCGCCTGATTGAGAGAAAGTGATGCTTTGCGCTCTGGTCTTTGTGAGCTTCGGACACGCATGGGTGCAGGGTGCAGGCAATGTTCTGGTGAAGTCGTGTTACTACAACTGCGGCAGTGAGAAGATAACAAAGGTGCAATGGTATGATCGCAAGTATAGCGTGCCGCCGCATTATGTTTGCCCAATGAGGTTTGCTGAAGCATGATTGATCCATTCACAGCATTCGCAGCAGCGCAGACCGCCGTATCCGCCATCAAGAAGGGTATCCAGCTCGGCAAGGACATTGGCGGCATATCCAATGATCTGGCCAAATTTGCTGGCGCGTTTTCAGACTTAGAGTTCGCGCATAAGTCAGCGGAGAACCAGCCGTGGTATGCCGTACTGTTTGGCGGCAGTGGCCCCAGTGCGATGGACATCTTTGCCAAAAAGAAACAGGCGGAGGCTCTTCGTGCAGATATTAAGCAATATATTCAGTTTGGCTACGGCCAGTCTGCTTGGCAAGAACTCCTGCGCATCGAAGCGCAAGTGCGCAAGGATCGTCAGAAAACTTTATATCGTAAGGCGGAGATTAAGCAGGCGATTATCGAGTGGACTTTGGGCATTCTGGTGGTGGTATCAGGCGTTGGTATCCTCGGCGTGGGAATTTATTTCCTCGGCAAAAAGCAGGCGAAATGGTAGATGAAAGACGCAGAGATCATACGTCAGTTCGATCAGAACATTGAGCTAATCATTGAGGGCTTGGCTGCTCGATCAGGGCGAGAGTTTCAGGAAGTTCTTTTGCTATTGCAGAAAGGCAGGAAGCTACATGGCACACACAATACTTGATAATTGGAAGGTTCTGCCGCGACTGATGATGCTGGCGGTCACTGTGCTGACCTATCAGGCGGTGCATTGGTTTATGTCGTTACCTGACCCCAGCGTTGCTCAATCAGGGCTTGTCAGCGTCTGTATGGGGGCGCTCACAGGCTGCTTTGGCATCTGGATGGGTAAGGAGTCCAAAACGAGCGTAACCAGCACTGGTTCAAGCTCAAAAGTCGAGTATGAGGTGGGTAAATGAGTTTTCTCAGCGATCTGATAGCGCCAGCCACCGAGCTTGCAGGCAAGTTTATCCAAGACAAAGATCAAGCGGCACGGCTGGCGCATGAGTTAAGTACGATGGCCGACAAGCACGCGCAAGAAGCCATGCTTGCGCAGATCGAGGTCAACAAGGCTGAAGCGGCCAGCGGATCAGTGTTTAAGGGTGGTTGGCGTCCGTTTATCGGATGGGTTTGCGGCGCTGCGTTTGCATACCACTTTGTCTTACAGCCATTCATCGTCTTCGGCGTTTCGGTCGCCGGAGTGGAAATACCTGAGCTGCCATCGTTTGACATGAGCAGCTTGATGACAGTTATGATGGGGATGCTCGGTCTGGGCGGTCTCCGCAGCTACGAAAAGAAACAGGGGCTAACGAAATGACTTACAAATTATCACAACGCAGTTTGGACCGCATGGAGGGCGTAGATGAGAGATTGGTGGGAGTGGTTAAACATGCAATCACGGCAACCAAGACCGACTTCGGCGTTATCCAAGGGCTTCGCACGATTGAGATGCAGAAGGCTCTGGTCGCCAAGGGCGCGTCACAGACAATGAAATCCAAGCACCTCGATGGCCTTGCCGTTGACTTGATGGCCTACATTGGTGGACGCGGCTCATGGGAACTGAACCTATATGATGACCTGGCCGACGCAATGGCCGAGGGTGCCAACGCTGTGGGCTGCAAAGTGCGCTGGGGTGCTGCATGGCACATTGACAGCATTGGCCAGTATAAAGGCACAATGGAAGAGGCCATGAACGAATACATTGATTTGCGTCGGTCACAAGGGCGCCGGCCCTTCATTGATGGACCGCACTTCGAATTGATGATTTAGCTTAGTCCGGTTAGCTAAGTGGCCAGGCAAGATCAGAAGGCCAGTGCATCGGTGGGTAGGGCGGGAGAGCATTTAGCTCTCGCCTACTTGTCCCTCGCTGGTTACTCTTGCACGCTCTGCCAGATCAAAGATCACGATGCGTATATACAAACGGATACACAGACGCTGACCTTACAGGTTAAAACCGCAAGCAAGACGCATAAGACTACCAATAGATACGCATTTCACACACCCAAAAAGAACGTAGGCGTGTCAGACGTGTTTGCGTTTGTGGCAATTGATTTAGGCGCCGTGGTCTTCCGCCGGGGCGATGAGCTGACCTCCGTTACGACATACATTTCGCCAAAGGAATTTATGGATGAAGAGCAGTCAATGCAAAAAACATTCGACAGCTTCAAATAACCGCTTGTGACTGTGTTCATACTTCAGTTATAACGTCCGAGCAGGGTGGCTATCATCACAAGATAAAATCGACTTACCACGGGAATGGTTTGGTTGTTTAGCCTAGTGTGACGTTGCTACCAAATGTGCCAGCATTCAATTCAACGGCCACCCTGCACGATTACTAGAATATAATACCCACCAGCGCCATCAAGCCAGCGCCGCTGATGAAGCCAAAGATGGCTCCGATCAGACCTGCTGCGTTTATCATGCGCTCAAGTTCTTTGTCAGTCATCTAAACTCTCCACCATTTGTATTCTCTCGCCAATCCAGCGCATAACCGGAACAGCCATTGAGTTGCCCATTGCCTTATATCGAGGACCATCTGGGCAATCTTCTGCTGGCTTATTACGCCACGGTATCTGCGTGAAGTTGTCTGGGAAGCCTTGCAAGCGTTCGCATTCTGTTGGCGTTAGGCGGCGCACTTGATGACCTTTTGCGACTGCTTGCGCCACGCCCCTTGCGTCATGGGTGTACGCTTGCTCTGCGTCAAGATGATCCCTGCCTTGAGGCCCCGCATTTGGTTTGCGACCTATTGAATGTGGATGTATCGCAAAAGCCACCGCTGGCGTCTTGCTTTTATCCAGCGTTGGCGTGACTTCCGTTGACACGCTGTCGCCTTGGTTGGCGCTGTTTTGCGCGCCGAATGCAATGGGCAACAAATGCGCCTGCTCTGCATCTTGCACGCTAATTGATCGGCCTGTTCTGGCGCAAATCGAATCAACGCTGTCTGGCACAAACAATGGCGCACCACTGTTGATGTGCTGATCTTCTAAACCTTGCTTGTCACCGAATGCGGCGTTTAGCGTTGATGCGATTTCGGCTGGCCATGTTGGCTGCAAGTAACCGCTGCAAGCCTCGTCAGTGCCTAGTCCACCGCCGCCACCGCTTCCAGAGCGTGTTGTAACTGTTCCGGCAACCTCTTTCCCCGCTTCTCGGCTCGGCGGAGG
>Ga0209194_1001624_pt1 | contig 13400 bp, 14 predicted proteins | sample COGITO_mtgs_1004_FD_184787 | JGI IMG/M metagenome (GOLD analysis project Ga0209194, IMG submission 184787) | Pelagic marine microbial communities from North Sea - COGITO_mtgs_100413 (SPAdes) (version 2) | ecosystem: Environmental > Aquatic > Marine > Epipelagic ...
AATAATTTCCTTTGACCCATTTAATGTGTCGTTCGAAATTATGCATTATGGTATAGTCCCTAGGCTCAATCAATGAATCATATGTGTCACGAATAACGAGAGCGGGGCTTATTGAGAAGGTCCTGCGGCAGTCTGACTAAAAGAAAGACCAACCTGTATTGTTGCTATTATGCTCAGTGAAGAAGATGAATTTAGAGCCTTAAAGCTGCTTGAACGAAACCCCAACCTGACGCAGCGTAAAATCGCCTTTGAGTTGGGCGTAAGCGTGGGTAACGCCCATTATATGGCGACAGTTGATTAACCTTGGTTGCTTGAAGTTGCCTAACTTTAGGCGAAGCGACAACAAGCTTGGTTATTCCTACTTGCTAACGACGACGGGTATTGTGGGAAAAGCCGCTGACATGGGACGATTCTTGATGCGTAAGCAGGATGAGTATGAAGCGTTGAGGCTGGAGATTGCGCAGTTTAAGGTTGAGGTGTCAGATATGTCTCCCATTACTGGTTGGCGATAATGGCTCTTAATCAGTCACTTAACTTAATTAATTAATGGCAATTCATGAGATTACTTATTCCAGGCGGTGCAGGTTATATCGGTTCTCACATGGTCAAATATGTTCAGGAGCTTGGTCATGAGGCCGTGGTTTTAGACGATTTCTCAACAGGCCATGAGTGGGCGATAAACGATTGTGAAATTTTGCGCGTTAACCTTCTTGATCAGGATACATTGGCGCAGTTACTTAAAGGTCGCTCATTTGATGGGGTGATTCATTTTGCAGCAAAGTCACTTGTCGGAGAGTCCGTTCAAAAGCCTGATCTTTACTACCGAAATAATGTGGTGGGTACGCTGAATCTCGTTAATGAAATGATCACTAATGACATTCATAATCTGGTGTTTTCCTCCACCGCAGCTATCTTTGGGAATCCCGTCACTGAAAAAATCGCGGAAGACCACCCCAAGAACCCAATAAACCCATACGGCCAAAGTAAGCTAATGGCCGAGAATATGCTGAGAGATATTTGTGCGGTTCACGACATTAACGCCACTTGTTTTCGGTATTTTAATGCCGCTGGCGCAGATCGTTCAGGCTCCTTAGGTGAGGCACATGACCCAGAGACTCATCTGATTCCCAACATCCTGAAGTCGACGATTCCAGGAGGCAGTGTTCTTAAAGTATTTGGCACTGATTATGAAACTCATGACGGTACTTGCGTTCGTGATTATGTGCACGTGACTGATCTTGCGGAGGCGCATTTTCTGGCCCTTGAATATATGAAGGATAATAGCGGGTTCTCAGCCTTTAACTTAGGCAATGGCAGTGGTTTTTCGGTACTAGATGTTATTAGAAGCTGCGAACGTGCTGTTAAAAAGATGATACCCTTTGATCCGGCTATGCGACGTGTAGGCGATCCGCCCGTACTTGTGGCTGACAGCTCTGCAGCCATCTGCAAAATCAGTTGGGAACCAAAATTTGGCAGTCTAGATGCGATCACTCAAAGTGCCTGGAGGTGGCATGAACACTCAGGTGGCTAAAATGGTGTTTAAATGTTCACGGTGCCTTCGGCATGTGCTTGGTTAAAGCGGGGACCATGGCGGCTAAGACGGTCATAATGCCGGTAAATGGTGATAGAGGCTATTACCAATTGCCTAGCGGTCCGAGCCGAATAGACGGTTACGAATGTTGTATGTAAATTTCGCTACGCCATGGTTGTTAATTATATTTGAATAAGAAATGAAGGGAGTCGTTATATCTACGAGGGAATTACTATTCGGATCATGCTGTATTTTATGATTGCGGTTGGCCTTATTTGGGTTGGGGTGCTTGAAAGTGCATTCTTGAGCGCTGATGATTTTAAGCGGCGCGCTAATAATGAGGCCGTAGAGCAACAGCGGTCTATTCAGTCAATTCTAGCCCTAGGGTCTGTCGGTAGTTTGGTCGCATCAAAAATTATATCTGACGGACGTGAAACAGTGATTTTTGAGGGTAATGAAAAATTCTTAGCGCCAGATGAGGTCTTGATCAAAAGTGTCTTCGATTAGATTTAGGGAACAGCGCCCTTTAGGATATCACTGTGCTGAATTTTAAGGCGCTTAAAGAGGCTGTGGGAATCAACATCGTGCCTGCACGCTCGGTGTCAGCAGTTTCGACGATGGCTTTAATGTTTTTTCTTGCTGGCCTTACCGTTAGCCGGGCCATGTTGCCAGAAGAGAAGTCAAAGCCCAAGCGTGCTCTCATATGTATCTTGGGGACCTTGCTCGGTGGGATGCTCTCCGTTCTTATCGTGCTAATTAGACACTACAGCAGAAAATCATAGACAGCTAAGACGCAAACGGAATGGCTCATGAATAAATTTTTACTGACCGAAAAAGAAATCGCCAAATTAGCAATTATGATGGTCTTGGCCGCTGGGTTTTTTGGGCTAGCAGGTTTACTGTCAATGATTTTAATGCAAATGATCACCCGACAAAATTTTGCTGAAGACATTGTTGATAAGCATGGTATCGGGGAGGTTGCTGCATCGAGGTTGGGTGGTGCGGTAGTGTTCGTCACCAGTGTGCTGTTCATGTTGACGGCCGTCATATTTGGGGCAGAGACGCGTGTCGCCGGCCCACTAGGTATACCGCTGTATGCCTGGATCGGGACCTGGGGCTGCGCTGCGCTAGGTTTAGTTGAAGATATTCGCAATGATTTACTCAAGCCCCGCTACCGATTGTTAAGTAAAGCATTAATATTCTTGATTGTTCTGGGTCTGTGGCCTGATTTAGTGCCAAAGGAGATTGGTATTCCAGGCATCGATTTCTTACTCGGTTATTCAGTTATTGGCCTTATTATTACCATTATATTTTGTGTTGGCTTTTTGAATGCCGCGAATATGGCAGATGGCGCCAATGGGCTTATGCCAGGTATCTATTTTGTTGCGTTCCTTATCTTCTACCTAGAATACGGCGGACTGGGTTTTGTGACATTGATGTCTAGCTGTGGTCTTTTCCTTATCTTTAATGTGATATCTGGCCGCCTATTTTTAGGGGATGCCGGTGCTTATGGGTTGGGCGCAGGTGTTGTTTTGGCGGGCCTATTTTTTAATGCCCAAGGCATATTCTCAGCCTCTTTCTTGGCGGTACTGCTGGCATATCCCTGCATAGAGATCGTGGTAAGTATGGCGAGGCGCATGATCACAGGAAGGTCAATGTTTTTGCCTGATAACGACCATCTGCATAACCGCATACACGTACAGTTCAAAAAGCACTTTAAATCACAAAATATGGCTAATTCGATGACCGGATTATCAATCTCGACGATGAGCGCTGGTCTTGCCTTGGCGGGCTACCTAGCTGCTTGGTGGCCGATAACAGGACATGGATGGCTGATTATATTTTGTGGGCAATGTGTCTTGTATGGGTTTGTATTTATGCAAACCGCACAGGTTGAGGAGCGTAATTCTGACTATGCTGTGACCGAGCAGCAAGATTAGCCTGCAAAAGCTTGGAGGTAGATAGCCAATGAAGTTACTCATTCCTGGCGGCGCTGGTTATGTAGGGTCTCATATGGCGAAATATGCTCAGAACCAGGGTCATGACGTAGTGGTCATGGATGATTTTTCTACTGGGCATGAGTGGGCGGTCCGGGATTATGAGGTTTTGCGGGTTAATTTGCTTGACCAAGAGATGTTAGCCCGAAGCCTAAAAGGTAGGCAGTTTGATGGTGTGATTCACTTTGCTGCAAAGTCATTGGTAAGTGAGTCGGTCAAAAAGCCCGATCTTTATTATCGCAATAACGTGGTTGGTACACTTAACCTTGTTCATGAGTTATTGCGCAACGATATAAACGATTTGGTGTTCTCGTCTACGGCCGCTATCTTTGGTAATCCGGTGACCAACTCCATCGCGGAGGAGCATTCTAAGTTACCTATTAATCCCTATGGCCAAAGCAAGCTTATGGCTGAAAACATACTGCGAGATATTTGCTCTGCCTACAGTTTCAATGCTACCTGTTTACGATATTTCAATGCCGCAGGTGCTGATCAGTCAGAAACCATCGGGGAGGCTCATGAGCCAGAGACACACCTGATTCCAAATATCCTAAAATCAGTACTTCCTGATGGTAATAAGCTCAAGGTGTTTGGCACTGACTACGACACTTATGATGGCACATGCGTTCGTGATTATGTGCATGTAACCGATCTTGCCCAGGCCCATCTTTTAGCCTTGGAACATATGAACAATAACAGCGGGTTTTCTGCTTATAACCTCGGTAATGGCAAGGGCTTTTCTGTTGCTGATGTTATAAAAGCTTGCGAAAAAGTCACAGGAACCTGCATCCAATTTGCAGTTGAAGGTAGGCGCACTGGTGACCCTGCAGTCTTGGTGGCTGATAGTCAGTTAGCCTTCAACCAGCTTGGTTGGAGGCCTCAGTACGATAGCTTAGACGCTATTGTGAGGAGTGCGTGGCGGTGGCATCAGCGAGGCAGTCGATAGCGCTGAACCCGAGCCGTATGCTGGTCGAGATCTTTTGGCGAATGTAAGCGCCCATTATTTAGTCGACGTGCCTTAGTCGTTGAATGACCTGACCTGTAGTCTTTAGAGGCAGCTTATTTCGTCGCGCTAAAGTCAATAGTCTGTGCTAGACTTCAGACCTGTTCATGCGATGAACAGCGTTCTTATAATGGCCGGCTGTTTGATGGTTCGGCTGTGCGGTAGCGTGCCTGATCAAATAGTAGAGTTTATGCCCAACGACGAAATCCAACTCAGTGTCCTTCGACTCATGAAGCAAAATCCCCGACTCACTCAACGTGAGCTGTCGGCAGAGCTTGGCGTTAGCTTGGGCAAGACTAACTATGTGGTTAAGTCGTTAATCGATGTGGGTTTTATAAAATTGGGCAACTTTCGGCGCTCAGATAATAAGCTGGGGTATGCCTATTTATTGACGCCGAAGGGCCTGGCGGAAAAGGCTGCGATCACCGCGAGCTTTTTGGTGCGCAAGCAGCGTGAGTATCGTGCCTTGGAGCGGGAGATTGAGGCGTTGAAGTCTGAGGTTGACGCTGAGGCTGATGGATTGTGAGGTAGGATTCGATAAAGGCTATTATCAAATTTTAGTAATGTGCCGGGAAATCTCTGAAAAATTATTAATTGTGAGTTAAGTTTTATGGTTCAAAATAAAAAAATTGCCATTATTGGGCTTGGTTACGTTGGCCTGCCACTGGCGGTCGAATTTGGTAAGACTCGATCGACGCTCGGGTTTGATATCAGTACGCGACGTATTGATGAGTTGAGGCTGGGTAGAGATAGTACCCTGGAGGTAACAGAAGAAGAAATGACAAGTGCATCTCACTTAGCGTTTAGTTGTGATGCGAACGATTTGGGTGGCTGCAGTATTTTTATTGTTACTGTCCCGACACCAATTGATGATGTAAATCGGCCTGACTTAACACCTATTATTAAGGCAAGTGAGACCGTTGCAAAAGCGCTTACGGCTGGCGATATTGTTATTTATGAGTCCACCGTTTTTCCGGGTTGTACCGAAGAAATTTGTGTTCCTATTCTTGAAAGGCTGTCCGGACTTACGTATAACAAAGACTTTTTCTGTGGCTATAGTCCTGAGAGAATTAATCCGGGCGATAAAGTTAACACGTTAACGAAAATTAAAAAAATCACCAGTGGGTCTACACCAGCTATTAGCGTCGAAATAGACGATCTGTACAAAAGTATCATTACAGCAGGTACTTTCTTGGCGTCAAGTATCAAGGTGGCTGAGGCGGCTAAAGTTATTGAAAATACACAGCGAGACTTAAATATTGCCCTGATCAATGAGCTGTCAGTGATCTTTGGCAAGCTCGATATAGATACCCTGGATGTTCTGGAGGCGGCCGGTAGTAAATGGAATTTTTTACCGTTTAGGCCGGGTTTGGTTGGGGGGCACTGTATTGGGGTAGATCCCTATTATTTGACGCATAAAGCTGAGCAGGTTGGCTATCATCCCCAACTTATTCTAGCTGGGCGTAAAATCAATGATGGTATGGCCCAGTATATGGTTAAGAAAGTAGTTCAAAGGATGATCAAGAGTGGCATCGACGTAGCGAATAGTACCGTGGGCGTTATGGGTATAACCTTTAAGGAGAACTGCCCCGATGTCCGTAATAGTAAAATTACTGACGTGGTCGCCGAGCTAAAAAATTGGGGTGTCAATGTTGTTGTAGCGGATTCTTGGGCAGATCCATTAGAGGTTGAGCGGGCTTACGGCATTAAGCTAGGCGAAATTAGTGCCGATCAGCAGGTAGACTCGCTAATTGTTGCCGTCGGACATGATGAATTCCGTGATTTATCTCCTGAGGCGCTTCGGAGTTTTTGCAAGGGATCCCGGCCAATATTGGCTGATGTAAAGTCCCTATATGAAAGAGCCGCGCTTATTGATCTTGGGTTTTCAGTTTTCCGACTTTAAAGCTCTTCGTTTGTTTCTATTTTGGGATGTATATGAAAAAAAATATTGCAGTTGTTGGTTGTGGACACTGGGGAAAGAATCTCGTCCGGAATTTTTCCGATTTAGGGAGTTTGGCTGCGGTGTGTGATCCGAACGCCGAGGTTGCTCAACAATACGCTGATCAATACTTGGTTAAAAATTATTCCTTTCCTGAGGTTCTCAATGACCTGAGTATTGAGGGGGTGGTGCTTGCGGTTCCTGCACCTCTTCACGCCTCTATGGCGATCGAAGTGATGAATGCTGGGAAGCATGCTTATGTAGAAAAACCGCTGGCCATGAACAACCTCGAAGCGGATAGAATGATTGCTTCCGCGGAGGAAAATGGAGTGCAGCTAATGGTTGGGCATCTCCTTCAGTACCATCCTATCTTTATGGCCTTACGCACTCTTGTGGAATCAGGTGAAATGGGTGCCTTACAATATATTTATTCCAATCGTTTAAGTTTTGGTAAGGTGCGTTCCGAAGAGGACGTGATTTGGAGCTTTGCTCCACATGATATCTCAATGATCTTGTCCTTGGCGGGGCAAGAGCCCGACACAGTAAGAGCGGAATCTACGAGTATTCTTCAGCCCGATATCGCAGATGCTGCAATAGTTCACATGGAGTTCAGCTCGGGACTGAAAGCGCATATTTCCGTGTCATGGCTACACCCATATAAAGAGCAAAAACTGGTTGTGGTCGGTAAAAATGCCATGGCTGTGTTCGATGATACTAAGCCATGGGGTGAGAAGCTTGCCCTATATCGTCATGTTGTGCGATCTTCTGGGAGTTTGCCAAGTCTGGAAAAAGCTGAAGTAGAGTACGTTGAGGTATCGCAATCTGAACCTTTAAGGAACGAGTGCCAGCACTTTGTGGACGTAGTCAGCGGGGATATCACGCCCCTGACCAATGGGAAAGAGGGTTTGGGGGTGCTTAATGTATTGTCTGCAGCGTCTCTATCCCAAAGTAAGAATCAAGCGGTGAGAATAGAAAGCCTATGAGTGAAAACTATAAAGATGTGTTCGTTCATGAGTCATCCTACGTGGACAACAATGTGACCATTGGTCGCGGCACCAAGATCTGGCACTTTAGCCATATTTTAACGAATTGTGAAATAGGACAAGACAGCTCCCTTGGTCAGAATGTTGTTGTGGGACCAAATGTTGTAATTGGCAGTAGGGTTAAAATACAAAACAATGTCAGCGTCTATGAAGGCGTGACTTTAGAGGATGGGGTGTTCTGTGGGCCATCATGTGTTTTCACCAATGTAAATAATCCTCGATCTGAAATCCTGCGCAAAGATGAATATCGAAAGACAATAGTGAGGCGTGGGGCTTCAATTGGCGCGAATGCCACCATTATCTGTGGCCATGACCTAGGTGAATACTGTTTTATTGCCGCAGGGGCTGTAGTGACTAAAGAAGTACCCGCGTATGCGCTGATGGCTGGGACGCCAGCAAGGCGCATCGGTTGGATGAGTAAAGCTGGCGGTCGTCTTGATGAGGATTTGATCTGCCCAATTGAAGGCACTGCCTATCGACTTGCTACCCCAAACAAACTTGAGGAAATTATTTAATGAGCGAATATTCGGCACCCACCCAGTTTATAGACCTTGCGGCCCAACAGAAACTAATTAGACCGCAGTTGGATTTGGCAATTAGCAGGGTTTTAGATCACGGGCAGTACATTATGGGCCCTGAGGTGAAAGAATTTGAGGGTCAACTTCGCAAGTTTACTGGGGCCAGCTACGCACTTACCTGCGCTAATGGTACGGACGCACTGACGCTTGTTTTGATGGCTTGGGGTATAGGGTCAGGTGACGCTGTCTTTGTACCATCATTTACGTATGTAGCAACTGCGGAGGCGCCTGCTCAGTTAGGAGCAACTCCCTTTTTTGTGGACGTCTGTGAAGATACTTTCAATATAGACCCGCAGAGTTTTAAACAAGCGATAATAGATAGCCGTGAATTAGGTTTGAAACCGGCGGCAGTCATTGCAGTGGATCTTTTTGGACAGCCTGCGGATGTTGATGCAATTACCGAAATTGCTCATGCCGAAAGTATAAAGGTGCTTGTTGATGGCGCGCAAAGTTTTGGTGCAACTTCCAAGCGGCGCAGAGTTGGATCGATGGGAGATGCGACGACCACTAGTTTTTTTCCAGCGAAACCGCTTGGTTGTTATGGAGATGGCGGCGCGGTCTTTACCGAGAATGATGAAGATGCCGAGGCTATCAATTCTATTCGCCTGCACGGTAAAGGGTCTCAGAAATATGACAATGTCCGCATTGGTCTGAATTCAAGACTTGACACCATACAAGCTGCTATTCTAATTGAAAAATTAAAAATTTTCCCGAGAGAGTTGGAGCAGCGGGCTGAAGTAGCATGCCTGTATAATAAATTACTGTCTGATGTTTGTCCTGTGCCGAATTTAGCTGATAGCAACACTAGCGCTTGGGCTCAATATACCCTCCGGGTTCCCGGCAGAAATAGGGTGCAAAGTTCATTAAAATCTTTTGGTATTCCTAGTGTTGTTTATTATCCGATACCTCTATCGAAGCAAATAGGCTATCAGTCCCTTCCGTGTGCTTCTAGTGGCGTCCTAGTTTCAGAACGCTTAGCTGAAACGGTACTAAGTCTCCCAATGCACCCATATCTTAAAAACGACGCTCAGTTGTCGATCATTGAAGCGATTAAAAAGTCTTTGGATTAATGCCTACAGGTTAATTCAAGAAAATCGTCTATTAGTGAACACCTTAGTGAAATTAATAGTATCTAATTGCATTAGCTTTAGGGTGTCAGGTTAGTACAAAAGCTAATTAAGCTAAGGCTGTATTGGGGCAGCTTTCACAATGCAACCAGATCGGACTGCAAATCGGTAAAGCATTAAAAAATATGCTATGAATTGATGGTGGGTTGGTACAAGTAAGACTGTTGGAGAAATTTATCAAGATACAAAAACCAGATCAAAAAGCAGAAATAAAATCGAATTTTAGAAAAAGTGTGCTCACATTAATGACTGGGACCACAATTGCTCAAGCGATACCAATAGCTATTAGTCCGATTTTAACCAGGCTATACTCACCTGAAGAATTTGGTTTGTTCGCATTATTTTTAGCTACTGTGTCAATTTTCGGTGTGGTTGCAACGATGCGCTATGAAATGGCTATTGTCCAGCCAGAAAAAAGTGAAGATGCGATCAATTTAGTGCTTCTCTCCGCAATTATATCTACTGCAATAAGTCTCGCACTTTTTATATGTGTTTTTGTATTCAAGACAGAAATCCAAAATTTGCTTGGGAATACTGATATTGGCATCTGGCTCTATTGGGTTCCACTCGCAGTTCTGTTGATTGGTCTTCATAAATCTCTTAACTATTGGCATGTTCGTACCAAGCAATTCGGTATGATTGCAAAGAGTAAAGTAGCGAAAGGAGCGTCCATGGCAAGCACGCAGGTCGGCTTGGGAGCTATGGCTATTGCCGGGGGATTAATTTTCGGTTACGTAGTTGGGTTTTTTGTTGCAGTTCTTATGTTGCTAAGAAGCCTGATTGCTGAAAAAGACTTTTCGATTACGCGGTTCGAAAAATCAAGATTATTAAAAAATGCTAAAAAATATAAAAAAATGCCCCAATATTCTGCTTTGGGGGCTTTATCAAATACTATCTCATCTCAAATGCCGGTATTAGTAATATCAAAAGTTTATGAGATGAGCGTTGCTGGTTTTTTTAGTTTAACCATTAGGGTGCTATCTGTACCGATGAGCCTAGTTTCTGAAGCTGTGGGTCAAGTATTGCTCCAAAAATTAGCGGAAATGCATCACACCGATCCCGCCAAGATGAAGCCTTTAGTCATAAAGATTTTTTTGATATTAACTTTAATTATGGTTCCTTTTACAGTACTCATATTTGTATTTGGTGAAGATGTTTTCGCTTTTATTTTTGGGGAACTATGGAGAGAAGCTGGAGCTATGGCTTCGATTTTTGTTTTCTCGGTAGCAATTCGCTTTGCAGTCAGTCCACTAAGTATGGTTTTGACTCTAGAGCATAACGTTAGACTTGGCGTTATATGGCAGTCGATTTACTTGGCGACTATTTCTTGTATTTTATTCGTATTTAGTTCATTGCCTATTAATGAATTAATAATTGCTTTGGTTGCTCATGATGTCGTGTTGTACCTATTATATTTCTTCTTGATTTTGAAAGGCAGTGAATCTTTAGGGGCCAAGGTAGGTGCGCTAGGTGAATAAATCATCAATGCTATTTTTTTTGTTAGTTTTTGTTTTTCGGGTTCTGTTAGAAATCTCATATATAAATGTGATTAACCCTGTGTTTAGTTACGCCGGTTTCCATGTTAATTTTAGCTATATAAATTATCTTATTTCGTGGATCATTTTTTTAAGTGGATTTTTGTTTTTGGCTAATCGTATTTTAAGGGTGAGTGATTATTTTTTTGTAATTATGTTTTTAGTTATTATAACACCGATGTGTATTCTATTTGGATACGACACAGAGCGTAGTTTGGTCCCTCTTGGCGTTTCGATTGGCTCTGTCTGGATCATATATTTTGTGGTGAATAAAAAGACTATTTCATTTAGGACGTTGCCAATTTTTAAAGGTGGCCTAACTCTGGTCGTTTTAGTTGCATCATTATTTGTTGTATTTTTAATCCTCTGGTACGCCCTCTCTGGCGTTAGCTTTAATTTTAATCTCATGGAAGTTTATGATTTCCGCATTAAAAATAGAGACTTAGCAGGTGGTGGAATTCTAAATTACACGAATGGTTGGACTTATAATGTATTTAATATGACGTTATTTTCTATTGCACTGCTAGCTCGTCGGTATGTGATAGCAGTTTTTATTTTTGCGATTCAAGCATATTTTTTTGCGGCTTCAGCCCACAAGAGTGTCTTATTTATTCCTTTTATTATTCTAAGTTTATTCTTTTACTTTAGGAAAACGAATAGCGCAGTCTTTATTCCCGCTTTACTCTCATCCATAGTTGCTTTAACTTTAAGTACCTATTATTTTCTCGGTGATACCCTTGCTTCCTCAGTGTTGTCTCGTCGCATATTTTTTATTCCTAGCAGTTTAACCTTTACTTATTTTGAATTCTTTAATGATAATCCAAAAGTGATATGGTCGAACTCGGTGTTGTCCTCCTTTCTTGAGTACCCTTATGATCAAGGCCAGTCAATGTCGAAGGTGATTGGCAATTTTTTGGGATCTCCAGATATGGCCGCTAACAATGGATTTATATCATCAGGTTATGGACATGCGGGTTTATTTGGTGTTTTCTTTTATTCGCTAGTTGTTGGTTTTATTCTTCGGTTTCTAGATCATATTACCGATAATCTCGTTCCTTTATGGTTCGCATTGTCACTTTGTGTGGTTCCTCTTGCTTCGCTAATTATGTCGTCAGATTTATTTGTAGTATTGCTTACACATGGATTTATTGTTGCGATATTGATTATTTTACTTGTAAGGTCAAAAATATATGCTCCTGACTCATTATAGAAGGGTGGTCCACCTAACCTCAGTTCACCCACGTAATGATACACGCATTTTTATTAAGATGTGTTCATCCCTCGCAGAATATGGCTATGCTGTTTCTCTGATCGTTGCTGATGGCTTGGGTGATGAAGTAAAAAACGGCGTATCAATCTTTGATGTTGGTGCCAGGGGCGGTGGGCGTTTAGCGCGGATGACAAAAACGGTTAGTTGTGTTTTTAAGAAAGCGAGAGATTTAGATGCTGACATTTATCATTTGCACGACCCTGAATTGATACCTATTGGGCTTAAGCTAAAAAAGCTAGGTAAAATTGTAATCTTTGACGCGCATGAGGATTTGCCGAAACAAATTTTGGGCAAACCTTATTTAAACAGATCTATCCGATTTGTTTTATCAAAAGTATTAATATGGTACGAACGATGGGCATGCTGTAAGTTTGATGTAATTATTACGGCGACGCCCTATATTCGTGATAAATTTTTGAAAATAAACCCTAATACGTTAGATGTTAATAATTTTCCATTATTAGGTGAGCTTTCTAATACTAGCGAATGGGCGCAAAAAGATGATGAGGTGGCGTATGTCGGCGGCATTGCTAAAATTCGTGGAGTTGAAGAAATTGTAGCCGCCTTGAAATATACACAAGGGGTACGTTTAAATTTGGCCGGTCGTTTTAGTGAAAAGGCGGTCGAGGTGAAAGTGAAAAATCACTCAGCCTGGCCGAAAGTCAATGAGCTTGGATTTTTGAATCGTTACCGAGTTCATGAAGTCTTGGCAAGGTCAAAAGCTGGCATAGTGACCCTTCATCCAGTCATCAACTATCTTGATGCTCTCCCTGTGAAAATGTTTGAATACATGGCAGCAGGGATTCCTGTTATTGCTTCAAACTTCCCCGTTTGGAAAGCGATTGTAGATGGCGCGCAATGCGGCCTTTGTGTTAATCCACTCGATCCAAAAGCAATTGGTGAGGCGGTTCAATATTTACTTGATTACCCTGAAGAAGCAGAAAAAATGGGTAAAAATGGACGGCTAGCTGTGGAAGAAAAATACAACTGGCTAATTGAAGAGCAGAAATTACTGAAAATATATGAGGGCCTTTTAGCGTGAAAATAGTGACTATTCTGGGTGCGCGCCCGCAGTTTATTACGGCTGGCTCGATCAGTCGTGAGGTTCTTCGTCAACAACAGGCAGGGGTTAACATCCACGAAGTGATTGTACATACAGGACAACATTATGATGCCAATATGAGTGATGTGTTTTTGAAGAGATGCAAATTCCAAAGCTGATTACTTTCTGGACATCGGCGGTCAAACGCATTGTGCGATGACTGGGCAGATGATCGAAAAGATCGAAGAGATTTTGGTCCTGGAAAATCCCGATTGGGTGATACTAACTCTACCATGGCGGGTACCATTGCAGCTTCAAAGTTGCATATAAAAATT
>Ga0209194_1001626_pt1 | contig 13386 bp, 10 predicted proteins | sample COGITO_mtgs_1004_FD_184787 | JGI IMG/M metagenome (GOLD analysis project Ga0209194, IMG submission 184787) | Pelagic marine microbial communities from North Sea - COGITO_mtgs_100413 (SPAdes) (version 2) | ecosystem: Environmental > Aquatic > Marine > Epipelagic ...
ATCACAACCAGCGATAGTGTGGCTATGTCTTTACGAACAACAGGACTTATTCCTCAATTCAGTTTTAAAGCAGATGCGAATAATGCTTTTGTTATACAACCGACTAATTCCGCAACAGGTGAAATATCATTTTTCCCACAAGGCAATCCTCCTAATCCTTTGATCGCAAATTTGGGACAAGTATCACATAATTTTACAAATGTTTATACAAATAATGTAATAAGTAATGCTAATGCCGCCGCTTTTGGATTAGGTATTTCCTGCCCTAATGGTCCTATATCACTTCTAACAGGAAATACAGGCGTGGGAGGCGATATAGTAGTTGCTGTTGGAGTGGGACACGATTTTAATGTGGAAGCAGATGATATTTTATTAAACGCAAGAACAGCAAAAAATATAAACTTGTTTGCGAAGACAGGACTGAGTGATATAAATCTCTCGGCGGCGAGTAATGTTAATATTGAAGCACTTGTTAATAGCATCACATTATCAGCACCGACTGGAAATGTTCTATCTAATGCCCGATTTCATACTATGACTTCAACTGATTTTACTACTATGACTTCAACAAATGATACAAATATAACTTCAAGCACGGGTAATATAAATATCACTTCTACCGATAAAGATCTATCAATATCATCACACGAAAACTTTACCATAAATTGCGGTGGGTATAGTAATGCGAACGAGTTTTTAACAATTAATGGTGTTAATACCAATATAAATACGAATAGTAGTCAATTTCGACTAGGATTAGATTATCCAGCGTCGCCAAATTTAAATAAAGGTGAAGTCCTTTTTAGAGCAACAACAGCAGGACCAGCAGTTAATTTTAAAAACATAGACACAAATACAAATGAAGGCACTATGACTGGTGTAACTTCTATTAATGGTTGGGTGCCTCCGTGCGATAAACGAATAAAGGAGAATATAAAAAAAATAGATCACGAAAAGAAGATGGAGAGATATGATAAATTAAATAAAATAGATATTGTTAGTTATGATTATAAAAAAAAATTGAGTGGATTATTGCCGATAAATAGACATATAGATACTGGGTTTACTACACAACAATTAACATCAGTAGGTTTAGATGATTGCGTGGTAAAACAAGCAGATAATAATGACCCACAAGTCCCAAATCAAAACACTATGATTGCTCTGTTAATTAATGCCGTCCAAGTATTACAGGATAAAGTTAAAGAATTAGAAAAGGAAAAACCATTTACATTAAAATCTCATATTGTATAGAGGACATATCCTCCATTCCTCACTAAGTATATATTGACGAATTTGTCCCTTATTATAAATATATCAAAATTTAATATATTTATAGTATATAATGGTTGAAGGCAAAAAGAAACGCAAGAAGCTAAAAAAACTGGTAAAAAAAGATACAGGCAAAAATGTTGTTAAACAGAAAGCAACACAAATCACAAAAGTTAATATTAAAATTGGTGATGATAAAAAAAAGGGTAAAAAGAAAAAGAAAAAGAAAACTACTGAGGGAGAGCCAGGCAGATTAAGACGGCGACCCCATCTTCCCCCTAATCCTATGATAGGGGCGATAAATTACACGCCCCCGCCGGGATATATGACACCAGGCGATATTAGAGCATTATATCAACAGCAACCACCAGCTGCTCCCGCACAAGCACCAGGATTTGCCCCAGCAGTCCCAGCTCTCCCACAAGCACAAGGTCAAGTCATAGGGCAAGTTGCACAGGGGCAAGTCGTAGAAGGGCAACCCGTCGCTGTCGCCGCACGACCAAGTGTAGTTCAACCTCAGGGCGTACCAAGAGTTTCATTAGTAGATAGAATAGTTGGATTTGGTCCGTCAGCACCATCAGTCCGTCCTTCTGTATCTTTTGCTCCATCAGTTGCTAGTCAATCGATCGGCGGCGGTGGTAATTCGCCAGTTCCGTCTTTTGGAACAAGTGCGGGAGCAGCATCGCCTCGTAGTGTATTAAGAAATAGAAATTTTCCTGGTAGTGAATTAAATCCAGCACCAAGTGAAAACGCCATAGCATATGCACAGCAACAGGCACAGGCAGCGAGATTAGCAAGTGCTGGTTTATCGCTTGGCGGCGGACTAATGTCTATTCCCCCGCCATTAGCAAGGCAAGGAAGTAATGAGGCACAGCGGGGAGATGATGATGGTGATGAAAGAAAAGAAGATCAAATAGCATTAGGTTCTGTAAATCCCGATGCTTATAGAGTAGGGCAGGCGATGAATGGCGTTAGAACAGGCGGTAGTATTATGGGTTCAGGTGGTGGCGGTGGATTAATGGGCGGTGGTTCAACCGCTATGGGTAATCAAGGGACATATATGGATAATCCAAGCAATCGAAGATTAGGCAGAGTAGGACAGCAACGAATACCAAGAGGCGGAGCAAGAGCCGGAGGAGGCAGACCACCAGGTTCTAAGAATAAAAAACAAGTTCAACAACAATTATTAGCATTAGAAGATGAAACAGCAAGTCAAAGTTCATCAAGTTCAAGATTAAGTAGATTAGGAAAAGCATTAGGATTTGGTAAAAAATCCCAAAAGCAAATTCTTCCTGTGGGCGAGGAAGTCGCTGAAAAAAAGACATTAAAAATTAGAAGGAAAAAAGGTTATGGTGAGAAAAGAGTTCGTGTTTAAAGGAATTTGTCCCTCGTAATATATTATATATACGGCGAGGACAAATTCGTCAATATACACTTAGTTAGGTATTGAGGATATGTCCCTTTTTATTCAGGTTCTATCATACATTCTTCATATCCTGGATCTGTATAATTAAAATTATTATTTTCACCGCCAAAGAACAAATCAAGCTCACCTTCTTTTAATGTTTTATTATCATTATTAATCCTGTACTTCATTACTTCAAGATGTTTTTCAATAAAGTCATTATTAACTGATGTCTTAATGCGAATAGATTTGCCTTTAATAGTTGTTTTTTTCTCGTTAAATAAACTGATTGAATTTGTCTTTGATTTTGTTTCGTCCCACGCTTCCACGACAGAAGTGCCGAATAAATCACTCATCATTTTAATAATAGGATTATGTTTGCTTTCGAGCATTTTCTTCGTAGGTTTAAACATCAATTCATATTTCTTTTTTGTTGCCTCGCTTACCTTCGCCCATTCTGCATTAGTGAATTGATTATTATCACCGATTTTAAATTGCAGTTTCTTTGTCGCCCCGCATTCTATCATAAATTGTTGTAGGAACGCCACTTTGTATTTATCGTTTTTGAATTTCTTATCATTAAATTCTTTTTTCTCTTTGAGGTCTTCTATAAGACTATCCGCACTCATAAACAGAAATCGCCCAAGATTAAAATTCCTTGTTCGTGATGCCTGACTATCAAGAAATATGTTTTTATATTCATTAAATTTTTCTTCGGGGATATGAAAACATTTATTAATATTGTCAATATAAGGTTTATGTTTTTCATACAATTCAATAAAATTCTCATACTCATCTGCCTTCATTATCTTTTTGCTTTCTTTAAAATCTGTATTGATCTTGTCTTCCCTTAGGGTTGAAGAAGCGTTAATGTTCCAACCAGCTTCACGAAGTCGCTGGACGAAATGTGCTTTTTTATTGGTTGAAAAACTATCATTATTAAACGAAATAATACTCGTCATATTTTTATACATAGTATTAACCTCGTTTGATGCGAAACTTTTGAATAGAGAGTATTCGCTTGTCTTCTCGATAGTTTCATAAATATCGTCCATTTGAATAAATTTCTCATTTACAAATAGATTTTTCAAGAAGACATAATTTAGTGATTTAATATTTCTACAACGATTGACTTGCTGGTTCATCGCACGAGGTGAAATAGTTTGTTCTTCGTACAAACAATAAACATCTCTTTCAAGTGTGCCGTCAAGTCCATAAATAATTTTAGGGGAGAAGATTACCCTATCAAAATTATCAAGAGCAAAATTAGTTGAAAGTTCTGCCTCAGCAGTAATACAAACAATAATGCCCTTTGTATCTTTGTAATAATCTAATCCACGAACTAATTTCTTTTCATCATTAGTAAGAGGCATTTGCTCTCCAATAGCAATTTCTTTGAATATCGTTTTACTGCTTGTCTTGCTGTCGCTACACAATAGCCATTTATCTTTTGTAATCATATCAGCACACATAGTATCTACACTATCCCATTCAATCGCTGTATTGCCGGAGTTGTGTAGGAAATCGTTTTGAATAAAGTATGGCGATCTTCCACAAAATTTAAGGAATTCCAAAGTATGCGGTTGAATATCCGCATCTACGGCAATAACCATATAGCATTCTTTTATAATACGAATAAGTGTTGCAAGAATTTCAATTCTGTTTTTCATAGTTGGAGAGCAAAAGACATCTTCAATAAGCGAGTTGTATTCGTCGAGGAATGCAATTGTATTTTGAAAATCTTGCCGTCCAAGCATATTAATTGAATTTACACAAATACAGCAACTATCCGTATCTTTGAAACTATCCCATTCATATTTAATATCTTCATAATATTTACAAGACAAATCTGCCTCACGAAATACTCTGTATTGTTCCGCTGCTAGACTAATCCTTGCCGTGATGGAAACAAATCGCAGATTAGGATTAATAGTGCGAAGGAACTCTTTAACAATTGTCGTCTTGCCTGTGCCTGTGTCGCTCTTAATAATATAATCTCGTCCGTCAATCAGTTCCATACCAAAGCCAAGTTTTGCCACATTAATCGTTTCATCAACTTTAATGGTGAGCGGTTGCTTATAAATTTCTTTACACTTATAAGTATTGATGAAATTTTTTGTGTGAGCGAAATCTTCGTCATCTACTTCATCAAAGTAAATTTTTAATAACCAAATGAAATTGAATTCGTTGAACTGCGTGATGCTGTCATATAGTTCCTCGTTCTTTGTTTCTTGTCCTTTGTAGAATGGTGCTTTGAGAATTGAATATTTTAGAAATAGATCTTTATATCCTGCCTCTTTGTAAGCACTTGCTAATTTCCACCAAGTATTATATGATTGAAATAGTTTGTCAGGAATACTCTCTGTGATGATTTTCATAACCTCTTCATTAATTTTATATTTGTAGTATGGGACTACCGCATTATGCTTTACTGCTTTATGGCGTTTATCTTTGTCGTCCTGCTTTACTTTCTTTTTATCTTTTCCAATAACTTCTTTCATTATGAATTGTTTTAAATTATCAGGAATTGTAGAGATGGGTTTGTTCTTAATGATTTTGTATTTCTTTGTTTGACGCTGACAAGTAGGCAGATGCTTCTCTGCCTTTGTGTAGCAATCGCTGGAAGGACTTACTACATACGAGCCGTTGCTTTGGAAATCAATACATAAGTCGTTATTGTGTGCAGTCCTATTTAGTTCTTCGTCGTATTTAAAATAAATATGTTTGCCTCCTGATGTGGTTAGTACAATAAGAGTATTGAATTGAGTGTCATAATCTTTTCCAAATGCTTCTATGAATGGGTTATTGTCTTTCATATCATAGTCATCAATATCTACTACAATAATACCATTCTCTTTGCCACAAGGAATTCCACTTCTAATAAAGTCATCTCTGCTCCAATTAATAGATTTACGCCAAGCGACGAGCGGGGCTTTGTCTTTGCCGATGGGAAATTTGTGAAAGTCTTTTAGTGTCTTCGTCATATAGATATTATATGGCGACTTGTCTTTAAGTGATTTCGTCATATATATAATATATAAAGAAAATATATTTATTTCAATTTTTGTATAAAAAATGTCTTAAATCCTTTATATAATAAACAAATCTATTATAAGAGTTAGTTTTATGCCTTATTAATGATAGATTTATACCTATTTAAACATAAATTTTAAAATTTATGTCTTTAAACCCATAAAACTAATTCCTAAACTGGTTTTATTTACCTATAATATAGTTTTATACTTAAAGAGGCATAAAACTATATGCGGTGGGGTTTTAATTAAAATATAATCCTATATTATATAATGGTAAAGTGTTTAGAATTGTTTTGTGGGACGAAGTCCTTTAAGAAAGCTTGTCCGGACGACTGGGAAGTGATTAGTGTTGATATATTAAAAAAGTTTGAGCCGGATATATGCTGTGATGTTTTAGATCTTGATTATAAATCTTTATGGAAGGAAGGAGAGTTCGATATAATATGGTTGTCTCCACCTTGTAGATTTTTTAGTCAAGCAAGAAACTCATCACTTGGTAAGGTTGTTAAGTTTCATAATAAAGTTCTCACCCACGAATTAATGAGGGAAGATGAACTTAAACACGGATTACCACCAGTTCATAGAGGATTAGAAATAGTGGATTATCTAAAACCTAAATACTGGTTTATGGAAAACCCAGTAGGTAGATTAAAAAATTATATAACTGACAGACATTTTGTTCGTGTTGATTATTGTATGTTTGGGTTTGATTATAAAAAACCTACTATGATATGGACGAATAGAACTGATATTAAAGATGTTAAATGTGATTGTAAAAAACAAGGTAAGAAACATTTAGCTTGGGACAAAGTTAATGGAATTACAACGAGATATAGACTGCCTCCAAAATTGTTTGGCTACTTATTAGATGGTTGTGTTTTTTAAAAAGGACAATTCCTTCAATATATACTTAGTGAGGAATTGAGGATTTGTCCCTTAATCTGTATAATGGTTTTTACTCGTATCATAATAATATTTTAAATTCTTCTTTTCATCTACTGCATCTAAATATTTTGTAATGCTTACTATGTTAGGGTCGTGTAAATATGGGTCGGGATATTCGTCCCACCCTAATAGCCACCAAAAATAATTATTTATTGTTTGGAACATTTATTATATTCATATATAATTAATATTATACAATATTGTATAAAAAATATTATTTTACTTAAAGAAAATTATTTGTACAAATATTATACAAATATTGTACAAATTTGTATTAAAAAAAAAAAATTGAAATAAAAAATTACTTGAAAATATAAAGTCATATATTATATATAGAACGATGAATACTGAACTATTAAATAAAATTAAAGATCTAGTCGATGATGAAGCAAATTATGCGGTAAAAGATTGTAATGGAAACTATCAAGAAATTTTCTATTATGAAGATAAATGGCAGTGGTTAATAGCAGATTGTTTAACAAATCAACGAGATAATGGATATAATCACAAAGACGATAGTATTGATACATCAACTCTTATTGTATTAGATTGGGACGATGATGACGACGAACATAGTATTTATCCATATGAAGCGTATGAAGATGCACAAGACCTAATATTAAGATATGGTGAATTAGGTGATAGAGAATATGATGATATTAGTTGTGAATTTCCAAAATATTAAAATATTGTATAAAAAAAATATTGTATAAAAAAAATATTGTATAAAAAAAATATTGTATAAATTAATTTTCTTTAAGTCCCCTTTTTAATACAAATATTGTATAAAAAAAATATTGTATAAATTAATTTTCTTTAAGTCCCCTTTTTAATACAAATATTGTATTAATCTTTATCTTTAATGTATTGTCCCTGTGTTCCTGAACTATGTGCTAAGAGTTCTTGATCTTTTTTCATCTCTTCTTTGACCTTACCATATTTATCAGTTAAATAGATATGCCTTAGCATAGATGAACTCACCGATTTATCAGGATAGAATTTTTTAAATATACTTTGTAGATATTTAGTTAGACCATTTCGTTTTAATGGTGTGCCGTTCTTATTAGTAAATAAATAATTTCCTTTTTGTTTTGCAATTAATAATTTTAATACTTTCTTAATATCGGCAGGGACATCTATGCGTCTGCGATCATTCTCGTCCTTTTTAGTTTTCCAAGAATTAATAATAAAAAAGTATTTATCTCTATCAGTAATTAAATAGTTCTCGGTCAATTCATCTTTCTTTATTTTTTGATACTCTCTTGGCGATATTACTTTAATGGTGGCGAAGTCGTTGCGTGATGGGATTTGCTGATATAATTTTAATAGTGCGAACTCTTGTAGTAATCTTATATCATCGCCGTCTATGTCTTTGCTAAATATCTTATTCTTTGAGAAGTATTTTTTATAAGTGGAGAGAATATCATCATATTCATCAGCAGTAATCCAATTGTCTTTTTGTTTTTCTGTTTTTTCGCCACTACTTGCTTTATCTCTAAGCTCCTGATTAATTTCATCACGAACCTCTGTGTATTTCTTAAAATAATCTGTCGAGGCAAACTTGTCTGTATGTGCCTGAATAAATACAATAATACTATTTAGATAATTTCTTTTGGTGGTAGGTTTGTAATCTTTTAATGCTTCAAGTATTTTATCTTTGTCCTCTAACCATTTTAAATTTTTTATCGCCTTTGTGTTAAACATTCGCTCGTGTAATTTCTGTAATGAAATTTTATAATTTTTAATACTGCCTTCTGCGAGATGCGGTTTGACGCTTTTAATTTCTGCTACTAAATCCATTCTATATATTAATACAATATATTAATATGTAGATTTATTCTTAACTAATAATAAAATTAATTTCCTAAAAGGGACATTTTCTAAAATATAAGATTAGTGAGGTTGGTAGATATTGTCCCTTTGTATTTAGTATTTAATAAATAAATAAATTAAATTAAAACCGGGCGATGCAGACCCCCCCGACGAATTCCAGGCGTAAATCGTGCATACACCAAGAGTGAAGGACAAGTGCCTCAGGAGTTCCCGCACCAGCCGGAGCACCCACAGCACCTCCGTAATTTATGTTCAAATGACACATTAGCGAAACTGTTGACGTACCATTTTCTATAAGTTCACTCGCTTTGCCTTGACTTTCTAGGTCTACCGAATATGTGTATGTACCCCTCTCTACTTCCTGCCCATCACCATCTAAACCAGTTACGCTGGTAATAGTTGCTCTGTTCCAGTTCGTAGCGTTAATTTTGTTAGACACTTGTAGAATGTTTTTGCCGTGAACCGCCTTCATTAACTCACTCACGCCCTCAACTGCTCCCTGCCGCCAAACAAGATTAGCAGCAACAGCAGCAGCAAGGGGTGGTTGCTGTGGCTGACCAAGACGGACATTATTCGCTGGGACGTGAGAAGAACCGATCATATGGTGATACTCAATAGCATTTGCACGAGTTGCCCCAGTCTGCGAAGGACTTTCACGAATGAGCTGTCCTGCCTGTGAATAAGTGCGAGAGAGAAAAGCCTTAGCAGATGAGAAGCGGAATGGAAGGATAGTAGAAGAACTATTTACACCAGCATTTACATTTGCCTGGGAATGACGGAAAGAAGAAGTATTGACTACATACTCGCCACCGACAGAATTATCAACAAGAGCCATAGCGTTATTGTCTAGCTGAACTATATCGCAGTGAATTTCTACATTCTGTAAAGACCAGGTTGCCTGGTTGGTGGGGGCGGGGGGAGGAAGAGCTCCTTGTCCAGGTTGCTGAGATGCGGAGGACTGAACGATGGCAGAGTTGTTGTTATTGAGTTCAATCTCTACACGGAGAGGGGCAGCACCTGCCGCTCCAAGAGGAAACCATTTGGGACACATACTACCGATTGTCCCGCTCATAATGGGAATTTCGAACTGGAAGGGAACATTATCTGCGGCGGCAGCGTTAAGAAGAGTTGGCACTAAACAATCTTGGTGAACATTTGTTCTGCGAACATTAGAACAACCGAGGACGATGGCGGATTGTGCTCCCTGATTATATGCTGCTCCACCTGTAGCAACATCAACATTAGGATGCCCCTCAATAGAACCAGTTGTCTCCGCCTCTGCCGAAGACCCTGTAGCATCACGCATCAACTCGTAAATTTTTGAGTATTCGTTAATGTCCTCAATGAGAGAACTACCTGAATAAATACGAATTCTCTTAATTACTGAGGCGGCGGTGCTGTCAAATACAACAGAACCATCACGAAAAGCAGCAGGGGCAATCTGCGATGAAATGTTAAAATCGAATTTTAGGGTGGTAGTGCCTGATTGAAGGAAAGTTCCAGGCGAAGTGGGAATTTCAAGGCGTACAAGACCGCCAGGTGCGTAGGTTTGGTTATTTGCCTGTCCTACATACTGGATTTTACGGGCGAGAACCGCCGCTGGTTTTTGGTTGTAAATGAGGGAGTTGGAAATTCCTACACGATCACGACCGCCTAAATCTTGTCCTGAGATGCTGTCTGTCATTTTATAATATAGGAATAGAAAATAATTTTAATAAATTAAACTTTTAATTAATTTATTAAATGCGATGTATTGCTAAATAAAAGAGGACAATATTTCAATTACCCTACTACTCTATATTTTGGAATTTGTCCCTTTTTCCTTATATCCGCTAATAACCGATTTGACCATTTCCGCCACCGCCATATTTATTATTATCGTGAAATCCCGAATGGAACATAGTATTTATTCCGCCAGTAGAAATAGGTTTTGGTTGAGGGGCAGGCATATCAAATTCTTCATACCCATCAATGCCTTCTATCTCTAAACACATAGTCCAGGGGGGTAGGGGACGAATTGGCGTAGGACCGGCCGCACGAGCGACATCGCCAACAACTGTCGCAAAATATGCCTGGTCCACAATTCTAATGCGAACTGAGTTATGTCCTAATATACTATTATTCACCACAATTTTTGGATTTTCATAAGTAGTTAAAGCACATAATCCATTGCCGACAGCAGTAGCATCAAATCCACATACTGCTCTTCCTGCTATATCTGCCCCTCTGCTCGGTGGTTCAACACCTAATCCCAATGCAACTGCCTCGCCGTTAGGCACATAATTTAATTCAAAAGGATCGCCAATCATTTCTACAAAACAAGCGAACGAATGAATATTTACACCAGCGGGAATATCATCTGTTCCGTTTAGACACATTAAAGGCGATGCGTTGGCAGCAAGAGGTTCCACTCCATAGGCAGTAGCGGCAGGGTTGTAAAGATAATTAGGCAACAAACAAAACTTATTTACTTTAAGAGTGTATTTTGAATATTTGGGCATTTCCACTTCGGGTAAATTAAATTGATATTCTTGGTCACTTGCTGGACTTTCGGTTACATTTGCTGTATGTTGCTCTCCAAGCTGTGATGTCAACCACACGTGAGCAACCCGCTTGTTCTTATTTGTAATTGAGAAAGTGGTATTCATTAATATACTATATGATAATATTTTTTTTCCTTAAATTTAATTAGAAATGACGAGTGCCTTCCGCCGGACCACGCCCTCTATTAAACAGACTTTTTAGTTTCGCTTTTTCCATCATATAACCAATTTTTGTAGATTTCTTTGCTTGTCGCATCTGTTTTCTACCCGCCTGAAAATCTCCATATGCTTTTTTACCCGACATAAATGCCCCTGCTAATGCTGGACCTGATGCCCCGCCTCCCCCAGCACCGAGTGCCTGTGCCCCTTTTTCAAGAACATCACCTGCCGCCGTTGTTGCCTGACTGACATTCTCTAAACCTCCCACAACGCCACGAAGTCCCTGTACGATAGGCGACTGCCCTATGGCGTGTCCCACAATAGGCAACCCAGTTGCCATATTTATTGCCTTCGTTCCAGCAGCGGCAACCTTAGTACCAAGTTTTCCCGCCCTAGAAACAAATTTACTGCCGAGACGCATACCGCCTAATAGTTTTCCACCAAGTCTTAATAGAGAACCAAACATTATATAATATTTATTTATATAATAATTATTATAAAAATTTAGGGTAGGGGGTGAGCCATCGGTATATCTACGCCCTGAATTGTTTTAACTGGTGCTAAATCTTTTGGGGGATTTCCTCCGCTGACAACCCCAGTTAATCCTTGTAATATTGGCACTTTTCCTATACTATGGTCCATAATTTCGCTTTTGACTTGTTTTTTAGTTGTTAATTCATCAAAATATCTCTTAATCCTATGTTTTATCGCCATTTCTCTATTCCTGTTTGCCGCCCTTGCTTTTCTCTGTTGTGCTAATGGAATAGTTGCTCTAATTAATTCTCCCGATTTATGTTGTGGATTAATTTTCTCTATTTGCTTAATATCTATAAATTCTAATAATAAAGTAATGTTCCACCGAACTCCATTCAAATCAATTATATTATTATTATGGTCCTGTATATCTAATTGTATTTCGCTCAAAAACTGATCTTCTAATAATGTTCCACCTCTGCTTTCGCCGTTATATTGTATCATATTGCCGAATGGGGCGGATACTGGGATTTTTGCTATTACATTTTCTAAACCTCCCACTAAACTATCTACCGAGTTTGTAATTAACTGCGTCCCTATATATAAATTATGATGCCCTGTAAAATCTGGAATTTCAGGACTATAATATGTGGAGGCATCAACTCCCCAAGCCAAAGGTTGCTCTGTAATTAGATTTTGGTAATTTCCTACATAGCTATTAAATACAAAAGGGACAAATCCTCCCCCTGTGGAAATCGGTCCATTTACACAACCAAAAAATCGCACTATTTCTATATAATTTGGATCTCTTAGCGGACAATTCACAAAAGCCCCATCTACTTCGTGTAATATATTGGTTATACGCCAAGCATTACCATTTGTATTGATTACTCTCCACTTGCCTCTACTCTCGTCATCGCTAATCGCACATTTCCAGTCAGGATATTCTGCTGGTGCAACGGGAACATCAGCAGGTAATGCTTCGAAAGTTTGTTCCTGTATTCTTTTGGCAAAACTACAAGCGGTATAGCGACCTTTCCTAATATCAATTGTCGTGGCATTTACAACAGGAAAATCGCCTGGATTGACTGGGACAGCTAATTCTATAAACATCGTCATTCGCATATTTGCCGTTATGTTGTAAAAGGTATTTGGAATTTGACAATTCATAACAGAAATTAATGCCTTTGTTTTTGGTGGTATAGATATGACACGCTGAAAAGTAAATTTGACACTACTCTCCGTATCATCTGTATCTAAATCAGGGTCATCACTCCTTAAATGTATTTGAATGCTGTCGTATTTACTATTTATTAATTGCGACATCTATACTATACTCTTATATTTTTTACATTATTATTATAGCGGTTAATATGAATAATAATGTAAAAAGGAATAAAACTATTAAGTATTGTAATATATACTCTAAATCACGAGGACAAATTCTATTAATTATATAACTATATATTGACGAATTTGTCCTCGCCGTATATAAAATATATAACAAAGGACAAATTCCAAAAAATAACATTAGTGAGATTAGAAAGATTAGTCCCTTAATGGTAATATAGATTTGGAATTTGTCCCTTATTTGCTTATAACACGATAAAATAAAATATAAAGATCGGTTTTCTAAAATACCACAGAACATTAGGAATATAATATAATAGTTCTATCATTATATTATACATAGATAATTATACCTTTTGCCATAGATTTT
>Ga0209194_1001630_pt1 | contig 13342 bp, 8 predicted proteins | sample COGITO_mtgs_1004_FD_184787 | JGI IMG/M metagenome (GOLD analysis project Ga0209194, IMG submission 184787) | Pelagic marine microbial communities from North Sea - COGITO_mtgs_100413 (SPAdes) (version 2) | ecosystem: Environmental > Aquatic > Marine > Epipelagic ...
TATTTCGGCTGGCTGAGACATAGTAGAAGGTGATATTAGTGGCTTGCAAGGTTCTGATGTACTTCTACCAGACCTTGCAGCCTTTTTCTACCTTTTTCCCGTCCCTTAAGTCAGTGCCATTGTACGAGAGATAGAAAACTTTTCATGAAAACTTATAAAAAGGCGATCGCGCTACATCGAACAATCGTTCAACTATAGAGTTTGCGTCCGATTGTGTTTTGCCCCGATGGGCGATCGCGCTCTTAAAACCGTAAACAGCGGCAGCAGCAGCAAATAGGCCATGTAGGGAATAAATCCTGGCCCTACGGCTAGAACCGTGGCCGGAATTAGCCCGGCAATATTCCAGGGAATAAGCGGTGCTACGACCGTGGCCGTATCTTCTATGGCTAGAGCAAGCTGTTGATTGGCGCGGTCTGGGTAATGCTGCTGGTAATGGGGCCGCATGATTTGTTCGGTGAGCAAGATGCCGATGGTTTGGGTGCAGCCAAAGAGGTTGGAAAAGAGAGACATAAAAACGGTGGCGCGGCTGAGCTGGCGGTAGGTGCGAATGTGTTTTAGCCAGCCGTGAGCAAAGCTAAGAGTGCGGCTGCCAGAAAAGATGCCGGCAAAGGCGGTGGATGTAAAGACGGTAATGGTTGCTTTGGCCATGGGCAAGAAGCCACCACCTAGCAAGACGTTTTGCAGCAGCGGATTGTCTTGGTGATAGCCGAATAGAGAGAACTGGATGATGGAGAGCAGGGGAACTTGCTGGAGGGTGTGAGCGATCGCAGCACCTATTCCAATACTGGCCAACATGGCTAGTTTGACGTTGACTCGTAATACGGCTAGCAGCAGAATAACGGCTGCGGGTAAGAGCGTGATGGGTGAGAGATTGAAGACTTTGGGAAGCTCGGTGGTGATTGTACTATTGGCGATTTGGGCCGTTAGCTGCGGCTGGTGTAAAGAGAGCGCGGTGTAGAAGATAATGGAGAGAGCTAGGGGCCAAAGACTGCTGGCAACCATGTTGCGGAGGTTGGCGTATAGGTTGGTGCGGGTGATGCTGGCAACTAGATGAGCGCTAGAAGAGAGCGGAGAGCAGCGATCGCCCACAAAGGCCCCGGCAATAATAGCGCCAGCAACTGGGTTAACCGCGATGTGGCTGCTGCGAGCGATGACGATCAGCGCAACGCCAATGGTGCCCACGGTGCCAAAAGAGGTGCCGATGAGCGTAGAGATACCGCTGCTAAGAAGAAAGGCCCATAGGATAAAGAACCGGGGCGAGATGAGCTGAGTGCCGTAGTAAACCAGCGCGGGTACGGTGCCCGATGCCATCCACACGGCGGTGAGTACGCTGATGAGCAGCAAAATATAAACTACGGGTAGGGCTTGTTTCGCGCCAGCAAAGGCCATCTTTAGAAGGGCAAAGAGGGCGAATCCTCTTTTTAGGAGCGCTGCAATGAGCATTGCTAGCGCGGCTAGCAGCGGATAGGCAATGAAGGTGCCCGTGAGTGCGCTAGCTAGCAGCAGCCCAAAAGAGAGACTTAAAACGACGGCTAAGTCTAAGTTGTTGGGCGGTAGGTTGTTGGGCGGTAGGTCATTGGGCAGCAGGTTGTTGGGCGGTGCGTCTTCAGGTGGTATGCGATTAAGCGGCGCGTTATGAGGCATTTTGAGAGAGTCTCTGCGTAACCGCGTCTGTAGTTGCGTCTGTGATCGCGTCTGAGGTCAGTCTGCATAGGTGAACTTCTTTTTTGAGTCGCGCGCCCATCCGCTGGTAGAAGCGAATACCGGCAGCGTTGTTGACGTTGACCGTCCAATCGATACGTCCGCAGCCGTGGCGCTGAGCGATTTGGCAAAGCTGTTCGATTATCTGAGTGCCAATGCCCTGGTTGCGATAGGTGCTTTCTACAAAAATATCGTCTAGCCAAAGACTTGGCTGGGCTAGAAAGGTGGAGTAGGTGAAGTGGTAGCTGGCAAAGCCGATGGGTGAGTTGTTCGAGCTGCCTGAGTTGTTTGAGTTGCCTGAGCTGTTTGAATTGTTTGAGTCGGTGTCAAAATGAGCTTCTGCTAGCAGAATGTATGCCATGGGCTGAGCAGAAAAAAGGGTGTTTTTTAGTTTCTCTAGCGTTGCTGTAACGCTGCTGGGGCAGCCGTCGAAGGCCGCTTTTTGATGGATTAGGGTTAGCAAGTTGGGCAGGTCTGTCTGGTTGGCCGGGCGAATGCTATAGGTGGGCTGTTTTATGAGATGCTGCATAAAATGTTTCTCTTATAGGTTGTTCTAGGCGTCGGCTGTTTTTTGTACGCGTTTTTATATATTTTTTCTTTTGTGCTTTGTTTTTTGTACTTTAGAAGAGAATTTCTCTAGGGGGCAACGTAAGGGCTTGATGGGTGATATCGAAAAAAACGATGGTGGGCGTAAGCGCTTTCGAGTCTACTGATGGAGACGGAAGTGATAGAGACGGAAGCTACCGGGCGATCGCACTGGCTAAAGTAATGATAGATAAACCCTTAAAAATATCGCAGCTATTGGCGCTGGTGACGGTGGCCGATGAGGGGGGCTTTAGCGCGGCGGCGCTGCAGCTAGGGCTGGCGCAGTCTACGGTTAGCCATGCGATCGCTATGCTAGAAGCGGAGCTGGGCGTAGTGCTGTTGCTGCGCAATCGGTCGGGGGCAGTGCTAACGCCGATGGGCGCACAAATCTGTCAGCAGGCGCGAGGGGTGCTTGCTCAGCTTAAGGAAATTCGGCAAACGGCAACCCAGGCTAAGGAACTGCAAACTGGGCGGGTGCGGGTGGCGGCGGTGCGAACGGTGGCGACGCATGTTTTGCCGGGCGTTATTTCTACCTTTCGGCGACTCCATCCGGGGCTGTCGGTCGAAATATCAGAGTACGATCGCTACTTTGATGTAGAGCAGGCCATTAAAAACGGACAGGTCGATTTGGGCTTTACGCTGCTGCCTGCGCCGCTAGAGTTTCAGGCTTGGGAGCTGTTTCGAGAAGACTTTGTGGCGCTGCTACCGCCTGATAAAACCGACCGAGATGAGCCGCTGAGCTGGACCGATATAGCGGGCTATGCTCGCATCGTTAATGCGCGTTCAGTGGCACACAACGATTTGGTGAGCGATCACTTGGCTGCGTTCGACTGCCGTTTGTCGGTGGACTATTCAGTCCGGGAAGATTCTACGCTGATGAATCTGGTTGAGCAGGGTCTGGGCGTTGCGATTTTGGCGCGTTTGGAGGCCGAGCCAGTGCCGGTGGGCGTACGCGTGAAGACATTGCCTGAGCCGTTGGAGCGAGTAGTGGGCGTGGCAATGTTGGAGAAGGCTGTTTTGCCAAGAGCGGTTTTTGTCTTTTTAGACGTGCTGCTAGCGCTGCCGGTTGGCTGACTTATCTATTTGCATAGCTGGCGATGAGCTGGCTGATCGAGAGCTGATTAGTTCGCTCAGTAGGGGTGCGATCGCCGGTTTTGCTGCTTTCGCGATCGCTAATTCGACCGGTGCTGGCGCTGTTCGAGAGCCAGATGCTGCTATTTTCTTCTGACGTGTTTTTTGCGATTGTTTGCTCTTCTATTGCAAAGCTGTGTACAGCGCTCAACCCCACAATTACAAGGGTTAGTCCTGTTGCTTTCCATAGTCTCTTGAGCGACATTTAATCTCCTGATGCGCTTGTATTCCTTTAGTATAGAGCACTTCAGCCATTTAGTCATTTCTTCTCTTAAATTGCAGCATCTAAAAGGAGATTTTTAAGAGTGATATTACTGCTCTTTTCTAAGTCTTTGGTAGGCGCTTCGCGTAACGGTTTCGGGCTGTTCGGCAACGTTAAAAGTAGGACTCTCTTTCATCGAATCGAAGGCAACGTAAGAGAGCGGAAATAAGATAAAGCAGCTTAGCGTGACGCTACCGGCTACGCAAAGTCTCTTTACGGCTTTAGATGCGCGAACCGACTCAACGTATTGCCCGTTCTCGTAAAGTTTTTTGACGCGAGCCGCCTGGATGAAGGCTGGAATGCCGAGGGGCGGAAAGGTGACCAGAGCAGATAGGGCGGGCTGCCAGTTGCTAGGCGGACAGGGCTGGTTTTTGTACAGGTCGTAAGATTGGCTCCACTCGGGCCGGTTGACCTCAGCTAAGTGGCCAATCAGCTGAAAGCGACTGATTTCTGTCAGGTGTAGCGGGGCCAGATGCTGCTGAATTAGCTTGGGCAGCGTGAAGTAGTTAACGCCTGTGCCCAGGTGGCGATGGACGTGAATGTCTATCTGGCTGTCGTTGTGGTTCACTTCTACCGTTAGCCCTTTCTCGGCTAGCGGCGCTTGAAGGACGGCGCTCAGCTGGGCGTCGTAGGCGTCTTGCTTAACGGTGGCGAGCTTTTGCTTGGCCACTTCTAGCGTGAAGTCGTTGCAAACGGCCATTTCCCAGTCTGCAACTGCGCCCGGAATATCGCCTAGCTGGTGGCGCAGATTGCCTCTTTGTAAGTAGGCGAGCATCAGCGTTGGGTCGGCGGCGATCGCCTCATTCAAATCGGTTAGGGCCTGATTGTGATGACCTTGGCTAAGGCTAACGAGCGCTCTTTGATAGTGAGGATCTGGGTAGGTTTTGCAGTGGGCGATCGCGGCAGACCAGTCGGCGAGCGCGCCTGCTTCGTTGCCAGACTGCTGACGCAGCAGGCCGCGATGGTGATGGGCCTGGGCCAAAATAAAGGGACGGGTGCCGTCGGCTTGAATAATGGTTTCAAAGTCGGCGATCGCCTCTTTTAGCTGGTTGCTTTTGAAGTAGCTTATGCCTCTTTCTATCCGCACTTTTGTCGGCTGAGGGTGGTCGACGAGTGCCTTTGTAAATGCAGCGATCGCCCGCTTGTAGTCAGTCTGGATGGCGTAGGTTAGCCCGCGTTGACAAATTGCTCTGGCAATTTGCTGGCGATACCAGTTAGATGGTGAAGGCTTCATGCGGACTCCCTAAATGTCGTGGAAGAAATAGTGGTAGCAGCTTAGCTGGCTATGGACTACAGCTAGCCTAGCGACTTTTCCAGATAAAGGTAATCGGCGCGAAGACCGAAAAAAAGCTGATAAAAGAAACAACATCTTTCCGTATTTTTGATGACACAGAAATCCGTCGATAGGAGGGTGCAATCCACCTTGTGTGTATCCGGACAGTTTAAACCGCATCTAAAGCTTCTTTAGACCCTCGAAAGGCGCATTTGTACTGAGCGTCTACCCCCGTGCTCTGTGGTTTTATCTAAATAGATGAAAGTAAGAAAAGTGGGAATCTTTCACTGTTTGCGTGCTTAAGCCTAGAGCGAGGCAGCACGCCTTCGGCGGAACGTTGAGATTTTATGAGCGAGTTTAGAGCTTTGCCTATTAAGAGCCTGGCCTTTGTTCCGGTGCTATTGGGGTCTGCTCAAAGTGCGATCGCCATACCGAATGAATCCGCGCTTACCGGGCGCGAACCTCATCTGTTGATTGCCCAAACCGTCGATTCTGTCGCTGAAGCAGATACTCAATTCTCCAGTGAAATTCGCTCTGGCAGCGTACATACATTAGTCACGACCGAAGGCAGCACCACTCAAATTGACGGAGGTGTTCGAGCCGGGAGCAACCTGTTCCACCGGTTTGATGGGTTTGGCATTGGCGTTGGCGAGACGGCTAATTTTGTGACGCCAGAAACGACTCAGGCCGTGTTTGGCCAGGTAGCGGGGGGCGGCGCTTCTTATGTAAACGGGCAGCTACAGGTATCGGGTAGCGATGCGAGTCTTTACTTAATTAATCCGGCAGGCGTGCTGTTCGGCCCAGATGCGCAGCTAAACTTGGGCGGCTCGCTGACGGTGACAACTGCTGACCAAATAGGATTTGGTGAGGACTGGCTAGATTTAGCAGAGGCGGGTGATAGCCGGCTAGACTACGCTAATTTGACGGGGACTCCAGACGCTTACCGGTTTACGACAGAGAGGCCGGGCGCGGTCGTGAATCAGGCTGACTTGGCCGTTGGTGAGCGGCAGTCGATTCGACTGGTAGGCGGCGATATTGTTAATACTGGGCGCTTGAGTGCGGCGGGTGGTGAGGTGACGCTGACGGCTGTTGGTGAGCGGGCCGTTGGTGAGCGGGCTGTTGGTGAGCAGGTAGATCATGCGCCGGCTGAGTCGGTAGACGGATCGGTAGAGGAACCAGTAGACGAACAGAAACAGCGCTTGGTGCGTTTAGGGTCGCAGGGCGCCTTGCTAAGCGTGGAAGTAGCGGATGCTGCCGTGAAAAACGGCGTTTGGAATCCGCTTTCGGTGCCTGAGCTGCTAACGGGGGCTAGTGTGGGTGCTGATGCCGACAACTTACGCGTCAATCAAGATGGCTCGGTTGATTTGCTGGCGGCTGGCGCGGTGCTTGCTTCGGCTGGGGCTGATGCTTTTGGGGGGCGGGTGCTGTCTGCGGGCGATATTGATGTCTCTGGGACAGCCGGCGGTGAAATTAACCTTTTAGGCGCAGAGGTGGATGTAATAGATGGTCGACTTGCGGCTTCTGGCGAGCTGGATGGCGGCCTTATTCAAGTAGGCGGCGGCTATCAAGGGAAAGGGGCGTTGCCAAGAGCTAGTCGGGTTTTGTTTGGGGAGCGGGCGATCGCCCGTGCAGACGGCCTGGTCAATGGCGATGGCGGGCAAGTGATCCTCTGGTCGGATGGGGAGACGCGGTTTGACGGGTCTTTGTCGGCTGAGGGTGCTGGTAGTGGCGTCGGCGGCTTGGTGGAAACGTCTGGTTTGACCCGGCTGTCTGTGGGCGAGCAGGCGTCTGTTTCGACCTATGCCGCGCAAGGGCTCGGTGAGTGGCTGCTAGATCCTGACAGTCTTCGCGTAGTGGGTACTGCGGGCGCAGGGGCGGAGATTGTGGCGGGGACTAATTCGCCGGATACGGCCTCAGAGGTGATGGCCTCAACGGTTGTAACGGCGCTGAATGGAACTAATGTGCGTCTGCAGGCGGGAAATGCTATTACGGTCGATGCTGCGATTGATGCTAGCGGCAATTCGACAGCAGGAAATCTGACGCTGGATGCGCCTACGCTGAATCTTAACGAGAGAATTACGCTGCGTTCGGACAGCTTTGTGCTGCCTGGTGAAGCTACAAGTGTCAATGTTGGGGCGGGTGGCGGCGTACAGAATGCGATTGATGCAGTGGCTACTGGCGGCACGGTAAATCTGGCGGCGGCTACCTATAGTGAAACCAGCGATATTTTGGTGCAGCGGGATGTGACGCTGAAAGGGCAGGGGCAAGATGCAACAACTCTGAGCGGGAGCAATGCGCATCGGGTACTGACGCTGCAAGGTTCTGGCAGTCCAGGGTTTGGCGACGACATCAACGTCATAGTTGATAGCCTGGCGATTAGAAGTGGTGTAAGTGACTATGGCGCCGGAATCGCAGCGCTCGATGGCGTTAACTTGTCGCTGACTAACAGTTTGGTAGAAAATAACGTAGCCTCCACCGGAACGCAGATCGGCGGCGGGTTATTCCTTGGGCAAACAGGGTCTTCTATTATTCGAAATACAACTATTAGCCAAAACCTTGCAGGCGCGAACGGCGGTGGCCTGGCGATCGCCGTTCGTCATCAGCTCTTAGTTGAAAATAGTACGCTGAGCAACAATCGCGCAGATTCATTTGGCGGGGCTATTGATAGTAGCAGCAGTGACGTTGTTATTCGACTGGTTGGCGGACGTGTAGAGAAAAACACCTCTGCACTCGCAGGGGGTGGCATCTCATTAGCTGACGGCGTTCCCCCCGCTAACATCACTTCTTTTTTTGTAGATGGAACAACGTTTGAGGATAATACCTCTACGACTTTGGGCGGGGCGATTGCGCTTTATTCAACGACTGCTGATATTAGGAACGCTACTTTTACGAATAATCGCGCGGCTGGAGGGGCCGGGGGTGCAGGCGGTGTAGGCGGTGCAGGCGGTGCAGGCGGTGCAGGCGGTATAGGGGGCGCAGGCGGTGTAGGCGGCGCGATCGCTACAAATGGCAACCTGACCGTCGCGGACAGCCTGTTTGAAAATAATAGCGCTCCAGAAGGCGGGGCGATCGCCCTACAGGCAGACGGCACCTCTTCGATTAATCAAACAACTTTTCACCAAAATAATGCCACTATCAGCGGCGGTGCCGTTCATTTGAACGACGACCACAAGTTAACGTTAAGCAGCAGTACGCTCTACGAAAATACGTCTCAAAGCGACGGCGGCGCTATTCAGATGGTTGGCGGCTCACCGAGCGCACTGACCTTGATTAACAGCACTATTTCTGGCAATAGCGCGAATGGAAATGGCGGTGGGCTATTTTTAAATACGGCTGGAACGACTGTTATTGAAAGCACTACGATTGCCAACAACGAAGCCAATCTCGGGGGCGGTCTTTATAGAACATCGGGTTCGAGCCCTACTATTCGCCGCTCGATTATTGCGGGCAACCGTGCTGCGAGCGGGTGGCAAGATATTCGAGGCGATATTATCAGCGGTGGCAACAACCTGGTTCAAGATAGAAACGACACCGCTGGCTATGTAGCTTCCGATTTGCCCGGTAATACCAATCCGTTATTAGGCGCACTCGCTGATAACGGTGGTGGCTTACTGACGATGGCGCTGCTACCGGGGAGTCCGGCGATTGATGCGGGCGGACCGGCCGTTCCCGGTGAGGTCGATCAGCGCGGGGCGGCGATCGTTGGGCTAAGAGATATTGGCGCTTATGAGTTTCAAACGGTAAGAACGGTGGGCGATTTGTTCTTTGTGGCCGGAGAGAATCAGTTTGCGACGGTAGACACTAACTATGCCAATTTGTTTCAGGTGAAGGTAACCGATACATTAGGCGCGGCGCTATCTGGAATTCAAGTAGACTTTATGCTGCCGACCTCGGGTGCGAGCGGGATAATTGATGCGGGTGCTTCGACGCTGATCACAGATATTAATGGAATAGCTTCTTTGGTTGCTAGGGCTAGCCAAGCTGCGGGCCAATATACTTTGCTAGCTCAGACGGCTGATGGCATAGCGAGCACCTCGACAACCGTGACGAATCGGGCGGATGTTGCGAGTCAGTTCTCTTTGTCGGGGCCAACGACTGCGCTAGTCGCAGGCAAACCCGTGGACTTTTCTGTCACTGCGCTCGATCGGTTTAACAACGTTGCTGATGGCTATAACAGCACAGTCAGCTTTTCGAGCAGCGATGGGCGAGCATTGTTGCCTGGAAGTAGCGTGCTGACCAATGGCATTGGGAGCTTTAACGCAACGCCATTTACGGCTGGAACGCAGACTTTTAGAGTGGTTGATACAGCCGATCCAACGTTTGTTACTGATATTGGTAATATCGGCGTGAAGGCTGCTGCCGCTGAAGTTCTCGAAATTGTGGCTGGAGTAGGCCAAACGGCAAAGGTAGGATCTGCTTTTGTGGAGGGGCTAACGGTTCGAGTGAGCGATCGCTTTGGCAATCCGGTAGCAGGCGAACCGGTTGCTTTTTCGGTGCCTGCTGCAGGTGCTGGCGCGGTGTTAGATAAGGCTGTGGTGCTAACTAATTCGGCGGGTTTAGCGACTGTGACAGTGGGGGCTAATGATGTAGCGGGTCGCTATGATGCGATCGCCTCGGTGGCTGGATTATCTGGACTCTTTGGGCTAGAGAATGAAGCGGCTGTGGTTCTGCCTATTGATTTACCGCCTATTGATTTACCGCCTATTGATTTACCACCTGTTGATCCAGTCCCTGCTGATTTACCACCTGCTGATTCACCGCCTGTGGAATCGGCAGGAGCCGATTCACCGCCTGGTTCATCGCCCGCAGAGACTGCAGCGGCAAGCCCGACCGCGATGTCTCCTTTCTCTAATGTTGTTATTCCAACAGAAGGAACCACTCATGCTGGGTCGTCAAGCGATTTACTGAGCGAGGATAAGCCGCACAATCAGCAGCTTCTGTCGGGGCGCAGCGATGTGTTTGACGAGGTGGCATTTGCTGAGACAGAACAGCTTTTGACCGATAAATATACAAAGTACTGGCGATCGCCCGTTGGCAAAGGCTCCACTTTAGATGACGTTCAAAAAGTACTCCAGCAGGCGGCCACACACCACAAGTCAAAATCGGCTGTGGTGTATGCTCTGTTCGTGCCATCGGGCAAGGCTGATTCTCCCGCTCAATACCCTTCTGTGCTCTCGCAGCGGCTGTTGCGCAACGACGCCGATCAGGATCTCGACCAGCTCATGCTGATTATGGTGCCGCCAGAGGGGCAACCTGTTCAACAGTTGATCGATGTGAGCCGCCGCCAGATTGTGCGTCAAGCTCAGCTGTTGGGCATTGAGATTTCGTCAGTCGAAGAGAACGGCTATCAGCCGCTGGCGCGTCAGCTCTACAATTGGCTGCTGGCTCCAATCGCGTCAGATCTACAGCAGAACGGTATTGATAACCTGATGTATGTGCTCGATGAGGGCCTGCGAACGGTGCCGCTAGCGGCGATGATGACGGGCGATCGCTTCGCCATTGAGCAGTATGGGATTTCGATGCTGCCGAGTATGGGTTTGCTGAACGCTGAGTTTGATACCGCACCTGCCGAACAGACTGTGCTAGCGGCTGGAGCCGATCGGTTTGAGACTTTGGACGCTTTGCCTGCGGTGCCCGTAGAGCTGGGCCTAGTTGGCGCAGCTTCAACTTCGGCAAAAATGCTGTTGAACGAAGAATTTAGCCTAAACGGTTTGGTAAACGCTCAGCAATCAAATCCATCGGCAATGATGCATTTGGCGACTCATGCCGCGTTTAATCCGGGCGCGCTGGATCGCTCTTACGTACAGCTTTGGGACGAGCAGCTAACGCTAGACAATATTTCTGAGCTGAACTTGAGCGGCTTGGAGATGTTGATTTTGAGCGCCTGCGCCACGGCAATGGGCAGCCGAGAGGCAGAGCTAGGGTTTGCCGGACTTGCTTCGGCCACAGGCGTAGAAGCTTCGATTGGCAGCCTGTGGAGCGTGTCTGATGTCGGCACTATGGCACTGATGGCGGAGTTTTATGAGCATTTGCGACAGAATCCGCTGAGATTTGTGGCTTTGCAACAGGCGCAGCTTTCTCTGCTGCGAGGAGAAACCTGGTTAGAGAACAACAAACTGATTACGCAACAGGAAAAGAACGATTTGCCAGATGGTTTTGCTGGTGATGAGTCGATGACCTTCTCACATCCGTTTTTCTGGTCTGGGTTTACGCTGATTGGTAGCCCTTGGTGGTAGGCCAATGTACGGCGCGGTCGTTGATAATGGGACTAACGACCGCGACAGTGAGGGTGAATGGATCCGATTTTAGAAGTGAAAAATCTGACGAAGCGCTTTGGCGAAACAGTAGTTTTGCGCGGGGTGAACCTATCGGCAGAGCGGGGAACGGTGCTGGGTGTACTTGGGCCGAATGGGGCAGGCAAGACGACCGCGATTAATTGTTTGACGACGCTGCTGGTGCCGGATGGGGGTGAGGCTAGAATTGCGGGGTACGACGTGGTGAGTGACCCGGCGGCGGTGCGATCGCTAATCGGACTTACGGGACAGTTTGCGGCGGTCGATGAAGCGCTGACAGCGAGAGAGAATTTAGTTTTGTTTGGACGCTTGCTGCGGCTAAAGCGTAATGCCGCGAAGCGCCGAGCGGACGAATTGCTGGCACAGTTTGAGCTGAGCGAGGCGGCGAATCGACCGGTGAAAACATTCTCGGGCGGGATGCGCCGACGGCTGGATTTGGCGGCGAGCATTGTGGTGTTGCCGCTGGTGCTGTTTTTAGATGAACCGACGACGGGGCTGGATCCGCGCAGTCGGCAGCAGCTTTGGGCGGTGGTAAAAGATTTGAAGGCGCAGGGCATTACGATTGTGCTGACGACGCAGTATTTGGAGGAGGCAGACGCGCTGGCGGATCAAATTGTGGTGATCGATCGCGGCCAGGTGATTGCAGAAGGGACGGTAGATGAGCTAAAGGATCGGGTGGGCGGTCGGTTTTGCGAGCTGCGGCTAGAGCGAGCTGTAGATTTGGAGCGGGTGAAGCGCGTTTTGGATCAGATGGGCCTTGACTATGCCCAAGTGGGTGCGAGAGACGGAGAGCGGACTGAAGGATCGGCGAAGACGCTAGCAGTGCCAGCGGCAGAGGGGGCGAAGACACTCACTGAGATTGTGCTGAAGCTGGAGAGCGAGGGGATAGATCTAGCCGATATTTCTTTGCGGCGACCGAGCTTGGACGATGTGTTTTTTGCGCTAACCGGCCACACCACCTGATTACCCATTAAGAGCAATATGTTAAGGACAACATGAGTCAGAGCAAAGTAGAGCGCGGGTTCGATAGTGATGTGCGCGGGCTAGCGAGAGAGATGGTGGCCCAGCGGCGAGAGACTGGCGTGCGGCGGGCAGTAGAAGACAGTCTGTTGATTACCGGGCGGAACTTAATTCGGCTGAAGCGTAATCCGATTGTAATTGTGGCGATCGCTATTTTTCCGATGGTGTTTCTGCTGGGCTTTTGGATTGTGGGCCAGAAGCTATTTGCGGCTCAGGGCATTAACTATTTGCAGTATTTGCTGCCGGTTGTGAATCTGCAGGCGCTGTATTTTGCCGGACTCGGGTCGGCGATTATGCTGGCTAAGGATATTGAGACGGGGATGATGCAGCGATGCCGGGCGATGCCGATTTCGCGGGTGGCGGTGGTGGCTGGGTTGGTGCTGGCCTATGTGGTGCGCGGGCTGCTAGCGACGATGGTTTTGATGGCGATCGCCTATCCGCTAGGCTTTCGGTTCAACGGTGGCCCGATTGCAGCGCTGGGCTACCTGATTTTAGTGCTTACGTTTACCGCGACTTGCATTACGGGATACAGCATTCTGGCGCTGAAGCTGCGGAGCCCGACGCTGGTAGATGCGGTGGCGATTATTCCCTATACGCCGCTGGTGTTAATGAGCAACGGCTTTAGCCCGACTGAGAATTTTCCAGCCTGGCTACAGCCGGTGGTGCGCTATCAGCCGGTGAGCGTAACGTGTGATGCGCTGCGGGCTTTAGTGTCTGGGAGTGAAGGCAGTTTGGTTTTTTTTGGGGCGAGCTTGCTGTGGCTAGGCGGACTGCTGGTTATTTTGGGCTTGTGGTCGGTGAGACTCTATCGGCGGCTAGGCAGCGCTGATTGATCCTCTACCGATGGGTGAAGTGCGGGACTTCTTTCCGACTCGTTAAACTGAAGTATTTATATTGCTGCATTGGGTACTGCTGTATTGGGAAACTAATGAATTTAGATCAACTGAATTTAGATCAACTGAATTTAGATCAACGGGCGATCGCGCAGATGGTGGCGGAGCGGCGAGAGGGTGGTTTTTCGCGATCGCTTCACGATATGGCTATTGTTGCCTGGCGCAATATTTTGCTAGATCTGAA
>Ga0209194_1001633_pt1 | contig 13336 bp, 14 predicted proteins | sample COGITO_mtgs_1004_FD_184787 | JGI IMG/M metagenome (GOLD analysis project Ga0209194, IMG submission 184787) | Pelagic marine microbial communities from North Sea - COGITO_mtgs_100413 (SPAdes) (version 2) | ecosystem: Environmental > Aquatic > Marine > Epipelagic ...
GAGTTACTCAAGCGGCTGACAGATGGCGCAATTTTGACAATTGTGGGCGATCGCAAGCAGTCTATTTATGGTTTTCGCCGCGCTGATACCACTGTTTTTGAACGCTGGCAGGCAGAGATTCATCCTGGCGAAGATAGGCCAGTGGAGCTGAGTCAGAGCTTCCGCACTCACCGCGCGCTGATGGAACAGCTTAACCAAGTGTTTGAGCCTGTACTCGGGCAGATGCATCAACCGCTCGAAGCAGATCGTATTGAAGCGATCTCGCCAACCCCAGAGATTCAGCTACACACGGTTGAAGTGAGCAAAGAACAGAAAGACGACAAATCGATTGATACCGGTATCAACGCTCGCCGGTTAGTAGAGGCTCAAAAGATTGCCGATCTCGTCGAGACGCTATTAGATGATGAGACTCCGGTACATGACAAAAAGGCCGACCGGCTGCGACCGATTCAGCCTAGGGACATTGCCATTTTGTCGCGAACTTGGGGGCCGCTAGAGCTGTATGGAAATGCGATCGCGAGTCGAGGCATTTCTATCCTGCAAGCCGGAGGCGGTAGCCTGCTCGATACCCGAGAGGCGAAGGATGCTTCGGCCCTGCTGCGATTCTTATCGGATTCAGGCGATAGCCTAGCGCTGCTGGCAGTATTGCGCAGTCCATTTTTTGCGGTGAGCGATCGCACGCTCTATGCCCTTGCTCAAACCCTGCCAGAGAAAACATCTTGGTGGAAGCATATTCAAACAGAGGCAGCAGAGACGCTAGCGAACGAGGTCAACGTCCTGAAGCAGTTGCTAAAAGAGCGTCGGGTGGAGGCGCCAACGCGGTTATTACAGCTATGCGATCGCCTCACCGGATACACCGCTGTGATTGCTAACCTGCCTGACGGCCTCAGGCGCATGGCCGACTGGAATGGATTTATTGAGCTGGTGCGATCTCTAGAACACGGCAGCTTTGATACTCTCTCAGTCGTTCGACAGCTCAATCAGATCGCCAGCGCAGAAGCCACTATTCCCAGACCTGCTATCGAAGGTGGCAATGCCGTTAGCCTAATGACCATCCACGGCTCAAAAGGCTTAGAGTGGCCGGTGGTGGTTGTCCCCAATCTCTCTGGTAAAAACACTTCTAACGACTCAACTATTCGCTTTGAGGCCAGCATAGGTCTTGGACTAAAGCTAACCGATGAAGCCGGAGAGTATCAAAAATCAGCGCTCTATTCACTCTTAGAGCAGCAGGCAAAAATCAAAGACGAAGCTGAAAGAAAACGTATTTTTTACGTTGCGTTTACACGCGCTCGCGACCGGCTGATGCTAACAGCAGCAGAGTCTTCAGGCGGCGGACTCGATCTGCTAGCTCCCGGATTAACAGAGACAATTACGCCTAGACCTGTTTTGTTCGATCCAGCCCTTGCCCAGCCAGCTATAGCCGTGCCTGCCGAAGCCCCACCGGCTCTAGGACAGCAGCTGCTAGGCACCATTGGCATTGAGATTACAGATCTGCCGGTTGTAGCACTAAGCGACTATGCGCTATGCCCGTCACGCTTCAAGTATCGCTATGTCGATGGCCATTTAGGCTACCACCAGGGAGGCAACAGCTCAAACGGGATGGTTACAGACGCAATGGCTATCGGTACGCTGACGCATAAAGCACTAGAGCTAGACATCGACAGCGCTGAAGCCCTAGCAAAACACGCACCCAATTTGCCTGAAGAGAATGTTCAAACTGCTTTTAATCTAGCCCAATCGTTCCAAACGGACAGCGCTTACCAGCAATATCGTTCGGATGAGGTTGCCCAGGAGCAATCCGTTTCGTTGCAATTTGGTGGACTCACTCTCAATGGGAAAGTGGACTTAGTCGGCGATGACTTTGTTCTAGATTTTAAGACCGATCAGACGATTCACCCTGAGCATCATCAGTTCCAGCTATGGGCTTACAGCAAAGCTGCCGGAAAATCGTCGGCTCATTTAGCCTATTTGCGACGTAACCACCTACATAGCTTTGAGGCTGATGACTTGGCGCAAATCGAGAAACAAGCAGAGAGTCTAATCCGGCGGCTGATGAGCGGCGATTTTGTCGCGACGGCAAGTGAGCAGAGCTGTAAAATCTGCCCATTTTCGGAGTGCTGCGAGGACTATGTGGCATCGTCTAGGAATGTCGTTTGTTAAAGCGGTTCTTGCGCGTTGAGTTGTTCTACTAAAGCAGCCGGGCCAATGCGTTGAACGTCATAGCCTTCAGGATAGCTACGTATTGCTTGGTCGGCAAAAAAGTTGGGTAGCGTTCGAGGGGGAAGCTGACGCAATAGACGGCTTCTCATCTGTAGACTCTTGGCGAGCAGCGCCGTTAGGCTCGCCGGGGCGGGTTGCCAACCCACTGCCTGAAGCAGCGATGGATCGAGCAGCGCCGGAATGACCCTATCGACGGGGCGATGGATGACCTTAGGAAACCAATTCAGTAGCATTTGCCGGGTGGCATTAGCCACGCGCTGATTCGCTGCGTGAAAGGCGAAATGGGTTTGTTCATAGGTTCTGTTGTAGTCTTCAAAAGCTTCATAGGAAGGCGGAATCGATTGAATCCCCATCCGCTTGCCAACCTCGCGCCAGAAAAAGTACATAGCCTGCTTTTCGCCGCTGCTCAAGGCCCGCCAGCCAAAGCGATCGCACCAGCGCACCGGCTCATAGATGAAGGTAGACAGGACGTAAAGATAGTCAGCATTAGCGATCGCATAACGCTGATGAATAGCATTCATGCGCTGCAAGAAGGCTTGACCGCGAGGATGGTGATAGCCCCACTTAAACAGTTCTGAAACAATCAGGCTGGTATCGTCGTAGCGCTTTTGAGTGTGATGGTGGAACTCTCCGGTTTGGTCGAGCAGTTTAGTAATCGAGGGTACACAGAAGGTTCGCAGTAAGGCAATTTCGAGCGCACGGGTAATGTCCCAGGGAAACTCATACCCTGCCAGGAGATGGCAGATAGCGATGGCATCCTGTTGAGGATCTAGCGCCTGAATCTGTTGAGCAGTCGTGTATCGATTTCGATGAGACATTTTGAGCTATCTAGAGACATGCTCAAATTCTATAGCGAATGCCCGCCGCTGGGGATCTGGCACTCGTTAAGCGAAAAGACGGCAGCATTAGAGATGTAAAGGTCACAAGAAGCCTACTTCAAGTTCCGTTGATGTTTCCTAAAACTGTCTGTTTCTAAGAGTGCTTAGGCCGTAGATGGAGAGCAGTGTTTACAGGGTTCATCAATGTCGCAGCGTCAAAACAGCCAGAAATGGCATCAACAAAAGCGTTGGATAATTGGAAGCTTGCTGCTGTTTCCACCACTGGGTATTCCACTGCTGTGGCTAACGCGCTGGCCCCGCGCCGGTAAAATTGGCGGTTCTGTCTTCTCGGGACTGCTCTTATTAACAGTGCTGACGGGCGCAGCAAGCAAACCCACGGTTACGACTGCCCTGTCTGAAAGATCAACCGAAGCGGCCCCGCAAGCAGAAGTGGCTCCATCGCCTGCGTATGAGGATGCGATCGCCGAAGCGACAGCGGCCAGCGCCGAACTGACCATCGCCGAGTCTTCAGTGGACTGGGCAAATGTTGCTAGGAAATGGCAGAACGCGACTACCTCTTTAAGTGACATTCCCATTAGCAGTGACGATTACGGCCAAGCTCAAACGAAGATAGCTGAGTACGAGCGCAATTACGATTATGCAATTTCAGAGAAGACAGTAGCGCGATCGGCAGAAGCCGTGACGATGGCGAAGCGGCAGGCAGAAGAACAGCAGGCAGAAGAACAGCAGCAGGCAGTAGTCGTAGCCCAGGAAGCTGAGACAGTCATGTCGATAGTTGAGGATCAAGGTGGTGGATACGTGGGCGGCACCTGCAAAGATCTCGCGGCCAGCGGCGTCGGCAGCAACTTCACGCCAGGAGATGTCAACTACACCTCGGCGCGAGATCGAGATGGCGACGGCGTTGCCTGCGAGTCTTAAGAATTCTGACCGTTCTAATTTCGTTATCCTTTTTACTCTGTTCAAACCATGTCTTATCGCATCGCATCTATCAAAGAAACAATTCAAGCTACGGTCGGTTCACTAGGCAGACTCGCGTTAATTGGCACCACCGCCTTTGGCATTGCCTCCTACGCAAACTTTGGTCATCACAAAAGCTATTGGAACGGCACGATTGAGCGCGTCCAGACAGTGGACTTCAACATGCTCTCTCACATGTTGCCAACAAAGCTCTCTCAGTCGCTGATGGCCGGAGATGCACAGGAGATACAGCGTACGCTAGACAGCAACTATGGGCTGTTTGGCTTAGTGGTAACAAACTGTAGAACATCGCAGCCCGATTGTCGTCAAGACATTCAGTATGTATCCGATTCTAAACTGCCTTGGCGAGAGGGTTTGAGTAACGAGATGCTCAGCGCCTCTACCTACGATGTTCAGGATCATTGGCCGAGTTTATTATGTGCGCGGCATTCCACCCAGTTTTTTGAGCGCCTACTCAAAATGGATCAAGGCATGGCCCGCTAGCTTCACCAGCGAAAGCGGCTCGAATCGATACTATTCGCTGACCACTGTTTTGTTTGGGTTAGGCGGACTTTCTGCCTGGATGTTTATGGAGCTAGGGTTTGATAAGCGACGGAAGCACATTGTTGAGATGAATCGCCAAAATGAGCAGCTAGCGCAAGCGCAAGCGAAGGCGGTAGAAGAGGCTCAAAGCTGGCGTCAACAGCTGGTCGAAAAGCGAGCTGAAAATGCCGGGCTAATAGAGCAGCGAAACCAGCATCTGGCCGAGCTAGATGCATCCAAGCATAGATATGAGCATCAAGAAGCAGAGCTGCGAGATAGCTTACAGGTTGTAGAAAGTAGACTAGCCAATCAAACGCAGGCATACGAGGCAGAAAAACAGCGGCAGAGCGATCTGCAAGCATCCATGCAAGAACACCAGCATTCAGTTGACTTGCTGAACCAAGAAATTGCAGACTTGAGATCTCAAGATGTCGAAGGCGCGCGCGACAAGCAGCTCACCGCAGAGAAAATAGCTCACTTGGTTAAAGAACAGGCAGATAAGCAAACGCAGGTGGAGCGTCACGCCAACGAGCTTGAGCAAGTATGGCAAGAGCTAAAATTGCAAACAGAGGAAAAAGAGGAGAAAGCCAAGCTAGCCGAGATTTTGAGCGAGCAGATAAAAGAATCGAAACGCCAGCAAGCATCAGCGTCTAGCCAGAGCATAGAGCTTCAGAGTTCGCTGCGCTTAATAGAAGAAGAAAGAGAAAGCGACAAGCGGAAGATTCAATCGCTCGAAACAAAACTCAGAGATGAAAAAAACCAGGGAGATGCCTTGAGAGCAGTCGTTGATGATATTACTCAAAGCTCTCTTAATCTATTTGAAGGAAAGGTCGTCAGCGAGCTGAAGAAGACTGCCAAGGTTAAGTCGTCTGTCTGGTCAATTCACACTCAGCTAGATATGGGGCTTCGAAACCGCACTAGCGCTAGCATGGTGGCTGACTGTGTTGTGGTAGGTAGCTCCTTTATCGCTGTGATAGAAGCGAAGCAATACGCTGGAAAAATTTACGCTGATGGAGATTCGCGCAACGCAGTATGGCTATGCGCTGAAGAGCGACGGAACCCTATAAAGATAGCCAGTTGCTGGGGCGATAATCCTTACAAGCAGGTAACCGCCTACGTACATGGCGCAATGGCGCTGCTCAAGCGGAACGCAGCTTTTCGCCAGAAGAACATCTGCAAGGAGGTTTCAATTTATGGCGTTGTTGTCTTCCCAGATACAGCTGATCTATCCCTGCTAGATACCGATTTAGGAAAATACTATCGGGTTGCTAAGCTAGGCGAGCTAGCTGACGTTCTCCACCAGCTGGAGCGCCAGGCACAGCAAATCCCTACTAAGAAAGGTGAGAAAAGTCTTGTGGCAGCTGAGATAGAAGAGAGTCTCTACGGACGGTACTCAGCCAAGCCTCGGCTAAAGTCGGCGGCGTAAGACTGACGTGGTTTTGACCCTTGCAGGTAGTGACAGCTACGGCCGGTAGATCAGATAGCTGGTTTTATCTGCGATCGCTCCAAAGCCACGATCTAAGGTCACGATCTAACCATGACTATTTTCAGCTTCTGTCGAGCTGCTTAGGACACTTTCATTGGCTAGAACAGCTAGTGGCTGGAAGCGTGTTTTCAGCCACTAGCTGTTCTCAGCTTAAGTGTTTTATCGCTACGTAGTAATATAATAGAGGTGAAGAAGTTGTTTCTATACGTTGGGTAAATACTGACTGTGTCGAGAAAACTGGCTAAAAAGACATTCGATAAAACGACTGAGCCAACGAATGCGATCGCTGCGGGCAAAGTTGCTCAGCTAGCGCCTGAGTCGCTGGCGCTGATTGCTAACTTTTTCAAAGTGCTTTCTGAACCCAGTCGGCTTCAAATTGTCTGTACCCTCAAATCTGGTCCGTGCAACGTAACCGAAATTATCAAACAAACAGGACTAGGTCAAGCGAACGTCTCGAAGCATTTGAAGCTACTCTCCCAAGCGGGCATTGTGTCTAGGCAACCGCGTGGGGTGTCGGCTTATTACGAAATTGCCAACCCTGCTTTCTTCCAACTTTGTGAAATTGTCTGCGAGTCGCTCTCCATACAGCTACACAAGCAAACTCAGCAGGTCGGAGAACTGACGGCAACCTCGTAGATCTTACGACTGCTTTGTAGAGAATATACATATAATCTCGAAATAGCTTGCGCAAGAAATAACTACATATTACTGTATAGTTATATAGTAATTATAGGAGTATTATTAAATGGACAACCCTAGCGATCGCATTCAACTTGTCAGCGACCAAATCAGTGTGACTGGGCAGGTTTCTTCCCAGCAAATCGAACAGCTCTCCCAGCAGGGCTTTCAGTCAGTGATGAACCTCAGGTCTTATCAAGAGGAGGGGGCCGACGAGCAGGATCGTCAGCGGATAGAGTCGGGCGGGCTATCCTACGTCAACTTGCCGATAAAGCCTGCTGAGTTGACTCAAGAGACTGTCGATCGGGCGATTCAGGAGATAAGCACGCTACCTAAGCCGCTGCTCATTTACTGCGGAAGTGCAATGCGAGCGACTTTTATGGCGCTAGTTTACCTAGCAGGTGAGCAAGATCTAACGCTAGACGAGATCCGGGCCAAGGGGCGATCGCTCGGCTTTGAATTTGAAGATAAACCTGCGTTCAACCAATTGATGGAAGCTTACGCTGAAAAACAAGATCAATAGTGGGGTTTCGTTCAAGAGATTAAGTTCGAGAGATTAAACAGTTCTAACGATTGAGAGGAGCGCCGCTATGGCAGATTTTAATTTAACCACAGCCTTACTAGGCGGCTTGCTGATTGGACTCAGCTCAACTTTACTGCTGCTGTTTAACGGGCGCATCGCGGGCATTAGTGGCATTGTCGGCGGGGCTATCAGCTTCGGGCGCGATAGTCGCTGGCGGTGGATATTCATTGCGGGTCTATTGCTAGGAGGTTGGCTATACGAAGGGGTGATATCCCACGGGAGTGGCCTTGTCAGCGCACCTCAATCGACGCCCATCTCCGAGTTTGCGCCGGTTTCTATGATTTTGGGCGGTCTTTTGGTCGGCTTTGGCACGCGCTTGGGCAACGGCTGCACAAGCGGTCACGGCGTTTGCGGACTGGGCCGACTGTCCTTTCGCTCTTTGGTCGCGGTGCTGACCTTTTTAGCCACCGGGTTTATCACCGTTTTCGTCACTCGACATTTGTTGTCGTAAGCTCGTAGGTAAAAAGTATGATGAAACAACTTGAAAAACAAGACCTTTTGGCTCTAATTTCGGGCATTGTCTTTGGCGTCGGACTAGGCCTTTCCCAAATGATTGACCGGCAGCGGGTACTAGGATTTTTAGACCTCGCAGGCGTCTGGGATCCCACGCTGCTGTTTGTATTAGCGGGTGCGGTGGCCTTTACGGTAGTCGCATTTCGCTTTGTGCTCCGCCGTAAAGTGCCGCTGCTAGGCGACAAGTTTTATGTACCCAGCCGAAGCGACATTGATATCAAACTGGTACTGGGTGCGGCTATGTTTGGCGTTGGCTGGGGACTTTCCGGCTATTGCCCTGGCCCTGGCATTGCGGCGCTAGCGCTGGGTAGCTGGAACCCAGTGCTATTTGTGCTAGCTTTGGTCGCTGGCATGTTTGCCTTCCAGCGCTACGAAGCTGGCCAGTAAGCTTCAAGGCCATTATCTAAACGACGTCAGCAAAAAAATAGGAGACTTTGATTATGTTATTTCGTCAATTGTTTGATAAAGAGTCGAGTACCTACACCTATCTAATTGCCGACTTGCAGACTCATGAAGCGGCGATAGTCGATCCAGTTGTTGAAAATGTAGATCGAGATCTTAAGCTCATTCACGAGCTAGGGCTGTCGCTTTTGTTCTGTTTAGAGACACACATCCACGCCGATCACATTACGGGAACCGGTGAAATTAGAAATCGCACCGGCTGTAAGGGACTAGTTCCTGAAAACGCACATACAAACTGTGCCAGTGGGTTTGTGAAGCATGGCCAGATGTTGAAGGTCGGCAGCGTGACTATTGAGGCGATTGAGACTCATGGCCATACCGATAGCCACATGGCCTATTTGGTTAAGGGCGGTAGCACAGACCATTGTGTCCTCACAGGTGACGCGCTACTCATTCGCGGCTGTGGCCGGACAGACTTCCAGGGCGGTAGCGCTGAGACGCTTTACGACCACGTTACGCAGCGGCTGTTTACTTTGCCAGACAGCACGCTAGTGTATCCAGCCCATGACTATCGGGGTCAAACGGTGTCCACTATTGGCGAAGAGAAACGCTGGAATCCTCGGTTTGTAGAAACTGACGCCGCCACACCCTCGCAAATTCGCGATTCTGGCTCTCATAGGCTTCGCCAACGCGCGGACTTTGTTCAAATTATGAACAACTTAAACCTACCCGATCCGAAAAAGATTATGGAGGCGGTGCCTGCAAACGAACACTGCGGCAAAAAATCTGCTGCTTAGCTTTTGAATTGCCTATACTCTCCCATCATCAAAGGATCTAACCCAGATGAGAATCATTGTTTTAGGCCATATTTTAGCGATTGGAATTGGTCTGAGTCTGGGTCTTATCGGTGGGGGCGGCTCTGTCCTGGCAGTGCCTATTTTGGTTTATGTAATGGGGGTGGGAAGCCGAGAGGCGATCGCCATGAGCCTGTTTATTGTCGGCTGCGTTAGCTTACTGGGCGTTATTCCTTATGCTCGTCGGGGTCATGTCAGCTGGCGAATCGTCGCAGAGTTTACCCCCGCTGCGATGGTGGGCGCTTATCTAGGAACCCAGTTGGTCAGCAGTTCCGAATTCCAAGATACGGACATTTCAAATAGAGAGAAAAAGCGGTTCACTCACGAGCAAGAGAGCGCTCAAGAGGAATCGCATCCAATCGGTTTTGCCGGTTTTGTCTCATCTAGCATGAAATCCAGTAGTGCCGTCCAGCTCTCAAACCACAGGTAATTAGTGAGTGCCAGGATATCTTGAAAGAAGCCTTTTCGGGTGCCTCGAATCTGGCGAATCTGCTGGTAGCGCTCATCAACGAGATGAAGAATGGTATGAAACAGGAAGGCCAACAGGTTGAGCGTCAACAAAAAAGCGGACAGATGCTGTTTTCCATGACCAAAATTATGTTCTAGATGATAGCCCTTGGTCTTGAGCACGTTGTGGTTTTCGTTTTCAGTTTTCCAGCGACAGCGGCCCGCGGCGGCCACTTCAATCACGCGCGCTGGGGTGAGCAGATGATTGGTCACCCAACTATTGAGATAAAGGACTTTTCCATCCGACGCGCGCATTACCGTCAGCTCACACCAATTGACTGACAATACAGGTGCTTCTGCGCGCAGTGGAACGTCATTGAGGTAGCGGTATTGCCATATTTCATCCGTCTTCCCTTTGCGTTGCTTTCGCTTCATCGTCTTCACTTTGCCATGAGCGGTCTGAAACCCTATCCAGTCGTAAAGGGCCGGATGCGATTCGGGGAGACATACAAAGATAAAATTGAACTCATTGGTCAGCACATCTTCACACATCGGCTGGCGACTAAAGAGGTCGTCTCCCAACAGGGTAATGGCCTGTCCCTTAAATATCTCTGTCGCTGAGGCGATCCAGCGTTTAGCGGCGGCTTGTTCACAGTCTTGCTTCGCGTGACCGTCTTGCGGGGTAATCACCGCAGGCGGCAATGAGATCACCGCAGACTGTGCAGGTGAGACAATCACGGGCAAAATTGCTTTATGTGAGTAGGTGACTTGGCCACTGCGGGATGTCTTTGTCGAACAGCACGGGCAGCCGATCTTCAAAGAGCTGTAGTAGTCAGTGCCATCTAAGGCTACGAGCAGGTTTCCCCCGAGCGTTTCAAACCCCCGTAAGTAGCCCTGCTGCTGAAGGGCTTGATAGAGGCTGATAAATACGCCAAACAGCCCCGATGCCGCTATCTGATCTAAAACATTACGAATCTGGTCTACCCCTGGTATCTGCTTCAGCCCAAACAAACTCTGAGCATTATTGCGACCGTTACGGCTATCTAGATGGCGCTGATACGCTAAAAATGAGGCGCTTTGCATGAAGAAACAGCCGAACGCGCCTAAAACGGTGTCTCTTACGCTGTAGCGACTGGCATTGCTTGATTGTCTAGGGTCCTCTAGCTGGACAATTCCCCCCTCTAGCTCGGCTAACAGACTGTCGTAACTAAGGTTGATAGAAGTCATCGGCTGAGTCCTGACTACGCGACAAAGGAAACATTCTCATAACCTTACGCTATCTTTTGAAAGGGGCGTAGCTGTGGCCTAGCTTGCTTTTATGATGGCCTTTAGTTGGAATTCGGAACTGCTGCCAGTTGGTAAAGCTGCCTTTTATTACAGATACCGTACAGCTGGTTTGCTTTGGCCTTGTCATGTTAGCCGCTAGCCTGTTGATGATTACTCAAGGACCGGGTCGCTCCCATCATCCAAAGGTTGGCGCGGCGCTATCTAAACCCAATACTGAGCTAAAGAAGCCATCAGTTCAGCGATTCCCTGTCTGGCTAACAATTGCGGCGCAGGGCCTAGGAGTGGGTGTTGTCACTGGTTTTGTGGGCGTGGGGGGCGGCTTCTTGATCATTCCCGTGTTGGTATTGATAAGCCGAATTCCGATGAAAACAGCAGTGGGAACTTCTTTGTTAATCATTACGCTGAACTCAGCGGTGGGCTTTGCGGGCTATCTCGATCAGGTTTCTATCGGCTGGCCGCTAACGCTGTCTTTTACACTGGCCGCTGGGCTGGGCACTGTTTTGGGCAGCCAACTTTCACGGTCGATTGAGGCGAGCAAACTGCAAAAGGGATTTGGCTACTTTGTGCTGGCGGTTGCCGTTTTTGTACTAATACAGCGTTGACGTTTGCTGTCTCTTCACAACTTCCTCAACAGTTTTTCTTACTCTGTATTTATAGGATCCAAGAGAGCACCCAAGGAAAAAGTTATGACGACAGATATTAAAGAAAGTACGACTTCAGCTATTACTAGCACAAAGGAGCAGGCCGACTCTAAAACAGAGGCCCAGGAAAAAGTCACCTCGGAAGAATTTAAGATTACAGGCGATGCCCTGGTGTCTAAAGTTAAAGCGCTCATCCACGAAGGCAACGTGCGCCGCATTATTATAAAGAATGAAGAGGATCGAACCCTCATTGAGATGCCGCTGAACGTAGGCGTCCTTGGCGGTGTCATTGGCGCTGCATTTTCTCCTGTGATTGTGGCACTAGGCGCAATTGGGGCGATGGTTGCTCACCTTACACTGGTTATTGAACGCAACGAACTGGAATAGACCTCAGGCTTGCGCCTACTTTTGATGGCTAGTCACTAACTTACGGCGGCTAGCCACTTAGCTTGTAGTGTATAAAGCGGGCTTTGTACAAAGTCAGAGAAGCTGAGGCTACCGCCTTACAAGCGTCAGTTGTTACGGATTGTTCCTGATATAGCTAGGGCCGATCCGCTTTCTTTTTAAGAACTTCAAACCCTGAGACTATATCTAATAGTTCCGAAGTAATTGAGGTTTGACGCTGCTGTTGGTAGAGCCGATTCAGCGTCTCTAGACGCTCATTAATGTTTTTTTCGGCCATTTGCATAGAGGCCAGTCGGCTGGCATTTTCGCTGGCTAAAGACTCGACGCAGGCTCGATAAAGCCCCACGAAAAAAGACTGTCGAAAGAGCGCTAAAAATAGGGGCGTTTTCTCCTGAAATATCATGGGGCGACAGCGAGAAGGCCAGGGCGTTTCACTGAGCGTGCGTAAAACAGCCTGATCGAATGGAAAGAGCTGTTTTAGCTTGGGCGTAGAAAGGCCGTGCTGAGGATGGTGATAAAACGTCCAAATATAATCAATTTGTTGCTCGCTGCGCCATTGCTCTAATTGCAGCACGATGGTTTGGACTTGCTGACCTACTTTGCCCAGCGCACTGGGCACGGCCAAGCGGCGATTAGGAACATAGCCTTCCCGCTCCAAAAGATCGGCTAGGCGAGTGCCCACCACGATCAGTCGCCTTTTGTCGGCCTCTAGCGGACTGCGTCTGAGATGGCGCAATACATAAATCGCCATTTGTTCATTGAACCGGCCACACATCCCCTGGTCAGAACCAAAGACGACTATCCCAAGGCCTCCTTGAGTTGCAGTGGGAGTTGCAGTAGAAGTCGGCTGTAGCACTTCGGGAAAGTGCGCCAAAAAAATCTGTAGCCCCTGATTTAGAGTGCGATTGAAGGTTGCCAAAGACTGTACGGCATTTTCATACTGGTGAATGTTTCCGGCGGCTAGGGCCCTCATTGTTTTGACGATGGACTGAAGCTCTTGGGCGCTGCGGAGCTGCCTGTGAACAATGTTTTGGGCGGGCATGGGTGGGCAGAAGTAATAGGAACAGTCATGGGCTGGTTTGTTAGGCGATACCTTGTTGGATATCGATGGCAGCGGCGAGGATGCTTTGTTTTTCGGTATCTGTAATGGGCCCGGCGGCCTGAATACGACTAAAGATATCGGGTAATTTCTCCGGCAGTTTCTGTATTAGCTGAGCTTCTAGATTTGCAATATTCTCGACTGGGTAGTGGTCTATACTCCAGGCGGCTCCAACTTGAACTAAGTGAACGGGCGTGTTGAAATTGAGATAGTTCTACGATAAGCCCGAGGAATCATGATCCGTCTAGAGTTCAACGAGAGCGATATCAGTGCGCTTGCATACGAGCGCTATCACCATCCTCACCCTCACGTACAACGCAAGATGGAAGCGCTGTATCTGAAGAGCCAAGGTCTATCTCATCAGGAAATTCGTCGATTGTGT
>Ga0209194_1001637_pt1 | contig 13314 bp, 10 predicted proteins | sample COGITO_mtgs_1004_FD_184787 | JGI IMG/M metagenome (GOLD analysis project Ga0209194, IMG submission 184787) | Pelagic marine microbial communities from North Sea - COGITO_mtgs_100413 (SPAdes) (version 2) | ecosystem: Environmental > Aquatic > Marine > Epipelagic ...
CCCAATTCTTCGGCGCTCAATTGCAGGGGTTGCCTTGGATGGAAGCGCTCAATCTCTCTACCGTAGCCGCTTTAGACAAACTGCTGCCACCTGAAAAAAATTAGGCACCAATTTTAGATCTATCTGGCGACGGTAGTATCTGGTGAACCAGTACTCAACGGATTTACGCTTGATATGATGGCAGTCTTTTCGTAGGCATCCAACTATCCGAACGCACATCCAAATTTCATTTGAAAAATTATTTAGTTAATAGAAATCTCGCCATTGAGAAACGCTCTGTTGAGAAATGCTCTGTTGAGAAGCGCTCTGTTGAGAAAGAAGAATTGAAAATATCTTCTCTATCATGCCTGACTAGACAATCAACAGTCTCTTGCCTACGACAAAGATAACCGAACACAACAATGTTGCTGCTCATATGACGGGCGGCTCGTATTACCGACTGCTCGTGTTACTGGCTATCAATACTCCACAGTCACAGGCGTGTGGTCGCTAGGTCTTTCTAGGGCGCGGGGTGCAGTGTCAATAGTGCAGCTTTTAGCCTGATCGTATAGCTCAGGCGACAGGTAGTGATGGTCGATTCGCCAGCCGGTGTTACGGGCAAAGGAATTGGTGCGATAGTCCCACCAGCTAAAGTGGCCGCCTTCCGCTGTAAATTTACGAAAGGCATCAGATAGGCCAATTGAAAGTACGTCGCGCAGCGTTTCTCGCTCAACCGGAGAAGACATGATGTGTTTGTCTCTGCTTTTATCGGTATAGATATCTTTATTTTCTAGGGCAATATTAAAGTCGCCGCAGACATTAAGCTTTGGATGAGCGGCAAGCTGCAAGCTCAGATACTGCTTAAGCAAGGCGAGCCAGCTGAGCTTGTATTCATATTTTTCACTGCCAATAGCAGAGCCGTTGGGAACGTAGAGGTTTACTACGCGCACGTCACCGAGCACTCCGCTGATTACTCGCGTTTGATCGTCTAGGTCACCAACGGTATCTTGATCAATAATGGCGCTGAAACCCATCTGAACGTCGCTTAGCGGTTCTTTGCTAATCAGGGCAACGCCGTTGTACGACTTTTGACCATAAAAGTAAGCATGGTAGCCAATGTCGGTAAAGGCTTGCTCAGGAAAGTCTTTATCTATTACTTTGGTTTCTTGAAGGCACAGCACATCTACCTCGTTGGATTGCAACCACTGGGTAACGTGCTCTAGGCGCGTGCGAATAGAGTTGACATTCCAAGAGGTGACTTTCATAAGGTGATGTTTACAAGAACAGGTGAAGACAAAGCCTTTGTATTTTAAGCCGTGATCGCCCAACTATAGACCGACTTTTGCATAGCCAACTTTTGTGTCTCCTTCGTGTATGAAGTGATATCGGTAGCAACATCCGTAACACCTGTTCTGTGACATCTGTTCTGTGACATCTGTATAGAGTGATGCAACAAATTACCCGCTCACAGGAGACCCTATACTTTATGGCCAAATCGAAAAAGCAGCCTGCAGGCCCATTAGAAGGGCAGGCCCTCGTCAAAGAGACCTGTCGTCGTATTCGCGCAGCCAAAGGGCTTTGGGATGCTCATCGCAATGCTGCCTGCCGTAACGAGCGAGAAAAAGCGATTGGCCTATACAATCAGCTCACTAAAGACCAAAAAGACCAAGTTCCCCAGCAGCTGCGAGTTTGGCTGCGCTACCGCAGTGAAAAATACTTTGGGCCTCACCAAACGGCCCCCGGACAGAAAGCCTCCGGACAGAAAGCCTCCGGACAAAAAGCCCCCGGACAGAAAATGTCTGCGCAGAAGGCGCTCAAGCCTAAAAAACGTTCTGGGAAAGGAAAAAAGAGGTGATAAAAAGCACTTAAAACACGTATCTTCCAACCTATTGACCGATCTACGAGCCTCTATTTATATTCATTCGTCATTTTACTGGGGGAATAAATAGCCTCTTATTTTCAGCAAATTGGATTGACTCTCAGAGGAATCACTGAGATATTAAGGTAATTTCATAATTTTGAAACCTAGGCTTTATGATGCGCGTTAACCGTTCTATCTTCGCGAAGCTCTGCCTGCTGACAGCCGTAGCTGTGCCGGTTCAGCCAGCCGCTGCTGCGACTCTTTCGCAAGGAACGCTGCGGGCAACCGCCTTATCTCAACTGCTAGCACAGAAGCTCGCACAGAACACCGAATCGCCCGAGTTTGCGCTGCCTGATTCGCTCGACGGTGCCGATGCGCTGCGAATAGATGGATCTAGCAGTATGCGCTCTATGAATGCGGCGCTCACAGGTCAGTTTCAAGACCGTTATCCAGATGCTGAGGTGGTGAGTGAGGCTAACGGTAGCGATTCGGCGATTGAGCAGCTGCTAGACGGAGAGATTGATCTAGCGGCGATTGGGCGACCGCTCACAGAAGCAGAAGCGGATGAGGGAGTGAGCGCGATCGCGATCGCGCGTGAAAAAATCGCCATTATTGTCGGCCCAGATAATCCATTCGAGGGCGATATTACCTTTGAACAGTTCGCCCAAATTTTTAGAGGTGACGTCACTAACTGGTCAGAGCTAGGTGGTGAGCCTGGCCCAATTCGATTTGTTGACCGGCCAGAGTCTAGCGACACGCGCCGCGCTTTTCAAGCCTATCCCGTTTTTCAAACCGCTTCCTTTGTTACCGGGGCAACCGCAGATACTGTCGATGTAGATGAAACCGACGCGGTTGTAGAAGCGCTAGGAGATGATGGCATCGGCTATGCGATCGCCAATCAAGTCATGAGTAGAGATGACGTCAACATCATCTCTATGCACAAAACCCGGCCTGATAATCCGGCCTATCCGTTTTCACAGCCGCGTAATTACGTCTATCTGGGCGATCCAAGTGAACCGGCTCAAGCCTTTTTGGCCGTGGCAACTGGCGAAGAAGGCCAAAATGCGATCGCAGAAGTTCGAGATGCAGAAGAAGCCGCAGCTGCCGATATTGACGGCCCGCTAGCCGAAGCTACTAGCCCCGACGGTGAATTCATCGCCCGCACCACCGAAGGCAACGTCGCGGTCATTGAAGACAGCGTGGGAAATTTGGTCGCAGGCCCGCTTTTGGGCGCAGGCGGTGCAGTCACAGCCCTTGCGTTTAGCGAAGACGGCCAAACGCTAGCAACTGGCACCAACACTGGTAACGTCCGTTTTTGGGATTTAGAAGGCAATCCGCTCGCCCCCGCATTCCCGGCAATTGTCGGCGAGGACAACGCGGTTACCGATCTCAGGTTTGACGCAGAGGACAAGCTCTTTGTCGGCGGTAGTAATGGTCGCCGAGGATTTTGGGGACTCAACGGGTTGCCTTTTGGCGAAACGAGTGGGGGTGAGGCAGGCGAGAGCGCTGCCGCCGGAGCCGCAGGCAGCCAAAGCGGCGAGGCAGCAGATCGAGCCGGGCTTTCTCCTTGGCTGTGGCTCATACCGCTCTTGGGCCTGCTAGGAGCCGGACTCTGGCTACTGCTGGGTAAAAAACGCCGTGGCGGCAACGCTGAAGCTATCAGACAAACCTCACCAACAGCCACCGTCCCACCGCCAGTGACCGATCCGGCCACCGACCGAGAAGTCTCTAATCGGGCGCACTCTGTTATCTCAACCGATCGCGTCACAGATGATTCTCGAGTGGTCGCGCCCGAACCAAACATACCGCCTCCGTCAGTACCGCTACCCGTTACATCACTAGATGCATCGGCGGCTACCAGCGCCAGTACAGATAGCCCAAATCTTCCCGATTATGAATCGACTGATCTAGAAGAATCACCTGATTTAGCAGGCACCAATCTAGATTTGATCGCCGGGGCTGCTACTTTAGGCGGCGCAGCAGTCATCGGCGGTGCGGCACTCTCTGACTTAGATGCGGATGTTGAAAACGATAGCGATGACGAGTGGGACGACAACCTCGATCTCACTTTAGAAGACTCTTCAAATTTAGAAGCGCCCTCGATTCCTTCTTCCGCTGTGGCTGCTGCGGCTGTGTCTTCTACAGAGATGGCTTCTACAGAGATAGCGTCTACAGATGCGCCAAATATTGACACGCTCGAACCGACTCGCGATACGGTCATCGCCGAGACGGAGACCATTTTAGATATTGAACCGACTCGCGAAACCATTATCAGCGATAATACGGTCATTTTTAAGAGTTCTATGGCGACAGGCGCGGGCTCAGAAGCCTCCGCTTTAGGCGCTTTATCTCCATCATCGGAGCCAACTATAGAGTCAGCATCGGAGCCAGCTATGGAGCCGACATCAGAGTCAATGCCAAACTCTGTTGAGGCAGCTGGCATAGTAGGCGCGGCGGCAGCAGGCTTGGCCGTCGGTGCCGCGTCCTCAGATTCCACCGTAGAAACTGACGCCCCTGACGACATATTAGTACTTGAGTCTTCTCTCTCTTTCAATACCCCTAATGATATGGAAAAAACCAGCCCTCTGAGCCTCGAAGTGCTAGCAACCGTAGATGACGATCTGCCTGAGCTGCCGGAAGGCTATGGAGACAGCCGAATCGTTTTACTTCCGCGCGATCCAAAGTGGGCTTATGCCTACTGGGACGTTTCAAATGAGCATAAAGAGGAGCTACGCCAGCAGGGCGGACAGCGGCTCATGTTAAGGCTCTACGATGTGACTGATATCGATAGTGCTACGCAGACGCCTCACAGTATGCAGCAGCAAGACTGCCATGAAATGGCGCGCTCTTGGTATTTGGAAGTGCCTGTGAGCGATCGCGACTATGCCGTCGAAGTTGGCTACCTTACCACCGATGAACGCTGGCTGGTTTTAGCGCGCTCTGTGCCGGTGCGCATACCGCCTATCTACCCGTCAGACTGGGTAAAAGACGAGTTTGTCACGATCGATTGGAGTGAAACCTTGGCGGGTCGGAGCTTTGGAGACTTGGGGAAACCCTATTCTCCTGCGATCGCCACTGTCGACACAGCGAGTCAAAACTTGCCCAAAATATACGACGATCTGTTTGCCGTGACCCAGAGCCAAGACGCGCTGCGAGTCGCCGGATCGCTCTACGGATCTATGCAGCCGGTTGCACCTGGAGCCCTATCACGCTCTGGTGCTCTATCACTACCACAGTCGGAAATACCGGGCGCTAGGCTCAGCGCATCTGGCCTGAATGTATCGGGTCTCAACATGTCAGGGATTGGGTCAGGGGCCTCAGCTTTGCCAGAGCGATCGCGCAGCTTCTGGCTAGTAGCCGACGCAGAACTGATCGTGCACGGTGCTACCGAGCCCGACGCCACCCTTACCATCGGTGATAAAGTCGTCCCGCTCAACCCAGACGGCACGTTCCGCTTCCACATGGCTTTCCCAGATGGCAAAATCGACTATCCCATCCGCGCGGTAGCAGTCGATGGCGAGCAAACCCGCTCCATTCACCTTCACTTTGAAAGAGAAACCCCAGAGCGCAACACTAACACCAAAGCAGAAGCCAAGGATGAATGGTTCTAGCGGAGGGTGCTCATCGTATGTACCAAAAACTTGAGAGTTATGTCGTATAGTGTGAGCTTCGCAAAATTGAGCCCGTTGCCTGAGACTATCGCCAAACGGCAGTACAGCTAGCGCAGCAGCCTAGCAACCGTATTGAAAAAAGTAAAACATAGCAATACAGAGGAGCCCCGTTTATTATGTCTGACTCATTCAAAATGCGCCGCCGCCAGGCCCTACAGCTTTTAGCAGGCGCTTCTGGCGCGGTCATTCTCCATGCCTGCAACGCCAGCACGTCAACCAGTGAGACTGACACCGAAACAGAAGCGACAGATACAGAAGCCACCAGCACGCCTGAAACAACAATGTCTTTGTCCCTTGGCACAGCGCCTTGGGTCGGCCAGGTACCGCTGTACATCGCCCAAGAAAAAGGCTTTTTTGCCGAAGAAGGGCTCGACTTTGAGCTTCGCAACTTTGGCGATAGCGGCGGCTATCTCTCCGCCTTTTTAGCCGACCAGCTAGATAGCCTTTCGCTAGTTAGCTCAGAAGCAGTCACGCTAGCAGACCAAGGAAAAGACTACAAAATTGTCTTGATTCAAGATAACTCAGTCGGCGGTGACGGCATTTTGGCCAAAGATAGCATTGCCAGCATTGAAGACTTTGCAGGGCAAGAAATCGCGGTAGATACCAGCGGCGTTAGCTACTTTTTCCTGCTACAGGTACTTAAAGAAGCGGGCCTCACTAAAGATGACGTGACTATTATCAACACAGATCCAGCCGCCGCCGCCGCCGCGTTTCAATCAGGGAACGCAGACATTGCTGTGACCTACGCCCCTTATCTTCAAGAAGCTGCCGACGCGGTTGAAGATGGCCGGATCATTTACGACTCTAGCGAAATGCCCACCGCCATTATTGATATGTATATATTCGATACGGCCTATGTTGAAGAAAACCCTGAAGCAGTTCAGGCGTTTGTCAACGGCATCTTTAAAGGATTACAGTTCTTGAAAGATAATCCAGACGAGGGCCATGCAATTGGCGCAGTCGCACTAGATGTAGCACCAGAAGATGTTGCGGGCGATCTTGAAGGGGTGAAGCTGCCCGATCAGGAAACCAATCTTGAAATGATGGCACAGCCCGATAGCGATCTTTATGTCGCTGAGCCTCTATCTGAGCTAGCTGCCTTTTTGCTCAGCGAAGAGCAGATAGAGTCGGAGCCAGGAGATTTCGCGGCCTTGCTCGACCCTCAGTTTGTCGAAGCCGCCTCGACGTAGCGTTTTGTGGCTGAGCACCTGGTAACGACTCAAACGCTCCACTAAAACGCTCAAATAGAACGCTCAGCTAAAACACGCTCAGCTAAAACGCGCTCAACTCAAACGCATAGGTCACTCGTGTCCCCTTCTCAAAAGCGCTATCTCAAGCCATCGGTATTTTGGAGCATTCGTCAGGGCTTTCCTAGCTGGTTGCGGCCAGTGTTAACCCTGACGGCGCTAGCTGTACCGCTGGCGATTTGGAGCCTGCTGAGCTATGGCGGGTTCATTAGTGAGACATTTTTGCCAACGCCAACAGCCGTACTGAGTGCAGGGCTGTCTATGCAGGAAAAGGGTACGCTGGTGACCGATATTTTGGTCAGCAGCGGGCGCGTGATGGTTGGCTTTGGGCTAGCATCACTTATTGGCATTCCGATGGGAATTGCCATGGGAACGTTCTATAGCATGGACAGCTTATTTGGTGGGTTTGTGGGCACGGTGCGCTACATGCCCGTCGCTGCCTTTACGCCGCTGATGATTGTATGGGTGGGCATTGATGAGCTACCTAAGGTGCTTATTGTCTTTTTGGGCATTGTGCTCTACAACGCGATTATGGTGGCAGATGCGGTGAAGTTTATCCCTAATGACACGCTAAATGTGGCGTATACGCTGGGGGCGACTCGCCGCGATCTGCTGTTTCGCGTGATTTTGCCTGCTTCATTGCCTAGCATTGTCGATACGCTGCGGGTGAATGTGGCGGGGGCTTGGAATTTTTTGGTCATTTCTGAGCTGCTGGCCGCAGAGAGTGGGCTGGGCTATCGGATTGTGCGATCGCAGCGCACCCTTCAAACCGACAAAGTTTTGTTTTGCATTTTAGTCATCGGCTGCATTGGGCTACTGACCGATTTAGCCTTCAGGCTGCTGGCTCGCTGGCTGCTGCCCTGGGCCGAATCTACCCAGCACTGAATCAGCACTGAATAAGAAAACATGGCCGATAGCAAACCGTTCGATCACCTAGAATTAGCTCAGCATAAATTTGACCCGAACCCAGTTGACCCGCACCCAGTTGACTCGCACCCAGTTGACCGGCCAAAGCTAGAGATTCGCAATATCACCAAGGTCTTTGGAAAAGGCAAACAAGCTATCGTTGCAGTCGATGATGTCAGCGTTCAGCTAGCGCCCAACGAATTTAGCTGTATTGTGGGGCCGTCGGGCTGTGGTAAATCAACGCTGCTCAGCATTGCCGCTGGGCTGATGCAGGCTACGGCTGGTGACATTTTAGTAGATGGCGAAGTTGTGCCGGGTCCTGGGGCAGATCGCGGCATGGTTTTTCAAAACTACACGCTGTTTGCATGGCTGTCGGTCGCAGACAATGTGGCGTTTGGACTAAAGCTACGCGGGTTGCCCAGGGCAAAAATACGCGATCGCGTTGCCTACTATCTCGACATTGTTGGGCTAAGCGGCTGGGCCAAAGCCTATCCTAAAGCACTTTCAGGTGGGATGAAACAGCGAGTTGCGATCGCCCGTGCCCTGGCTAATCAGCCAGAAGTTCTGCTAATGGACGAACCCTTCGGCGCACTCGACGCTCAAACAAAAGAGCAGCTACAGGCTTTTTTTCATGACCTTTGGGAAAAAACCCAAATCACCGTATTTATGATCACCCACGATGTGGAGGAAGCCATTTTCCTCTCTCAGCGGGTGCATATTATGGACAAAACCGGTAAGCTGCGCGAAACCGTCAACATCGGGTTGCCAGCACATCGCGAGCTAGATATGAAACTAACCCCAGAGTTTTTAGACTACAAGCGTCATATCGTCTACGCGCTGCGCTTTTGTCAAACAAAATAAAAGCATTTAGAGATGAAACAGAAAAGATGAAATAGGAAAAATGAAATAGTTTGAGAACACCTGAGTCGAAGCTATGCTTGCAGGCCAATTTAGACCCTCGTCTGTGGCGGCTCAAACTGCTGGGGTAAAGTCACAATAAATTCAGTCCCCTGACCCAGCTTCGACCTAACTTCAATCGTGCCCTGGTGATGTTCAACAATTTTGAGACAGATTCCCAAACCCAAACCTGTTCCTCGGCCAACGCTCTTTGTAGTAAAAAAGGGATCGAATATTTTTGTTTCAATGTCCGCGCAAATCCCCATACCATTGTCACGAATGCTGATCTGAATTTTCTCAAAGTCAACTATGGAGGTAGAAATAGTTAGTTGTTTCGGGTCACAGTCCGCATCAACCAACGCATCCAACGCATTTGAAATGATATTGGTATAAACCTGATTAAGCTGGGCGGGTGAGCATCTAATTTTTGGCAATAAGCTGTAGTTCTTAATCACCTCTATCTCACTTGTGAGACGATGATTCAAAATCAGCAGCGTACTCTCAATTCCTTCATGAACATCGACATCTTTGATTGCCGCCTCATCTAGACGAGAGTAATTGCGTAGTGAAACAACAATTTCTTCCACCCGCTGCGTCCCTATCTGCATAGAGTCTAAAAGACGAGTCGCGTCTTCTAAAATGAATTCGAGATCTACCGCTTCCTGCTTTGCTAGGATCGCATCAGATGGCTGAGGATACTCAGCTCGGTAGCTTTCTAGCAAATCACACAAATCTTGAAAGTAAGCCTGCAAAGGTTCTATATTGCCGTGAATAAAGTTAATCGGATTATTAATTTCATGCGCAATTCCAGCCACCATCTGACCCAAGCTCGACATTTTCTCTGTCTGCACAAGTTGCGCCTGCGTTTGCTTTAGGTCAGTCAGAGCAGTCGCCAAGTTTTGTGTTTTTTCTTGCAGATCAAACTGTGATTTCTCTAAAACAGCTTCTGCTAGCTTGCGCTCAGTAATATCACGAACAATTGCAACGACCTGATTGCCCAAAAGAGGTAGAAGACGGACTTCATAGTAGTATTTGCCTGCTTCGCTAGCTAGCTCATGGATAATGCTGACTTCTGAGTTCTTTTGCTTCTCTAGAAACTTGACAGCATCCCAAAACTTCTGCATGGCTGCCTCCGGAAGAAAGTCATGGAGCTGTTTGCCAATCACTTCACTAGAGGATAGATAAGCGTTCTGACTGAGACTTTCTTTGTAGTCTAAGATAATGCCTTGAGTATCCAGTCGTAGAAAGGTATCCGGAATCGCGGCCCTAATTTGAGAGGTCAGTTCTAACAGCTCTGTAGAGTTAAGCTCTACCGTACGCTCTAGCATATGCCGCTTGCTATCGGCTTGCTCATAAGCGTCGCTGATCGCATCTAGAAATTTCTCCCACCCTTTTGGAACAACTTCCAAAGTGCCAAGATTACGCTTTATTTGGCGCTTCAGTAAACGATGCATAAACGACCTTGGAAAAACTAAACCCTAAAGGAAACCCCATCAAGCCAGTTTTTTAGATCAAAGACCTAAAACAGTAGCCAGTTTGCGCTTCAAAGCCAGACCTTAAAGCTTAATGTCAGTATTCCCAGCCACAATCGAACCGCTAGGATTGCCTATCTTAAGACGCGTTCAGCCTAGAGGGCACGCAAGGCACTCAAGAGGCTATGGCTTAAGACACTAGCTCAAGACGCTATGAGGGAACTCTGACAAAATAAAGCAGTGACGATAGTCCTGATTCGTCTCAATATCCTATGAAAATTTCTCAAATCCAGTGGGTCGCTGATCGAGGATGGAGCCCTGAAAAGCCCGGTAAGCTAGGTGATGCCGCTCAACTTGTGATGGTCTTTGGGCACCGTTCTGTCTTGAGCAATTTGCAGCTACTCAATGAAGTTGAGCAAGCATACCCGAAAGCACATCTGTTGGGCTGCTCTACTGCTGGAGAAATTTGCGATGTAGAAGTTTGGGATAAGTCTTTAGTCGTCACCGCTATTCAGTTTGAGCACACTGAAATCGTCGGTCACTCGGTTCAGATCAGCGATACTGCTGACGGCTTTCAAGCAGGAGAGCGTTTAGCCCAAAAGCTCAGCCCAGATGGGCTTTCCCATGTTTTTGTTTTATCTGACGGACTCAACGTCAACGGTAGTGAATTGGTCAGAGGACTAGTCAAGCACCTGCCGGAAACCGTGACGATAACGGGTGGGCTATCGGGTGATGGCGCTCATTTTGAACAAACCCTAGTGATGTGGAATGCTGCCCCAAAAGAGGGAGTCATTGTTGCAATTGGCCTATATGGCGATCGCCTGACCGTGGGCTGTGGGTCTGGGGGCGGATGGGATGCCTTTGGGCCGGAACGACTGGTCACCAAAGCCAAAGGAAACGTGCTCTATCAGCTTGATGGGAAATCGGCGCTTTCCCTTTACAAGCAGTACTTAGGTAAACATGCCGCAGAGCTACCGGGTTCGGGGCTCCTCTTTCCCTTAAAATTGCGTACAGACGCAGACGAAATGGCCGTTGTGCGTACTATTTTATCGGTTGATGAGGGCAACCAGAGCATGACTTTTGCGGGGGATGTGCCTGAAGGTAGCCATGTGCAACTTATGAAGGCTAATTTTGAGCAGCTTGTTGATGGTGCAATAGTAGCCGCTAAAAAGAGTTTGGAAGGCTTGGGACAACAGTCTCCTGAACTCGCAATTTGCATCAGCTGCGTCGGCAGAAAACTAGTTCTAAAGCAACAGATTGAAGAGGAAATTGAGGGGGTTCGCGATGTCTTAGGAGATAAGGCTGTCTTAACTGGGTTTTACTCCTATGGAGAAATTGCACCGTTTAAGTCCGGAGTAGAGTGCGTTCTCCACAATCAAACCATGACGATTACGACTTTGTCAGAAGCCTGATAGAAGGCACAGTAGGATAGGAGGAAGTTTATAGATAAGTGGCTGCCTATCTGTAGCTGCTGTCTGTGGCTATCTGTTGTCTATGGCTATCTATTATCTGTAGCTATCTGTGGCTAGTTGTTGAATTATGGATATTAGTGTTAGAAACGTTCGCGATACAGATCTTGACGCTTTGGTTGAGTTGTACAATCGGTATATCGCTGAAACGGCGATTACTTTTGATTTGTCGCCGTACACACCTGAGCAGCGTAGAGAAAGCTGGCTTAGCCACTATAGCGATTCTGGGCGTCATCGGTTGCTAGTGGCTGAGTGCGATCGCCAAATAGTCGGCTATGCCACTAGCAGTAAGTTTGCCACCAAAGCCGCTTACGATACCTCAGTTGAAACCAGCATTTATGTAGCGCTGGGCTTTACGGGATCCGGCATTGGCAGACAGCTATACAGCGCTTTGTTTGACGTGTTAGAAACAGAAGACGTACACCGGGCCTATGCAGGTATAACCCTGCCAAATGAGGCGTCAGTAGCAATTCATCAAAAGTTTGGCTTTGAACAAGTCGCGATCTTTCAAGAAGTGGGTCGTAAGTTCGACCGATATTGGGATGTCGCCTGGTTCCAGAAAAACCTATAGCATGGCAACAGCCGCTACAGATTGCATTAGCCGTCAGTGTCGAGTCGTCAGGTGTTGAGCCATCAGGACCAGACTAAAGTATTGGACTGAGTATTAGGACAAAAAAAGCCCCTGCGAGTTTATAAACTTGCAGGGGCCACACTGTATAGAAGATAGACGCACTTTCTCTAGGAGGTGTCTATGTTGAGAAAACTTACTTCAAGAGACTTTTTTCAGGAGATCTAACATCGAAAGATCAGAAACCAGATAAAGACTGGAAGCTTAGAAGAGGTAGCCGATACCAGCTGTGAAGCCAACTTCGTCACTGTCAGCAAACGGTGCGTAGTTAATAGAACCGTTGGCAACGTAGCGATTGGCAAAGCGATAGTCAGCACCAGCCACTAGCGCAAAATCGATAGTGCTGTCATCACCGATGTCACCAGAGACGCCAGCGCCAACGAAGGGGTTGAAGCCTTGGTTGCCAAGTTCAACAGAATTGAAGTCGTAGGTGACAGGGACAAGGTAAGAAACGTCTTCAGAGTCGCTGAAGTCAAAGTCAGTTGCAACTTCAGGGCGAATAGAGATGTTGTCAGCAACAGAGAGCTTACCGTTGATAACGAAGCCGTCGTCGCCGCCACCGATGCCGACGTAGTTGTAGCTAGGCGCTTCTTGAGCAAAGGCACCTGTAGAAGCAGAGAGAAGCGCAGCAGCAGCGATCGCAACTGTTGCAGATAGGCGGGAAAAGAATTTCATGGATGTGTCCTCAAAAGGGGGGTGAATTAAAAAAAGAATGTGTGACGAAAGTCAGAAGTTGGAGGCAGTGATGAGTGATGAAAAGAAATTAGACTGTCACTGCCTCAATGAATAGAACGTGACCTAGAAGAGGTAGCCAATACCAGCTGTGAAGCCAACTTCGTCACTGTCAGCAAACGGTGCGTAGTTGATAGAACCGTTGGCAACGTAGCGATTGGTAAAGCGATAGTCAGCACCAGCCACTAGCGCAAAATCGATAGTGCTGTCATCACCGATGTCACCAGAGACGCCAGCGCCAACGAAGGGGTTGAAGCCTTGGTTGCCAAGCTCAACAGAATTGAAGTCGTAGGTGACAGGGACAAGGTAAGAAACGTCTTCGGAATCGCTGAAGTCAAAGTCAGTTGCAACTTCAGGGCGAATAGAGATGTTGTCAGCAACAGAGAGCTTACCGTTGATAACGAAGCCGTCGTCGCCGCCACCGATGCCGACGTAGTTGTAGCTAGGCGCTT
>Ga0209194_1001643_pt1 | contig 13295 bp, 8 predicted proteins | sample COGITO_mtgs_1004_FD_184787 | JGI IMG/M metagenome (GOLD analysis project Ga0209194, IMG submission 184787) | Pelagic marine microbial communities from North Sea - COGITO_mtgs_100413 (SPAdes) (version 2) | ecosystem: Environmental > Aquatic > Marine > Epipelagic ...
GCTCAGGCTTTTTTGGACAAGTAAGGGCTGAACTTGAGGAGTACGCTGAGTATTCCTTTAATATGGGTAGGAAGGTCTCAGGTAGTAAAGGTAAAGCTACTGAGGCCGACCACCTAGCCCAAGTCGCCAAACAGTTAGGCAAAGAACTAGCAGAGATTGAACAAGCTAATGCTGATGCAATCTTCCCTGACGTAGCTTCCCACTTATGGTCTACCTTTATAGAACTACACGATGGTAGAACTTACGGTATGAGTGGCCCTAACCCAATATCTTACGACATCATTAAAGCATGGTGTGATATTACAGGTGTAGACCTTTCCCCTTGGGAAGTTACTATTATAAAGTCTCTGGACAACCTCTGGATTAAAACTACTGGCGAGGAAGCGAATGGCTGATCTTATTGAAATTGGTGTTGAGGTTAGAACTAACATCAAACAAGCTACTGCCGATCTGGACAAGATGGGTGGTTCTGTTGTTAATAACATCCGTACCATAGATCGCCTTGAGTCTGAGGTTAAACAACTAAATAATGCCCTTAGTAAAGGCAGTGCCACTGAGGCTGCGTATGCCAAGGGTATGCGTCAAATAAACAATGAGCTTTCCCTCTTCCAACAAAGAGCCGCTAAAGCCGCACAAGTAGAGCGTAAGTTTGGTACTGCTGCTGCTACTGGCGGTAAATCCATGAACAGGTTTAATGTAGCTCTGCAACAAGGTGGCTTCCAGCTACAGGATTTCGCAGTACAACTACAGTCTGGTACAAGTTTCTTCACCGCTTTTGGACAACAGGGTTCTCAGTTCGCTGGTATCTTTGGCCCTCAAGGGGCTGTTATTGGTGCTATCATAGCCGTAGGTTCTGCACTAGGTGGTATGGCTGCAAAGACCCTTATGGCAGGTAAGGAGCTAAGGGACTATGAGGAGATTATTAAGGACACCACAGACGCTCTGGAGGAGTTGACTAAGGCTACAGATTTAGCTTCTATGTCAAACAAGGAACTTGAGGAAAGTTTTGGGTCTGCCTCGGTTGAGATAAAAGGGACTCTAGCATTACTGCGTGATATAGCCAAGAATGAAGCTCAGAGGGCCATTGATAGCTTAAGTGATTCACTGGTTGAGTTATATCAAGTGGCAGGTGATGGTGAGAAGAGACTTGGGATAGCGGAGTTCTTTGATGTCAACATTATGATGGCCTTCACAAGGTCGGGTAAGGAAGCCGTTAAAGAAGCTAGACTTTTAACTGGGGAATTTCTAAGCGCACAAAATGCCCTAGCTGCATCCAAGGGTAATTTAGAGGGTCAAATAGACGCTACTCAAAAGTTACTTAATTCTGCTGAAACATTAGCTGATCTTGATGGGGAACGAAACCAAGAAGAAGATGAGCTAATAAAGAAGCTCGGAGAGAGCTTGCTTAAAATGCAAGAGGCTCAAACCGTTAAGACAAAGACCCTTTCAACCTATAAGGATATTTTAGGTACAGAGGAGGGCTTGGCTCTTGAGACTGAGGCTTTAAACAAGTTATTTGAAGATCGTCTCGGTACTATAGACGATACAGCTAATGAGTATGAGGATATTTTAGGTTCCTCCAAGGGCTTATCGCAAGCGGAAAAAGCATTAAATAAGTTCTACGAGGATCGTCTTGGTACTATTGATGATACAGCTAATGAGTATGTAGATGTTCTAGGTTCTGAAAAGGGACTAAGTGCGGCAGTAGCGGGGACAAACAAGTTTTACGAGAGTAGACTTGGGACTATTGATGATACAGCTAATGAGTATGTAGATGTTCTAGGTACAGAAGAAGGTCTGGAGAAGTCTGTAGATGCCCTGAATCAAATGTATCAAGATCGCCTAGATAAACTTCAAGCTATGGCAGACGCATATGATGACATCTTAGGTTCGGAAAAAGGTCTAGCGGAAGCAGAAGCGGCTAGGCTTGCCCTAACACAAGTTGGAGACTCAGGTTATGCTGGGGGTCGTGGCGGAGACCCAAGGGACTTCACTAATTTAGATGAGTTTAGAAGACAGCTTAAAGATGTAACAAAGGAAACTAAGAAACTTAAAGGTGGTATGACAGATGCCGAAAGGGCCGCTGAGAAACTTCGTCAGGAACTAGAGCGCCCAATGGTTAATGCCATTGAATCAGTATCTAATGCCTTCGGTGACTTTATAGCTGGTGGCCTAAGAGACTTCAAGAGCTTCGCAAAATCTATCATTGGTTCCTTCAAGTCGATGATCTCACAGATGATTGCCACTGCCGCTCGTAACAAGATTATGCTGTCTCTAGGTTTAGGTGGCTCAGGGTTTGCAGCTTCTGCCGCTGCTGGTAATGTGGCTGGAGTTGGAGCGGGTGCTGGCACAGGAATGATAGGTAGTGCCATAGGTGGTTTCGCTGGTGGCGGTGTTGCTGGCAGTGGTCTCTTGGGTGGTATGGGCGCTGCTGGTAGTGCTTTTATGAGTGGAGGAGTAAGTGGCCTATTCTCTGTGGGTGCTAATGCTGCTGCCGCTGGTGGTGGCATGATGGCAACCATAGGTGCTGCAATCCCAGCTATTGCCGCTGTAGCTGTAGTCATAGGTCTCTTCACTAAGAAAACTAAGCTCCTCGACAGTGGCCTGAGAACTACTGTTGAAGGCTTTGACGTAGCCATAGAAACCTTCAAGATGACACAGAGTAGTCGTCTGTTTGGACTGCTGAAAGGTAGCAAGAAGACAGGTTACGAAGCTGCAAGTGCAGAAGTTGCTGATCCACTGATGGAAGCTATCGGTAACATGCAACAAAGCATAGTTGATGCTGCTGGTACTCTAGGTATCGGGGCAGAGGCTTTTGATGACTTTAGCTACCAGTTCAAGTTATCACTTAAGGGTCTAACCGAAGAGCAGCAGCTACAGAAGATCAACGAAGAGATCATGAAGATGGGCGATAGCTTTGCCTCTCTGACTGGTCACTTTGAGACAATGAATGATCTACTTGCCGTTTCTGCACAGCGTTATGACTTAGAGACGAGAAAGCTACAAGTTCTCGGTGACACTGAAGCCCTTCTGGCACGACAAAGGGAAATTGAGTTAGCAAGTGTCCATGACCTTAACAGAGAGTTATTGCTTGAAATACATACCCTAGAAGACCTAGCTATGGCTGTAGATGAAACTACAGGTCTTGTGGGTGATGCAACGGAAGCCTTTAACTTGCAAGCTCGTGCCTTACAAGCTCTTGGTGATGCTGAGGGGCTACTGGCACTAAGACGACAGAATGAGCTTGAGAATGTCAACGAGCTTAACAAAGAGTTGTTGTTAGAGGTTCATGCGCTAGAAGACTTAGCTATGGCTGTAGAAAGCACAACCAGTGAAGCTGAGAAGATGGCCTCTGCTTTCGAGGATGCCTCTAGTGCTGTAGAGGATGCTGCCAGTGAGCTTCAAGACCTACTAGACGAAAGCCTAGACGCTGCATTAGGTGGACTAGAACGTGCTATTGATGCCCGTAAGGATGCGATAGATCAAAAGTTTGATAGCCTAATCTCTGGTTTACAAGATAGGTTGTCTGCTGCTGATAATACTGCACGGGCTTCTTCTGAGATATACAGTATTCTCTCTGGGGCATTGGGAGGTCGTTCTCTTGCTGGTGCATCTTTTGCTGGTCGTGAGGCCGCTAGAGCATATGTCTCAGGTGGTGGCACTGATGCTGAAAGGCTACAGTCTGCGGTAAATACACTTTCTGAACCATCGGCTCAACTGTTTAGTTCTTTTGAGGACTACGCCCGTGACTTTGCTCTTACATCTAATGTTCTCAAAGAGAGCAAGGATGCAGCAGAAGCACAGATGACTGCTGATGAACAAGCTGTCGTTCTTCTTGAGAAACAGATTGAACAAGCTGATAAAGATCGTAACGACCAACTAAGAGTTCTTGATGAACAACTTGAGGCTGCCATACTACAGATTGATACTCTAAGGGGTATCGACACGTCTATACTATCTGTAGATGCTGCTATGCAGACTGTTCGTGATGCTATGACAACATACGAGCAAACTCAAGCTAATCACTCAGAACTCAATAGCTCTGTCCTGACGATACAACAGGCCATAAACAATCTTGCGAGTGCAGTACAAGCTCAAGCTGCTGCACAGGCCGCCGCTGCTGCTGCCGCTCAAGCACAAGCTGCTGCTCAAGCACAAGTTGCTGCTGCACAAGAGAAGTTAGCCATTGCTCAATCTGGCGCACAGACTGATGTAAACTCTACTGCTGCTAACATTTCCAGAAGTCAGGCAGCGGCAATTAGTGCTGCAACACCTATGTCAGCGTCAGAGCAATCCATGTTGAACAGGTTCTCTGGTGGGGAACGTCCTGACCACATTAAACGTGCTATAGCGGAGGGTAAGAGATACGATCCTTCTGTTGGTGGCTACAGGCACTTTGCTGCTGGTGGTATTCACACTGGTGGCCTTCGTATGGTTGGGGAGACAGGCCCAGAACTTGAAGTCACAGGCCCAAGCCGTATATACAGTGCATCTCAGACTAAGGGAATGATGTCTAATCCAGAACTTGTGGCAGAGATCAAACAGCTTCGTCGTGAGATTTCTGACACTAAGACAGAACAACGTGCAGCTAGTATTGCAATGGTTAAGTACAACAAGCGTACAAGTGACCAACTCCGTACTTGGAACTCCGTGGGTCTACCACAAGAAAGGACTAACTAGCTATGGATATTATTAAGCCTATTACCGTAACAGATAGTGTCTTAACTTCAACCAACATAGCTGAGAATGACTACGCTGAGTGGAACTCTGGTACAACTTATGCTATAGGAAACAAGGTCATCTCCGTCACGACACACCGTATATACGAAAGTGTCACAGCTAGTAACCTTAACAACGACCCAACTACAGACGATGGAACTAATTGGTTAAACATTGGTGCTACTAATCGGTGGAAAGCATTTGACCAGTACATCAGTGACCCTGTAAGTAATACGACAAGTATCCAGTACACACTTACACCTCCAAATGGTAGTATCCCCTCTGCTGTTGCCTTACTCAATCTTAAGGGCATCTCAGCAAATGTAACTGTCACAGATAGTGTTGATGGTGAAGTTTATAATACTGACATTGATCTACTAGATAACCGTAACATTGTCGATTGGTACACATACTTCTTTGAAGAGCAGGTACAACGAGAGGAAGCTCTATTCCTTGACATTCCACCTTATATTGGTGCTGTTGTTAGTGTAACTGTTCAAGAAGAGGTAGGTCAAACAGCAGAGTTAGGACAGCTTATCTTTGGTTTCCTTAGTGACGTTGGCTTTACAGTTTACGGTACATCTATCGGTATTGAAGACTACAGTATCAAAGACAGAGATGCCTTCGGTAATGCTATTATCGTTCAAAGAAACTTCTCTCAGACTGTAGACTTTGATGTTCAGTTTGAAACACAGAACGCAAGAAAGATACAAAAAACTCTTGCTGCACTAAGAGCCACGCCTGTAGTTTACTTGGGGTCTACAGATGTTTCTTATGGTACGCTTGTCTATGGGTTCTACCGCCGCTTTGACATAACTTTAGAAACCCCATCTTATGCGTTTGCATCCATAGAAGTAGAAGGTTTGACATAATATGGCATATCCACCGATTACCACACTGCCAACGGCTCCCAGTCGTTCCCGTCCCACAGTCTTTGCAGATGAAGCTGATGCCTTTCTGGGAGCATTACCTACCTTTGGAACTCAAGCTAATGCTCTCGCAGACTACGTTGAAGGGCAAGCCACCGATGTAGACGCAGATGCCACAGCCGCTGCTGCTAGTGCCTCTAGTGCCTCTACGAGTGCTACAGCCGCTGCCGCTAGTGCTACTGCCGCTGCTCAAGTTGCTGCTGCATGGGTGTCGGGAGCTTCCTACACAGTGGGTACGGTTGTATATTCCCCCATTGATTTCCAGACGTACAGAGCTATCACAACACACTCTGGTGTTACTACAGACCCATCTGAGGATGCAACTAACTGGGTAGCTATCGGCGGTGGCGGTGGTGGCGGTGGTCTCACAAGTCAAACTGCTACAACTACAACTACATCACAGACCTCCATTGCTACTTATGATATAGCTGAGTACACTGCTATGGAGCTTACAGTAGTTTCTGACAGTGCATCTAACAGGACAATCACTAAGTTGCTTGTCGTTCACAATGGTACTACAGCGTCTGCTACACAATACGGTGAAGTAAGCACTGGTACAACTCTGGCTACTTATGATGTAGACATCTCAGGTGGTAATGTTCGTCTACTAGCAACTCCAGCTTCTGCTACTAGCACAGACTTTACGACTAAAGAGAACTTGTTTACTCCAGTAGCTTAAGACTAACGACAAGGGGAAAGGTGATAGGGTGCATTTACATAAGTGTTACATCTGCAAACTAGAAAAAGGGGAAAGCTCTTACTACAAAGATTCCTCTAAGGGCAGTGGCAGGATGTCTAGGTGTAAAGAGTGTCACAGTGAAGCTGTCAGATTACGGCAAAGGGACAATAAAGAAAAGTGTAATGCAGACAGTAGAAAGTATTACAACTTAAATAAGCCCCTCTTTATAGCTAAAAACGCAAGACGCAGAGCAAACCTGTTACAGGCAACCCCCAAGTGGCTTTCTGAAAAGGACAAGTCTCACATCACTAGGGTATACCGTGTTTGTGCTTCGGTATCTAAAAGCACAGGCGTTAAACATAACGTAGACCATATCATCCCCTTAAACGGTGATGGTGTTTGTGGGTTACACGTCCCTTGGAACCTAGCAATAATCCCTGAAAAGTTAAACAAGAGTAAGGGTAATAGACAACTATGGAAGGTGAAGTAGATGTCAAACGATAAAGACTTCAAAGTAAAGAACGGTATTCAACCTGCGTCCTATCAGGAGAGCTTGGGTACTATTGCGACTGGCAGTGCAGGTTATTCTATTTCGTCTACATCTTACGATAGTGTAAGCCTAGATGTGTCTGCACAAGAAAATAATCCCACTGGTGTATTCTTTAAGGATGACGGTACGAAGCTATACATTGTTGGCCTTGGTGGTGATGAGGTAAATGAGTATATTTTAAGCACTGCTTGGGATATTACTACTGCGTCTGCAAATCATGCGTTTAGTGTTTCAGGCCAAGACACCTCCCCTAGAGGTATTACGTTTAGTCCAGACGGTACTAAAATGTACATATGCGGTGATACAGGTGATGACATAAACCAGTATACTCTAAGTACGGCATGGAATTTATCAACAGCTAGTTACACAAGGGTTTTTAGTGTATCTGGGCAAACAAGCGTCCCAAGAGGAATACACTTTAAGACGGATGGCACTAAAATGTTTGTGTCTGGAGGTCAAAATACCCTTGAATACGCTTTGTCTACTGCTTGGGATATATCTACGGCTTCATACACTCAGGCAGGGGCTGATGTATCTTCCTCTTATAATATTGGGCTTTTCTTTACCTCAGATGGCTTAACTATGTATAAGGGTGTTTATTTTGGTATAACTACTTCTATATACAAATACACACTTTCAACTGCGTGGGATTTATCAACAGCAACCTTTAGTGAAGCTGGTGAAGTGCAAAACGAAGCTGGCACAACACCTTTCGGTGTTTATCTAAAGCCAGACGGCACAAAGATGTGGGTAGTTGGAAACTCTACAGATACACTCTATCAATACTCCACAGTCCTAACCACAGCCACACTAGACCTATCCACTGGTTCAGTCTTTGAGATTACCCCAACGTCAAACATTCAAGTTGGCCTGAGCAACCCTGCTGCTAGTGGGACTGTTAGTCAGGGTACGTTGTTGTTGGATGGTGCAGGTACTACAGGGTATGACTTGGCTAATGGTGCTTATAGCAATAAAAGTTTTAGTCTTACTGCTCAGGAGGCAGTTCCAACGGGGCTATTCTTTAAAGCAGATGGTACTAAGATGTATGTTGTTGGAAGTAATGGTGTTGAAGTTAACGAGTTCAACTTAAGCACAGCTTGGGATGTCCCTACTGCAACTTATGTTCAAAACTTTTCGGTGTCTGCTCAAGACACAGCCCCAGAAGATTTATTCTTTAAGCCCGATGGTACTAAGATGTATGTTGCAGGGAATCAGGGCGATGACATCAATGAATACGACTTAAGCACAGCATGGGACATATCTACAGCCACTTTCCTCCAGAGCTTTAGTGTTGCCGCTCAAGATGCACAACTACGGGGCTTATTCTTCAAGCCTGACGGATTAAAGATGTATGTTGCGGGTAATACTGGTGATGATATTAACGAATACAACTTAAGCACAGCGTGGAATGTTTCTACAGCCACTTTTGTTCAGGCTTTTAGTATTTCTAGTCAAGATACTTCCCCACAAGCGGTTTTCTTTAAACCTGACGGGACTAAAATGTATGTCATTGGGGGTGTTGGGGTTGATATTAACGAGTACAACTTAAGCACAGCGTGGAATGTTTCTACTGCTTCCTATGTTCAGGCTTTTAGTGTTTCCTCGGAAGAGGCAGTTCCTTTGGGCTTATTCTTCAAGCCTGATGGGTATGCTATGTACATAGTGGGGAACACAAACGACACCGTATACCAATACTCCACAGCTACACCAGCCACCATAACCTACGACAGCGCCATACAGTTCGGCGGGGGTACAGCCCCAGACAGCCCAGCTATAGGTGAAACAGACGTGCTGGCCTTCAGTACCCGTGACGGTGGTACATCCTACCAAGCGATGCAAGCAATAGATGGAGCTAAGTAATGGCTAACGATAAAGACTTCATCCTAAAGAACGCCATTGAAGTTGGTGGCAGCACTAAGGTTACTATCGGTGACGCCCCTGCTAGTGGGAGTAAAGTTGTTGCGTATGACCTAAGTGTAGCTGCTTATGATAGCAAGAGTTTTAGCGTAGCTGGACAAGAGGCATCCCCAATTGGTGTAACCTTGAGTCTTGATGGCACTAAGATGTTTGTTATGGGTTTTACTGGAGATGATATAAACTTGTATAACTTAGGTACGGCTTTTGATGTATCTACCGCCGTATCTACTTCCACAACTTTACCTGTAGGAAGTCAGGATAATACACCTTGGGCCTTTGATTTTAAACCTGACGGCACTTCCATATACATGGTGGGTAGTCAGAATCACACAGTCTTCCAGTATAATCTCACTTCAGCTTTTGATATTGGCACTGCTTCTTATGCTAATAAAAGTTTTAGCGTATTAACCCAAGCATCCTCTGCTAGAGGTTTAACATTTAAGCCTGACGGCACTAAAATGTACGTCCTAGATAATGGGGCAGATGACATTCACCAGTATAGTTTAAGTACAGCATGGGACGTGTCAACTGCAAGTTATGACAGCGTTAGTTTTAACGTAACCTCTCAAGCTAACAGCCCTTATGGTATTACTTTCAATGCAGATGGCACTGAGTTATTCTTAGCTGGCCACACCGTCGGCGCTGTATACAAATATGCACTCACAACCGCATATGACATTTCTACGGCATCGTATAGTTCTATATATTTTGATTTAAGCTCTCAAACAACTACGCCCACAGATGTATTCTTTGCTGATAGCGGTAAAAAGATGTATATAAATTCGTATGGTGACGACACCATCTACCAATACTCCACAGGCTCCACTGTAGCCACAGCCACCTTCGACACGTCCACAGGCAACTACTTCACGCACACGCCCAGCGCAGACTCCGAGTATGGCTTTAGCAATGCTGGTGATGTGCAGACGTGGCAACTTGAGGTGACGGGAAACCAGAGCGTTGTGGGGTATGACTTATCTGAGGCTGCTTATGATAGCATAAGTTACGATATGTCTGCTGACGGTGGGGCTTTACGGTCTATTTCGTTTAAGCCTGACGGCACTAAGATGCTTGTCCTGAGTCTCAACGATACTGAAATTAATGAGTATGACTTGAGTACAGCTTGGGATATTACAACCTCTAGTTACGTTCAGAACTTTAATGTTGGTGGTCAAGAATCTTCGGTTCACGGTCTTTTCCTTAAGCCTGATGGAACAAAGATGTACGTTATAGGGCAAATTAACGATACTGTTTATCAATATACTTTAAGCACAGCTTGGGACGTATCAACCTCAAGCTACGACAGTATTAGCTTTAGCGTAAGTGGGCAGGAAACAACTCCATCAGACGTATTCTTTAAGCCTGACGGAACCAAGATGTATATTATCGGTACTCAAGGTGATGACGTAAATGAATACGCTTTAAGCACAGCTTGGGATGTATCATCTGCATCTTTTACAACTAACTTTAGTGTGGCCTCCCAAGACACTACTCCATCAGATGTATTCTTCAGTCCTGACGGCTTAACAATGTTTATTCTAGGGGATAATTTTAACCTTGTACGCCAGTACTCTTTGAGTACAGCATGGGACGTTTCTAGTGCATCGTATGATAGTCTTGTTCTTGATACAACACCCTCACTAGCACCTCAAGGGTTTTTCTTTAAGTCTGACGGGTCTAAGATGTATATTGTAGATCAAACAAACCCCTTTGTTTATCAATTCACAACATCAATATCCACACCCATCACAATCACATGGGATGCAGACATTGAGTGGGGCGGCGGTACAGCACCTTCTAGCCCTGCGAGTGGTCAGAAAGACCTATACACAATAACGACAGACGATGGCGGCACAACTTACTTTGGTGTCCCATCTGGTGTTGCATTTAGCTAAGTGGAGAGTGAAGCATGGCTAACGATAAGAACTTTAAAGTAAAGAACGGGCTACAGGCCAAGAGGTATCTGCAATCAGGTAGTGCCTTGGGGTACTCAGATGTTGATATGTCGTTGGGCAGCTACTTTACCAAGACGCTATCGGCTAACACTACGTTTACCTTCAGCAACCCACCAGCGTCAGGTAGTGCTGGCAGCTTTGCGTTGGAGGTCACTGGTGCTGATGTGGCTGTTGGGTATGACTTGGCTAATGCCTCTTATAGTAACAAGATGATAAACTTGAGTACCACTGCTCAAGATATGGAGGGCATATTCTTTAAGCCTGATGGTTTAACTTTCTATGCAGTGACAAGAAAAGACGCTGACAGTGTAAAGCAATACAGTTTAACAACTGCTTGGGATATATCAACTTGCAGCACAACTGCTACCTCGTCAATAACCGTTCAAACTCAAAACAATTCTATGGAAGGGTTATTCTTTAAGCCAGATGGAACAAAAATGTATTTGGCAGGTAGCTTCCCGAATCAAGAAGTATACGAATATGACCTGAGTACAGCATGGGATTTATCTACTGCTAGTTACAACAGTGTTTCTCTTGACGTAAGTGCTAATGCAACACCTTGGGATGTAATATTTAAACCTGATGGTACAAAGATGTACTTAGCGGATAGTAATTATGTAGAAGAGTACGCATTATCTACAGCATGGGATATTACTAGCGCAACTCATACAGTTAGGAGTTCTGCTTTTAGCACCATAGGTGGTAACACTAATGTTCCGGCCTTGGCGTTTAACGCAGACGGAAGTAAAATGTTTGCTGGTAGCGCAACAGGCGGTAGAATTAATGAATACGACCTGACTACTGCTTGGGATGTTTCAACACTACAAACGTCTACGGTTGATTATTATGTAACCTCAGCAGATGCAAGTTTTACAGATATTGGAGCTATATTCTTCGGTGATGGGGCAGGTAAGATGTATGTCACTTGGAGGGGTGGGGGTAGGGTCTACCAGTTTAACACAGAAGCCTCAGCACCAGCCACAATAACCTACCCTTCCTCAGTTAAGTGGTCAGGGGCTACAACCCCAGATGCACCTGCGGCTGGCGAAAAGGATGTCTACACATTCGTAACAACTGATGGTGGTACAACGTATTACGGCAAGCAAGCAGGAGATGCAGTAGCATGAGTAATCTAGCAATGATGATGGGCTTGAGTAGTAGTGCTGGGGGTGTTGATGTAGCTGACGTGTTCAGCACTGATTTGTACACGGGCAATGCCTCCACTCAAGATATTGTAAATGGACTTGATTTATCCACTGAGGGTGGAATGGTTTGGTTTGCTAGGCGTAATGGCGCTGAAGAAAAGAATATTTTTAATACATACGCTCCAAACAAATACCATAGAACCACTACTACTGCGGCTCAAGAAGACATAACTACAGGTATTACTGCGTATAACACGGATGGTTTTAGTCTAGGTGGCTGGAACAATGTCAACGGCAGTGGCGACACTATGGTTTCGTGGTCTTGGCGTCAGGCTTCTAAGTGGTTCGACATCGTTGAATATACGGGAACGGGAGCGGCGCAAACTATTAGCCATAGCCTAGGTAGTGAAGTAGGCATGCTATTTATTAAGCAGACATCCAATGGTCTTACTGATTGGTCTGTATATCATAGGAGTTTAGGCGGTACTAAAAACCTACGATTGGACGATACCAGAGCGGAAACTACAAACATTGGTTACTTTAACGACACTGATGCCACAAGCACAGAGTTTACTGTTGGCTACTTAGGTGACTTTAACGGAAGCGGAAGCACCTATATTGCCTACGTTTTCGCACACAACGAAAGCCTAATACAGTGCGGCAGTTATACTGGTAATGGCTCTACTACTGGCCCTGAGATTGACCTTGGATGGCAACCACAGTGGGTTATGATTAAAAACACATCAACCTCTGCTGATTGGTACGTTCTTGATGCTGAAAGAGGGCTAAATGGAGATGCTATAGATGATCCGTATTTAAGAACAAACTTAACTACTGGAGAGTCAAGCACAAATATCTTAAAACTAACGGCGACAGGTTTTCAATTAAATTCTGCTGGATTAACTGGCGTGAATAGAAACGGAGACAACTACATCTACATGGCAATTAAAGCAGAAGACTAAAGGAGAAAACTAAATGTCTTACGTTAAGATAACAAACGGGGCAGTAGCTCGTTACCCGTACTCAGCGGGCCAGCTACGCCGTGACAATCCAAACGTATCATTCCCACGCAATATCCCACTGGAGATCATGCGTCGTTACGGTATGCGCCCTGTCACAGCAGAGGCAATGCCTGACTATGACCCTCTGACACATAAGGTCACAACAGCTACGACACCGACACGGGGTGTTGTACGTCTGATGACTGAAGCGGATGCGACTGATCCTATTACTGAAGAGGTAAACACAGACCTCATTGGTACGCCTATCTATGGCAACGACTGGGTGCTAACACGCACTGTGGTTGAGCTAACTGCTGATGAGATTGCAGCTAACGATGTAAACACAGCAGAAGCTAACCGTATAACTCGTAACAAGCTACTGGATGACAGTGACTGGACA
>Ga0209194_1001655_pt1 | contig 13237 bp, 18 predicted proteins | sample COGITO_mtgs_1004_FD_184787 | JGI IMG/M metagenome (GOLD analysis project Ga0209194, IMG submission 184787) | Pelagic marine microbial communities from North Sea - COGITO_mtgs_100413 (SPAdes) (version 2) | ecosystem: Environmental > Aquatic > Marine > Epipelagic ...
TGTCCTATTATATACTTGTAATCTTCCATACTGTCAACCCCTCCGGACGTTACCGAAATTGACAACTGCTCTACTCTTGAGTTTAGGAATCTTAAAGTTTTATTTATTACTGTTTCTAATTGCATTATTTCTTTGCTACCTTTCCTGTGTTTTCACCTTTTTTTATTATATAATCTTGAGTACCATTAGCACCCGTTTCTACTTCTTTTTTTAAATTCTTTATAAAGTTCATCTGTTTAGCTTTCTTTTCCATATCTTCTAAATACTGGATAATTTTTCTAGTAACTCTCACACTAACAATTCCACTTTCTAAGTGATTTAGATAATCTATCATCTCCAGTATTATTGCTAGGCTTTTGTCTCTTACGCATCCCCTTCATACGCGCGCAGAAGGACTTACGTCTTTTTGCAGCTTTAGATCCTTTTTTTAATTTTGATGGTTTAGTGGTTACTGCTGTTTTTAATTTTGAACCAGGATTGGCACGTCTATAAGAATCAACACCTTTTTGATTTAAGCCGCCAGATTCTGACTTACCTTCTTTTCTTGTCCACGCTGGACTACCACCTCTTTTAAAATCTTTTCTCATGCAAATGTTTTTACGTTAGTTGGTTTACCGCCGGGATTACCAGCTGCTCGTTTTCGTTTGACAGCACTCGCCTTTTGCGACTTTGTCATTCGTGTGGCTTTTGCAAGTGGGACGCATTTTGGATATTTCCTCTTTGAGCCTTTGCTTCTCCCGCATGGTTGATACTTGCCGTCTTTCTTCGGTGCTCCAATGTCTACCCATTTGTCCGCTACCCATTTTCTTAAACCACCCTGTGAAAAGTGTGTACGCATTACGAATTCTTTCCGTAAGCATTCCCTCTACCTTTAGTGGCCATCTTACAAACTGAACCAGCGTTTTTATATCCCATTCTGTCATTCATCATTCCACCACCCATAGCTTTTTTTCTTTTCTTCTTGCCACCTGGTGTAACTTTACCTGAACATACGGCTGAACCGTACATGTTAGCATATGCTGAAGGATATACTTTGAATTTTCTTTTAGCGGCTGCTTTGCCTTTTGCACAAAGTTTAGCCATTATTTTTTTTCTTTTCCTGAATACTTTTCTTATATTCTTCGTGTCTTTTTTTTTCTTTGTTATGTTGTTTTACTTTACCTACAACAGAAGCACCACCAAGTATTGTTGGAGCTCCAATAGCTACTTTTTTTAAAATCTTAACTTGTTTATCTAACAGTTTACCTTCTTCGGTTTTAGGTGCATTAGCAAGTTTTTCTGCTTGTTTGGCTTTTCTATGAGCTGAGTAAGCTTTACCCATTCCTTTAAGTAAACTGATCATTATTTTTTCGCTTTTCCACCTTTTTTAGCAACCATTCTTTTTGGATTGTATCCAAACTTTTTTGCTAACTCAGGTTTTGATTTAGCTAGTTTAGCTAATCCTTTATTTTTACTTTTACTAATTGGTTTTCCAGCCATTATTTTTTTCCTTCTATAGCTTTTTTAAACATTCTACCTATGACTTTATTGTTGTCCTTCATAATTTTCTTTTTTCTATCAGACTCTTTCATAGATCTTCCTGATTTTTTTTTAAAAGTTAATGGCATTTTATTTTCTATCTCAAACAATGTTTGGTTTAATTTTGCCTTAGAACCTTTTGTTTTTTGTATAGCAATATTTAAATCACTTGTAGCTTTACCTAATTTTGTTTTAGGTACGTTTGGTTTAGTCTTGTTGATAGCTTGACCTGCACCTTTTAAAGCTTTATATCCGTATGATAAAATTCCCATTATTTTTTTCCTCCGTGATTTTTAAAAATCTGTGTACCCTTTATACCATAAATTGATGCTACGACAAGGATCCAAAGATTAGTGAACCATGAAGGGAGCGTAGAGAACATATCAAAGAACAATTTTACCTTGTCCATCGCTGTTGGGTCCTCACTTACAACTGCCCACGCCAAAATTATAATTGGCGCCGAGAGAATTATCAAAACCGCCTCGTCCTTCCAGTCCGATTGACGTGCTTCTAATAATTTACCTTGGTAAGCTTCCTTACCTTCGGCCATACGAGATGCATGCATCAACTGTGCCTCTGACATTGCCATTTTCGTCTTCTGCTTGTTAGCATAAATCTTACTTCCAGCAGAAACGGCTAATTTAATTGCCGATAACCACATGATTTAGTACCAAGTAGCCGGTTTTTTCTTTTCAGCTAGCATTCTTTTTTGTCCACCAACTTTTTCCTTGTCTCCAGTAGGAATATAGTTGAAAGAACCATCAGCTGTAGTCTTAGATCTTGGATCTATTTCAACATTCTGCTCAGGAACTGCTATTTGCTTTGATTTTTTATAGTTTATCATATTTTTTACCTTTACTAGTTTATATTAGCATTATTTTTTTTTGCAAGACTTACTCCTGCTCTTAATTCTGCTAATTCTTCGTTCTGATCCATCTTATCTTCAGCTAATTCTCTTGATTGCATCAATTTTGCTCTTTCTAAATCTTCTTTTGTTTTGTCAGCTTCTCTTTTTCTATCATTTTCCATTGCTCTTAGGTCAACTTCACGTGATTTTAGCTTCAATAGTGGGTCATTATCAAATTGTGAAGTAATTTGATTCTCTTCTTTCATAAATTCTTCAGTCATTTCAGCAATCAACACCGCTTTTCTTGACTCAACTTGATTTGTAAGCATCTGTAACTGCTGTTGAATCTGTGGATCCATTGCAGACATTTGTTGCATCTGTTGCATTTGCATCATTTGCTCTCTAAATTCCATTTGAACTTGTTCTTGAGCCATAATTGAAATGTGTTCTAATATATTTTTCTGTATTGCAGCCATAACAGGTGGATTATTTCTTACCATGTTAACAGACATGAAGTTTAAGTGAGCTGTAATGTGTGCTCTATGGTCTTGACCAGGGAAAGCTTGGAAAGGTTTCATACCCATTGCATCAATGTGCTCTAAACTTGGATCTTTTGGTGCAGTTGGAGGTGGTGGAGGTAGAACTGCATCTACATCTTTTACCCCAATCGCATTATACATGTTTCTATAAATTTGATACATGTTGTGTAACTGTGGATTTGCTGTTGCAATTTGTAATTGCGTTTGAGCTAATGTTATTCTTTGAGACATTGAGAATATATTTGGATCCGCAACCGGTACTACATCCACTCTATCATCAAAATCAGTTTGTTTAATATTTCTTGCACCACCTACAACATCATATGGATATTCTGGTGGTAAATATTGAGCAACTATTTTACCTAATAATTTAAATTCTTGTTTCATTGCTGCATAACATCTTTTGTGAATTGCAGACATAACACGTGAACCACGTTCAAGAAGTGCAACTGTAGTTCCTACTGCAGCACCTTGATTACCATCACCCACTTGCATATCAGCAATAGCCGCGAATCTCTGGCCAGCTTGTACAACAACTCCTAATAAATTTAATAATGTAGGACTTGGTTCTTTGTATGGTAATGGAAAGAAAGCATCTCTTAAATTACCACCTGGTGCATCTACATCTTTAAATTCACCTGGTTGAATTGGTGACGCTTCATCTCTAACTCTAACACCACGTTGTTTAAATCCTGCAGGTAAGTTTGATAATGTACCAGCATCTAATAATTGACGGAGAGCAGCCGTTGCCGTTCTGCTCAATCCGCCAATCATGTGAATGAGTCCAAAGCCATAAAATCCTAGTCCTGGCAGAAATTTGAAGTGGACAAAATATTGGATCTTACTTTTCTTTAGATCATCGGGCGCATAGTTTCGTCTGATAGACAAAACTTCTCTACTACCTTCTTCGACTGTAACGAGGTAAGGTAATTTTATTCCTGTTGGTTCTCCATCTGATCCAACATCTTCAAAACCTTCTAAATCTAAATTAACGTGACACTCTAACAAAGTATACACAGGTTCGTTCTTACCTGTCTTCTTAGTTCCTTCTAGCTCACGTTCTTTTTTAGTTAATTCTCCATTAGTCTCTGTACCGGGAGGACTTAACTCTACATCTCTGTAAAAACCTGATACTTGTTGTTTTCTTAATTCGTTCTCTGAAATCTTCACGGTATGAATAACTGCTTCCGCATCGTCTAATGAGGTAGCTGTGTACGGAACAATTAATTCATCCGCTGGTACAAACTTTGATACCACTCTTCCAAGTGGTACATCGTAGTAAACTTTTTTAAATGTAGATCCAGCTAATGGTAAATGAAATAACATAGAATCAAATTCAGATTCATATTCTTTCATCGTGTCCATGATTAAATAATTCATATAATCTTTAACACGTTGTGCTTGCTGTTCTGTTGCAGGATTTTTAACTCCTATAACTTGTGTTCTAACTGGTCCATCACTTGGTAATAATTCTTTATAAGCTTGAGCTTGAAACTGAGTTACTGCTTCTGCAAGAACTGGGTGTGTTGCGCCTGAAGCTCCTTGAAAAGGTTCAGTTCTGTTTTCATATTTGAAACCTAGTAAATCTAATCCTGTTGTATAAGCGCTCTCCCATTCTTTTCTAGATGATTTGTAGTCCATATAATTTTGAACCATTTCATTTCCAATTGGACTTAAAATATCATCTGGTAAAATATCAGCTAAGTTATCAAAATGATTTTCTGTTCCAGGTACATTTATTGATCCTGGTTCAAAGTCTAATGTAACTCCACCATCTTCTTCTGGGATAACCTCTACAGGTCCTTTATCAATGTCTTCTTCCTGAACACTAACTTCTTCTTGCATCTCTTCTTCTGAAGGGATGTCAATTTTAGTTCTAGTGTTAGGGAGTCCTTTATCTATATCTGCCATATATTACTCCTGTACCTTCTTAACACGATTAAATAAATAAGACAAGCCCTGTGAATCAGGGTTCATGGATGTTGTCATTGCACCTGATCTATCGCCTGCCATTTTAGCAATACCACCACCTGCCATATTTGCAACCCCACCTGCATCTGCTATCGCTTGCATTTGAGATTGTCTTTTAATGTAATCCTGTAATTCTGGGTAAGACATACCTGTTTCTTGTTGAGTCAAACCAACATTCTCTAATGCTAAATTTATATCTGGTATAGACATAGTTGGATAAACTTGCTCCATTTGTTCCTCTCTTTTTTTTAATCTTTGCGCATCAGCCGTTGCACTTTGAGGCATGAAAGGTGCCATTCTTCTACCACGTTCTGCCATTGCAAAATCTTCACCTTTTGCAAATTCTTTTGCACGTTCAGCTTCAACATCTATTTGTGTTTTTGGACCAAGTAAATATTTATTTATATAAGACTCACCTAATGCTTGTTTGATTGGCATACCTTGATCCATAAATTTATTTGCAGCAGCACCTCCTTCAAATAAAACTTCACCAATAATTGCTCCCGGTCCTAACGCTCCTTTTAAAAATTTTACAGCTTTACCTGATTTTGTAAGTGCACGCATGTTTGCTTGATCACCCGGTGTTAGTTTACTTGGATCACCTTGTAATTTTTCTACACCTTTTGCAGCACACGCTGTTACATTTAAACCTTGATCAAAACCTATTCGACCACCATTAGCTTTACCTGGACAACCTATTTTAGCTAAACGTATTTGATCTGGTTTAGCAATAGTATTTAATACATTCTCTAAACTTCCAAATTTTTTATCAATAGCTGTTTTACCTAATGGATCTTTATATATTGTTTCCGCATATTGTTTAAATCTATCTGGTTGTGTTGTAGCTGTAGTTATAGGTTTAGATGCAAGTTTGCCGTCTTTAATAGAATAGATATTTGATTTCACACCTAGATCTTTATAAGCATTCTTAGTTAACTTATTTAAACTGGCTACGTTATCTTTTACATTAACACCTGCTTCTATGTCTCTTATCAAAGCTCCTCTAGTTGCTTCAAACCCTCCAAACCCTGCAGCTGTATTTTGCAGTCGTGTAGTTCCAATTAAATCATTTAAAGCGGTTTTCATTAATTCTTTATTGCCACTTCTTGCAGCAGCAGATAAACCTTGACCATGATCTATACTGTATTCTAAACCCGTTCCTTTTAAATCATCTAAACCAAAAAATTTAGCAGCAGCTTTTTGTTCTTTAACCATTGAGTTTTTAATGAAATTTTTTTTCAGACCCAACTCTTTTTCAATTAAGTTAGCATTCTCTTTCCAAGTTTCACTTCTATTTATCTTAGCTGTAAATTCATTATAAGGTTCTGCAAGTTCATCAATACTATTAAATACTTCAAATTTAGAACCTTTTTGTAGTCCAGAATCTTTTTCTGATAGCAAAAATAAAACATCTTTATCTAAAATTTCTTTAAAAGATTTTATGGTTTGATTTTGTGGAGCTCCTCTCTTATCTAAAGTAATAAAATCAAAATAATCCTTAACCTTATTTTTCAAACCAGGAGTTGTTTGAATTTTGTTTTTATAAAATATCTTTTTCCATTGAGCTTTGTATTTATCCATACCACTTGGGTTTTCGGGTGTATAGAATGTTACATTATCATAACTAAAAGGATTTTTACTTACCGCGCTTTCTTTACCTTTACTTGTACTTAAATTAGGAAAACCAGTTTTAGTAGTTATTTGTATTTTATCTGTTGGTAATTTTAATTTCTTAGATTGCACTCTCCAATCTTTTTTTATATCCTTAGTCATTTTATCAAAGTCTTTAACACCATAATTTTTAAAATTATTATTGAGCCAATTAGAAGTCCAAGAATCTATTTTACTTCTTGCATCAACTATTTCTTTGGTAAATTTGCTTGTTCTTTCGGCTGACTTTTCAGTGCTGTAATTAGAAACTCTGTTAAAAAATTGTTTTTTAGTTTCACCAGGATTTTGGGTTAAAAGTTTCTTATCTCTTCCTACTTTTTTAGAATATAGTTTAGTTTTTTTATCATAGATGGTTCTGTAATTATCTGAATAAACCTTGTCACTTTTATATCCAGGCCGTGATCCATCGTTACTGGGTTGTACTAGCATACCACCATCATTAAACATAGGTCGTTCTTGGACCGTGGCGCTTGGACCATCGTCATCGTAGATGGCACTTAGATCTTGTATTCTTTTAAAGAGATCCATTTACTCTCCTAACATTCGAGCGATACCACCAGATGCATAATCATCGTAGTCAACATAGTCACCTTGTCTTTGTGTAACGTAGTCAGATGTTTCTCCTATATCACCTTCATTAATTTTTTGAACTCTGTCTCTTCTTTTTTTAGAAGCTACAAACTCTTTCATCGTAGGTCCTTTACCTGTAGCGTATTCTTTTAGTTTAGAAACATCTGTTTCTAAATCGCTAATTTTGTTTCCAACCATTGGTTCTGGATCAATGCTGTAATCATCAGGGCCATTGGATCTTGCAGCTAAACCTTGTTCAAATGTTTCAAACTCATCTGCAGGTTTCATACCTTTTGTAGTTTCATCTGCCTGACCTCTAGTGTAAGATAAACTTACTGGTTCATCAAGCATAACATCCGGACTACTATAATCAACTCTGACAGAATCTGTATCTAGATCTCTGTAAACTGTTACTTCATTATCCGCATCAATTTTTTTAGAATATACAACTTGTCGATCTTGAGTTGCAAATTTTTTAGTAACATCATCTCCTTCAATAATTACTTTGTTAACCAAACTATCAAACCATTCTGGTTTTCCAGGAACATCTCCAGTTTTAATTATAGGAACATTCTTAACTCCTTTAACAGTTTTTAAAGGTTTAACAATCTTACCTATAATTGGTAGTGAGGCGAGTCCACCGAGAAATTTTAAAAACGTTCTTCTGTTCATACCAGGACCGTCTTTATAACCAATACGACCACCTGTTGCATTTAATTCTCTTGCAGTCTTACCACCTGTTTCCATATCCTTTAATATATTTTCTAACTGCAAAATTCCTTCGTCAGTTAGTTTTGGTGTATCCATTTTACCAGCTGCATTCTCTGCCATCTTAGATATTGTTCCAGCCATTTCCTCGGCCATTTCTCTATCCACACCTTTTTTCATCATATCTTCAATTATTTCATTTTTATATTTTATAGTATTATCATCTGCATTTTTAATATTTCTAGCGGCACCCAACATTTCTTCAATAGTTTTTTGTCTATCACCCATCATTTGTTTTTGCATATTCTTAATTAAATCTGGTGCGGCGATACCTTTTTCAACATCAAACTTTCTATAGATGTTTGGATCTTCTAAAAGTTTATTTAATCTTTTTGGATTTACTATTTTTAAAATGTCTGAAGGTTTTTTGACTGCATCACTTTTCTTACCAAAATATTTTAACATTTCTTTTAATGTAGAAAGTCCTTTTTGAACGGCAGGTCTACTACCCATAAAGAAACCAGCACGTCCACCTGATGCATATTCAGTAATATCCATTCCACCTATACCACCTGATGTTGCTTCTTCTTCTGTTAAAATAGGATTTTGAGTTTGATCATATAAACCTTTTAACGCCATTGCTATTCCAATTGGATTAGAAAATTTAGCAAGACCTAGAGTATTCATTAATTCTCTACGTCCTAAATTTTTTACTGTGTTCATAGCTGTTTTTTTTATAATGTCTTCTGGAACAGTAGTAACAAAGTTTGTATTATTGTTATCATTCCCACCGCCACCACCAGTTGGTCTTTCAACAGGTCCTGTTCCTCCACCTTGATAACCACCTTTACTTGGACCGGTTTTACCTTTTGAATCAGCAACAGTTCCCATATCAGAACCACCTGCAAAACCTGCACGTCCACCTTTTGCAAATAAACTAGGTAACAAATTCATAATTTCCATTATTCCATCATGACCTAACTCTGCACCTAAAAGTCTCGGGTTTTCTAATATTGCCGATAAAGTAGATCCTTTATATTTTTTTCCTAATTGTTTAGCTCCACTTGCTAAGTAACCTCCTTTAAAACCTGCACGTCCTCCGGTTGCAAAATCTTCTTCAGGTATGTCTCTTTCAAAAATATGATCTTCTGTGTCTTTTAATATTTTTTTAGATTCTTCAGGTGATAAATTTTTGTATTTACCTTTTCTAGCTATAACAGAGTTTGCTTCTTTCATAGCAGTAATTGGTTCCATAGATTTTATATTTTTAATAATGCTGTCCACATCTGATGTAAGTCTTTCATTGGCTGCTTTAAACATTTCTCGGTCAGTTACTTTTTTACTTTTCTTAGTAACCGTTCCTTTGGTTACTTGACCAGAATCCATTAATTCTTTTACAGATTTACCACCCATGATACCTTGACTTGTGTCAAGTTTTTTACCAGCCATGTCTACGACCTCACCTCTTTTACCAAAAAGTTGTTCTGTGATTTGTCTACCTTCAGGACTATCTGCAGGGATTACTCTTTGCTTGTTTGCGTTTTTAATTATATTTAAATATTTTAAAATATCGTCTTCTGATCTTATAAATTGATCAAATTTTTCTAAAGGAAGACCGTTATCTACAATAGTTTGTATCATTGCAGATGCTTCGCTTTCACTTGTCATCCTATTTGGAATAGTTATAATTCCTGATCCTTGATTTTTAGTTAAATTTTTTCTTGCTAATGAATGAAAAAATCTTAATGCAGCTGGTCCCATAATTACTTTTTCTTATCCTTTACTTTGGTTTTTATTTTTTGTGAAAGAGGTGTTTGCTGTGCTTTATCAGCTAATTTTTTATTTTTAGTTCCAACTATATAACCAAATTTTTGAATCTGTTTTTTGAGCTGATTGTTGCTCATATTTTCAATATCTATATATTCTTCAGGTTGAAGAATTTCTTTTTTTCTTTTTCCAATGCCTTTGATATTAATTGTTTTATCTTTAAAAAATTTTGGAGAAGATATTTTTTTAGATTCTCTAACAAGTTTCATTAACATCTCGCCTTTTTCTCCTTTAGAAGTAAGCAATTTTTTAACTAACCCTGCACCTAAATAACCCTGTCTATGATATTTTGACATTAATAATAATTCCTTTTACGTTCATTCTGTGGTTCATCCACATAATCTTCAGGGTGTCCAATTAGTCCTCCCTGTCTAAAACGCATGATTGCTTGTGTGGTAGAATCCACTAAATCATCATGATCTCCGTACGGAAACGCAGCACACTCTTCAACGACTTCGTCTGCAAATTTCTGTTCAGGACACCATATCATACCAGATTCGAACAAAGGTGCAACCGCATTTACACGGGCATGCTTATCATTTCCTTTTGATGGGGTGAAGTTGATAACTGGTATATCCATCTGTCTAAGCTCATAAGTCAAAGGCAATCCTGATGCTTTAGCCTCAACAATCACTGATTCAGGCTGCCAATATTTATATTGCTCTAAAGCAAGTCTTCTTAATTCAGGAAACTCATATCTGCCTTTAATTGCATCAAGCAACATTAAATTAGCACCACTATCTTGGTCAGGATAAAATACACCCCAAGTAGTAATAGCAGAGTAATCCGCTGTTTCTTTTTTAAGAAACGCTGTATCGTAAGATTGTATAACGTGATCTAGTTGTGGGATCCAATCGTGTTTCCATATTTGCCACCACTCCCGTTTTATAATAGCACCTTCTTCACTAGTTGGTTTCTGCATCCACTGTGCATTCCATTTACCAACCGGTAGTGTTGCTTGCACTTTTTCTAATTCATCTAGCTTCCAATACTCTGGCCAAACTGGTTTAGCGCTCGATGTTCCGTGGTCCAAGATTGCCGGAAATTCGACCACGTGCCACTGATCAGCTTTCGCTTCTTTTTGGTTCGCGAGTAATTTTCCTGTTAGATCTTTATTAGACCAACGAGTCATAACTAAAATAATTTTACCACCAGGTTGTAAACGTTGCCTAGGTCCTGATGTATACCATTCATAAGCAGACTCCATGGCCGTTGGACTCATTGCATCTTGCTCAGAATGTGGGTCGTCAATTATTAAAAGGTCAGCACCCCGTCCGGTTATCGCACCGCCAACTCCAGCTGCAAAATACTCCCCACCTTGTGCTGTTTCCCACCTACCAGCGGCTTTGCTATCTTCCTGTAAAGTTGTTTTAAAAATTTTAGAATAATCTTCAGAGTCAATTAAGTTCTTAGCTTTACGACCAAACCTCACGGCTAACTCACCTGTGTGCGTTGCTTGAATGATCTTGAGTTTCGGCTCACGGCCCACCATCCACGCTGGTAACAAATAACTTGCAAATTCTGATTTCGTATGACGTGGGGGCATGTTTACTATCAGTCGGTTTATTTCACCCGATGCAAGTTTATTAAATTTATCTGCTATGTGTCTATGGTGAGAGCCTTCAACAAAATCGGGCCACACACATTTGACAAAGGACATAAAGTCATCTCTTGCCTTACTTTGAATTTGTTTTTCTGCATGCATGACTTGCAGTTTCTTGAATGTCTTTCTGACGTCTGCAGGTAGCTTACTTATATCTACGTTATTTAAATCCATAAAATTTTTTAAAAAATTTTTTTATAATTTTTTTGCACCATAAAGTGTTGGATATGTTTTTACCACCCTTATCTGTCTGAATCAAGCAATACAACCTAGAGTAGTGGGACCCCTTTTTATATAAAGGGTGCATGGGGTTAAGGTTTTAATCGATATTGGTATTGGATAGGGATCCGCGAAGCGGATACGTGTGCGCCATGGCGCGTTAGCGCCATGGCAAGAAAGGTTACGCCCAGTTCTTGAGCGCCTTGTGTTTAATTAAGATAGCCGGGCCACTGACCCAATCATCATAACCAAATGCATATTTGTCTTTTGTAAATGTAGATCTCCAAAGTGCTGTGCCCTCTGGATTTAATGGAAGACTCATCAACTTGCCCTCCTCATTTACTATCAACACATCACCGTTCGGGAATGTAATACACTCAACCATTCCACCGACAAAGTCTTGAGCCGTTTTTAAATCCGGCTCATCTTTGTTATCTTCGATGATCTTAAACTCTGGTGCAGTTGTGTTTAGTTCCATGCTGACCTCACTAGTTCACCGTTGGTTGCTTTGTTCAAAGCCTCCAGGTATTCTGTTTCAGTAAGTTTAAGAACTTCCAAACAAAATAAATGTTTGTCACCTTGGAAACCTGGCGCTCTCAGATAATCTGGCACCTGGTCCAATAGTTCTTGACGCTTTGCTCCACCTGGTAAGTATTCTGCTTTAATTGTTTTTGTCATATTATACCTTTCTTTGTTAATAGGATAATCCTAGTCTATTTCGGTCCTATTGTCAACCCTTTGAATAGAATATTCTGGACCCCACCTAGACTCATCATTCTTGACCTTGGCATAACCTTGGCTCTCTCGTCTGTGTCTGATAAACTCAATCGGTCGACCTTGTTCAATGTTTTCCATGTTCAATGATAACCAATCAAACTTACATGATTGACTACAGAAATATTTATCTGAGCCTGAATACCAATTTTGATTGTCCCTATCGCAGTATGCATATCTTCCACGAATTACTCCACGAGATTTTAGAAATCTATCTTGTGTAACATGTGTATGGCAATTAGGTCCTTGGCAAAAATGTTTATTTGGCATTAGATATCTCTCCATATTCTTAGTGCTATTAAACTAAATATTGTTAACAATATAAACCACTCCATTAGTGCCTCACTTTCCATGATGTTGTTGCAGTTCTATATCCATGACTATCTAAGTCATAATAAACATAATAAGGAACACCTTGTTTAGATGTGCCATATCTTGACTTGTCGTCATGTTTTCCTTTTCTTGTAATGTGCTTCTTATGTTTAGAAGCCCAATAAGTTATGTAAAATGTTTTGTTTGTCATATTATACCTTTCTAGTTATGTAAGGGATATTATAGGATATCCCTTACATTGTCAAACTTTAATTTAGACTTTCTTCATATTTTTTTCTTGCCAATATCTTCGCCTCTCTTGATTGATTTTTGTTCTTCATACCTTTAATCATACTAGCCAAATTACTCGGATTATAAATTGTCAATCCTGTTGAGTTAGTTCTAATTAATTCTGCCTCATCAAGTTGTATTCCAAGTTCAGTTGCAAGTTCAATACCCTCTGAAAGATATCTGTATGCTTTCAATCCAATCTTTAATTGATCGCATTGTTTCATAATTGTATCAATCCACTTTTGATGATTAACAACTAGATTACCTTTTGCAATTCGCCATGCCTCAAATTGTTCGTACTCATCTTTGGTACATGCGATTGCTCTTGATCTGCAATAAGATGTTCCAATGACATCAAGATAGTATTGGTCATTAAAAGTTTTAGTC
>Ga0209194_1001663_pt1 | contig 13185 bp, 11 predicted proteins | sample COGITO_mtgs_1004_FD_184787 | JGI IMG/M metagenome (GOLD analysis project Ga0209194, IMG submission 184787) | Pelagic marine microbial communities from North Sea - COGITO_mtgs_100413 (SPAdes) (version 2) | ecosystem: Environmental > Aquatic > Marine > Epipelagic ...
GGCCTTGGCGGGCTTCCGACAACCCATCCACCCTCCGAGATCTCGCTCAACACCAGGGTCCGCCAATAGAGGTCTCTTGAGGCTGGCGGCGCTGCTGCAAAATTAACTCGAAAGGCCAGCGCATCGGACTGCACCAAACTGTGAATATCACCCAGCATTAACCGATCACTCAAGCCAGTGACAGCCGTCCCCTTCTCTAAGGGGATCGTCCAAAATGGGCTAAGCCTCGGAAAAAAAACAAATAAGATTACGAGCAACGGTACAGCTTGCAGAAACGCGAAGCTGGCAAGCTTTAACGGTTGCCGCCCCAGCGTTTGGGTCGAACTCGAATGAACGGCAATCAGCGTTGCCATGACCATGACCAGGCCCGAAAAGGTCACGATAGTTTGCAACATTGACTCGTCAAACAAAAAATGGGTCATGGCAACAAAAAAACTTAAGAGCATTACCTGAGCGACATCTCGTTTTGAGACGAGTTCAAGCAGCTTCGCCGTGTACATAAACAGTAAGAGATCGACCCAAAACTCGACCACCATCGGACTGCCATATTCTCGCCACAGCAACCCCCAGCCCAAGAACACGCTGGCAACGGCCACCCACTTCGAAGGCAACCTTACGTGGCCCTGAATTCGAGCGAGCGTAAACGCAACGATGACAAAGCAGCCAATTAACATCCATAACGGCATGCGCGATCCGTGCGGCGCGAGCATCAGGCTTTGACTTGCCAACATCCAAAGCAGCGCTGGACGCTGAACCATCATCATTTAAAGTCCTGGCCAATCAAAAAGCGCTAAACGCTTGAGCGCTTCCCGTTCTTGCCCGGGCCCTGATGCGACGGGCAATTGCTGACCGTTTAAATCCAATCCAAAGGCATCACCACGCTGTGATGCCGCCTCAATGAGATAGACCAGACCACCCAACCGGTCAGCCATCGGCAACTCACGCATCGCCTCCAAACGAAGCCACTGACTGGCTGACAGCTGGGACTCATAGGATTTAACCATCAATCGGTCGAGTTTGGCGGATGCACGCCAATGAATATTTCGTTGATCATCGCCGTCTTGGAAGTCTCTCACTGCTTTGACGTCATCCGTCCCTAAACTCGAGCGCCGTCCTGCCCCAAGCTCTGAATCGTTTTGACTCACCAAGTGATCGCAAGGCACCGGTTTCGGATAACTCAGAATTTTGCAGTCGAAGTCCAACCAAGACCATGCCCTAAAAAGTCCAAATGGGTAAACCGTTTCAAGCCTTATGCGGCCTGGCGCATGCCAGCCCCGCTGCTCAGGGGTCGTCTGGCGGTAAATCGTGGTTCCATTGCGATCAACGCCAAAGCCTTGAACAACCCGGGCATTCGGCCAAAAAAAAGACAATCCATCGTGAACCCGGCCGGCATCGCTTTGAACTTGAAAGGCGACCGAGATCTTTTGCCCAACAAACCCTTCAACAGGCACGGTCTGACTGAGGACCAGCCCCGCCAAATTACGATGGGTTTGCAGCATGGCCACTAAAAACAATCCCAACATCAAAAAAGCCAACGCATGGGCCAATGCATTCTGATAATTGATACCGGCAATCAGAATCAAAAGCAGGATCAGGACAAAACCAAAGCCCTGACGGGTAGGCACAATAAAGATGTTACGGTGGGATAATCGGATTGCTTGGGCGGGCGGGACCCGTCGATCGAGCCAGGATTTGAACCGTTTTGTCCGAAATTTTTCGGCCCGCTGAGACCATTTGGTGCTAAGCCACCACATCGACTTGATTCAAAAAATCGTTGATTGAGTGCAGTAATCCAGCACGGTCCTCAGTACTGCGAAACCGCAATCGGTGCTGACAAACCGCGGCGAAGACCGCCTGCACGTCTTCTGGCGTCACAAAATCGCGGCCCTGCAAGAGGGCCCAGGCTCGGCTTGCCGCCATCAGCGCAAGCCCACCTCTCGGCGAGAGTCCCATCTCAAACGACGCATCTCCGCGCGACTGTCGAACCAACCGCAACACATAATCTGCAATCGCGCTGGCAACTTTGACCGCCCGCACGTCTGCTTGCCAGCCAAGCAGTTGCTCGGCTGTACACAAGGCCGGTTGGTCGAGCACTTTTTGGCGAGTAGCGCCGCTGGTTAACAAAACGAGCTCCGCATCTGCACTGGGATAGCCCATTTGCAGCGTCATCAAGAACCGATCCAACTGCGATTCTGGCAGCGGGTAGGTCCCCGAGTGGTGCATCGGATTTTGGGTTGCGATGACGAAAAAAGGCGACGGCAACGGATAGGTTATGCCGTCTTGGCTAACCGCATTTTCTTCCATGGCCTCAAGCAGAGCGCTTTGTGTCTTGGGCATCGCGCGATTAATTTCATCTGCGAGTAGAATCTGGCTAAATATTGGGCCCGGATGGAACTCAAACGCTTGTTCACTTTGCCGATATATCGAACTTCCAGTGATATCGCTAGGCAAAACATCAACGGTAAACTGAACCCGTTTGTGCTGCAGTCCCAGCACTCGGCCTAAGGCCAGCGCGAGGGTGGTCTTGCCAGTGCCCGGCACGTCTTCGATCAGCAAGTGTCCACCCGCCAGCAGACTCGCAAGCGCCAAGCGCACTTCCCGCTGCTTACCCAAGATAATGGTGTCAAGCCCCTCTAAAACGCTTTGTATCGACTCATTCATGGGTTTCGGATCAATTTAATGATAATTGTGTAACTCGCGGCTGTCCTTGGCGCCATCAACTCGTTGCCGTTTTGCCTGGTCATTCCGCTGCTGTTCGATGCGCTCCAGATAACGGACACTAACCCCCTCCGTCACATATTCTCCATTAAAAACCGAGCAATCAAAGCCGTCGACTTTGTCATTGATTCCCGCCGCACAGGCCTGAAGGTCCTCGAGGTCCTGGTAAATTAACCAATCAACGCCTATGTAGGCTTGAATCTCAGCCTCTGTTTGATCATGCGCCACGAACTCCGTCGGCGCGGGCATATCAATGCCATAAACATTAGGATGCCGGACCGGCGGCGCGGCGGAGGCAAGATAGACCTTCTTAGCACCCGCATCCCTTGCCATCTGAACAATCTGTCGAGAGGTCGTGCCTCGAACGATCGAGTCATCCACCAACAACACATTCTTGCCTTTAAATTCCAATTCTATGGTGTTGAGCTTACGACGAACTGATTTATAACGTTCTTCCTGTCCGGGCATGATAAAGGTTCGCCCGATATAACGATTCTTCACCAGACCTTCTCTGTACTTCACGCCCAAACGGTGCGCCATTGGCAATGCCGCTGTGCAGCTGGTATCGGGTATGGGGATCACCACATCGATGTCATGATTGGGCCAGAGCCTTAAGATTTTATCGGCCAATTTCTCACCCATTTTTAATCGGGTTTTGTAAACTGAAATGCCATCCATGATCGAGTCCGGTCGCGCTAAGTATACATGCTCAAAAATACACGGAGACCATCGCGTCTTGACTTCGGTCAACCGGCGATGCAAGCGACCATTCGACTCAATATAAATTACTTCGCCCGGCGCAATATCTTCCATCAACTCAAACCCTAAAACACTCAGCGCCACGCTTTCTGAAGCTAACATGTAGTCATAACCCGACGGTGTCTTCCGTCGACCCAAGACCAGCGGCCGAATGCCATTGGGATCCCTGAAGCCGACGAGTCCATAGCCCGTAATCAGACTTACAACCGCGTAAGCGCCCACTGCACGATGATGGACCCGCTCAACGGCTTTAAAAACGTCTTCGGGCAAGACCCTTAAGCCAGCAATCCCTTGCAATTCATGTGCAAAAACATTGAGTAACACTTCTGAGTCGCTGCTGGTGTTGATATGCCGCCGATCCGTTCGGAACAGCTCCTCATTGAGTTCATTGGCGTTAATTAAATTGCCGTTGTGCGCCATGCAGATACCGAAGGGCGAGTTCACATACATCGGTTGCGCCTCGGCAGCACTCGAGGTTCCTGCCGTCGGATATCGCACATGCGCCAGGCCCATATTGCCGGCTAGGGATTCTAGATGCGATTGATTAAAGACATCTCTCACCAATCCATTCTCTTTCCGTAGGGTTAGCCGATCACCTTCACAGGTTACGATTCCGGCTGCATCTTGCCCGCGATGTTGTAGCATTGAAATGGCATCATAAAGATCAAAACTAACGCGCTTTTGTCCAACCAATCCAACGACGCCACACATATTGCTATCCCTTCACTAAATTTCGGAGCAGCTGATCGGAGTGTTCTAACACCAGCGGCTTTATGACGTTGAGCAAGTCCAGCACCAATGGTACCAGGCGTGACGCTTGCCACCACGGGTCTTGAGACACGGGTGTAAAATAATGCAATGCCGTAACACCGAGCAAAACGACCAACGCGCCGCGTAAAAAGCCAAACACCATGCCGAGCAATCTGTCGGTGGCACTCAGTCCCGAGACTCTGATGAGCTCACTGAGGACCCGCGTCAGCAGGCCACAAACAATCAGCGTTCCGATGATCAAGATGCCATATGCCATCAGCGTTCGAGCCGACGCCATGTCAATGAAAGGTGATAAGTGCATCGAAAGCGCCGGCGCAAACCACCGCGCAACAATCACCGCGAGTATCCAGCTGCCGAGCGCTAACGCCTCACGAACAAACCCGCGAAAGGCCGACAAGATTGTCGACACCAATAGGATTGCAAGAATAATCCAATCAAGATTCGCGAAATCCAAGCTCATCCCCCGACCTGGTTCGAATCGTCTTCGACCCGATAACGAACAATTTGTACAGAAAGGTCCATTTCAGCCGAGAGTTGTTGCCCAACCTTCAACAACGCATTTCGATCGAGGGACGGTCCAACCAGAACCTGAAAGAACAAGCCTTCATTGGTTAAGCTCCTGAGCACATAACTGCCGTGCCCCAGCAGGCGAATACTTGCCCTTAATTTCACGGCATTATCCTGATCTCGAAAACTCGCTACCTGAAGACTCCAACCAATGGGCAGACCATTTTGGTCTAAGATCTGCCCTGGCTGATCGGTGTAATCGGTTTGATCGATTTTATCTAGGGGCATTCTGGCGGCACTTTCGCGCTCTCTTGCTCGCATCTCAGCTTGTAGATCAATCACAGAAACCCGCCGCCCCTGACCAAAGCCGGGTCCTTTCGGAATTTCCGCAAGGTAGGTATCTCGGTCGTGCTCCGAGCCACTAAAGATCATCGGAATAAAAATCACAGCTAAGGCTGTTAGAACAAGGATCCCGACCATGCGGTATTTGAGTTTTGTTTCCAAATTACTGCAACCTAGTGCCGGACTGAAGGTCTAGATATTCTAAGGCTTCACCCACCACAGGGAAAGAACCGAAGACAACAATCGTATCAGAGCCCCCGGACGACCGAATCGCATTTTCCAGGGCTTGCTGAACCGAACCGGTCATTTCAGCCCGCGCTTGGTCGGGCGCAGGCAAACACGTCATAAGTTGCTCGACAGGCAATGCACGGGCCTCGCTTACCTGCGTCAGATGCCAAAAGTGCACCATCGGGCCGATCGCAGCAATAATCGCTTGAACATCTTTATCGGCGTATAAACCGAAAACCACCCGAATGCTCGGGCAGCCTCGACGAGACAGCTCGGCTGCTAGCCTGACAACAGCGTGAGGATTGTGGGCAACGTCCAAATACACGCGTTGCCCAGCTAAATCGAACCGAGTTAGTCGACCGAGTAGCGTGACATTGCATAGCTGCGGCACACGACTTGGGTTCAACAAACCCAGCTCCGCCATGGCCTGCACCGCTGCTGCCAAACTCCCGCTTGGCAAACAGGTTTCCGTGCTTGGCAGATTAAGGGATTGACGCAGATCAGCCGCCATCCAAGACACCTCGCCATCCACCCAATCAAACGCTCGACCGATTCGACGAACCCGACAACGCTGGCGAGCGGCTTCGGCAAGAATGCTGTTGGGCGGTTCAGGATCTGCCAGAACCAGAGTCCCATTGGGTCGGAGGATCCCCGCTTTTTCAAAGCCGATCGCCTCTAAGGTATCCCCAAGGTAGCTTTGATGGTCGAGTGCAATGGGTAAAATCACGGCTAGATCTGGGTCTACCAGATTCATTGCATCTAATCGGCCGCCAAGGCCAATCTCAAGGATCGCCAAATCTAAATCTGCCTCTTTAAACAAAAGCAGCGCTGCAAGACAGGCAAACTCAAAATAACTTAAAGAAATATCCGCTCTTACCGATTCGATCTGCTCAAAAGCCGAAACGATTTGCTGGTCCGTCGCTTCCGCGCCGTTGATACGAATTCTTTCATTGAAACGTTGAAGATGTGGGCTGGTGGTTACCCCGAAGGATACGCCGGCGCTCGTCGCAAGGTCCGCGAGCGCTTCACAACACGATCCTTTACCGTTAGTACCGGCAACGAGCACAACCTGCCGAGCGGGCTTGACCACGCCAAGCCGCTGCGCAACCTCTGAAACTCGATCGAGGGTTAGATCCCATGTGATGGGATGCAGCCCACCAATATAATCTAACCATTGCTCAAGGGTTTGACGCATTCAGAGCCGTCCGAATATCACGAACCAGTTCAATAACGGCTAACTTTAAAGCTTGCGGCGACGCCTCGAATTCACCCATCAAGGTCACAATCGCCGAACCCACGACAACCCCATCCGCCACTTCAGCAATGGGCGCAGCGGTTGCGCCATCCTTAATCCCAAATCCTACAAACAACGGCAAAGGCGTTTTCGCTTTCAAATGCGCGACGCGTTCGCATACGGCTTTAATATCTAGGCTGCCAGAACCCGTGGTGCCCTTTAGCGAGACATAGTAGACAAAGCCCCGACTTGCCTGGCAAACCGCGACCGCGCGAGCATCGGTCGTCGTTGGCGCAAGCAAGTAAATCGGGTCAATTTCCTTCTCCTGGAGGGCCATCGCCAATGGGCCGGCTTCCTCTGGCGGCAGATTGACGGTAATCAGACCATCAACCCCGCTCAGACTTGCCTGTTCAGCAAAGGCTTCATACCCCATCGCTTCAATAGGGTTTAAATAGCCCATCAAAACCACCGGCGTTTCTGCGTCTTCAAGGCGGAACGCAGCGACCATCTCTAATACCTTCAAAAGCGTCACTTGATGTACAAGTGCCCGCTCATGCGCCAATTGGATCACGGGACCTTCCGCCTCAGGATCCGTAAACGGCACGCCGAGCTCTATGATATCGACCCCTTCAACAACCAACGCATGCATCAAATCAACCGTTTGGTCCGGATGCGGGTCCCCAGCAACAATGTAGGCAACCAGGGATTTCTGACCTCGCGCCTCTACGGCATTAATCGTTGACGTTAATCGACCCACAAGAACTCCTTAACCAATTGAAATACCGTCAATTTTTGCCATAGTGGGAATGTCTTTATCACCCCGACCCGAAAGATTAACAATGATATTTTGATCTTTTCGAAGCGTCGCTGCAAATTCCACCGCGTGGGCCAAGGCGTGGCTACTTTCAAGTGCTGGCAGGATACCTTCCAGAAGGTTCAGCTGCCTGAAGGCCCCAAGCGCCTCCTCGTCGGTCACCGCGACATATTCAGCACGCTCAATATCTTTCAACCAAGCATGCTCTGGTCCGACACCCGGATAATCTAATCCGGCTGACACAGAGTGCGTTTCACTTATGAGCCCTGCTTGATCTTGCATCAAATAGGTTCTATTGCCATGCAAAACACCCACAATGCCATCTGTTAATGGCGCAGCATGCCGCCCGGTCATGATGCCATCACCGGCGGCCTCGACCCCGATTAACCGAACCGTTTCATCTTCCAGAAACGGATAAAAGATCCCCATCGCATTCGATCCACCACCAACACAGGCCATCACCGCATCCGGCAGGCCGCCATGCTGTCGTGCAAACTGTGCCCGAGCCTCGCGACCAATCACGGACTGTAGGTCCCGAACGATCATTGGGTAGGGGTGAGGTCCAGCCACAGTACCAATGATGTAATGCGTATCATCCACATTGGTCACCCAATCTCGCATAGCTTCATTTAAGGCATCTTTCAGGGTTCGGGAACCCGATGTTACCGGCACCACTTCCGCACCCAAAAGTTTCATTCGATAGACGTTTAAACTCTGCCTTTGGATATCCTCACTGCCCATATAGACCGTGCACTTCAATCCAAAGCGCGCAGCAACCGTGGCCGAAGCAACCCCATGCTGACCTGCACCCGTTTCCGCAATAATTCTGGGCTTGCCCATGTGACGCGCGAGCAGGGCCTGGCCTATGCAATTATTGATTTTGTGAGCGCCCGTATGATTAAGGTCTTCTCTTTTTAACCAAATCTTGGCGCCGCCAGCGTGCTGGGTGAGTCGCTGCGCTAAATACAAGGGAGAGGCTCGTCCAACATAATGCTCAAGGTCCGAACCCAATTCAGCAAGAAACTCAGGATCGGTTTTTAAACTGTCGTAGGCCAGCGTTAATTCATCGAGCGCCGCCATCAGGGTCTCTGAAACAAATCGACCGCCATAGGGCCCAAAGTGTCCTGATTGATCTGGGAAAGACGTGAGCGTCTCGTTCGTTCCAAGCTGTTTACTGACCATAGAGATCCCTTTTATGTTTCATCCTGAGGTAATCTAAACCGCCTCAATTGACTTCGTCCGCCGCTGCGACCGCGGCCATAAACTGTTGTATTCTTTCAGAACTCTTAATGCCCGGCCCCGCTTCTACGCCGCCGCTGACATCTACCGCGTAAGGCGCGACTTGCGCGACGGCCGAGCCCACATTGAGCGGCGTTAACCCGCCGGCTAATACCAAAGGCTGGGTTACCTCGGGAATTTCTGTCCAATTAAACGCGTGTCCTGTCCCGCCGAACCGTCCTGGATCAAAGCTGTCTAAAAGGATGGCGCAGGCTGACGGGAACCGTGCGGCACCCTCACGCGTCTCCAAGGTGCTTCGATGACGCAACGCCTTAATGTATGGTACGTCAAACTGCCGACAGTAGTTCTCATCTTCATCGCCATGAAATTGCAAGATATCAATGGCGCAACTCGAAAGACTTGAAAAAACCGTCTCGGGGGTGGCATTCACAAACAAACCGACCTTCACCAAGAACGGCGGAAGTTGTTGAATAATGTTGCAAGCAGCGGCTGACGTGACCGCTCTAGGGCTTTTATCATAGAACACAAAACCAATCGCATCGACGCCAAGCGCCGCGGCCGCCATGGCATCCTCGGCACGCGTGATGCCGCAGACTTTAACCCGAGTTTTATGATGAAGCGTCATGAGCCACATAGCGAATTAGTGCGCGCAAAGTCTACCACAGACTATTTAAGATTTGATTTCTAGCCCAATAATTGACTGGGGAAGGTCCCTTTTGGGATCTCAAAGCCCATCGGATAGTCCACTTGACAGAGATAGAGCCCGCTTGGCGCTGCCATTTTCCCCGCCAGCTGCCGATTACGTTGTTTCAGTAATGCGTCGATCCAATCAACATCCTGCACGCCGGCGCCGACGTCACACAATGAGCCAACAATATTTCGAACCATATGATGTAAAAATGCATTGGCTTTGATGTCGACAATCACAAGATCACCACGACGGGTGACCTCAATGAACTCAATACAGCGCCAAGGGGAATTAGCCTGACAGTGGGCCGCGCGAAACGCACTAAAATCATGCTCACCAACCAGTGCCTGCGCAGCAGTCTGCATCGCACCCTCTCGTAAAGGTCGATACTCTCTCGCCATCAGTTCATAGGCTAATGCATGCCGCAGCGGCTGATTGTACAGAATGAACTGATATCGCCTAGCGGTAGCGGAATGACGCGCATCAAACGTTTCGTCAACCGGACGCATCCAGGAAACGCTAATATCGTCAGGTAATAAAGTATTCACCCCCTGAACCCAGGCCTTGTCCTGACGACGCGCGTCGGTATCAAAATGGATCACCTGGCCTGTAGCATGAACCCCGGAATCTGTGCGACCCGCGCAAGCAACACGAATTGGATGATCGGCGATCGACGTTAGTGCGGTCTCAACTGCCTGCTGAACGGTATCCACGTTTAGCTGACGCTGAAAGCCATGATATCGCGTGCCTTGGTAGATCAAGCCAAGGGCAATTCGGGTCCCCATCAAGCCGCTCAGTCTTCAGATAGGGTAACAAGCATTTTTTGGGCTTCAGCCGCCTCGGAGGCTGTTCCGATGACAGCCACTCGATTCAGTAAACCGCGCGCGGCGTCAGCGTCGCCCATATCGACATAGGCGCGCGCCAAATCCAACATGCTTGCGGGGTCTTCATCAGGATCAATTCCCAGCTCTGACGCAACCTCAGCTTCGCTAAGATCACCCACGGCACTCAAATCAAGCGTTTCAAGCTCACTGAGGTCTTCTAATGTTTCGAGGGTTTCTAACTCTTCTAGCGCGTCTATCTCTTCTAGTGTTTCTATATCTGCCAGCGTTTCTAGCTCGCTCAAGTCATCGAGTCCTTCTAATGCGCTCAAGTCTAATTCAGCACCATCGGTCTCGACTGGCGCCCCAACATCAGTCGGCATCAATTGCGTCGTGCTTGTGGCGCTCAGATCCGCGGTTTCCGCTGAGTTAACAACCGGCTCTGCTTCGTCTTCAGCGTCAGGCACCAAAGTCGTCGCTACGGCTGTCGCTTGAGTTGAAGGATCCGTCCCCGCTAATGCGGCATCAGTATCGAACGCCGCCGGCGCCGGACTCGAGCCTTGAGGCTCTGAAGCAACCGCACTCGCCGAAGCCGCGCGAAGGCTTCTTGTGAGCCTTTGGTATCGGGCCGACATTAATAACAGCACGACAACGAGAATGACCAAAGCAACCATAAAAGCGACCGACATTGGCGTTAAGAACCGCTGCTCTGGCATGGCTTCTGGCGAGGCCTTCGGTAGGGCTTCGAGGGTTTTAACTTGTTTTTGCAAGGCTGCAATCTGTTGATCTTTAAGCGAAATCGTGTCGACTAAAGACTCAAGTTTGCCTTCTAAAGACGCCAGTCGACCGGCTAACCTATCCCGCTCGATTGCCGCAAAGCGGATCCGTTCATCCTCTTCTTGCGCGCTATCGGTTGCCGCAAGCACTTCAAAGGGCTCTGCATTTTGATCTTCCGAGCTCGCCTCATCAACGGCAACTAAGACTAATTCGCTGTCAACAGAAGCCTCGATAGTTGGATTTTTTTTTTGACTTACTGGCTGCATTTGTTTCGTGTTTTGACTTGCCACCTCAGCCACAGCCGATTCAAACGAAATGCGGTTCAAATCGTCCTGATCCGGCATCACCAAAACATAGCCCGCTTTTAGCCGGTTAATATTTTGGTTCATAAACGCATCAGGATTACGGCTTTGAATTGCCAGCATCATGGCTTGAACAGAGGTTGAGCGGTCCGGTCTCGCCGCGAGCGCGATCTCCCAGAGGGTATCGCCAGACTGCGTCATACGATCCACATCGAGGCTTTGAGCGCGCGCTTCAGCGATACGATTTGCCGAGCGAACCCTCCCTGCTTGTACTGGCGTGATGTCGAGCGGCCGAACCGGGGCCATTAAAACAGGCGGATCCAATAGCACCGTATATTCCCGAACCAAACGACCATTCGGCCACACCAATTCAAGTACAAAATTCAGATAGGGTTCAACAATTGAAGCCTCGGTACTCAATTCAATCCGCAAACCGGACTCAGATGACACCGCTCGAAAATCAAGATCTGATAAGTTGCTGGACCAATCGACCCCCATCGCCTGAAACGCCGTTCTCGGCGCCAGCCCAACACGAACATCTTGGGGCGTTAAACGCTGGACATTGCCAAGCAGGATACTCGCTCGTAAGGGCTGGTTCAGTGACGACTCAAGGGTAATGTGCCCAAGGCTGACGGCCCTGGCGTTAAGGGATGTTGTCGCTGCCAGCGTTAACACAAACCACTGAATCAACCGCGTTAGCTTCTTACCGATCTGATGCATCACAGTTTCTACTCCAACTAAATTCGGGCAAAATCATCGCTCACCCCTGAATTCCCATGCTAACCCACTTAGGCGCTAGAAACGACGCCTGCTGCGCTAACCGAGCCGCTCGAGCAGCGCCTCGGCGATTTGTAGGCTGTTCAATGCCGCGCCCTTGCGAATATTGTCCGAAACTACCCAAAGATGCAGGCCTAGGGGGTTCATGACATCGTTTCTGATCCGCCCAACAAAGACCGGATCCATTCCAGCCGATTCCGTCACCGCGGTTGGATAACCACCGGGTCGATGCTCATCCATGACCGAGACCCCTGCCGCCGATGATAGGAGCGCTTTCACATCCGCCGCACTTATGGCGTGTCTCGTTTCAATATAGATTGCTTCCGAATGCCCATAAAAGACCGGAATACGGACACAGGTTGGACTGACCTGGATGGTATCGTCTTCAAAAATTTTGTGCGTCTCCCAAATCATCTTCATTTCTTCTTTGGTGAAGCCGTTGTCTTGAAAGTCGTCGATCTGGGGGACCGCATTAAAGGCGATTTGCTTACCAAACACTTTAGGCTCGATGTCTTGCGCATTCAGAAGCCTTGCTGACTGACTGGCGAGCTCTTCGATCCCTGATTTACCCGCACCGGATACCGCCTGGTAGGTCGCGACATTAATCCGAGTAATACCGACCGCATCATGAATCGGCTTTAAGGGCACCAACATTGAAATGGTCGAACAATTCGGATTCGCGATGATGTTACGTTTTTTATATCCATCTAACGCATGAAGATTCACTTCCGGGACAATCAAAGGGATGTCGGTATCTCGACGAAAGTACGAGGTGTTATCAATCACAATGCAACCCGCGGCGGCTGCCTTCGGCGCGAATTCGGCGGAAACCGAACCACCAGCGGAAAATAAAGCAATATCGACTTTCTGAAAATCAAACTGGGCGAGATCCTCAACTTTCAGATTTTTGTCCTTAAACGGCAGACGGGTACCCGCCGAGCGCGGACTGGCTAAAAGATGTAGCTCACCCACTGGGAAGTTTCGCTCTGACAAGAGTTCAAGCATGACCTCACCAACGGCGCCCGTTGCGCCAACAATCGCAATGTTTTTTAAACGCATACTTTTTCTCAATGTCTATTGTTTATGAAACGCTCGAGGGTAGAACCCCTAGAACGCCTTTTACCGGTTACCGCTCTTCGCGGCCCGCGCTATGACGCATCAACTAATCCCAAAATACTGGATCAAAACGGTCCTTACAGCGCAAAAAC
>Ga0209194_1001664_pt1 | contig 13184 bp, 12 predicted proteins | sample COGITO_mtgs_1004_FD_184787 | JGI IMG/M metagenome (GOLD analysis project Ga0209194, IMG submission 184787) | Pelagic marine microbial communities from North Sea - COGITO_mtgs_100413 (SPAdes) (version 2) | ecosystem: Environmental > Aquatic > Marine > Epipelagic ...
GGTCAGCCGAACCACGAAGTGGTGAGACAACGCGGGAGCGCAGCGACGGCGGCCGCCTTTTATTTGAGAGGGGGGTGAGGACGAAGGACGAATAATTCCCGCCGCCTCCGCCGCTAAAAAGGCCATCGCTTCTGCCTATTTGTAGATGCTCAGCCCTATGCACGCAAAGGAGATGCATTTTTTGGCGGGAGCCTAATTATTAAGTGGCAGAGTATTTATCTCTGATTTAACTTTCTGTACAGGGATCGCACACTAATGCCAGCTACCTGAGCTGCTTTTACTTTATCACCATAGGTGGTCATTAGATTCTGCAAATAGGCCAGCTCAGAAGTTTTTAGATCCACTTTATCCAATTCAATATTTACGTTGGCTTGGAAATCAATATCAAAACATTTGTCAATTATATCCTGATCAATAACCTCAGCCTCTGCCAGGACGGTGGCGCGGGCCAGAACATTGCGCAATTCGCGAATATTACCTTTGTAGTTCCAGCTGCTCAGGCGCTTCATTGCAGACGGCGTAAGCTGCCAGGTTTGATCTGGTGAGATGCGATGGATGAGCGACTTGGCGATAGCGGGAATATCGTCGCGCCGCTCGGCCAGAGAAGGCAGATGAATCGGAAATACATTGATACGATAGAATAAATCCTGACGGAAGCTGGCCTGATCTACCATCTCCGCGAGGTTTTTATGTGAGGCGCAGATAAGTCGAAAGTTGCTGTTTTTAATCTCGGCGCTGCCCACTGGCCTGTAGGTGCCGGTCTCTAACAGTCGCAATAATTTGACTTGCATAGGCATTGGAATATCGGCCACTTCATCTAAAAATAATGTGCCGCCGTCAGCCTGCTCTATAAGTCCTGGCTTATTAAATTGTGCGCCTGTAAATGCGCCCTTCACATGGCCGAAAAGTTCACTTTCAAAAAGAGAGTCTGTAAGTCCAGAGCACTCCAGAGTTACCATGGGATTGCCGCTGCGAGCGCTGGCCATATGAATAGCTCTGGCCGCTAGTTCCTTGCCTGTGCCAGACTCCCCTTTAAGCACCACAGATACATCGCTCTGCCCTACGCGGCTAATCACTTCCAGCATCTTTAAAAATGCCGGGCTTCTACCGATCATTTTCTGGTCGGTGACATTCCCGCTGGCGAGAGGAATAGGCCGCAAAAGCTCAACAAAGAACAACAGTTGTTGCTGGTCGTCAAAGATAGGCAGCATCTCGACATCCACATGTTCTTTGCCGTGGGGAGTTTGGTGAATATGCAAAACTCGCTCTTTGCGCTTTGAAAGCAGAGCTGCGCTGAGGGGGCAGGATTCTCCGGCCTGGTCGCAGGGGACATCATAGCCGTGTGAAACGCTGAAGCAACTGGGCTGCTGGTCCAATTCTAGCGCGCCAAATGCGTCGCGGTATTCAGAGTTGTAAGCGAGGATTTCATAATTGGTCGAGACCAGTATGGCAGGGCAGTCATAGCCCTCGAGCATGGCGCTTAGATTGCGCTGAGATCCTGAATCAGACTGGATGATATCCATGTTTTTGCCAAAATTGGTTTAAGTTTTGACAATTTTGGCTATGGATTGCCTCGGGGTCAAGATAAACCTGTCTGAAGCCCAGCAGATCCGCGATAACCGAAGTTGGCACGCTAAGTGCTAATAGCTAATAGCTGGGAGCTGTGAGAGTGCCACTTAAACTAACAAGTTAAGCGCAACAGGCCAAGACTATTGCTCAGCACGACATGTCAATTGGATATTAATGGAGAGCACGTGGAAAATTTGCAAAGAGCAGTTGATGACAGCTCAGCTGTTGAGGCGGACGTGGCGGTTTTTTTTGATCAGGACAGCAACACCTTTTCTTATGTGGTCAGAGATCCGCAATCTCAAGCCTGTGCGGTAATCGATTCAGTGCTCGACTTCGACTATCCGTCTGCTAGTATCAGCCACAGCAGTGCTGATGCCATTATGAAATATATTCAAGAACGCAGCCTGCAAGTGGAGTGGCATATTGAAACCCATGTCCATGCAGACCATCTGTCCGCTGGCCCCTATTTGCAAAAGCACTTGGGCGGTAAGTTGGCGATTGGTGAGCATATTGTCACTGTGCAGGAAACCTTTGGCAAAATCTTCAATGAGGGTACTGACTTTCAGCGTGATGCCAGCCAGTTTGACCGCCTTTTTAAGAACGGCGAAACCTATGCCATAGGTAACCTAGAGGCTACAGCTCTTCATACGCCGGGTCATACTCCCGCCTGTATGGTGCATGTTATCGGTAAGTCCGCCTTTGTTGGCGACACTATCTTTATGCCAGACAGTGGGACTGCTCGAGCAGATTTCCCCGGGGGCAGTGCTCAAGCGCTTTATCAGTCTGCACAGAAAATTTTAAATTTAGCTCCAGATACCAAACTCTATCTGTGCCATGACTATGGTGCCGAGGGCCGCGAAGTCAACTACCAAACTACAGTCGCCGAACAGCAGCTGCACAATGTGCATCTAGGCAACAACGCTACAGAGGCCCAGTTTGTCGCTCTACGTGAAAAGCGTGATAGCGGTCTTGGCATTCCTCGACTGATGATTCCAGCTATCCAGGTAAATATGCGTGCTGGCCATTTCCCGCCGGCTCAAGACAATGCGGCAGTCTATTTAAAAATTCCCATTAATAGTCTGTAAAAATAACAAAAATAACAAAAATAACAAAAGGGACAAACAGTGAAAATAATAACAGTCAGTGAGACATTTTCGGTTTCCGATCAAATTCGTATTGAAGACATTGCCCAGCTAGCTGAGCAGGGCGTGCAGCTTATTATTTGTAATCGACCGGATGGCGAAGCAGCGGATCAACCCAGTGTCAATAGTATTGCCGAGGCGGCGGCGGGCAAGAATATAGAGTTGATCCATATGCCCTTTGTTGCAGGTGGGCTCACGGATGATATTGCAGCGCGTTTCCGCGAGCTGATGGCGAACAATTTGAAAACTCATGCCTATTGCCGCACCGGCAATCGCTCTTTGCAGTTATGGCACAGCATCTCTTCGGAGCAGCTTGAAAAAAAACTTTCTGCAGTGCAAAACACAGGTCAGGCGACGCAGCATTTCGACGTTGTGGTTATAGGTGCCGGCGCTGGTGGTATAGCCGTATCAGCCAGTCTGCTAAAGAGAGACAGCAAGCTACGCATTGCATTAGTTGACCCTTCTACTAAGCATTATTATCAGCCCGGATGGACCATGGTCGGTGGCGGTGTGTTTAAGGCTAAGTCCACTGAGCGCGAAACCACTAAATTAGTAGATAAGCGTGTTAGCTTGCTGCAGCAGGCGGTTACAAAAGTTAAGCCCGATAGCAATACTGTGGTTTTGCACGATGGTGCTCAGGTGCACTATGAGCAGCTTGTGGTCGCTCCTGGATTAACTATTAACTGGGGTGCTATAGAAGGTCTTGAAGAGACGCTGGGCAAAAATGGCGTAACTTCAAACTATCGCTATGACTTAGCCCCCTACACTTGGGAACTGGTGCAAAAAACCCAGCGTGGCAGAGCAATTTTCACTCAGCCGCCTATGCCTATTAAGTGCGCGGGCGCGCCGCAAAAGGCACTGTATCTTTCCGCCGATCACTGGCTGAAAACCAAGCGCCTAGACAATATCGATATAGACTTTTGCAATGCCGGCGGCGTGCTGTTTGGTGTTCCTGCCTATGTTGGTGCACTGCAGTCCTATATGGATAAGTACGGCGTTAGCCCGAGCTACAACCACAATCTGGTCAAAGTTGATGGCGACCAGCGCAAGGCCTGGTTTGATGTTACCGATGCTGAGGGGAATAAATCGCAGCTATGTAAAGACTTCGATATGTTGCATGTCTGCCCAGTACAGCAGGCCCCTGCATTTATAGCCGACAGTGGTCTGGCCGACCAAGGTGGCTGGTTGGCGGTAGATCCCCATAGTCTTTGCCACACAGAGTACGCAAATATCTGGGGCCTTGGCGACGTGATGAATACCACCAACGCTAAGACGATGGCTGCGGTGCGCAAGCAGGTACCAGTGGTGGCGAAAAATATCATCTCTGTTCAAGCAGGTCAGGCACCAAGTGCAAAATATGATGGCTACGGCTCATGTCCACTGACGGTAGAGCGCGGCAAGATTGTCTTGGCCGAGTTTTGCTATGGCGGTCGCGTAGCTCCCAGCTTCCCCAATTGGATCAATGCCGGAACCAAGCCAACTAGATTAGCCTGGTGGCTCAAAAGCCTGGCTCTTCCCTTTGTCTATTGGCACATGATGCTAAAGGGCCGAGAGTGGATGACCCACTGTCCAGAGGAAAAAACCTAAATGGATAAAGCCAGCGACTACCTGCCTGCGTTGAAGTGGATGCGCAGTTACAGTGGGGATGACCTAAAAGCGGATATGGTCGCCGGACTGGTTGTCACCATGATGTTGATTCCCCAGTCATTGGCCTATGCACTGTTGGCTGGTGTGCCAGCCGAGGTTGGGCTCTATGCCAGTATCCTGCCGCTAATTGCTTATAGTTTATTTGGCAGTAGTCGCACATTGTCGGTTGGCCCGGTCGCTGTCGTGTCATTAATGACTATGGTCAGCCTCAGCAATATTGTCACCCAAGGCACTGCAGACTATCTGAGCGCCGCCATTGCTCTGGCATTTTTGTCAGGGTTATTCCTTCTGATTATGGGTCTTTTTAAATTGGGCTTTGTGGCCAACTTTTTATCTCACACAGTAGTCTCAGGCTTTATTACTGCCTCGGGCATTATTATCGCCCTGAGTCAGGTCAGGCATCTGCTGGGTATCTCTGGTGCCGGAGATACCTTGCCGACCATCGCGCTATCCCTGCTTAACAGTAGCGACAGCATTCACACATACACCGCAGTGCTCGGGGTTGCGGTACTGGCTTTTCTGGTTTGGGCAAGAACTGCTGTGGTGCCTATCTGTAAGCGTATGGGAGTGACAGACAGCAACGCCCAACTTATGGCCAAGTTAGCGCCAGTGTTAGCGGTGATTACCACATTGTTGCTAGCCTGGATGGTTGACCTTGAGCGAGCTGGAGTTGCCGTTGTTGGCAGTATTCCAAGTGGTCTGCCCAGGCTGGCCTGGCCCCAGCTTTCCTTTGCGCTATTTCAGCAGCTGTGGTTGCCTGCGTTGAGTATCGCCATTATTGGCTATGTGGAGTCTGTATCCGTGGGCAAAACTCTGGCGGCAAAACGCCGAGAAAATATAGACCCAAATCAGGAGCTGATAGCTCTGGGGTCTGCCAATATTGCCTCTGCATTTTCCGCAGGCTTTCCCGTCACCGGAGGCATTTCCAGAACTGTAGTGAACTTTGACGCTGGCGCAAAAACTCAGGCAGCCAGCATTTTTGCTGCTGTGGGTATAGCAGTGGCAGCGATGTTTTTGACTCCCGCATTATATTTTCTGCCTAAGGTTACATTGGCAGCCACAATCATTGTTGCCGTGTTAACCGTTGTCGATTTTTCAATATTGGGAAAAACCCTGCGCTTCTCGGCGAATGATTTTCGTGCCGTGGCTATCACATTAGTAGGGACGCTGCTATTTGGCGTAGAAGTGGGTGTCCTCTGTGGCGTTATGCTGTCAATTTTACTCTACCTGTATCGCACATCGGTGCCCCATGTGGCTGAAGTGGGATTGGTGGAGGGTACCCAGCATTTTCGCAATATTCAGCGTTACCAAGTGACCACAGAGCCATCAGTTCTAAATTTACGTGTCGACGAGAGTCTGTTTTTTGCCAACGCATCAGTACTGGAAAATCTTATTTATCAGAAGGTCTACGCGAATGATCTGATCGCTCACGTGGTGCTGATTTGCTCGGCGGTAAATGAGATTGATTACAGTGCCCATGAGATGCTTGAGCGGGTTAACCAGCGACTTGCAGAGCAGGGTGTAAGTCTTAATCTGTCAGAGGTGAAGGGCCCGGTCATGGATGCGTTGCGTTATTCCGGCTTGGCCAAACAGTTGAGCGGAAGTATTTATTTAACCCAGTTTGATGCATTTCAGCACCTAAGGGCCATTTCTAACAAGTAGCATTTTTACAGGAGCTATACAGATAATGGAGTTTGATCCATTTGTTTTATCGCGAATTCAGTTTGCCGCTAACATCAGTTTCCATATCCTTTTCCCAAGCATCACGATTGGACTCTGTTGGTTTTTAGTTTATTTCCGAATTCAGTATTTACGCACCAATGACAAGTCGTGGGAATATGCCTATTTTTCCTGGGTGAAAATTTTTGCCTTAACCTTCGCTCTGGGGGTGGTTTCCGGGATCACCATGAGTTTTCAGTTTGGTACCAATTGGCCAGGATTTATGGAAAAGGTTGGCAACATTGCCGGTCCGCTGCTGGGCTATGAGGTGCTGACCGCTTTCTTTATGGAAGCCTCATTTCTGGGCATTATGCTGTTTGGTAAAGACAGGGTGTCTGAGCGAGTTCATTTGATATCCACAGTTCTCGTGGCCGTGGGAACAACGTTCTCGGCGTTTTGGATCCTGAGCCTAAACTCCTGGATGCAAACGCCAGCCGGCTATGAAATTCGAGATGGTATTTTCTACGCCACAGACTGGTGGCAGATTGTATTTAACCCCTCTTTTCCTTATCGCATGACGCATATGCTGTTGGCCAGCCTGTTGACCAGTGCCTTTATGATAGCTGGCATCAGTGCCTGGCGAATACTCAGATCAAAAGATGGGCCTAGTACTTGGCTATTGCTGCGTTCCAGTTTGATTGCTGCCGCAGTACTTACGCCAACCCAGATCTTGGTCGGTGACCTTCATGGACTCAATAGCCTTGAGCACCAGCCGGCCAAAATTGCTGCAGTAGAAGCTGTTTGGGAAACCGGCAGCGGTGTGCCATTCACCCTTCTGGGTATGCCTAATGAAGAGACCAAGACTACGGATTATGCAATCAAAATTCCTAAGTTGGCCAGCCTCGTGCTGGTGCATGACGCCGAGGGTGAGTTGCCCGGACTTGATCAGTTTGAGGGAGAGCACCCACCGGTGGCTGCGGTTTTTTGGTCATTTAGGGTCATGGTAGGTGTGGGAATGCTAATGCTTATTATGAGTTGGTATGGCTGTTGGAAACTATTGCGTAACAGCACATTTAGCAAAATCTATTTAACACTGCTGGCGCCGATGGCATTTTCAGGATGGGTTGCCGTACTCGCGGGTTGGTATGTTACCGAGATTGGTCGCCAGCCATGGGTAGTCTACGGCTTGCTGCGCAGCAGAGACGTAGTTGCAGAACATCCTCCTGAGATTTTACTGGGGACATTGATTGGCTATTTGGCGCTCTATGTGTTTTTGCTCATCTCTTATATAGGCGCGCTGGCTCATCTGTCGTCAAAACCGCCGCGCTCTGGCGTAGTGATGCATGAATACCATCTTAATAATCAGGGTCGCTCATAGGGAGGTACCATGGAACAGTTTTTACCTATAGCTTTTATGCTGGTCATGGGTCTGGCGCTACTAATTTATGTGATTCTGGATGGCTATGACCTCGGCGTGGGTATGTTATTACCCTTCGCGGATGATCAGCAAAAAGATTTGATGATTGCCTCTATTGGGCCATTTTGGGATGCCAATGAAACCTGGATAGTGCTGGGTGTTGGTGTGTTACTCATCGCCTTTCCTGCGGCTCATGGAGTAATACTTACCTCCATGTATATCCCCATCACTATTATGCTGCTGGGTTTGATTTTGCGCGGTGTGGCCTTCGATTTTAGGGTCAAAGCTGGGGATGCTAGGAAGGAACGCTGGAATAAAATTTTCTTTGCCGGTTCAGTTATTGCCTCTGTGTCCCAAGGTTGGATGCTGGGTTCCTATATCACCGGACTTCAGGACAACCTGACCAGCATTTTATTCTCTGCGCTGATATCAGTCACCTTGCCCTCACTCTATGTACTGCTAGGTGCTGCATGGTTGATGATGAAAACTGAAGACGAACTGTTTAACAAGGCGCTGCGATGGGCAAGGCTAGCTATAGTGCCCATGGGGCTGGGGTTGCTGTTAGTGTCTATAGCGACTCCGATAGTCAGCTCCAGTATCGCAGAAAAGTGGTTTACCATGCCCAATGCGCTAGGCCTGCTGCCTATTCCGCTTAGCTGCATACTGATTTATGGCGGCTTGCTGTGGGTCTTGCGCAGGCCGGATATATTGAACAGAGGCTACGCCTGGACGCTGTTCGCTGGCTTGGTGATTATCTGTCTGATGGCCTCTCTGGGCCTAGCCTATAGTCTGTTTCCCTATATTGTTATAGATCGCCTGACAATCTGGGAAGCTGCTGCCGCTACGGAATCTCTCCAAATGATTTTTTATGGCGTGGCGGTAACCTTGCCGGCAATTATTGGCTACACAATATTTGTCTACAAAATTTTTCACGGCAAGGCCAGAGAACTATCTTATGAGTAACGTTTGGTGATGGGCTAGTATGTGAAGTAACAAGGATGTCAAAAAAGCTTATTGACTAGCTGACTAATAATCTGTCAATCAATGCTGTTTCACTTAGATCAAGTGACTCGCACGCCTAAGAGTAACTGTAATCTTGGTCAAGAATTAAGCTTGCCGCTTCCCGTTTATAGTCAGGGCTATACGTTCTTCGTTTGTTCATCATTAAATTAAATCCCCTGAGGGGGATCTCTATAACCATGGCTTTAATATAGGTGAGTTGCGTACCTCTTGCGGTGCTATAAGTGGATGCTCGCTTCATGCAGCACAGACCGTAGGCGCTCCCCATAGCCACGATATTGCCTCCCTGAAACTCAACTATCTGCGGCAGAACCGCGAACATAACCGTAGCATGATTGCATTAGGTATTTGAATATTGCAGTTTGATCAGAACGAGCTAAGCATTTAGCCTACCGAGTTAGAGCATAAATTTTGAGCGTCAGTTACTACGGAATCACTGAAGCTAATCCCAATTAAAGACTACATTTCGGATGTAACAAAAGCAGATATTTAAAACCATTAACCCTTTATTAATCAGTAGGTTACCATCCAAATGCAGTTCTCGCCGCCGCCACCAATAAAAAACCTCAACTCTAAAGGGTTATGGGTTTTTATTGGCATCTAGATCTAAAATGAAGCCGCGGAGCAGGTTCAGCTGTAATCCCCTCAATAAATCAAAGGCGGAAAAGTAGAAAATTCCACTAAGATAGCGAGGCGACCTATTATTTTTCCCCGTCTATTTTAAGCCCCATTTTTCCCGCACGTCGCTTCCACTGTCGGCGCGCTTCTTTTTGCATATCGACCGCATCGTCTTTTTCATCAACGATCTCCAGGCCCAATAGGGTTTCGAGAACATCTTCCAGGGTAATAATACCTTCAACACCGCCGTATTCGTCCACGACCAGCATCATGTGCACACGCAACTTTAACAATTCATTGAACACCTGTGACAGTGACATAGAGCCAGGCACAGCAGTAATGTCGTGTCGATAGTTGCTTAAAATACTATCGCCGTTACCTCGAGCCTTGGCCAGCAACAAGTCGCTTCTGAAAACATAGCCGGAAATGTTCTCCTGTTCATCGCTGTAAACAGGGATGCGAGAAAAAGACACATGGTCGTATTTGTGGAAAAACTCTTCCACGGTAATCATCTGCGACAACGAAAAAATTACGGTGCGCGGTGTCATGGCATCGGTGACACGGGTTTCTCGCAGTAGTAATAGGTTCTTTAATATATGTGATTCCTGCTCGGCAATTTGCCCTTCTTTTGAACTCAGGTCGGCCATTACCGAAAACTCTTCGCGACTAAAACCGCTGAGGGTCGGCCCATGTAAACCACCCGTCAACCAGTCCGATAATTTAACAAAGGGGTAGAGTAAGATAATCAGATATTTAAGCACGTAGGCTGTAACAGGCGCCAACTGTCGCCAGTAATGAGCCCCTAAGGTTTTGGGAATAATCTCAGAGAATATCAGGATCAACAGCGTCAACACTGCGGAAGCGATACCAACATAGGCGCTGCCAAAAACCGTGACTGCCTGGGCACCGGCTCCGGCGGCGCCAACAGTATGGGCGATGGTATTCAAGGTCAGGATAGCCGCCAACGGTTTGTTGACATCATCCTTTAATCTTCGCAACAAACGGCCGGCAGATTTGTGTTCCTTTTCCATTAGGGCAATATGGGTATTGGTGACACTTAACAATACCGCCTCGGCAATAGAGCACAAAAACGAGAAACCAAGAGCAATCAATACATAGGTAATGAGTAAAAACATAAGGGCCTGGGGAATGTAGGTTTAGGAAAATGTGTGTTTCGTAAATAGAGTATAAGAAATATAAATGCTTTTTTGGGCGTTTTCTTCTGCATCCCACATCAGCTATCGACCTAGTAACTGACAGCTATTCAGCCGTTACTGCGGATCACCACAGGCCTGATTGGCCGGCACCGCAACATCCATAAGTTTTGGGATGGGCAAGTCCAAACTATCCATTAAATCTACATACTCCCCTCGATTAGCGATCTGCAATCTTGGGTTGTAACGTTTTTCTTCACCAACAGTGCTCAGTGCCCAGCCTCTGTAGTCATGGCCCGGGTGAACTGTGCAACTGTCTGGCAGTTTTAATAGCCGATTAAACAGACTGTTGTACTGTTGCTCAGCATCGCCATTTTGAAAGTCGGTACGACCGGTGCCCCGAATCAATAGAGTGTCACCACTAAACAACATGCCACCTGTCTCGTTGGGCAGATAAAAGCTGTAGGAGTCGTCTGTATGCCCGGGGCTATAGATGACCTCGAGTTTGATGTTACCCGCTGTTATCTGATCGCCATCTTTAAAGTTTGCCGTCAGACAGCTAGCCACAGCCTGCTCACCCATCATGGTTGTACAGCCAGTGCGGTCGCGCAGTGCGCCAAGGCCAGTAATGTGGTCTGCATGGGTGTGGGTGTCTAGGGCTACGGATAATCTGAGATCTAACTGTTCAAGTAGCATCAGAGTTTGATCTGTACTGCCTAGCACTGAATCAATCAGTATTGCCTCTCGGGTGTTTTCATCCCCAAGTAGATAGCTATAGGTGGATGATTCTGGATCGAACAGCTGTCTAAAAATCATTGTTAAAACACTCCATTATTAAACACTCCATTATTAAACTACTCCATTGATTAGTTTACTGGCCAGGGTTATTACTGCGATGGCAATCAGTGCTAGGGCAAAGAGCTTCTGTAATTGCGGGCCTGCAATTCTGTTTGCGATCAGACGTCCGCCCAACATTCCAAGCAAGCCGCCAAAACAGACCTGCGCCAAGAGCCCCCAGTCCAAACTGTTATTGCCTGCCGCAAAGCTGGTGAATCCAGCGCCGCCGATGACGCAAATAATCAGCAGGGATGTAGCCACGGCCTGACGCATGGACACTTGAGATATAAACAGTAGCGCCGGCACAATCAAGAAGCCGCCGCCGACACCAAACAGACCACTCAATAATCCCACCACTAAACCACAGCCGATTAATGCGCCGATGCATTTGTAGCTGGTATCGAATTGATCTTCTGGGCTAAAACGACAGATGGGTTGTATCAGGTCATTGTCGGAACTATTACCGGAGCGAACTATGTTGGATTGCTCTGGGGCGATGACTGTCTGACGCCACATAATGCCGGCGATAATAAACGCCAAAACACAAAAGCCCACAAGCAGAACCATGGGAGGTAATTGGGAGCCCAGCTGCTTGCCGATGGGGGCTACCAATGCACCGCCCAGGCCCAGAGAGATGGCCGGAACCCACAAAATATATTGGGCGCGCCAGTTACTCACTGTACCAAATAGGGCGCTTACTGCGACCGCACCTAGGGCGATACCAATGGCATCGTTAATTGGCAGGTCGAGCAATAACATCAGCAGGGGTACGGCAAAGATTGAGCCACCCGCGCCAGTCAGCCCCAGCACTAGGCCAATCACCAGACCTATAAGCACCGACATACTTAGTTATTCCACGGCATACGTGCGAGCACCATGCCCATGCCACAACTGTCGGTGACCCCAGCGAACACTAGACCTGCTCCCACAAAGGCGGAGAGGCCATAAAAACCAGGGTTAACAGCAAAGCCGAGTATCACGCCTATGACCACCAGTGATCCGGCGGCAATGCGCACCTGACGCTCTAGGGAGATAATATTGCCACTGCCTTTGGCTATATCAATACCCAGCTCTTTTAAGGCGTTCATGCCGCCCTCGATAATCACCAGAGGATGGCCTAGATCAGTCTGTAATTGCTCGGCCGCTCGGGCCGCACGCTGGCCGCTGGCGCAGAGTAAATACACTGGCTGGCTTGAGTTATGACCTTGCTGCTCAAGGTAAGCTTTCACTGCAGCGCTGTTTAAATCCTGTAGAGGGAAATGGGCGCAGCCCCCTAAGGATTCACTATTGACCTCGGCATGGGTGCGCACGTCAATGACCTGAAATTGATTTTCGGGGGACTGCTTCTGCTGCTTGAATTCCTTGGCAGAAATAGTGGTTGGGGTGTCGGTTGGATTATTCATGGAATAACTCTCTTGGCTTTAATAAAAGTGCGCTCTAATTAAACTGCGCTCTAATTAAACTGCGCACTAATTAAAGTGCGGGGCAGTAAATAGACTTTAGTACAGTAATGATCTGTATGGCTTCGTCGCCGCGCAGGCTATAAAAAATGGTCTGTGCCTCTCGTCGAGTTTGTACTAACTCGGCTTTACGCAATGAGGCTAAATGCTGAGATAAGGCAGATTGGCTAAGGCTGGTTATTTCATTTAGCTCTGTTACCGAGAGCTCGCCATTGATCAGAGAGCAGAGAATCATCAGACGATTCTGATTGCTGAGCTGCTTGAGCAGGCCTGCTGCTTCTGAACTGTGTTTTTGCAGCTCCTGCAGATCTGCCTGCTGAATACTTTTAGCCATTCGATGTGTGCCTTGCTGTATCAATATTAGGATATCCTACATTAGAGATATCTAATATACAATAGACTTATTATTCTTCCCTAGAAGCTAAACCGTTAACTGACTTGTGGAGGGCAAGATGAATCTGTCGGTTTATTTAGACCTTGTAAAGGCCAGACAAAATCGAGATGCTCAGCGCTGACTTTTTCTCCAACGGCAAAACAAGATGATCAAACAGATACAGACGTTTTTGATATCCCTGATAATCGCCACATTTTTAGTGGTAACCCAGACCACTGCAACCAATCTGATCTGGCTGCAAAGCATCAATATGCCTGTGGATATGCA
>Ga0209194_1001668_pt1 | contig 13159 bp, 8 predicted proteins | sample COGITO_mtgs_1004_FD_184787 | JGI IMG/M metagenome (GOLD analysis project Ga0209194, IMG submission 184787) | Pelagic marine microbial communities from North Sea - COGITO_mtgs_100413 (SPAdes) (version 2) | ecosystem: Environmental > Aquatic > Marine > Epipelagic ...
AGTAAATACTTTTCATTAAAAGTAAAATTTGCTCTTGCTAAAAACCCAATTAAGACAACGGGAGATCCATTCCCAAAGTAATTGTGTTGGATGCACAAAATAATGTACAACATACTTGGGGACCAAGACCCACTTTGGCTACTAAAATAATGGCAGGTTCAGATTGTTTCTTGGGAAGGTCATTTGTCTTGCGAGTAAATCTAGCCATTGTTTTAAAAGATGCCGATTTAGACTTGGCAATTAATGAATGTATCGCAGGAGCAATGTCTTTTAATGGGCAGCGTTGCACTGCTTTGAAGGTTTTATACGTTCATGAAGAAATTGTAGATGAATTTAACAAGCGTTTTTCTGAGAAGGTGGATGCTTTAAAATTTGGAAACCCCTGGGAAGAAGGTGTTAAATTAACTCCATTACCAGAAGTAGACAAACCAAGTTATATTCAAGAATTAATTGATGATGCATTGCAGAAAGGAGCAAAAGTCATGAATAAAAAAGGAGGCGAACATTCTGAAAATTATATATTTCCAGCAGTTTTATACCCTGTAAATAAAGACATGCGTGTTTTTCATGAGGAGCAATTTGGTCCGGTAACTCCAGTTGTTGCCTTTTCAGATATTAATGAGCCCTTAGATGATATGGCTGCTTCAAATTACGGACAACAAGTCAGTATTTTTGGTAGTAATGCGAATACTTTAGCGCCCTTAATTGATACATTGGTAAATTTAGTGTGTCGTGTGAATTTAAATAGTTCTTGTCAAAGAGGTCCTGATGTGTATCCCTTTACCGGAAGAAAAGATTCTGCAACGGGGACTTTAAGTGTTCATGATGCACTGCGATCCTTTTCAATTAGAACGTTTTTGGCGTCTAAAGATAGCCCTTATAACAATGCAATTTTACAAGACTTATTAGATAAGAAAATCTCCAATTTCATAAGTACAGATTATATTTTGTAATCTTATTCACGGATAATTTTCAAAACCAAATCCTTCGTCAATGGTTCACCATTGGCGATTTTTTTTATGGTATCAAAAGTAAATATAAAATTACAGCCCACTTTATAATCCGAACACCCATAAGCCGTTTTTCCTTTTAAGAGCGTTCCTTTTTTACATTTCGGACAACTGATTTTGTTCGAGGCAGTTGCTGTTTTTATCGGTGGTTTTTTGGGTTCTAAAAGGAGGCTGAAATCTGCATCAAATCGAAGGAGTCCTTCTACAGTTCCTGTTGCCGTTTTAAAACCTTTTAAATTTGTGCTACAGCCTTTGTCAACCAATCGTATGATTTGATTTTCAGAAACTTTCTTCCCATAGATTTCAAAGGGAATTTTTAAATTACAATTGTTTTTATATTCAGAACAGCCAAAAGCAGATGACCCTTTTATCAAGGTACCTTTTTTACATTTGGGGCAGGATTTTCCAACAACTTCATTTTTCGATTTTGTTGTTTTTGCTTTAATCGGTTTTGGATTTTTTGTTTGATTTCCTTTTTCAATAAAAGATGAAATTCGTTTTACAGATTTGTTAGCTCGCACTTCATAGACCAACTCATCCACCATTTTCTTCATATTATTAATGAAGGTACCTGCATTAAATTCTCCTCGCTCAATTTCTTTCAAACGCTTTTCCCAACGTCCTGTGAGTTCCGCAGATTTTAATAATTCATTATCAATCAAATCAATGAGATCGATCCCTGTTTGAGTTGCGATAACCAATTTCTTTTTACGTTCAATATATTTTCTTCGGAATAAAGTCTCAATAATACTCGCTCTGGTAGAAGGTCTTCCAATGCCGTTTTCTTTCATTAATTCGCGCATTTTATCATCATCTACTTGCTTTCCAGCAGTCTCCATGGCGCGCAATAAACTTGCTTCTGTATAATTTCGCGGTGGTTTCGTTTCTTTTTCTAAAAACGAAGGTTGGTGCGTTCCTTTTTCTCCTTTTACAAAGGCAGGTAAACTTTTAGTTTCTTCATTATTGTTATTTTGAGCTTGTCGAAGCGCTTTCATCTTCCTCTCCTCGGTCTCAAAGGCAACCCGCCAACCTTTGGTCAAAATTTCTTTACCATTGGTTTTAAAGGGTACTTCTGCAGCTTTTCCAATTACTGAAGTATTAGAAACCTCAGAATCTGGATAAAAGACTCCGATAAATCTTCGGGTAATGATGTCGTACACTTGTTGCTGATTGTATTGTAGATTCACTTGCATTCCTGTCGGAATAATGGCGTGGTGATCGGTTACTTTTTTATCATCAAAAATCCGTTTTGATTTTGGTATCTTGGTACCTAAAAGCGATTGTGTTAGTGAATTGTAATGGGTTAATTTAGATAAGATACCGGCAATTTTAGGGTAAACATCATTCGGTAAAAAAGTAGTATCCACTCTGGGATAGGTAACTACTTTCATTTCGTATAACTTCTGCACCATTTTTAAGGTTTCATCTGCAGAATAACCAAATTTATTATTGCAATACACTTGCAAACCGGTTAAATCAAATAGTTTTGGTGCATATTCTTTCCCTTTCTTTTTAGTAACAGAAACAATTTCGAAATCGGAAGCGTTTATTTTATTGGCTAAAACCTGTCCATCTTCTTGTTTTAGAAAACGTCCGTCTTCATAATTAAAAAGTGTATTTCTATAAGTGGTTTGCAATTCCCAATAGGGTTGTGGTTTAAATTGTTGAATTTCTTTAAAACGATTGACCATCATGGCAAGGGTAGGAGTTTGTACTCTACCAACGGATAAAACTTGTTGGTAACCGCCATATTTTACGGTGTACAATCGAGTTGCATTTAATCCCAATAACCAATCTCCAATAGCGCGCGAAAATCCTGCATAATATAAATTGTCGTATTGGTCCGCAGGTTTTAAGTTTTTAAAACCTTCTTTAATCGCTTCTTCTGTTAGTGATGAAATCCACAAACGTTGCACTTCTCCTTTATACCCCGCTTGGTTAATCACCCAGCGTTGAATGAGTTCTCCTTCGGTTCCTGCATCCCCACAGTTGATTACAACCGTAGCTTTGTCAAATAAAGATTTTACAATATTGAATTGTTTTTTGATGCCCTCATTGCTTGTTACTTTGGTGTCAAAACGTTCTGGTAACATCGGTAAGTTGTTCAAATCCCAACTCTTCCAATGTGGTTTGTAGTCTTTGGGTTCTAAAAGTGTGCACAAATGCCCAAAGGTATAAGTTACAGCATAGCCATTACCTTCATAGTAACCATCACGTTTTGTGTTGGCACCTAGTATATTAGCGATTTCTCTTGCGACACTTGGCTTTTCGGCAATACAGACTTTCAATAGTGATGGGGTTTAGGAATTCGAAAATAGTGAAATAATTAGGAATTATTTGATAAAATAGTAAGCTTATTGCTATTTTACAAATGTCATTTGTACTCGTTTCAGATCAATATCTATACTGATAATTCTGCAAGTCATTGTTAGGATACTTTTAAAATTGAATTATTTCTGAATTACTTTTTCGAAGGCCAGTCTTTTAGCGCCGTAATTCGTGTAAATTACACCACAGTATTGATACCCTATTTTTTTAATGAGTGCTTGCATTCCAAGATTTTCTTCGTGGGTGTCAATTTTTAAGCTTTGAATGTTTTTGCTTTTTAGTTGTTGATGAAATTCATCAAATAGTAGTGTTGCTAAACCCTGTTTTCGGTATTCTTTTTTGATGGCCATTCGGTGGATAACTCCGTAGTTTTTTGATTCGTCAACTTTCCATGAACCTTCTTCAATTATTTGATAGGTGGGTTCTTTGTTTGTTGTAAACATTGAAGTAGCGATCACTTGATTTTCATCATTCAATACCACGTAACTTTCTCCTTTTAAAATATCTGCTTCAACTTGAGCTGCATTTGGATATCCATTTTGCCATTGATCAATTTTTAAAGCTGCTAAAAGTTCTTTGGCATCATTGATAATCGTCATTATTTCAGGGATGTTTTCAAGGGTAGAAAGCTCGATTTTCATAAAAGTAAAGATTAAATCATTTTAAAATCCAACATCAATTCTCCATTGATAGTTCTTTTTACTAACTCTCATAATTACTTTCTATGCCTAAAATTTTCATGATAAGTTGTTGTTTTTAGCTGAAGTATAAATGTATAAAAAATCCACTAGAAAAAAGAAGGGGTCCTTCCATTTAAAAGTGGATAAAATTGTAATGTATTGTTTTTTTTAAGACAGTTCTATGATTTCTTGGTTGTGTAAAATGTCTTTAATGGTTTGTCTTTTTCTGATTAAATAATCTTTTCCTTGGTTTACCATAACCTCTGCAGGCAAATAGCGGGAATTGTAATTGGATGCCATAGAGAAACAATAGGCACCCGCGTTGTGAAAACATAAGACATCTTCTTCAGAGATTTCTGCAATGCGTCTATTAGATCCAAAGGTATCGGTTTCACAAATATACCCTACCACAGAATAATAACGATCTCTTCCTTCTGGGTTTGATATATTGGTAATTTGATGATAAGAGTCATACATCATGGGCCTTACCAGGTGGTTAAAGCCAGAGTCTACATGTGCAAAAACAGTGGAAGTAGTTTGTTTGACAACATTTACTTTTGCTAAAAATACACCTGCTTCGGAAACTAAAAATTTACCTGGTTCAAACATGAGGGTGATTTCTTTACCATACTCTATACAAAATGCATTAAATCGTTCTGACAATTGCAATCCCAATTGTTCGATATCTGTAGAAATATCCCCCTCTTTATAGGGCACTTTAAAACCACTCCCAAAATCAATAAAATCAATGTTGTCAAACTGTTTAGCAACATCAAATAAAATTTCTGTGGCACGCAAAAATGTATCGATATCTAAAATATCAGAACCTGTGTGCATGTGAATTCCATTGATGTTCATTCCTGTGTTTTCTACAACACGCTTAATGTGGGGAACTTGGTGGATAGAAATTCCAAATTTAGAATCGATATGTCCCACGGAAATCTTAGAATTTCCGCCTGCCATTATGTGTGGATTGATGCGAATACACACTGGAATCTCTGGATGTTTCTGACCAAACAACTCTAAAATAGACAGATTGTCAATATTAATTTGAACTCCCAATTTCGCTACTTCTTCAATTTCTTTTAAAGAGACACCATTGGGCGTAAAAATAATTTTTTTAGGAGCTATACCAGTGGTCAATCCTAATTGTACTTCCTGAATAGAAACTGTATCTAGGCCGGCACCAATATTTTTAAAAAACTTTAAAATGTTGATGTTGGAAAGGGCTTTCACAGCATAATTCAATTTTAAGCTTTTTACACTACTAAATGCACTAGTTAATCGGTTGTATTGGGCTTCAATTTTGTCGGTATCATAAACATATAATGGGCTCCCATATTTGTTTGCCAATGCTAAAAGTTGTGTTCTTTCCACGGTTGTTTCGTTTTTTTTATTTTTGACAAAACTAGCCAAATTACAAGCGCTGACAGTATTTGTTTAAAAATACAACAAATTGTTTTTTTTTGTGATTTTTACACTTAAAATGAGTCCTTAAGCAGGCGATTTTTAATTTTTTAAATGCTTGTTTTCCTTTATGAAAAGATGTAAAAAGTACAGCTGAATCTTCGTTGAAATCCTGTTGATAACTAATTAAAAAAGCCATTTTATTTTTCTAGGTTAAATCCTATTTTAGCTATCACTTCACAGTTAATTGTAGTACGCTATTTTATGAGTCAAGAATCCAAATATACAGAAGATAATATTCGATCATTAGATTGGAAAGAACACATCAGAATGCGCCCCGGAATGTACATTGGTAAGTTGGGAGATGGATCTTCTGCCGATGATGGGATCTATATCTTGGTAAAAGAAGTCTTAGACAACTCTATAGATGAATATGTCATGGGCGCTGGGAAATCTATCGAAATTTCGATACAAGGGAGTAAAGTTACTGTGCGTGATTATGGTCGAGGAATTCCCTTAGGAAAGGTTGTAGACGTGGTTTCTAAAATGAATACTGGTGGAAAATACGATTCGAAAGCCTTTAAAAAATCGGTAGGTTTAAATGGAGTTGGTACCAAAGCGGTAAATGCATTGTCCTCTTTTTTTAGAGTAGAATCTTCCAGAGATGGAAAATCTGCTTCGGCAGAGTTCAGTCAAGGTAATCTTACAGACCAAGAGTTTTTAGAAGAAACCTCTCGTAGAAAAGGAACCAAGGTTTCTTTTATTCCAGATGAAGCGATTTTTAAAAACTATAAATACCGAAATGAGTATGTAGCAAAAATGCTGAAATACTATGTATATTTAAATCCTGGATTGACCATCATCTTTAACGGAGAGAAATTCTTTTCAGAAAATGGATTGAAAGATTTACTGGAAGACAATAACAATCTAGCAGATATGTTGTATCCAATCATTCATTTAAAAGGAGATGAAATTGAAGTTGCTATTACCCATAGTAAAACCCAATATTCAGAGGAATACCATTCGTTTGTAAACGGACAATATACCACCCAAGGGGGAACCCATCAAGCCGCATTTAGAGAAGCCATTGTAAAAACCGTGCGTGAGTTTTATGGTAAAAACTTTGAAGCTTCCGATGTACGAAAATCAATTATTTCTGCCATTGCCATTAAAGTGATGGAACCTGTTTTTGAGAGTCAGACTAAAACAAAGCTTGGATCTACCGAAATGGGCGGAGATTTATCCACAGTAAGAACCTATATTAACGACTTTGTAAAAACACAGCTTGATAATTACCTCCATAAAAATGTAGAGGTTGCCGAGAAACTTCAAAAGAAAATAATTCAAGCAGAAAAAGAACGAAAAGAACTTTCAGGAATTCGGAAACTTGCAAGAGATAGAGCCAAGAAATCAAGTTTACATAATAAGAAATTGCGAGACTGTAGAATCCATTTAGGCGATATAAAGAAACAAAATTATTTAGAATCAACTCTGTTTATTACCGAGGGAGATTCTGCTTCAGGTTCTATTACCAAATCGAGAAATGTAAATACCCAAGCCGTTTTTAGTTTAAAAGGGAAACCCTTAAACTCTTATGGACTGAGTAAAAAAATTGTGTACGAGAATGAAGAGTTTAATTTATTACAAGCAGCATTAAATATTGAAGATGGTTTGGAGGGATTGCGCTATAACAATATTGTTATTGCAACGGATGCCGATGTTGATGGGATGCACATTCGATTGTTATTGATTACTTTTTTCTTACAATTTTTTCCAGAATTGATCAAAGAAGGACATTTGTACATTTTAGAAACCCCTTTGTTTCGAGTACGAAATAAGAAAGAAACGCATTATTGTTATTCTGATGATGAAAAACGTTATGCGATAGAAAAATTAAGAGGAAAGCCCGAGATAACTCGATTTAAAGGATTGGGAGAGATTTCACCCAATGAATTTGTTCATTTTATTGGAGATGACATCCGATTAGACCCAGTAATGTTAGACAAAGAAATGTCAATCGAAGAAATGTTGCAATTCTATATGGGGAAAAACACCCCAGATAGGCAGAAATTTATCATCGAGAATTTAAAAGTAGAGTTGGATACCATAGAAGACGAAGTGTAGCATATGAGTGAAGAAATAAACGACAACGAACACCAAGACGCATTAAAAAATCAAACAGAAGCGCTCGATCATCAGAACGAAACTGTTGAAACCATTACCAAAGTTACAGGGATGTACAAGGAGTGGTTTTTAGATTATGCTTCTTATGTAATTTTAGAGAGAGCGGTTCCATCCTTAGAAGATGGACTAAAACCCGTACAGCGTAGAATTATGCATTCGATGAAAGATTTGGATGATGGACGCTATAACAAAGTAGCGAATATTGTTGGACATACCATGCAATATCATCCTCATGGAGACGCTTCCATTGCAGATGCTATGGTACAAATTGGTCAAAAAGAATTGCTCATTGACATGCAAGGAAACTGGGGAAACATTCTTACAGGGGACCGTGCAGCAGCCTCTCGGTATATAGAAGCTCGTTTGTCAAAATTTGCTTTAGAAGTTGTTTTCAATCCAAAAACAACCGATTGGAAAATGTCCTATGATGGGAGAAGAAAAGAACCCATAGACCTGCCTGTAAAGTTTCCACTACTTTTGGCACAAGGAGCTGAGGGAATTGCAGTGGGCCTATCTACTAAAATTCTCCCCCATAATTTTAATGAATTGATTGATGCTTCTATCAAGTACTTAAAAGGAAGAAGTTTTACGATTTTACCCGATTTTTTAACGGGTGGTATTGCAGATTTTACCAATTACAATGATGGAAAACGAGGCGGAAAAGTTCGCGTTCGAGCAAAAATTACTCAAGTTGACAAAAAGACATTGGTCATCAATGAGATTCCTTTTGGAACCACCACTACTAATTTGATTGATAGCATCATCAAAGCCAATGAAAAAGGGAAAATAAAAATTAAAAAAATAGAAGACAACACGGCTGCAGAAGTAGAAATCGTAGTGCATTTACCACCAAACGTTTCACCAGATAAAACCATTGATGCGTTGTATGCATTTACCAATTGTGAAAATTCGATTTCACCTTTGTGTTGTACTATTGAAGACAATAAACCCGTTTTTGTGGGTGTTAGTGAAATTTTAAAGCATTCCACAGATTTAACGGTAGACTTGTTGAAAAAGGAATTGGAAATTCAATTGAACGAATTGGAGGAACAATGGCATTTTTCTTCTTTGGAACGTATTTTTATTGAAAACAGAATCTATCGAGATATTGAAGATCAAGAAACTTGGGAAGGTGTTATTCAAGCAATTGATGCCGGATTAAAACCGCATATAAAACATTTAAAACGCGCAATCAGTGAGGAAGATATAGTTCGTTTAACAGAAATCAGAATCAAAAAAATATCAAAATTTGATATTGATAAAGCCAAGCAGTTTATTCAAGGTTTGGAAGATAGGATTGCTGTTGTAAAAGGGCATTTAGCCAACTTAATTGTATTTGCAATCGATTACTTTAAGCGTTTAAAAGCGGCTTACGGAAAAGGCAAAGAACGCAAAACTGATATTCGAATATTTGACGATATTGTTGCCTCTAAGGTAGCCATGAACAATGCCAAGCTTTATGTGAATAGAGAAGAAGGTTTTATTGGAACCTCACTTAAAAGAGATGAATTTGTAACCGATTGTTCGGACATCGATGATGTGATTGTTTTTAGAAAAGACGGTAAAATGACGGTCACAAAAATAGATGCTAAAATCTTTGTTGGTAAAGACATCATTCATGTAGCTATCTTTAAAAAGAAAGACAAACGAACGGTTTATAATTTCATGTATCGAGATGGGGCAAAAGGTCCTTCATACATGAAACGTTTTAATGTGACTTCGGTTACTCGAGACAAAGAATACGATTTAACCAATGGGAACAAAGGTTCTAAAGTATTGTATTTTTCGGCAAATCCAAATGGAGAGGCAGAGGTTGTTACCGTAAATCTTCGTGCAGTAGGAAGTGTAAAGAAACTCAAATGGGATCTTGATTTTGCTGACCTGAGCGTAAAAGGCAGGGCAGTAAGAGGAAATACTATTACGAAATATACCATTAAGTCCATCGAATTTAAATCGGCAGGAGTTTCTACCTTAAAACCACGGAAGATATGGTTTGATGAAGCGGTGCAACGGTTAAATGTAGACGATAGAGGAGATCTTTTAGGAGAATTTAAAGCAGAAGATAAGCTGCTCATCATTACACAAAGTGGAAAAGCAAAAGCAGTAAAACCAGATTTGACCATGCATTTTGAAAATGATATGATTGTGTTGGAAAAATGGAAGCCAAACAAACCCATTTCCATGCTTTATTTTGATGGAGAGAAGGAGCGATACTACATCAAACGCTTCCTTATTGAAACCACGGATAAAGAAGAAATTCTTTTTGCAGACCATCCAAAATCGCAATTAGAAATTGTGGCAACAGATTACAGGCCGATAGCAGAAATTGTCTACTCCAAAAGAAATCTTGAAAATCAAACCATTAATTTTGAAACCTTTATCGCTGTTAAAGGAATTAAAGCTCAAGGAAATCAATTAACCACCAATAAAATAAAGCAGGTGAATCTATTGGAACCATTGCCCTATGAAGCACCAGAACCACCGTCATCGGATGATATTGAAGTCATAGAAGAGCAGATTATTGAAGAAATGTTGCCAATGGATGTGCCTATAATTGAAAACTCTTCTGAGTCAGAGCTTCTAAGTAAAGAAATTAAAAAAGAGGCACTCTTAAAGAAAGCGATTCAAAAGAAAAAAGAAAGTACAGACGAGGATACCCAGCAATCTCTTTTTTAAAAAGAAAGATTATTTCATTTTTTCAAAAAACACCAATTCATAATCGGGCAACAATGCTGGATTTGTAATTTTAATGAGGTCCTTCAATACCAAGTCAGGTCTTGTTGTTGCCAATTCATAATAAAGAACACCGCCCGATTCTCCTTTTTTTGTGGTTGGTGTATAGATTTGGTCATCTTGAAATGCTTTGAATTTTGCATACAATTCATTGCTTTCTAGAAGCTGTTTTTTCGAAGTGAAGTAGCCAGGAGCTATCCAAAAATCTGCATTTGAACCCTTGTCAAAAACACTTTCAAAACTCAAAGAAAGACTTCCTTTTCCTTTTGTATCTTCCCACAAATAAGAAAGATTTGCGTCTTTTAAAAATTGTGCAACAAAACTTTTGCCAGCCGGTAAATTCCAAATGTCTTTGCTCATAATTGCACCCGATAAAACCGTCGGTTTTTGAAGTCCCGCTAAAGCACTTTTTTTAGCATTTATATAATTGGTTTCAATTGTTTTAAAGATACTGTCTGCCTGTTTTTCTTTGTCAAATAAAACTCCAAAAAACTTAATCCACTCTGCTTTTCCTAACGGAGTTTCTTCGAGCCAATCGCCATTATAAATGACGTTAATTCCAGCTTTATGCAGCGTTGTTAAACTTTTGTCGGGTGAAGTAACACTGTATCCAACCACGAGATCAGGCTGCAAATCCAATAAAATTTCGGTATTTAAAGAACCTTCTTTTCCAAGCTCAGCAATTTTTCCTGTATCCAACAAGTTTCTTGTGCGTTTTGATGAAATATATTGTCCATGTGGAAATCCAACAATGGCATTTTCTGACTGTAACAGCTCAACCATTGGAATGTGAGTGGTAGAGGTAACCACCATATTTTTTATGGGAACTTGAATCCTATGAAATTGAGGGCTAGCCAATGCAGTAATGGGCATTTTTTTATAAAGATGATAGGTAGCAACTTTGGAAGCATTTTGATATGCAGATTTTATAATCAGTTTCTTGTACCCCTTTTCTTCAAAAATTTCAAAGCCTTTGGCATATGTGATTTTTGCAGATGCCAATTTTAATACTGCTGGCTGTGCTTCTCTTTTACAAGAGATAATCGCTATGAGCAATCCAAAAGATACAATTTTTAAACAAGTAATATTCATTTATGTTAAATTTTGGTACAAGTTTACAAAACAATTTTGTATTCGCAATTTTTATATTAGTTTAGCAATGATTTTAGGTTTTGATATCACCATCGTTTGCTATCAAATTAAAAGGGAATCTGGTTAAAATCCAGAACTGTTCCCGCAACTGTAAGTTTATGCTGCCTCTTTTACTGAATTCATTTCAGTAGACAGTACCTCTTTAGAGGATGTTACTTCAACTTTTGCCACTGATGTATAATTGGGAAGGCAAAGTAACATAAAAACAAGTCAGGAGACCTGCCCATTATCATGAGTTAAAAACTTTCGGGATAAAAGTTTATGTACTAATACTAGTTCGTATACGAAATTTACCTGATTTATTGTTTCAATTAAATCAAAAAAAAATGAAAAAGCAAATTTTATTTGTAGGTGTTTTGGCATGTAGTTTTGCCAGCACAACCCTTTTTGCGCAAAAAAATGAAACGCAAAAAGAAAAAAAAGAAAATGTAGAAACTCTAGAAGAAGTGGTTGTTACGGCTACGAAGTTTGAAACCAATACCAAAAATGTTGGTAAAATTATCTACAAGATTTCTCAAGAAACGATTAAAAACAACGCTGGAAAAACTGTTTTAGATTTATTAAACGATGTTCCAGGGGTAGAAATTAATGGGAATTTCAGTACCAAAGGACAGAATTTAGGCTACTACATTCGAGGAGGTAGAAACCGACAAGTTGCCATTTTAATCAATGGTGTTTCTGTCAATGATCCTTCTTCCTTTAATGGCGATTTTGACTTACGTCAAATAGACATCAGTCAAATAGAAAGTATTGAAGTTTTAAAAGGAGCTTCGTCTACTTTATACGGAACAGGCGCCGCTACTGGTGTTATAAATATCCTCTTAAAAAAGGCATCTAAAAAAGAGTTTGCCGCCACTTTTAACTCTTCGGTTGGTACAAATACCTCCTCTGAAGACACCCGTTTTGCGGGAGATACCTATGCGACAAGCTTGAACATGAATGGAACGCTAGGGAATGTAGATTATTTACTAGCTTTAAGTGCTAATAGTTCAAACGGGTTGTCTGCTGCAGAAAGTATTACCAACACGCTGTTTGAGGAGGATGCATTCACCCGAAAAAACCTCTTATTTAATTTGAACTTTCATCTAAGTAACAAACTTAAAATTGGGGTATTTACTAGCTATAACCAATTTTCTACTGATTTTGATGGCACCGATTATGATCCGGTAACTTACGAAGGTACTCCCGCAGATCGAGACAATACACTGAAAAGTGCTCAAAAAAGATTTGGAGTGCATGCTGATTATAAATACGCTAAAGGAATGTTGAAAGTGAGAACTTTTTTTACTGGAATTCAAAGAAATGAAACACCTTCTGAGGATTATTTTAAGGGTGAAGTGTATGGACTAGATGTGTTTAATAATTATAAGATCAATAGTAAATATTCTTTTTTAGTTGGGTTTACGGCGCAATCTCAAGACATGCAGCAACAAACAGCCTACAGTGCCATTGAAAAAGGAAGCGGAAAGCAACATTTTTACGATCCGTATGTGTCGTTTAATTATAGCAGTAGCTTTGGATTTTATTTGAATCTAGGTACTCGTTTGAATATTCATAGTGAATACGATCAAAATGTTGTTTTCAATGTCAACCCATCTTATAATTTTCTCTTTTTAGAAAAGGATGCAAAGATTTTTGCTTCCTACAGCACGGCATTTGTAACCC
>Ga0209194_1001669_pt1 | contig 13159 bp, 11 predicted proteins | sample COGITO_mtgs_1004_FD_184787 | JGI IMG/M metagenome (GOLD analysis project Ga0209194, IMG submission 184787) | Pelagic marine microbial communities from North Sea - COGITO_mtgs_100413 (SPAdes) (version 2) | ecosystem: Environmental > Aquatic > Marine > Epipelagic ...
GTGCCCCAGCTCGATCCGGCGTCGCCTACTTTAGCTTCTAGCTGGTTAATTTTTTGAACGCGACTGATAGGCTGCGCGGCGGGATCTTGCCGGGGATCGGCAGAATAAAGCTGATCGACATCGGTGAGTAAGAACAGATAGTCGGCGTGAATTAGGCTGGCGACCATGGCCGATAGGGTGTCGTTGTCGCCAAACTTAATTTCGTCAATGGCCACGGTGTCGTTTTCGTTGACGATGGGGATGACGCCTAGCTCTAGCAGTTTACGAAAGGTGCGATCGCTATTTACGTAGCGCGATCGCTGAGCCAAATCGCTGCGAGTGAGCAAGACCTGCGCAATCGGCTGAGACAAAGCGGTAAAAAAATCGTCGTAAACTCGCATTAGCCGGCCCTGCCCCACTGCGGCAACTGCCTGCTTAAGGGCAATTGTTTTCGGCCTTTCGGTAATGCCAAGCCGGGCGCAGCCCACGCCAATGGCACCGGATGAAACCAGCACCACCTGATGCCCTGCGCTGCGCAGTTCGCAAAGCGTTTCGACTAGTCGGCCTAAAGTCGCTAGGGCCAAATGCCCGGTTTCGGCGCGAGTTAGGCTAGAAGTGCCAATTTTAACGACGATGGTTTTGGCCGCAAAAGCCATTGGGTTGTCTGATTGTTTTTTGGGGTTAGACGAATTTACAGAACGCTGCGGCATGGTGTTTATGGCTCGACGCAAAAGTTAGGGACGAGGCGAATCCCGTCAATGTTAGCTAGGTTTTTTTAGCCGAGGTCTTTGAGGGTGACGCCTAGCTGCTTAGATATCCAAAACTCGGCGTTTCTGAGCAGATTTTTAGGATCTCGGGAATTTGGTTCGAGCATTGGCTGCACCAAAATGGTGAAAAGGCCCAGTCGGTTGCCAGCGAGTACATCTGTAAACAGGCGATCGCCCACCATCGCAATTTGCTCAAACGGCAAATCCATCTCAACCGCTGCCTGACGCAGCTTTCGGCGCGAAGGTTTCCCGGCGCTGGCAATAAAGGACACGTTCATCCCTTCCGCAATCTTCTTGATGCGCTCGTAGCCCACGTTGTTGCTGACTAGCGAGATCGGGACAATGGTTTGAATATGTTTGGCCCACGCCTGGACTTCAGGATCTAACTGCTTGCGCCCTACTGGCACAATCGTTTCGTCAACATCTAGCACTAATCCTTTGAGTCCCTTTTGAGTCAGTATCTCGGGCGTGATGCCCAAGACTGATTTGCCCAGAATTAAGTCAGGCTGGAGCAAATGCGTACGAGTCATGGGAGGTCATTAGTAGTAAATAATCAGCGGTGAGCAATCGGCAGGTGCGATCAGTAGGTGCGGCCAGCAGTGAGTAATCGGAGTTAGCTGCGATCGCGGCTTTCTGAGCTGCGGCTCGGACTGTCTGACGAGTTCTCGGACGAACGACCGGCGGGCGACTCGGACGATGAGCCGCTAGTTCGTCTGGGTTTATCAGAGCTGGCATCGACGCGATCGCGAATTTCCCCCTGGGCCGACTCATGTTCTCCTAGCGTTTCGCTGAAGACATGCGTTCCGTCATAGCGGGCAACAAAGTAGAGAAAGTTAGTCGGGGCAGGATCGATAGAAGCTTCTAAGCTCGCGATGCCAGGACTAGAAATTGGCGTTGGCGTAAGACCCGCATTCATATAGGTGTTGTAAGGATTAGGCGTTTCTACTTGGGCATAGGTCAGCGGATTTTCGGGCGTTTGAACAATGCCTAGGCCATATTCCACAGTCGGATCAGATCCTAGCGTGATGCCTTCTTCTAGGCGACGGGCAAACACGCTAGCAATTTGATCTCGCTCATCAGAGACGACGGCCTCTTTTTCGACGATGCTCGCGAGGGTTACCCAATCTAGCAGGTTGTAGTCGCTAGGCTGGTTTTCGTATACGGGTAGCGCCACTTCCTCAAACCGGCTTAGCATCACATCTACAAGCGTTTCGGCGTTAGTAGCCCCGCTGTCTAGCTGATAGGTATCTGGATAGAGAAACCCTTCTACGTGAGGAATCCCGTTGGGCAGCCAGGAGAATTGCTCGTAGGGTACGTCTTCGGTGGCAGCAAGAAACGCTTCGGCGGTGGTAAAGCCTTGGGCCTCGAAGCGCTCCGCCATCTGCTCGCGGTTCCAGCCCTCTGGAATCGTGAAGCTCGTTTGAATCACATCGCCGCTCCAGATGGTGCTAGCAATTTCATCTAAGGTTTGCGTTGGCGAAATGATGTAGCTACCGGCTTGGACACCGCTGCCTTCTCCGCGAAAAGACTTCCACTTGTTGAGAACTTTCCAGGCGGTGGTAGAGCGGATTAGGCCAGCCGTCTCTAAGTCCCGGCCAATTTGGTTGGCGGCGGTGCCTGGCGGAATTTGCACCTGTACGGAGCTTTCTTCGGTATTAGCAGCGCCTTCTTCGGCAGCTTGAACGGGCGCTGTGGCCCAGCTCCACCAGGCCCAGCTCTGGCCAGCAACCAGTGCGGCTAGGGCCAGCAGCACAATAGGAAAAAGACGTTTGGAACCACGCATGTTAGAGAGCTTATGAACGATCAGCGATTGGCAATGAGTTGAGTTGAGTTGAGTCGCAAGTAAGGCGATCTAGACGCATCTAGATTACAGGGCTACTGTTGCAAACTATGGTTCGACTCGTCAAACTTTTGGGTTTGAGAGACCGTTTGGCAAACCTAGTCTAGGGCATCGAAAAGTTTGTCTTCTAGCTGCGATCGCATCGCTTGAAATTCTTCAGGCTCGACCAGGGTGATTGCCTTGCCCTGGCGTCTGGCGAAAAACATCAGCGGCTCTAGCGGCGTGCACAAAGTGTACTGCGCTTCGTTGTGGTAGAAGTCGGCCAGCATTTGAAACTCTTCGGTGGCAGGCTCGTCTTCGTCGTCATTGATCTGAAGCGAAAAACAGTCTTCTTCATCCGCTTCGGGCAGATCGCCTTCGGCAGTCAGGGTATGGGCCGAGCGCTGCAACATCAAGTTGAGCTCGGCAAGAACAGCGCGAGCAGAAGGAAGCAAAGCGTCTATTTCTTCATCTTCAATATCGACTAAGACTTCTTCTTCCGGATCGTCCTCATCGGGTTGCCACACAAAAATCTCAATCGGCAAGTTGACCGGCAGCAGCAGCAGAAACTCTTCGCCTTCTAAGTCAATGCTTTTTTCTACGTAGCAATCGAGCGATCGCCCCTCTTCGTCTTTTAGGCTAACCACGGGATATTCGGCGGGTTCGTCAATTGTGCTGGGATCAAACGCCATTTCAATATCTCCTTAGGGATAGGGGGACGGGTCTATGTGAATTCCGAGGGGTCGGGATCAGATTCTACGCGGAATTCGTCTGACAATTCCAACGAATACAAACTGTAATCCTTAACTGTTTATTATTTCAGGCTTTGGAGGCAAAGAGCGTTCTTAGAGTAGAACATTCTTGTCCCTTTCGCGCCTGTCATCTAGCCACTGCTGCAAAATAATCGCGGCGGCTTTCCGGTCGATTAGCGCTTTGTTATGTTCAAGCGATCGCCGCTCGTCGATTAGCATTTGCTCGGCTGCAAACGAGGTAAGCCGCTCGTCCATAAATTCAATCGGAACATCTAGCGCTTTTGAAAGCCGACGGGCTAGCTTTTGAATTTTCTTCGCTTGAGAGCCGATCGCTCCGTCCATGGTGTAGGGCAACCCGACCACGAGCACTTCGACCTCTCTAGATTGAATCAGCTCGCTCAGTGGACGGGTGAGACTTTCGAAGTTGGTGCGGTGCAAGGTGGTTAGGCCGGTGGCGATTAGGCCAGTGCGATCGCACCCGGCAACCCCAATGCGCTTTGCCCCTAAGTCTAAGCCCAATGCCGAAACCATTTTCTCCTTGTTTCTCCTTGAATTACTCAGCCGCCGAGCTGCTTTCGTCTTCATCGCTGTCTCGCTGGCCAGCTGAGCGCTGGGGCGAAAGCTTCGTTGCATTCTCCAAAGAAAACCGATCCCAGGCCATGCCGTCCCAGGCTAAGCCATCGTGAGAAGGGCTATCGAGCGCTGCCATTCCGTGCCAGGAGAACCGACCGGGTAAAGGCGTACCGGTGGGCTGTAGCCCAGCCAATCCGCCTGGTATCTTCAGTCCTTCTAAAGCGCTTGTCGCTTTAGCTTCACGAACTTTGTGCCATACCGAGCGAGACATCATCAGGGTATGTTCAATTTCGAGTGCCCCAATCTGCTTAAGGTACTCCTCGCGCTCAGTTTGGTAGTCCAAAGACATGATGTGCATCGGCTGCCCCGGAAATTTTTGAACGACGCCTGCCATCTGCGCCATCATCTCCGGATACAGCCAGGTGTAGGCCGGATGCACCGTTAGCTTAGCGACGTGCGGCTTACTCTGGCCGCGGCAAAGCTTAATTTCGAAGTAACCAATCGCCGTTTTTCGCTGCGGCTCGAACACATAGGCAACAACGGTTTCTTCTTTGCCTACCCAGTGGGTAAACCGGTTGGTCAGCTTGTCGGTAACGGTGACCTTAAAGTCTTGAATCTGATAGTCAAGAACTTGACGAACTAGCGGCGGAATAGAGACGGTTTCTAGCTGATAGATCAGCTGCGCATCGGCGTTGCTAACCGGGAGTAGATTAGGCAGCGCAGGGTCGTGTTCTGCTAGCGTTGCGAGCTGCTCCGGCTGGATAGACCAGTGCGTTGCGCGAGCGAGCGGCTGGAAACCGTTGTGCCGATACAGGGCGAGTCCAAACGTATCGTTAACGTCAGTTTCACTAATCCAGTACTGCGCTTCGCGAATGTTTTCAAAGCAGTGACGCAGCAAGTGTGAACCAACGTCCATACCCGAATGGGCTTGGCCCTTTCCTGAGCTGCTTTTACCGTCTTGATCGCTTTTACCGTCTTGATTGCCTTGAACGTTGCGAGCTAGATTGACCAACATGCGGTCAACTTTCCAGGTGCTAAGCGTACGGTTAAACGGCGAAACCTGAATCATGCCTTGCAGCTCGCTGCTCGCTTCGGCGACAAAGGCTGAGAAGAGGTGCCGCAGCGGATTAGGAAAGAGCGTCAGCGCCTTGATAGGGCCATACCAGCGACGAAGCTGCTGAATGTATTCGCCAATCTCCGGTGCCTCGGTTGCATGAGAAGCCACTTCGGTTGCTCCTTCTACCTGTACGCGGTCTAAGTCGCGCAGGTGAATGGGGCGGATAATCAGGGCATCGGTGGAGGACGTTTGAGTCATAATAGTTCCGTCTAAATCTAGACTTTTGGCCGGCTAGACTTTTGGCCGGATGAGCACGACAGGTGTTTGCTCGTCGGCGTTGCCTGCAGGGTTGTCAATCAGTGCCTGTACGAGCAGCTTCTGATCGGTATTCGCGGTCGCTGCTAGTATTTTAACCGCTTTCAAATCGTTAACGTCTACAATCGCTGCTTTTAATCCGGTTTCTTGATAGATCTGGTCGACCAATCGCTGCGAGTGAGCTGGCCCTAGCACAATGAACTGGTCGAAGGGTGGCAGCGTGCCGGTAACGTCGTCAATCAGGCGGGCCTGTTCGCCAGCGAGCTGATAAAACATGCCGGGTTTGCCAAAGACCTTGGCGATCGCACCTACCGCAAAAGCATAAGCCACCTGCCAGGGGCCAGAAACGTCAATCAGGGTTTGCATTCCGCAGGCCGTTGCCAAACTAGAGGTTGGCATGAAGTAGTAGCACAGCCTTTTGGCTAGCCAGCCGGGCTTTACCGTATTGGGGTGGCGCAGTCTGCCTTGCATAATGGCCACGGGCGTCTCGCCAATCGTGACGATATCGCCGGGCTGGGCGCAGGGCTTAACGTAGTGCTTAACGATTTCTACGGTGTCGTCGAGGTTCGTGAGCAGATGCGTGGGTACTGGCAGAATTTTGGCGACGCTGTTTTCTCGCCAGTTATTGGCCGCTTCGGGTTTGGGAAACTTCAGCGGAACGATGAGATGGCCCGTTTTGGGAATCCGTCCTTCTGGGCCGTAGGTAATGTAGTTGACCTTGAGCCAGAGAGACTTTAGCTGCGTCAGATCTGTGCCGGTAATGTCTACCTTAATTTTTGCTTGAGTAGCTTTGCCCGTTTTGACAATGTAGGCAAACCAGTAGCTGTCTGGGCGCGCCGGAAAGTCCTCATGCTGCGGGATGACCTCAGTTTTGAGCGTGATGTCGTCTGTATTTGCGCTAGAGAGGAGCTGATAGTCTACGGTGACTTCTGGAACAAAAATCTCTAGGGTGCGCGTACGGTTGGTAAAGACGGTATCGAGCGAAATGGCGTAGTGAGTTGGCTCGAAGGTATCTAAATTCCAGTCGGTGGCGGTGAGTTCTAGGTCGTTGCCGGGGCGCTGGCGATATTGCCATTCGATTAACAGATAGGCGGCGATGCTGATAAGGATCAGCAGCCCTAGTAGGGTTCCTAGAACGGACATGCTTGGCTTGAACTCCTTGTTTTTGCAGGTATTGAAGCCAAGAATGGCTTTAATACCCAGACAGATATCAGATTGTAGGCGCAAAGCGACCCGTCGAAGCAAATTAGCGATGTGTTAAAGCAAGTTGGCTAAAGCAAGTTGGCTAAAGCAAGCTGGTATTAAAGCAAGTCGAACAGAGCGTCGTCTAGCTCGTAGCCCAGCATCTGAGTCATAAATTTTAGACGCGTTCGTGAAACGCCTTTGGAGGCGGATGGCCCGTCAACGCTCTCTTTTAGCCAAGCATCTAGCGTAAAAACTTTGCGCATCACAAAAATCTCTAGCGCTTCTGGGTTGTACCGAATGCCGTCTATTGGGCTGAACTGATGGGGCACTAGCATAGCGGTATAGCGGCTTAGCTCTCCCGATTCCCAGTCTAGATACAGCGGTAGCCAGGGGTAGAGGGCGTCTAGGCGAAGAAACCACAGGCGAATTTCTGGAATTTCAGATAGCTCTCTAGGGTCGCTGGCTTCGCGAGGAAAGTCGATGTCGAAGGCAAAGGTAAGATCGCGATCGCTTAAAACCTCAGGCTTAGCTAAAACTGGATCAATCACGGTCTGAGCCGGTGACATATCGAGAGATTGAAAGTTTGCGGTGGTGAGGGCGATCGCCCGTCTGGTATCCGTCATTAGAGTCGTTACGTTAGTATTGTTTTCTTCAGTTCCGTTATTCAGTTTAGTTAAAGGCGTCCCATGGTTGACTTTTCTGCCTCAGCCACCCCCATTTCAAGCGACGGTTCGAGCAGCGCAAAGCCCCTTTGTATCTGCATTACGCTGGGCACTCGCCCCGAAGCAATTAAGCTAGCCCCCGTGATTCAAACCTTTCAAAAGCTACCGCAGTTTGAAACCAAAGTCGTTTTAACCGGGCAGCACCGAGAAATGGTGGCGCAGGTGATGTCTTTATTTGATCTGAGCGCAGACTACAACCTGGATATTATGCAGCCGCAGCAGACGCTGAGCGATATTACCTGTCGCAGCCTGAAGGGTCTAGAGTCGCTGTTTGTAGAGATGCAGCCAGATATGGTGATCTCGCAAGGCGATACAACCACGGCGTTTGCGGCGGCGCTGGCAGCTTTTTATCAGCAGATTCCGGTGGGGCATGTAGAGGCGGGTCTGCGCACAGACAATATTTTGAATCCTTTTCCAGAGGAAGCCAATCGGCGGCTGGTATCGCAAATTGCCACGCTGCACTTTGCCCCTACCGAAACCTCAGTGAAGAATCTTAAAAATTCTGGTGTCGTTCAGGGCATTCATCAGACGGGAAATACGGTAATCGACGCGCTGCTGACCGTAGCCGAGCGGGCGCCCGTTTGCGAGGTGCCTGGCCTCGACTGGGAAAACCATCGGGTGATTCTATCGACGGTGCATCGGCGGGAGAATTGGGGCGACCCGCTTAAGGATATTGCTCAAAGCTTTCTAGAGATATTAGAGCGATTTCCAGATACGGCGCTGCTGCTGCCACTCCACCGAAACCCAACGGTACGCGAGCCACTAAAGGCATTATTAGATAGTCATCCTCGGGCCTTTTTGGTAGAGCCGCTGGACTACGCGCAGCTAGTGGGCGCGATGAAGCGCTGCTATTTGCTGTTAACGGACTCGGGCGGGCTGCAAGAAGAAGCGCCTGGTTTGGGAAAGCCTGTTCTGGTGCTGCGCGAGACGACGGAGCGACCCGAGGCGGTGGAGGCGGGCACTGCCAAATTAGTAGGCACCCACACCGCTACGGTGGTGCAAGCGGCCTCTGAGCTGTTGAGCGATGAGTCGGCTTATCTAGAGATGGCTAAGGCGGTGAACCCGTTTGGAGATGGCCAGGCGGCCCGGCGCATTGCTGAGATTGTGACCGGTTATTTCGTCTAAGTCCTGCTTATTAAGTCCTGCTTACTCTTCGTCTTTACTCTTGTTCTCTTTAACGAGATTTTTCTTAGAGCTTTTGAGTTCTTTCCACATCTTTTTGATGTCGCTGTAGGCTTGGGCGCTGCTAATTTTGCCGCCTGTTTCCAGTCCGCAGATTAAAACAACTCTCTGTGCAAATTCCTGCAAGTTGGCGTTAAAGGCTAGATTTTGAGGCGTGAACTCGCCGTGGTATTTGCTACGCGGTGTTACAAACGCGTCTAGCTGACGCTTCTTATCTTGATCAGGCATTCAGTGCTCCCAGTTTTACTGACTTTTTATAGAGATGCGACTTTCAATCAGGCGCTTAGCTTCCAATGTTGCCGGTTAGGTGTTGGCGGTTAAGCTAACATGTTGAACCGATGTTTGAACTGGCCTTTATTGACATTTTTTAACAGCGTTGGGAGAGGCTCGGATGCAGGCAAAACTCCGTGCAGGCTGTTTTATCTGACCAATTTTCTCCGCGATACTATCTATGACGTTTAGATCTATGACATTTCTATGACGTTTAGATCTATAACATTAGTTTTATATAGCGCGATCGCAGGTCGCGAACTCAAATCTTTCCACTTTGTATTCTTTTTCTATTCGTATTCTTTCTCTATTGTAGATAGATAACGGATGTATGTAGATAACTGCAGTATAGATAACAGCATAGGTAACGGGCCGTGGGGTGGTATAGCATTTTTTAGTTTGAGCTGTGGGCGATCGCCTGTTTATAAACCGGCCTTTTGTTTCTGAAAAGCAGTAGGTGGGTGGGTAAGATACTAGTATCAACTCCTTTTTATGTGTTCAGGGCTACGTGCAATCTATTGCACTACCTATTCCGCTACGCGATCGCACTCGTCACTTCCCCTTACTACTTTGCCCATGCCTTCTAGCTTAGCGTCCGTTATTGCTCGCCTTGTTCCGGCCTTTCAAAAGCAGGTCTTTCGACCGGCCCTGGCTAAAACTCTCTCGCTGTTTGCTGCGAATGTCGGCTTAGGCTTGGGCATCGTTGCGCTTTCGGCAGCGCCGGGTTTAGCGAGCGATCGCATTGTGCTCAAGGTGGGCCCGCTGCGGCAGTCGATTGAGCTACGGGATTTGGAAAGCTTTGCTCGCACGGGAGAAGTGCCTAATAGCCTGCGGCTTTACAGCGGGATTTTGTCGCCGGATGTGCAGCGATCGCTCTATCAAAAGCTAGATCTCGATCCGAAGATGAGCGATCGCATTATTGAAGATGTGCTTGATTCGGCCAATGGCGAGCTGCTGCTAGATGCGCTAACGCGAATTGCCCCTAATATGACGCTATCGCAGCTACAGGGTGCCATTCGACTGGCGGCTACGCAGGCAGATGGGCTTAACGTAATCGGCGTTTTGCGAGCTATTCCCCAAGAAACCTTAGAAGTTGATCTAACGGCGGCAATTGGCCTAATCTCTCAGCTAAACTTTTCGACGCTAGAGAGCCGCTCGCTCAGCGGTGTACTCGATCAAGAACTCAACGTGGCTTTAGCGGTGCCTCCCGAAAGCGATTTTGATCCGGCGGCGGCGGGGGCTGAGCAGACCTATCAGCGCAGCATGACGATGTATGACGAAGATCGTCAGCGCGATATTCCGGTAGAGCTTTACTGGAGCCAAAATCCGCAAGGCCCGCTAGTTGTGCTGTCTCATGGATTTGGCGCAGACCGGTTTTTTCTCAACTATATTGCCGAGCATCTAAGCTCTCACGGCATCACGGTGGTGTCTTTAGAGCACCCAGGCAGCAACCTCCAGGCGCTAGAAGGACTGCCTCTCGATCCAGATATTATCGAATCACCGAGCCGACTGCTCCCGGCGACCGAATTTCTCGATCGCCCTCGGGACGTTAGCTTTGTGCTCAACCAGCTGGAGCAGCTAAGTGAGCAGTCCGATTTTAGAGGCTTGTTTAATACTGAAGATGTGACGATTATTGGTCATTCTTTGGGCGGCTATACGGGGCTAGCACTGGCTGGGGCGAAATTGGATTTGCGATCGCTCCAAACCTTCTGCGATACCATTCAGCCGCTGGCCGTTTCCCCTGCCGACTGGCTGCAGTGCGCGGCGGTCGATTTACCCGAGCAGCAGGCCGATCTGAGCGACGACCGGATTAAGCAGGTCATGGCGCTGAACCCGCTAGTGGGCCAGCTATTTGGCGAAACGGGGCTATCTGAGGTAAAGGTGCCGACGCTGTTGATGACAGCCACCAAAGATGGGGTGACGCCGACGCTCGATCAGCAGCTTGAGCCATTCACTCAGCTGGCTGGGCCGAAGTACTTGCTGGCCGTCATTGGGGGCACTCACCTGAGCGCGGGCGATCCGGGAAACGTCAATCCGGCGCTGACTCAGCTTCCGTTTATGGCCGAGCTAGACGTGCAGCAGACTTCGGAGCTAAGGAGAGCGCTACGCGGGCTGTCCTTAAGTTTTGTAGAACAGCGAATGCCCGAAGCAGAGGCTTACAAGCCATTTTTGAGCGCGGGCTACGTGCAGTCTTTTTCGACGCCGGCGCTGCCTCTGCGGTTTACGCAAACGCTGCCGAGCAGCTTGGATGGTTGGCTAGGGCTAACGGATCAGCTTTCGGATGGGAAGTCGCCTAGTACGACCGATCGGCTGGTGTCTTTGGGCTATTTGCAAACCATTGAGAATAAAGAGGACTGGCAGAAGTCGATGGCGGTGCATTTGCGAGCAAAGTCGGTGGTGACGGTGTTGCGATCGCCCTTGCCGCTTGCCGTTGGTCGCTAAGCCCGTCAATATTTCTTAGGAAAATTTGACTTTCGCCCTCTCCAACCGGCGAGCGGTCTGTAAGAATAGAAGACCTTGGCGACGATATCCACTCAATCCGGATTGTACTCGCTAGGCATATTCTTAGACCCCTCTTTCCAGCGGAGAAGATCGATGGCCGATAATCGCAAAAGTCAGGCAGTCACTCAGGGCGTACAGCGCGCACCTAACCGGGCGATGCTCCGAGCCGTGGGTTTTCAAGATGGCGACTTCGACAAACCTGTTGTTGGTCTCGCCAACGGCTATAGCACCATCACGCCCTGCAATATGGGCATTAACGACCTGGCGCTGCGCGGCGAAACAGCTCTGCGCGAAGCGGGTGCAATGCCTCAAATGTTCGGTACTATCACCATCAGCGATGGCATTTCGATGGGCACCGAGGGGATGAAATATTCTCTGGTTTCGCGTGAAGTGATTGCCGATTCGATTGAGACGGCCTGCACGGGGCAGAGTATGGACGGCGTGCTGGCGATTGGCGGCTGCGATAAGAATATGCCGGGCGCGGTCATTGCGATCGCCCGCATGAATATTCCTGCTGTTTTCGTCTACGGTGGCACCATTAAGCCCGGCCATTTAGACGGCGAAGATCTTACGGTTGTGAGTGCGTTTGAGGCGGTTGGCCAATATAGCGCTGGCAAAATTAGTAAAGAAAGGCTCGACGCGGTGGAGCGGCATTCCTGTCCGGGTGCGGGGTCTTGCGGCGGTATGTTTACCGCTAATACGATGTCTTCTGCGATTGAGGCGATGGGACTGAGCTTGCCGAAGTCTTCGACGATGGCCGCTGAAGATGAAGAAAAAGCCGTTAGCACCGAGAAGTCTGCTTTTGCGCTGGTAGAGGCGATTCGTCAGCAGATTTTGCCCAAGGATATTCTGACTCGCAAGGCGTTTGAGAATGCGATGGCGGTGATTATGGCGGTGGGCGGTTCGACGAATTCGGTTTTGCATTTATTGGCGATCGCGCACACTATCGGCGTAGACCTCACCATCGACGATTTTGAAGCTATTCGTCTCAAAGTTCCTGTTTTTTGCGACCTCAAGCCCTCCGGTAAATACGTCGCTACCAACTTGCACGACGCGGGCGGCATCCCTCAAGTGATGAAAATGCTGCTTAATGCGGGTCTGCTACATGGTGATGCGCTTACCGTCAGCGGTAAAACTATTGCCGAAACCCTGGCCGACATTCCCGACCAGCCTGCCGCCGATCAAGACGTTATTCGCCCCTTCGACCAGCCGATTTATCCGCAAGGACACCTGGGTATTCTTAAAGGCAATCTGGCTCCCGAAGGCTCTGTTTCTAAGCTCACCGGCATCAAAAACCGCAGTATCACTGGCCCTGCTCGCGTTTTCGAATCGGAAGAAGATTGCTTGGATGCCATCTTGGCTAACAAAATCAAAGCGGGCGATGTGATTGTTATTCGCTACGAAGGGCCAAAGGGCGGGCCGGGAATGCGTGAAATGCTAGCGCCTACTTCTGCCATCATCGGCGCGGGCCTGGGCGATTCGGTTGGCTTAATTACAGATGGCCGATTTTCTGGCGGCACTTATGGCATGGTGGTTGGCCATGTTGCGCCCGAGGCTGCCGTTGGCGGCACTATTGGCCTGGTTAACGAAGGCGATTCTATTACTATTGATGCGGATAAGCTGTTGCTTCAGGTGAATGTATCTGATGACGTACTGGCCGAGCGCAAAGCTCAGTGGAGCCCGCCGAAGCCTCGTTACGAACGTGGCGTGTTGGCGAAGTACGCGAAGCTAGTTTCTTCGAGTAGCAAAGGAGCTGTAACGGATAAAGATCTGTTTTAGGCGATCGCTTAATAGAAGTTGGGAGCCCGATACAAGAGACTTACCCCTGTTTTAGTTAAATAGATAGGGCGAATTACTTGTAGAACGCATTTCGACTGCGCTCAATGCTCGATCCACCGTAGCTAGAGGGCTGAGCACGCATTTCGACTGCGCTCAATGCTCGATCTACCGTGGTTCGAAGGCTGAGCGTAGTCGAAGCCTGGCCTGCTGAAACAATTGCCAACCCGGCACTACAGCATCCTAACTAAAGCAAATCT
>Ga0209194_1001681_pt1 | contig 13102 bp, 20 predicted proteins | sample COGITO_mtgs_1004_FD_184787 | JGI IMG/M metagenome (GOLD analysis project Ga0209194, IMG submission 184787) | Pelagic marine microbial communities from North Sea - COGITO_mtgs_100413 (SPAdes) (version 2) | ecosystem: Environmental > Aquatic > Marine > Epipelagic ...
CTCACTTTACAGGTAACACCATACCGCTTGTTGGAGAAGGTGTTGATAGAACACCGACTGATGGCTCTTCCATGGGGAGCACACCAATGACATCAGGTGAGCGCAGGATGAAAGAAAATGAGATAAAACGGAGGATTCTTGAACAAGCCGGGCTAAAGCATGGATTGCAACCACCAGAAGGTTTAGTGCAGGCAGAAAAGGAAGATGCCTTTATGGAAAATAAGTTATTAGCAGAATCCGCTGGACTCGCTGATAAAGAAGAAGAAGATAACACAATGCGTTTAGGAAACTCCGCCTCACCAATGTAAATGTTTAAGCCTTGAACTTCACTCGGCCAAAACATGTTGAAGTTCATAATGAAATTTATGGGCTATGTATATGTCTTTTTAGAACAATTTGTCAAATACCCTGATGACCACACCATACTTGGCATTTCTATAGACGAGGACCTACAGGGCATGAGTCGTAAAGAACTCTGCGCTTTCATTGAGGGCAATACACCTGCCGATGGTTCCTTTTGGAATCTAGACTCGACTAGTAAGATACGCTTTGGTGCTCAACTTCTCAGGGAAATGAATGAGGTAGAGTTGGAAGAAGAGAGACTTTTATCTCTCGACTCGCCAGCCCCAGTAATCTCTTCTTAGACCTTCAAGGGCTATTCCTAGCAACAGTCCCCAGCCCCAGTAAGGTATTCTATAGAACAACGCTGCTATCATAAGAGCAGTGGCCCACATCCAATGGTGGACCCTAACTGGTCCAAAATTCAATCTTATGTTGGTGAACTCTACACCTAGTCTTGCTATTACAAAGCCGACCACTATACTTAGTGAGTAGACACTTACTTCCATAATAATAACGTAGAGTTAGTTTAGTTGTAACCTTTTTGGTATTTTCAAAAAGATTCATAAATGAGTTCTTGCTAAGGTAATTCGGTCCTCGCTGGTTTTTTACTAAGGTCCTTGTTTGCCTAGGTGTTTTCTCAAATCCACACTATCACTTCCCGCCGGCGAGGACCACAACTCTTTTGTTATACTTTAGTTTGTCCATGGTATGGGCGGAGAACCGATTGACCTCGCCTTCCGTTTACTTAAAGGTGACGTGATAATCGTTTCTGAGACAGTTGCAAAGAAACTTTGTCCTGAAGGTAAGGCTGCGGCCAAGCGCAAGTTCAAAGTTTATCCATCAGCCTATGCTAATGGTTGGGCTGTGCAATACTGTAAAGGTAAGTTCCGTAAGAAAAAGGGGAAGAAGAAATGAACCCTTGTAGGTTGTGTGGGATAACTGAACCTAATGCTCCCTGTTTAGGGCATGGTGCAGGAAAAGACCACGCTGCGAGTCAATGTAATGAGTGGAATGCTTCTCAACAAATCACAAAAATGGAGATGGCTTGGGCTTTGATGAAGGCCAAAAAAGATGCTCCCAACTATAGAAAGGCCACTGGCTCTAAGAAGTGTGGTAACTGTAAAGCATGGGACTCGTCAAAAACTGATGACCCTATGACTGGTTATTGCAAATGGTATGATTTTAATTGTAGGGCAGACCATGTCTGTGACGCTTGGGCTGGTGAATGAATGACAGAACCAATGGACCTCGCTATGCGGTTGTTGAAAAAAGAAGATTCAGTTTGTCCTCATTGTCGAGGAACGGGTAAAGACCCTAATCAAAAAGGCATCCCTGAAGAAGGCATTGCCCCCGGAGAATGCGAACCGTGTGACGGTTCGGGTATGCATTGGGTACAGACACCACTTGATGAAAGAGGTTTTCCAATTGAATCGTATGAGGAAGACGACCCTAATTGGCAAGATAGTATAGAAACAGGCGAACCAATGGACCTTGCCTATGACGCAATTAGAAAAAATCTAAACCGTTGGTTCAAAGAAAAGTGGGTTGATGTTAGTCGTAAAGACAAGGATGGTAAACATCCTCCGTGCGGTAGGTCAAAGGCCAAGAAAGGTAGCAAAGGTTACCCTAAGTGCAGACCAAGTGTAAAGGTCTCAAGTAAAACTCCAAAGACTTCTGGCTCTATGTCAGAAGGTCAAAAGCGAGCGGCCACTAAACGTAAGCGTAGTAAGAAACAAGGCGTTGGCGGAAAACCTACTATAGTTAAAATGGTTAGGGTGATTTAATGGAGGCGGAGTTCTGTGACTGCTGTACTCCTTCGGAGATTGCTTTTGAGTTTCTCAAGGCTAAGAGAAAATCTAAGCCATTCCACGGTTACAATCCTAACAAACATAGCAAGAAAGGCGGATTGAATGCTAAAGGTCGTGCTGCAGCAAAGCGCAAGACTGGTGCAAACCTCAAGCCACCTGTCACAACAAAACCTAGTAAACTTAAACCGGGTTCAAAGAAAGCCAAGAGGCGTAAGTCGTTTTGCGCTCGTATGAGTGGGGTCAAGGGCCCTACATCGAAAAAAGGTAAGTTAACACCAAAGGGTGCCTCTTTGAAGAGGTGGAATTGTTGAACCCTATAGATATCGCTTATCAATTACTCAAAGACCGAAAGTCAAAGCAGGCTTTTGAAAACAAAAAGAAATATGATACAAAGTATCATTCTACTCCCAAGCGAAAAGAATATCGTAAGGAACTTGCTGCCGTAAGGCGCAGCCGAGGTGTCATGGGTAAAGGTGGGTCTGATATGAGTCATACCAAAGATGGTAAACTTGTAGCCGAAGACTCTTCTAAAAACAGAGCCCGACACTTCAAAGGAAAGGGGACATTAAAATGAAAGACGACTGGTGGCTAATGCTAAAGAATCAACCTATTCCTCCGACCTTTGCAGAAATGCAACCTTCGCACGAGTATCCACAACAGATGAATAATCAGTTAGGTCAATCTTTGGCTGCTGCTCGTCAACAGGTACAGCAACCAAAGCCACCTTTACAAATTCAAAACTTACCTCCTCAAACTACTCAGACAAAATTACCTGAAGAGTTAACAGCCGGCGCTACTGTTGGTGATAGAGATTTTAGGGATGTTCAGTTCCCATCACTAAATTAGTTCACTCACCTTAATTTTTGACGAGACATTTCGTCAAAAGCCGTTGACATGTTCATACCAGCATCGGTTGTGTCCATCTGTTCTATAGATTTACTTATTTGCCACAGGCCGTAGGCTAGGGGGATTACAATTATTAGAATCGAGCCGGTAATAAATATGAAGTTGGTGTTCATATAAAAGCGACATTAGGGCTGGGTATAATACATTTTCGGCCCAAAAGACCTTTTACCCGGTGTCTATAGACCCTATCGTGGAAGACATTCCTCCAGAGTTATTTGCCTCTATGATTTTAAATAAAGGTTGGTGGCATGATTTACTTATGTCTATGCTCACTGCCTCTTGCAGTGATATGAATAATCTTGAGTCTGCTTTAGATAAAGAATCTTCTTGGGAAGATTTGACACTTCTTATGGAGGCGGCCGACCATCATAGGTTCCTCCAGTATGCTTATGATGAACGTCAACGTGCGTGAGACCATGCCGAGTTCTTCTTTTGCGACTGAGTCGGCATGGGCTGTACTCAAGCAAGAGCGGGGTATAGGGTCCTTGATGGATTTTATGGAGCCCGAAGACGAAAGGGCTGCTGCACAATATGCTAAGGGACTATCACCCGAAGAGCAGCAGATAATGCAACGCATGTCTGAATCTTTTAAACAGTTGCCCCCGGATTTACAGAGTAGATTAACAGCCAGTGCTCATAGAATGATGCAAGAGCATCGTGGTAATCTTTCACAAGTGTTAGATATGCCCTCACAAGAGCAAGAAGGCCCCGTAGCAAAGTTTTTCCCTATAGTAATCGGTGCTATTTTTGCCATTGATGCTTTGAATAGTAGTTTGGGTGCTAAGCGCAGTCTTGTTGGAAATGTGTTCACTGATATGGGTAATGGTATAGCAAGCCTTGCTGGAGGGGGTTCTAACTATTTTGGTGAAAGTAATTATCGTGATATGTTTGAATATGACGGAGGAGGAATGGGGAAAACTGCTAGTTTTGTTGACCCATTTACAGGTAAGAAGTGGGGTACTATTGAAGACCCATCTATTTTTGAAAGCGCTGGTCTAGGGTTATTAAGTGCTGGTGCTAGTGCTGTTAACCCTGTAAGGGTTCTAAGTGCTGGTGCTAAAGGATTAGCCACAGTAACTGGTCGCGCCGGTGCAGCGGTTGGTCGAGGACTAGGTCGAACACAACAGGCTATTGGAAGAGGAATCAGTAGACTTGGTAGCAGAGGTACAACAAGAGCAGGTAATAAAGCAGTTGGTAAACTTGGTGAAGTTGAGGACATGGGTGCTAGTTTTGGGGCGAGAGCGGCAGAAGATGCAGCGAGAGCGGCAGACGAAGCAGCGAGAAATTCAGCCGTTGGTCTGACTGATAGGTTTGGAAGATATACTCAAAGGAGTGGGCAGAGTAGAATTGATTTAGCAAACGCAAGTCAAGCGGGTAAAGTCGCCCGATTTAAACAATCAATGAGACCTAATACCTTGGCAGGCGGCCCCGGATGGAAAACATATAGAGGAATAACTGGTGCTGCACATAGTCCCGGTATTAGAGAAAAGTTCGGGAATGCATTGGCTCTGGGGGCTTATGGTGGAGGTCAATACTTATCAGAAGACTTCTTAGAAGACCCTATGGAATTTGGTGATAGCGGGACTGGAGGTACTCTAGGTACGGGTGGTTTAGGTGGCGATGGTGAAGCGAGTGGCTGGGGTATGGGCAATAGGGCCATTTATGACCCTAGCCAAGATTTAGATTTTAGTAAAGAAAGAGAATTTACAACCGGATACGGAGAGATTAAAATGAGTGAAAATATGAAAATTGGAGAAAGAATGTTGAAAGAAGCGAAAGACGCAATGTATGCTCAAGACATGGCAAAGGACAAACCTTGTCCTGAATGTGGCGAAAAAGTTACAAAAATGGGTTGCATGAAAATGGGATGCGGTAGTATGTCAAAGGCAGATAAAAAACCTGCACATGGCATGGTTATCGTGATTGGCTCTAAAGCCGGTCCCGGACCATCTAAAGATGGTAAGCGTGAAAAAGTCGATTCTGATAAGAAGGATTGAAAGTAAGAAACGGTTACGAGAGTTTGGCGCCGGGTGTGGCAACCCTCTCGTTACTCCCGGCCCACTTTCTTTTTGCGAACTATTTATCAGTGCGATTAGCGTCGGATTAGGCTGAGAGGGAATTATATGACACCGAGCGGAGCCCCAAGAGAGCACGACCAAGCAGAGATTAGATTGATGGGATTAATCCTCATGCAAGCCATGAGTATTGGTCTTGCAATCTGGCTTTTTGATGCAAAAATGTGGATTGACTTAGATGACCCGGGTGTAAATGGAGTAACCTATGCAATGGCAGCGTTTGCTGTGCAAGGACTTGCTTACTACATCTTCAAGATGTTCTTCCAACAAAGTATGGATGAGAAAGCCCGCATTGGTATGATGGAAAGAGAAAGAAGAAGTAGATACCGTAGTATGGAAACTAACTTCGATAGAAGAAGACAAGATATGGAATTGAGAATGCAAGAGTCTCAGTTAGAAGTAGAGTTACAATGGATGGAGAATAATCCGGGTAAAACACCACCTTGGATAGAACAAAGAATGTCATCCGGTAATCCACAATCATCATCATTTATACCTGATACCCCGAAACACGCCGCTGGAGAGGAACATCCTTTGAAATTAGGAATTTCCTTTGAAGATAAAGATGAACCGACAGCGCGTGATTCTGACGGGAAGTTCAAAAAGAAGGAATGAGGTGAAACCTCATGGGTCGTATTTTCAAAACCCCCAGTGACGATACAACTGAGGAAACTTTGAGGATGATGCATACTGCCAACATGGTAGATATTACTTATGAACGTACTATGGGCTGGATAAAGGTAGTTTTCTTCTCAACAGTCACTGCTTTTACTATAAGTGGTTATGAATATTATACTGATTGGAACTTGTGGGAAGATACTGGTAATTGGCTCAAACAAAAGTTGACCAATTGGTCTGAATCTATATTTGATTGAGGTGGATATGTGTCAGCAGCAGCAGGCTCAGCCCTTGTAGGGGGCATGGTATTTGCCAAAGAACTATGGCATTATTGGATACCTAGAAGAGTTGGTATATATGGCCCTACTAGGGTTGGAAAAACTACTCTTGATAGGTATATGACCACTCCGGGAGAGATGGAAGACCTTTCTGATGAAGAAAGGACTAAGCATACGCGTATGCCGGGCCTAAATCGCTTCTTTTTACCCCGCCCAACACGCAAAAGAGTGTCTTGGAAGGGTGATAAAAGGGTGGTTTATTCGGCAGATATAGGTGGTGAAGAGCGTTTTTGGAACCTTTGGGTCGATGATATGGTCAATAGAAGGGTAGAAACCGTTGTTTTTATGTTCGATTATCGTTGTTTTGAGGGTGGAGACGCTGCAATACAGGCTGTTGGGGGCTTCAAATACCTCTGTGATGCTGTAATTTATCGACAATATAGGTATAGAAAGTTAAAATCTTGGCTAAAAGGTAAGAAATATACCCCAAAATGCATCATGTTAGTGGCAAATAAGGCTGATATGTGGTGGGATGACTCGGCAAATGTACTATGGCAACAGCAAAGATTGGGTGAACATAAGGTTTTTGACCCTTTTAGAGAGGATTTAATACGATTACAGAAGGCAGGTATACCTACAAAAAGGAGTATGATGGCTACTAGAATAGGCTGGAATGTCGAAAATACCATGCTTGATTTGCTTAATGTATGAGAACAGTGTCGGGTAGTTGAGAGGGGAACATGTTGAATTGGAATATGGGGGGACGTGGCCGAGTGCCCCAAGGAGATATGAATTTAGCCAATATGAGCGATAGTCATCTTGTTGCATTAGGGCAACAGGGTAATGCTAGTCATGCTCAATTATTAGAGATGCAGAATGCCCAACAGGGTATGCTTAATGTGGCTCAACGCAATAATATAGAAGTCCCGCAGGTTAATTTTTATCCTTCACGTCACCCAGACCCGAAGAAAGCCCGTAAATCTGACATAAAACAAGCACGCAGGTTACTAAAACCATCTAAAAGGTCTATATTTAACCCACTTCGATGGGTATGGGGTATGAAATATAGACATAATAAGAACGCAGCATGCTGTGTTATAGATGGATGTAATGTTGAAGAACTAATTAAGTACGACAATTTGTATGCTAAGATATGTGATGAAGAAACTGGTAAGAGTTTATGGGAAAACTACTGGCAAAATCCAGTTTCTGGAGAACCCCAAGCCTTTGTAGCAAGAGAACATGTTACAGATGGTCGCTTAATGAGGGGGACTTACTGTCCTGAGCACTTACATCTCTATCATCTTTTATGTAAATGGGAGTCTGAAGCGGAAAAAGAACGCAGTCAGACGAAAGGAGGTATGAAAGAGATGGTTAAAAAAGGAGTATCTACAGTAGCGATACCTATTGCTATCATTAAGAAAAAGGATAACACTCCTGAATTCCTCACTAAGTATGAACCATTCTTTGCTGAGTTGAATAAAGACTCTAAAACCCATAGTGGTATTAACATTTTACATTATAAAAACCCAGAGACTAAACTAAATGACGTAACCATGGTTGTATTCGATTTAAGACTCTTTCAAAAGGAATTAGCAGAGCAACCTACTCAGTTAGGAGATGTTATTAGTCAACTTGGAGTAAATCAACCTCCACAACATGTTGTAGGCAATGCTGTTATGAACGACAGTGGCATGGGTCCTACCGAAGCGATGAACTTACCGCAACAATGAGGCGAGATAAATGGGACTATTTGGGAATGATACTGCACAACAAACAGGGGGATTGAACCTTGGTATGACCGGGGCACCGACATACGGTGGTTACGGTAATATGAACGCCGGTACCGGTGTCGGCTTACCCGGTGTAATGAACCAACAAGGTGGTTTTTCACAATCTTCTAACCCTTTCGCTTCACAAGGTATGATGGGTCAACAAGGTATGATGGGTCATCAAGGTATGATGGGTCAACAGATGCAGCCACCTTCTGAAATGGAGATACAGATGGCACTAATGCGCACTGCTGCTCCTGTTGACAGGTTCATTGCTAGTGCCCAAATGGTAACTTTCGTAACTATGCTTAATGATATAGTGTCTTACTCTGTTTTAGAGATTCTTAAGAATGCAACCTTTGGTATTAATGAAGAAGACGGCTCTATGAAGATGGATATAAGTAGTTTACCTCAGAATCTTCAGACTATGAGCGCTGAAAATGTCACAGGTCAGTTCAATAACCTTCAGATGGTAAGTCAGCAAAACATTCAACAGGCTGAGATGCAACAACAACAAATCCTGAGCATGGCTCAACAGAGTCAACTAGGTGGTGCTTTGAATGCTGCCATGGCTGACCCGGGTATGTTGAGCAAAGTAGGTGGCGGAATGGGAAGTTTTGCTAAATCAATGATAGGAGGCAGATAATATGGAAGATAGAATGATACCGATGTACAGAGGGTTTGCGCACACCACTATGGATATTTTCGCACCCAAGAAAACAGTAATAGTTGATATGATTATGGTGCAGTTATTGACCATAATAGTCACAATTTGTCTAGTAATGCTAACTAGTGCAAGTAGTATGAAGAGTGACCAGATTGCTTGGTTGATGGGTGGTTTATTATTCTCAGTAATGATGACCAGCGCTGTCTATGCTCGTATATCAGAGATATGACGACCCCACTTTCCGAGTGGACATTCGCTTGAGGTTAGGTTTACCTTTACTTTCATCTGACAGCCACACTCTTTACATCTGTTAAATCTTTCATCCCAGCGGTCACATGTTCTGCATATGTCCATTCTGATGACCTTTACATCTTCTGGTGTAAATCTACGCATAAATACGTCTTTAGCAGCCTGATTTAGGTCTTTAACAGTCTTCCGAGAAATAGGTATCCCGAGGACTTTCGGCTTAACTCTAGGTAGTTTGACCACGTATGTCCCTCGGCTCATGCTACAAAAGCATTATTCAAGGTGGGGACTTGCACACTGCATGGCGGGCGAGCGTAAGACTAAGCGCTCTTGTCCATTCTGTCAACATGAAGACCGTGACATGCTTGAACAAAACATAATAGATGCTATTGCAGATGTTAGAACATTGGACAAAGATATGGGTTGGCGAGCCAATACTTCTGAGAGGCATATGAACAATCATATCGGTGATTATCACACCGATTCAAACCACTCTTGTGTTCTTTGCACTGACGATAATCGTAGTATGTATGAAGTATCTTACTTTGAAGACGATATGTCTAGTGAAGACATAGCACAAGAATTGGGTTGTTCTGAACAAACTGTATTTAGGCACATGAAACATCACTTTCAACCACTTGTTCGCAAAAGTGCAACAGCATTGGTTAGTGTAAAGGTTGGACAGGAAGTAGATATTCTTCGCCAGAATGTAGAAGGCCTCAACCATAAAATGCACCAATTCATGGAAGAGACCAGTATACACGACGATGGAGTTGTTTCTGATATGGTCAAATTACACAAAGAAGTTCGTGAAACCTTGAAGGATTTAAGTAATTACCAAGATAAGTGGGCAGAGCCTAACAAAGCAGTTGCGAATAATACTATAAATGTCCTTAAGGTAGAATTGGGTAAAGAGAGCCCTGACACTTGGAAGAGAATTAAGGCTAAACTTCTTTCACAAGCCGATGGTGAACTCACAGAAGACATACTGGATGTGATTTGATGGTTGGTAGTATGGGGACTGGTTCTGATACCAGAATGTATGGACCTCGTAGCGAATCTACGCACATGTATACTGGTGCTGATGAAGACTACAGGCATGGTATCGGTGACCCAAAAGCCATGGAAGAATACCGAGATAAGTTAATGAGGGAAAAAGAGGCTATAAAAAACGTCAATGACCTACCTCATTTGAAAGTCGATATAGATGCTCCTCCACCACCACCACCTCAACCTATGGCCCCGCCAATGTCACCTGATGCTGACCAACCAGTCATGGATGATGGTAATGAAAATGCAGTGGGAGCAGAAGTTAGCCAGTTGACAGGTATGCCTGACATGGGTAATCTTAGTGTCGGTAATGCTACAGGCACAATGCCACAACCCGGCGGTACGCTAATGACTGGGGAACCAATGGACCTCGCTTGGAGATTACTAAAGAAAGATGGCAAACCTTGGGCACAACCTCAATATGAAAGTGAAATGAGGGAAAAGGAAAAACTATCTACTAAGCATGGTAAAATGAGCGAATCATCTTTACCTCATGCAAGAGAACACGGGCTCGATAGGTCTCCTTTGTCTGTACACTATGGTCACAGAGGCAAAGGTAGACTTAGACCTTTGACATTAGAGCCTGAGAAGTATGCCCAATACCAAGGGCAACGGCAACTTAGAAGTTTGATGGGTGGTATCTCCATGCCTAAGACGATTATGGGTCGTTCTCCTTCTGGAGAGCGGGATATGCGCATTCCTTCTGAACCTGCTCCTCCCAAACAATTAGCAATACAAGCACCAAAGGTGCCTCATGATGTCAAACCACCTAAGATAAAAGATATGACTATCAAATCGATGCGTGAAGATATATCTGACATTAAGAAAAAGATGAATTATATGGAATTCAATCAGTTGCGCAGGTTACTAAGAAGACTGAAAGGTAAAGTGGATGATAGAGAACAAGCACTCAAAGCACACGCCGCTCCCGGCGAAAATAATGAAGTAGGGCACAGAGATGGAGGGACCACTAACCCTCAAGGTGCCACTGATGACATTAACGCTGATGAGATGAAAAGCGAAGGCACAGGGCGCTTGTTCGTAGCACCGGGAAGCGGGAGGACTGCTTGATGTTTCGATATGCTCCTTTGAAAAAAATACAGTCTTGGTCTAATTGGATGACTGATGACCTCATCATAAAAAGCGCAACTCGTATGTTTATGGACGAAGATGGTAATCTTCACTATGTAAGAGGAGAGTTACCAGAAGAAGGTTATAATTTAAAGGATGAACAAGGTAATACAATCCATGCCCCACCTACTGCATTTCACCCAATTACTAGACAATTATTAGAAGGTCATAATCACCCTATCGATTATCTTGCTCAAGAGATGCGTAAGTTATCTGAAATTAATCGGGCACCTATTGGGATTGGTGATATAGAGAAACATATAGATGAAATGATAAGAAGAAATAACTCTGCTTTGCTTAACCGCCATCAAATTAGTCGAGAAGACCCGGAAATGCAAAGAAAACTAAATAAAATATCCAATGTATTGAATAAATTTAGTCACCACGAATGGCGACAGAACACATCTACTTCTTTTGGCGATGATAAGATTAAAGATATTAAACCTGAGACTCATCAGCATAGGAGTACACACGGCGAAGATGGTAATCATGGTACATTTATAAATTATCTACATAAGAAAGGTCACGGGGAAGGAGAACATGTTGATAAAGGAAATTATATTGATTCGGCACTCGGCCTTCCTTTTCGTGAACATATAGGTCCTGTTCTTGATATGATTAACCAAGAAGCACTAGCCGCTGGTAGACCAGCCCCCTATCTCAATCGACAAGATAAGAGGCTTACGGGTTTATTCGATTTGTCTAATGATTCCACAATTCCTCTAGGAAAGTTATCAAATGGTAGTATGTTTTCTATAAAGAACCAAAACCATGCCAAGATGGTCAGTAACCATGGGCGGTTGGAAGACTTCGATGTTGAGCAAATAGGCGGTCAGCAAACCGATATACCTGAGCGTCAGGTACAAGGTACCTTTAATGATTTAATAAGAGATGGTGCTTTACCTGCATGGGCATACCAGCCTGTTGACAGAGGTGGTAGACCTAAAGATGATGTAACGGTTAGAAATCGAAGAATAAAGTCGTTCTTTGAAGAACATGGCCATCCTTATGCCGATGTGGATAATAGTGATGATTTTTATGAGTTTTTAATGAAAATTCCCGCCTTTGCTCATCACTTTGGTAAAAGAAGTAGATTACTTAGAAATTTATCCACGGGTAAACAATATGCCACTAATATTGGCATTGCCGCTGGGTTACCCCCGGAAATTGCTGCTGATTTAATTGCCGAAAGAAAAAGGGACACTGCAGGTATAAAGCAACCACACGGAGAGAGGGGGAGGGCAACCAAAGAAGTTAACTCAGATATGCACGCTACAAGAGATGCACTCGCTCATCATTTGATGAGAGAAGAAGGATTGTCAATGGAAGATGCTAGGACCCTAGCGAGTCAACGTATTTATGAAACCAAATCTCCTCATCTTCTAAATGAAAACCTTGCAAACAAATTTAGAGAGCATGGGGGTGTAGACGTAATATCTGAAAATATAGAAAGATTGCTGACACAGGCTGCCCCTGCTTCGGGAGCCGTCCATCGTGACGAATTCCAAACTATACCGAACAAATTACCTCAACTTCCGGGCTATCATACAGGGGATGATGGTAGACAGACTACAGGTCAGACTCTTATGCTGTCACCTGCTACTTCCTCAGTATCACCTACCAGTACCCCTATGGGTTCATTACCATATGCTGCTCCTCAAACTCCTGCACCTGAAATACCGGGTCAACCAACTAATTTACCGCCGGAACTAAGAGCGGACATAGATAATTTACTTGCTGATGGTAATGAAAGAAAAATGCAAGAAGTAACAAAGTCCCTTGAAAAGATGCAACTTAAAAGGGCTAGAAATAATACTGAACTACTGAAAAGTTTACCTAACTACGCTATGGACATATCTTCTATGAATGATGTCCGCTCTTTTTCGCAACAGTTTGGGATGCTACCCCAAGATATTCACGCCATTACTTCTAGTAGAGGTGATTGGGCAAAAATTGCAAAGCAATGGGATTTACCTTTGCGCAATATTGAATTGGTAAAGTTGGCTTTTGGAGGAATTTAGATGGGCAAAGTATTCGTTAAGGCACCGAGTGGACAGATGGTTCAGGTAGATGCCTCGGGTAAACCTGCTATTGTCCATAACCAAGTTCGCCGGGAGTCGGCTGGACCTCATAGAGCGAGTAAAAGAGAATTTGCAGGTGGCATAGCCGGTGGTGTTGCTGGAGGTCTACTCGGCGCTTCAAAACAAAC
>Ga0209194_1001683_pt1 | contig 13101 bp, 13 predicted proteins | sample COGITO_mtgs_1004_FD_184787 | JGI IMG/M metagenome (GOLD analysis project Ga0209194, IMG submission 184787) | Pelagic marine microbial communities from North Sea - COGITO_mtgs_100413 (SPAdes) (version 2) | ecosystem: Environmental > Aquatic > Marine > Epipelagic ...
TTTTATGAATACAATGTCAACACCAACAAGATTGTCAAACGCATCAGCGGCAAGCATCCAATAGCACGCCAGTTTAGTCCTATGCAAAAAGAATGGGCGGGCCGTGATGCGGATCACAAGATTGTGCGTGGCATGTACGCAAAACAGTTAAAGCCCACAGTAGATGAAAAAGTCAGCGACTATCTCCCAGCACCATTGGTCAACAAACACAGCATTGTCAAAGGCTGGAGAAAAGCCAAAGGGCTTGATGAAAAAGCTCCAGAAATTCTTAGTAAAGCAGTCGGAGCAGTATCCGGTGCAGTTTCAGGTATCGGTGGCGCACTTATTGGTAATATGTTTGCTCCGTTAATTGGAAGCATTGCCGGAGGCGCTGCAGGTGCAATCGGCGGTTACAAAGTGGGTTCAGCAATAACGGACGCAATATGGGACGATATTGCTAAATTGTTTGGCGGCGAGAAAAAAGCTATTGCAGCTGGTGTTGCACATGCAAAAGCAGCAGCAGCAGGAGAAAAGAGTTTTGAATTCAACGGCAAGAAATATCCAGTAACTCTAAAACCCCAGGAAGTTGGCAAAGCAGTAGCAGAGTTGAAAGCTGTTAAAGAAGCATATACTATGGAAAAGGCACCACCGGGCGCCAAGGCAGAGCGTATGGTCAAGCACGTCAAAAAGAACTATTCCAAAGACGGCAAGTTAACGCCCACAGAAAAATCCATTGCATACGCAACTGCATGGAAAGCACACAACGCAGGCAAAGTGTGATATTAAACGAATTTGAATCCAGCAACCACGATCTACTAGACGATATTCTAGTAGATCTATGTGACATGGTGATGCAAGGCAAGCGAAAAGATCGCAACCTAGGAATGGTTGCAGCCGCTGTGTTGGATCCCGATGGCAACTGTGTGAGTGCTGTGAACTATCCTGACGAACAAGGGCGTCGTGTACATGCCGAACGTGCAGCATTGGATGCATATCGTGAACAATTTGGACAATTGCCAAAAGGGTGTACTATCATTACCACCTTGAGCCCGTGCACAGAAGACATGCCAGATCGACACGGCGAATGCTGTACAGACTTGATCAACAGTACCAATGTTCGCCGAGTATATGCTGGCTATGCTGATCCGTCGCAAGAAGAAACGCACAACAAGTTCAAGTTGATGATCACCACCAATCCGCGAATCAAGAGTTTGTGCAAAGCATACGCTGATACATTTTTAAAAGACGAACTAAATGAATTGAATTTTCTTGGAAGCGAATGCACTAAAGATTGTAGCGGGCATCGTGCCGGTTACGATTGGAGCAAACGCAAAGGACTAAAGCAAGGCAACAGTCCATGGAGTCCGAGTTTTAACAAAGGTGCCGCGCTCGCAGTAGCAGGCAAATAACCAAACACCCTTAGGACCGTTATTGCTTACAATAACCTTATGGTGCGCCGGCTGCTGGCGCAGTCTTCCGAATTCGCTACTTGGGAGACTGGAAGTGAGCATCATCTACCAAAATAACTTGACAACCGTAAAATCCGTGTTATAATTAGTTTTTAACTGGAGTATTTAATGGACAAAACATTCAACGGCGATCAAAAGATCAAACTGACCCAAATTGTCAACGAAGGCATGCAAGTGATGGTAGAAATCGACACACTACAAGGTGGACTCAATGACACTATCAAAGCTGTTGCCGAAGAACTAGAAATCAAACCTGGTGTTTTGAAAAAAGCAATCAGTTTAGCACACAAAGCCGAATTTGGCAAAGCCAAACAAGACCACGAACTACTAGAAACAATTCTTGAAACAGTTGGCAAGACATTATAATGTATAGTATTCCTGAATTAGATGAACTGGATCTACCTAAGGTACCGTTAGTTCAGGGATATTATACTCTGGGGATTATTAAAAAGTATAGACCTAATATCGAAATGGTCTATATGAGATTGGCAAGGAATGATCAGTGGTCCGGGCCAGACTCCGACCCTGTATTATTTTACGACATTATTCGTCAACACTTGAAAAACGGTAAAACAGTGTTTGTAGTACCGTTTGATGAATATGTCATGGGTATCGAATACAATTTTTCTGATGTTCTAAATAATTTTGTTAACGATCCTGTTTATTTTATTACAGAGATGGACAGAGAGCAAAGTTTATACTGGAGGTTTCAAAAAAATCTAAAATGTAAAATTTTAGAATTACCTTTTATTTTAGTAAACGATGCTATTTGTTTTTTTAAAATACAAAAAACTACACTAATTAATGCACCCGAAACAAAACACAATTTTTTGTGTATGGTTAATCGGTCGGAAAACAGCAAATACGATTTACTAAGAAAGATTCACAAGTTAGGGTTGCACAAATATGGTCTTGTTACATATCGGGACCCGGCTGCACCAGAATTTATTAAAGAAAATTTTGTATTCAACAACACCGGTCCGTTAAACTCAGGCCAACTTCCTACAATACACAGACAAGAAGCTGGCCAAATATACATTAACAATATACTGGTATCGGGGAATGTAGCAAACTATGTGCATATTTACAATACGCACGATGCACCTTTGATAATTAATCCAGAATCTACTACGGGTATTTTTCCAGCAACAGAAAAAAGTTTGTGGCCGGCATTGTTAGGGAAAATGTACTTAATTTACGGACATCAGCGTATTATGCAATGGCCTCAGCGATTTAGTTCTTATGGCCCGGAAAATTTTTGCAATCTAGGGTTTGATAATATCGAAGGCTACGACAGCAATGACCACGCATTAAGATTAGAAAAAATGCTCATAGAAAACGAGAACCTTATTAAGAATGCAAAAGAAATATACAAAGATCACAAAACTGAATTAGAGAACAATAGAAATAATTTTATCTTTAATTTGTATGATTTTTTTAAATCGCAGATTAACACATTAAGTGCGTTGTAATTGAATCCATTGTTTTTTGGAAAGAACATTAGTTTTATGATCAATGATACTTTGATTATCATTCTTAGTAGGACACATTTGACATATTTGGTTTGGGTTGCCAAAATTTTCTAAAAATTGATTAATCTCTTCTGTGGTGCTAGATAAAGTAAGTGGTTGGTAATCAGTTGTGTACGGATGCCAACTGTTGTCAATCGGTTGTTTCCAATCATTGAGTACACGGTTTAACAAAGCAACACTACTGCATTTGTAAATGTCTCCGTTATATAAAAGGGGACAAGTTTTTTGCACACAAATGTCAAACGCATCTTTAGGATTGCTATTGTGCGGTTGCATATTACCGTAACTGCCTTTATATGTCTTAACATACGTGGTTGGGCTATTAATTTGAAATTTAATTCCGTTTGGGCCTACCCATCGATTTATACCATATTCAGTAACCGGTTTCCATTTATATTTTGAAAATACATATTCAATTGACTGTTTTGCATAACTTGCATCTTCATGAATAGAGAATTTAAACACACAGTTTCCAATTTCAGCACACCAATCTAGCACTTGAGTATTCTGTAAAAAATTAACAGCATTAGTAGTAAATCTAATTTGACTGTCAGGCATCAACTCTCTGCAACCATATATCCATTCTTTAATTTCAGGACTAATCATTGGTTCGCCGCCTATTAACCCAAAGTCAGGAATATCAAAAATGTCAAGCCAATTCTCTATCCAGCGTTTGCTGTCAGCCCAGTTAACATTGCCTTTCATGTTGTAATCGCTGTAGTTTGTGCATCCGGTGCAACTTAGATTACATGCATAAGTTACCATAGTTTCTAAAAAAGGCAGTGTTGGTTTTATCATTCTTGTATTTATATACCAATAAATACTGTAACAACATAATACAAAGCGTCGCTCACATTAAGAGCATGAATCAAGTTCTGCTAGTCATAAACAGAGAATAGTAAAATACATGATAAATCAAAATTTTGTAATGAATACCAATGAGGATATGGAGTGGCAGGCTCATCGAGCCCATTTTGAAGACAAGATTCGGCAATGGTGCATTAAAAACAACATTGGATTTTTTGGTACGTATCAGCGCATTAGCGAATCAGCATTTACCAAACTTGTCAAATTAACAATATTTGAGTTAGTTATGTCGAGTGATGATTTAACGCAGTTAGATGTCAAGTTAGGTAACAGTGGCAAACATTTATACTATCTAACTGACAACATAGTAGACACAACACAAACTAAAAAATTAAAAAATATAACATTTATATCAATTAATGAACTGTTTGGTATGATTGATTGTCAGGAAATTAGCAATAGTACACAAACAACCCCATCTAGATTGTTTAATTGTTTTATACAACGGGTCGATTCGGTTAGGCAAACTTGGTTTTATTTTTTAAAACACTATGATCTACTAGATAAAGGTTATGTAAGTTTTTTACTCTTTCAATATGAATTTTATTCAGATAAATCAGGAATTGAATTGTTTGATTGGATTCATACCCACCATGAGTTAAACAAGCTACCGCATTTTGAACAAGCATATCACGAATTACGACCACATGTACCTTACAAAAATTTCATCGAAACAACAAACTTGGACAGTCATGCCGCAGATTCTAAATATTCATTGGTATTAGAAACTTATGCAGTCGAAGACGGCCACATTGGTTACTGTTATACCGAAAAGTTGCACAGAGCACTACAATCACCAACAATTAATTTATTATTTTCTCAACAACATTCTCTCTCTAAACTAGCAGAATTAGGTTTTAAAATTGATGATTTTATGTTGCAAATTGATAAACTTCCTTGGATAGAACGGCAGCAAAAACTGCTAGACATACTTGTCACCGATTCGGTTGCGTATGATGCTGATCTGTTGTATAATAATGCATTGCATAACCGAGAACTGATCTTTGACTATAAACAAGAATTTTTAAAAGGTCAATTTTTGGATAAAATTTTTACAGATATGATTAATAAATGAGTTACGTAGACGCACTTTTTGATCGTGAACACGATCGCATCCATGTGATAGAGCGAGTAGAAGGTCGACGGGTATACAAAGAATATCCGCCTAGCTACATTTTCTATTACGACGACCCACGAGGCAAGTTTCAAAGCATTTATGGAACACCTGTTAGTCGCTTTAGTACACGCAACAACAAAGAATTTCGCAAAGAAGTTCGTATGCACGGTGGCAAACAATTGTACGAAAGCGATATCAATCCCATCTTTAGATGTTTTGAAGAAAACTACAAAGATGCTGTTGCTCCTGAACTACAAACAGCATTTTTCGACATTGAAGTAGACTTTGACAAAGTTCGAGGATTCTCGCCCACGCATGATCCATTCAATGCTATCACTGCTATTTCTGTGTACTTGAATTGGCTTGATCAACTTATAACACTTGCTGTTCCCCCAAAAAGTCTTAGCATGGCAACTGCTCAAGAACTGGTGGCTGAGTTTGACAACACATTCTTGTTTGACAACGAAGCAGACATGCTGAAAATGTTTTTGGACTTGATTGATGATGCAGATGTACTAAGTGGCTGGAACAGCGAAGGCTATGATATTCCCTACACAGTGAATCGTATTACTCGCATACTCAGCAAGGATGATACACGCAAGTTTTGTTTGTGGGGACAGTTTCCCAAACCAAGAATGTTCGAACGCTTTGGTGCTGAGCAACAAACATATGACTTGATTGGCCGTGTGCATATGGATTATATGCAACTGTATCGCAAGTACACATACGAAGAACGTCACAGTTACAGTTTGGATGCTATTGCTGAACACGAACTCGGCGAGCGTAAAACACAGTTCGAAGGCACACTGGATCAACTGTACAATCAACACTTTAAAACTTTTATTGCCTACAACAGGCAAGATACTGCGCTGTTGGACAAACTGGACAAAAAATTGCAGTTTTTAGATCTTGCCAACACACTAGCACACGCCAATACTGTATTGCTACAAACCACAATGGGTGCAGTAGCAGTGACAGAGCAGGCCATCATCAATGAAGCACACGAACGAGGTGTGGTTGTTCCCAATCGCAAGCAACGTTCGCCCAACTCCGATGACACACAGGCAGCAGGCGCATACGTGGCATATCCCAAGAAGGGCATGAGCGAATGGATTGGATCTGTTGACATCAACAGTTTGTATCCGTCGGCAATTCGTGCTATGAACATGGGACCAGAAACTGTGCTGGGACAACTGCGTCCCGTAATGACCGATCGCTATATCAAAGATAAAACAAACAGTGGTTCAAGTTTTGCGGCAGCATGGGAAGGGTTGTTTGGCAGTTTAGAGTATACTGCTGTTATGGAACAATCACCTGGAACCGAAATTACCATTGATTGGCAAAACGGCGAGTCTGATGTTTATTCTGCATCACAAATTTGGTCAATTGTGTTTGATTCAAATCGGCCTTGGATTTTGACTGCAAATGGTACTATTCTATCTTACGAAAAGAAAGGTATCATTCCCGGCTTGTTGGAACGTTGGTATGCCGAGCGTAAGGAAATGCAAGCAAAGAAAAAAGACGCCAAGGACAAGAAAGAAGAAGCATTCTGGGACAAGCGGCAGTTGGTCAAGAAGATTAATTTGAACAGTTTGTACGGTGCTATTTTGAATCCAGGTTGTAGATTCTTTGATCATCGTATCGGACAGAGTACCACACTAACAGGTCGTGCAATTGCCCGGCACATGGATGCACACATCAATGAATGCATCACTGGAGTGTACGATCACACTGGTGACGCAATCATTTATGGTGACACAGACAGTTGTTATTTCACTGCATGGCCTGTGATAAAGAAAGAAGTTGAAGAAGGACGCATGGAGTGGAACAAGGAAACATGTATTGCACTATATGATTCTCTTGCTGACCAAGTCAATGACTCTTTCCCGGGCTTTATGGAGCAAGCGTTTCATTGTCCCAGAGACATGGGAGGGTTGATCAAAGCAGGGCGAGAAATTGTAGCAGATCGTGGATTGTTTATTACAAAGAAACGTTATGCTGTGAACATTATTGATCTCGAAGGCAAGCGGCTAGACACAAATGGCGCACTAGGCAAGACAAAAGTCATGGGCCTTGATCTAAAACGCAGTGATACTCCAAAAGTTATTCAAGATTTCTTGCTAGAAGTATTAAATCTTGCACTTAGCGGACAAGAAAAAGACAAGGTAATTGAGCGCATTCGCGAATTCAAATATGAATTTATGGACAGACCTGGCTGGGAAAAAGGCAGTCCCAAGCGTGTCAACAACTTGACCAAATACGCAGCCGAAGAAGAACGACAAGGCAGGGCAAATATGCCAGGACATGTCAGAGCTGCATTGAACTGGAATAATCTGCGTCGTATGAACAGCGATAACTATTCAATGCAGATTGTAGATGGCATGAAAACTATTGTGTGCAAATTAAAAACAAATCCACTGGGATGGACCAGTATTGGCTATCCAACAGACGAGCAACGGTTACCCGAATGGTTTAAACAACTGCCGTTTGATGATGGATTGATGGAAGCAACAGTGGTTGATCAGAAGATTGACAACTTGTTGGGTGTCATGAATTGGGATCTGGCAAGTGCAACCAATACAGAAAACACGTTCCAAACTTTATTTGAATGGTAGTATATGAAATTAAGTGAACTTATTGCGCACCGTAATCAACTGTTGGAGTACAACATAGCCGACGTAGCATATCATGCACGACATAAACTTTCAGATGTTGTACATACTGTTAAAAACAGTGTTATTCAACCACGTACATATACGCAAACGATGGAAGAAGATTTAGATAACGTAGTCGATGTGTTCGATCAATTTGGCGGCACACTAAATGGATTAATCCAAGAGTTAGATTTCATGATCGAAGTTGCTGAAAAAACTTACTATCAAGATAGTGCTGTGCGATACAACGAAGAATCGTCAAGGTATGGTAAGCTCGACGACAAAACAAATACCGATGTTGATCAACAAATACTTGACCGACAACTAGAAATGAGTCCAGAAACTCAGAAGATGCTGTCTGACAGAATAAACTCATACATTGATTGGAAATATGCTGGATTGGTTATTCGTCCGGGAAAAGAACACTTTATCAATGATTTAGTAGGACTTGATCCGTTGTATTTGATTGACTGGGGCAATGCATTGTTAACGCCATCAGTATCTAAATTTAACACCGAGTATCAAGATAGACTACGATTGTATATTGAACCGCCAACATCAACTGATGTGTTATCCGCAATACCAAATAATCAACTTGGGTTATGTTTAGCATTCAATTTCTTTGAATACACACCAATTGATATTTTAGAAAACTATCTCGAAAATATTTTTAAGAAATTAAGACCAGGTGGCACATTGGCAATGACATTCAATGATTGTGATCGTGCTCATTGTGTGGCATTGGTTGAAAAGACATATGGTTTTTATACGCCAGGAAACCGAGTCAAAGCAACAGCCAAGCGTATTGGGTATCAGCAACAGTTTACATGGAACGATAACCAAAATCTTACTTGGTTGGAATTGCGCAAGCCTGGAGCACTTGACAGTTTAAAAGGCGGGCAAACACTGGCAAAAATATTACCCAAAACACTTGCTAAATCTAAATAACTCACGTACAATACACTATAGGAGAATTAAAACATGAGAGATCATTTACTAGACCTGGTTCAACACACACTCGATTTGGGTGTGATTGACTTGGTCAAAATCACAGGCGACGACAAAGAAACTGTTATTGCTGGCTTGGCCGAAGACAGATCAGTTGTGGTGGAAGGCAAGTTTGCCAACCCTGTTGCTGACTTTATTGGCAACTTTGGTATGCCAAATTTGAGCAAGTTAAAAATCTTGTTGAACATTCAGGAGTATCGCGAGAACGCCAAACTCAGTATTACACGCCGTAGTACTGGTGAGCCGGATGGCATCAACTTTGAAAACGCCACAGGCGACTTCAAGAACAGCTATCGTTTTATGGCCAGTGAAATTGTCAACGACAAACTCAAAACTGTAAAGTTCAAAGGTGTCAATTGGCATATTGAGTTTGAACCAACTGTGGCCAGTATCATGCGTTTGAAAATGCAAGCACAGGCCAACGCAGAAGAAACAAACTTCCAAGCAAAAACTGATGGCACCAACTTGATGTTTTTCTTTGGTGATCACAGTACACACGCTGGCAACTTTGTGTTTCAGCCAGATGTCACAGGGCAACTCAAACGTGCATGGTCATGGCCCATTAAAACTTTTATCAGCATTATGGATCTAACAGGCGACAAGGTTGTCAAGATCAGTGACGACGGTGCCGCAATGATCACTGTTGATTCAGGTCTTGCTGTTTACAACTACATTCTCCCAGCACAGAGCAAGTAATGGAACAAGACAATCTAACAGCCAAGCAATTAGATTATGCAATTTTTTTGCCAGCTATTAGCGGATTCTACGCCGCCTTTATAGGCAAGCAACGTGATCCAGTAAACGGTCCTTACGTAGAGCCCAGTCGTATGCCAGCAGGTATACAAGACATGGAGCAGATGAATTGGTTAAATGATCAAAAGAGTTTGTTTCCATACCGGTGGTCATTGGCATCAGGTGGTCACGCCAACTTGGATCTCAACAAGCAGGACTGGAGTGAGGACATGGTGCGAAACCGTGATCCTAACACTTTGCTACTTGGTGACTCTGGTGGATTCCAAATTGCCAAAGGCTTGTGGGAAGGAGACTGGAAGGCCAACTCGGGTTGCCCCAAAGCACAGAAGAAGCGTGAATCCATTCTTAAATGGCTAGACGGTGTTGCCACGTACGGTATGACGTTGGATATTCCTACTTGGGTTATACACGACAAAAACGCCAGTGACAAGTGTGGTATAAAAACATTACAAGAAGCAGTTGACGCTACCAAGTACAACAACGAATACTTCATGAAGCACCGCAAGGGTGTGAAGAATGGCGGTATGAAAGTGCTGAACGTGTTGCAGGGTGCTAGTCATGACGATGCTGATCGTTGGTATGACTTGATGAAAGACTACTGCGATCCTGTCAAATATCCTGACACACACTTCAATGGCTGGAGTATGGGTGGGCAGAACATGTGCGATGTACACTTGGTGCTCCGACGTTTGGTGGCACTGAGGCACGACAACTTGTTGCAACAAGGTGTGCATGATTGGATGCACTTCTTGGGTACAAGTAAACTGGAGTGGGCTGTGCTGTTAACTGTGATTCAACGTGCAGTTAGAAAGTATGTGAATCCAGACTTTACTATCAGTTTTGATTGTGCCAGTCCATTCCTGGCCACTGCTAACGGACAAGTGTATCACGAAATTGTTCTACCACACGACGGCAAGTGGAGTTATAGAATGAATCCCATTGTGGATGATAAAAAGTATTCCACAGATACACGCCCGTATGGTCAAGCAGTTGTAGCAGACGGATTTGTTGACAAGTTTGACGAAAGCCCAATTAGCCAACATTTACAAATGAAAGACATTTGTTATTACAAGCCCGGTGATTTAAATAAAATTGGCAAGGAAGGCAAAACAAGTTGGGATTCATTTAGTTACGCATTACTGATGGGGCACAATGTTTGGTTGCATTTGGAATCAGTACAACGTGCCAATCGTGAGTTTGATGCTGGGTCAAGACCCAAAATGATGTGGGACACAAATGGCGACCATACCAAGTTTGAAGACATTGTGGAAGCAATCTTTGCCACACCAGATCGAGCAGAAGCAGAAGCCATTATCGAAAGTTATGATCGTTATTGGATGGATATAGTTGGTACACGGGGTTTTAAGGGTAAAAAAGCCAAAAACGCCCGTACCCAATTTAACAACTTGTTTGAAGTGGTTGACGAAGATACGGAATCTAGTGTACAATCAGACGAAGAAGAACTTTCTGCAGATAACTTAACCAAATTAGAGCAAACAGTACTATGATCAGAGATGGACATGACGATTCGGTAAATTTCTTTACCGGAGTCGAAGTAGAGCACACACCTGCACACGGGTTAAAAACATTGTTTGTTGTGGGAGTGCAATCATTTGAACAGATCACTGAACACTTACACGGCTGTGAGCATATCTATTTTGGCGCTAACATGAGTTTTCCAGATTCAACTGGCCTGTATCACTGGGAACACTGGGAAGAAATGATTCAGCCATGTTTAGATGCAGGATACCTGTGTACACTGGACATTGATGTTAAGTGGGTGCCTGGTTTGCTCGAAACTGGGTTTGCTGAGTACAACAATTTTATTCCAATGATTTCAGTTAAATTGCCCCATATACAACAACTGGGATACAATGCCACAATCAAATTAGATGATGTAGACTTTGACGCAACCAATCCAGGTGTATGGTGTCACAGTGTACACAGTTTACAAAATCGCAACACATTTACACCGTGGTCTAAATACACAAAGGACGAAACATTATGAATCAAAGAGAACAAGCAATGGCAGAACAAGCAATAAGAATTATGGAAAAAGCCCAACGTAAAGTTTGGGTCACATTCCAGAAAGAAGGGGTACACATGTACCCAGGTGCCGACACAGATCCAAAGTTGGCCACAGGCGACTGGGACGATGTGAGTTTTCTTGGTGTGCCACACAGACACATTTTTCACTTTCGTGTGTGGATTGATGTGTTCCATAATGACAGAGACATTGAATTTATTCAATTCAAACGTTGGCTAGAGCGACTGTACAGTGAAGTAGACAGTTCAACGCCAGTGTTGCAGTTGGATCATAAATCTTGCGAGATGATGGCAGATGACATATATATACAGATTGCACAGCGATATCCGGACAGAGCTGTGTGGATTGAAGTATCCGAAGACAACGAAAACGGATGCTTGATCAAGTATGAAATTTCACGTCCTAACCTTACTATTAAAAATTAAAAGGAAGCATCATGGGTAAACCAGCAATGCAAGTCAACCCCAAGGCCCGTGCCGCACTAGAAGACCTAGATAAATTGCTAGAATTCTGTCGCAACTACGGATATCGTTTTAATGAAGCAGACCTATACAACTTCAAAAGTTATGCGTGGCAACAGTATAGCAAGTTCACTCAAGGCAAAAACGCCCGTGACATGTGGTCAGAAGATGGCCGTCGCTTAAACAGAAACATTTAATCTATGACCAAATGGCCACTGGTTAATATTTCTAAAGTTAATACCAGTTGGGTTGCAGTGGATAATGTTTTTACTGAGCGAGAACTAGATGAAATTATCATCCAGGGAAACAAGGTAAAAAAAATATCTGCTAATGTAGATCACGGGGTAATTTCAGATTATCGTGTGTGTGATATTTCTTGGTTAGAATCTGATGAGGTAGAGTCAGATTTTGATTGGATATACGCTACCTTAGCAGATGCCATTAACAAAGTTAATAATGAGCATTTTCAATTTGACTTAACCCACCTGCCTGCGTTACAATTCACAGTGTATAATGGAAACAACAATAGCAACTATCAGAAACACTTGGACATTGGTCGCCGATTTCCCAATAGGAAATTGAGTTTCAGTGTACAACTATCAAACGACAACGAATATGCCGGCGGAGATTTGAGATTTCACTATTCCAAAACGCAACCAGAAGTTGCGCCAAGGACCAAAGGAATGATAACTTTTTTTCCAAGTTGGTCGGTACATGATGTTACTCCGGTAACACAAGGTACTCGATACAGTTTAGTAGGGTGGGTCAATGGTCCAAATTTTAAATAAACATAGGAAAACAATGAGAAAATTATTTTATTGTGGTTTAGAATCTTACGAGGCTCGCTACACTCTACAACTGTCAGAATGGAACCGACGTGTTTTTGATCGTCGTGGACTTGATGTAGTTTATGTTCCTGGCGACACCATTGATAGCTCGCAAAGTATCAGTGTAGGCCAAGTGCTGGACGCACACGGCCGCAGTTACTTCAGCATGAGTCAGATGATGAATCTTGTTCAAATGATGCGTAAAGGAGAAGTCACAAGTGATGATGTGGTCTATTTTGAAGACATGTTTCAACCCGGTATTGAGAGTTTACCATACATTCTTGACCAAGTGGACGCTAGTCAGCGTCCTAAAATTTATGTTCGCTGCCTTGCTCAAGCCATTGATCCCGATGATTTCGTTCATGTATGGGGCATGGCTGGCTGGAT
>Ga0209194_1001687_pt1 | contig 13087 bp, 11 predicted proteins | sample COGITO_mtgs_1004_FD_184787 | JGI IMG/M metagenome (GOLD analysis project Ga0209194, IMG submission 184787) | Pelagic marine microbial communities from North Sea - COGITO_mtgs_100413 (SPAdes) (version 2) | ecosystem: Environmental > Aquatic > Marine > Epipelagic ...
GAGGGTTATGGGGATGTGATTCATTTTACCACCCATAATCTGACTACTCTGTCAATGCGTAAGTCCTAATATAGAAACTCGAAAAAGCCAGGATGAAACCTTAGACTAAAAGAGCCTCCACGAAAGAGCCTTCACGAGACAACTTTAGCTATGAGTTTAAGACTTTTCCTTTTACGCCACGGCGAAACAACGTTCAGCATGAGCCGTGGATTCTGCGGCAGCTTAGACGTAGATTTAACCGACTATGGCTACGAAATGGCGCAGGCATTTGCCGATGCATACAAAAGTTTGAGCTGGGAGGCCATCTATTGCAGCCCCATGAAGCGCACGATAGCGACCGCAACGCCAATGTCAGAGGCAACCGGTTTAGACCTGAGAGTACGAGACGGCTTAAAAGAAGCTGACTATGGTAAGTGGGAAGGCAAAAGTAAGGAAGCAGTAAGGCAAGAATTTGAAGAGGACAACTACCACTGGATGACAGAACCTGCGTGGAATGCGCCAACAGGGGGTGAAACGGCAGTAGAAGTTCGCAATCGGGCGATGTCTGTCATTGCTGAAATAGAAGAGACGCACACCGATGGCAATGTGCTAGTTGTCTCGCATCGGACGACGCTGCGAATTGTGCTGTGCAGTTTGTTTGGCATCGATCTAGGTCGATATCGCGATCGCCTAGACTACCCAGCCGCATCATTGAGCGTCGTTAAATTTGGTAAGTACGGGCCACTCATGGAGCGAATGGGCGATCGCGGCTACATGCCCAAAGCCCTGCGCGATCGCGAAAATCTCGAACAAACGCCCGAGCCTGATTAAAAAAGGCCCCCAACCGACTCACTGCTCGTCTATTAAGCTGGCGATCGCTATGCTCGTACAATAGCTGTGCCAGTAACCGCTTCGGCCAAACGCCCGCAAACGGCCTAGAACGCAAAATCTTTTCTTACTCCGCCATCGAAAAGCCTTATACGGCCTTGCCTTCACAAACTCACATCAGCCCCTAGCCCCAGCCAGACAGCCTTCTAGCTACCCCCAAAAAGAGTAGCCAGTTGCACGATTTGACCGACCTCTTCGCTCCCTAGCATGTCTCGCGACTACAGTGAACAAGTCGTCCAAATCCTGCACTTTAGCCGTCACATGTGCCATGACTCACGCATCCTCTGCTCGTACCAAAACGCCGCTCAAGACCAAACTATGGAAGCGCACACTTGCGCTAATCGGGGGTCTGGCCGTATTAGCGCAGGCCGATGCAGCCCTAGCAGGCATGTGCAGAGCAGAGCTACCCGGTAAGATCGACGCCATCGTCAACGGCTACACCCTCAAAGGCTCCAAGGTCGGCATCCTGATCGAAGACGCCAGCCCCGACACCCGCACCCTGTACGCCCGCCGCGCCCAAGAAAAATTCGTCCCCGCTTCCAACGTCAAGCTGCTCACCACCGCTGCGGCCCTGCAAAACCTTGGCCCTAGCTACAGCATTCGCACCTCCGTCTTCGGCAAACCCAACAGCGCCAATCAAGATCTCTACGTCGTCGGACGCGGCGACCCCACCTTCACCAGCTATCAGCTCAACCTGCTCGCCAACCAGCTAAAGCAGCAAGGCATCGCCCGCGTCAGCAGCCTCACCGCCGTAGACAACTACTTTGCAGGCCCCGCCGCCAACCCCTACTGGGACGCCGAAGACTACCGCGCTGGCTACGGCGCACCCACCAACAGCCTCATTCTCAACCGCAACGAACTCGGCTTCACCCTCTTCCCCACCCGCGTCGGCCAACCCCTGCGCGTCGCCTGGGATCGCCCCGAGTTTGTCCGAGGCTGGCGCATCGAGAACAACTCTCGCACCATTGGCAGCGGCAGCGAATTTATTGACGCAGGCCAAAAGCCCGGTCAAAAAGTCATGGACGTACGCGGCCAGCTTATCGCCGGTTCGGCTTCCGAAAACACTTCCATCGCCGTGCTAGACCCCGGCAGCTACTTCGCCGAACAGTTTCAGCAAAGCCTCAACGCTTATGGCATCAATAGCGCCATCGGCAGAGTCAGCGCCGCCAACCCACCCCAGGGCCTAGTCGAACTTGCCGCTATTCAGTCGCCTCCGCTGCGAGCCTTCATCGATCCAACTAATCTCTATAGCGTCAACATCTACGCCGAAGCCATGCTCAAAGCGCTCGGCAAATCTGTAGAACCCAACAGCCCAAACACCTACGCCGCCGGAGCCACCGCCGTCAGCAAAGTTCTCACAGATCTAGGAGTAGCCCCCGGCAGCGTTTCTATCGTCGATGGCTCTGGTCTTTCTCGAAGAAATCAGGCCACGCCCGAAGCCTTTGTCGATACCTTGCAGGCGATCGCAAAAACTCAAAACGCCAGCATCTACCGCAATTCTTTGGCGATCGCCGGACGCAGCGGCACCCTCAGAAACCGAATGCGCGGCACCGCAGCCGAAGGACGCTTTGCAGGCAAAACCGGCACCCTCAGCGACACCTACACCCTCAGCGGCTACCTCAACCCGCCCAACCATCCGCCCCTAGCGCTCAGCATTTTAATCAACAACTCCAACGCCAGAAGCAGCGACGTTCGCAGCCTAATCGATCAAATTACCGTTCATGCAGCCAATCTAAACGACTGCTAGCCAGCAAGGCAAAACTCAGGGTCTAGTGACATAGAAATCCCCAACTAGCGATTTTTGGGAATTATCAGGCAGTTCCGCCCGCCTAAAAGAGAATTGTCACTGCTATGTCACCGTCCTTTCCAATGCTAGCCGCATTTGCGATTATCACATTCATCGCTCTTCATATAGCAAGCACAAAAACTAACGCCAAGCCTGATAGCAAAAAATCTTCTGATAGAAGAAAGGGCGATCGCAGAGGCGCAGAGCGAAAAAGTGGCTAGACTGCCGCGTCCACCGACGAGCACTTATTTTGTTCGCGCTAACTTCTGTCGCTCAATAACTTCAACAACTGCTCTGGCATCAGTATTTGCAAATCGGACTTCTTAAAATCTTTCACGTTGCGAGTGACTACGGCATCAAGAGCATTGGCAGACGCAGTTGTGTTCTGAATCGCATCCTCAAAATCTTTAAAGTCGGAGGCTAAGGCCAGCTCAATAATGCTTTGATTGACTTCAGCAATTCTGCATCCTAGAACTAGCCTTCTCATGAAATCTATGGCAGCAGAATGCCCAACGTGCTTACGCATTATGTAGTAGATGTCGCTGATAGCAGAGGCTGATACATATCCATCGAGGCGCTTCGTCTGAGAAAGAAACATTACGCCAGCGCTGGCTTCTACATACGGCTGACGCTGAAGCGCCACGCCTAAAACAACGTTCGTATCTATTAGCACTTTCATAACTTGTGCTTCTCTTTGAGAACTTCCCACCTCGCTTCGTCTGCGTCAGAGTCGGCAGTAGCAGGCGGAATTCCAGCGGTGAACCACTCTACGAAAGATTGAATATTTTCAGGCGTTTGTTCGTTACCAAAGGTAGGGACTTGGTTGAGTTGCTCCGCCTTCTCGCCGGATTCGCCTAACTTTAAGATGATAATTTCAACTTCACCTGGCGCAAGATTAATCGTTTCTGATAGCTGTAGCTGCCCAGACTCGTTAATATGACCTTTTAGTTTTAGAGCTTGCATTTTATTACTCGCGATCGCACCCATCCATTATGACGACATCTCAGCCAAACATCGCTTGACGCAGCGCAAAAATCAGCCTATCTTCAATAGCTAAGGTCGCGGTGCCTATCGCGATCGCTTCTTCAGAACTCAACTGCCTTTAGCACCATCGGCAGGTGCGACAACACCTACCGACGGCTAACTCCCAAACTGATCGCGCCAGTCCAAGAGCTAAGGGCTACTGTACCTTAGCTACCTCGATTTGCACCACATTTTGCGAGCTAGCTAAGGCATTTGGGTTCTGGTTTCTTCAGCCCATATCAACTCGAAACCAGAATCTCATGCATACCCTTTCCCATCCGGGCGCTCTTGCGTCCACCCTTTCCCCTACTTTTTCCCCGGCGTCCACCGAACCCAAAACAGTCGCAGCCGCCACGCCAAACCCGCCTTCTAGCGGCCAAAATACGCCCGACAAATCACCCATCCGGCACCTGCTATTCGGCTCCATGCACTCCGTCCAAACCACCATTCAGCGGCTGCACCAGCTAGGCTACGCCGAACCCAACGATTGGAGTAGGCCCATCCCCACCGGCAAACCCGGCGAAGTGATGACCGTACTCACCAAGCGAGCAAGCGCCTTGTAGAGAAAGTCATTTCTACAAACAAACTGTCATAATTAGCCATAGAAAATAGGTTCATAGCGATGGTACAGACCCCTATCAAGCCAACGACGCTAGAGGCATTCTTGCAGCAACCCGAGACTAAGCCTGTCAGCGAATATATTGACGGACAAGCCATTCAAAAGCCCATGTCAAAGACAGCGCACAGTGGAATTCAAGCGGGCTTGATCAAGGTTATAGACCCGGCATTAAACCCTGACAAAATAGCTAGAGCTTTTCCAGAACTCCGCTGTACTTTTGCTGGACGCTCTATCGTTCCAGATATCACTGTTCTACCGTGGGCTAAAATCCCTCGGGACGACAGGGGCAAGCTCGCTGACGAACTTTTTGAAGCACCCGACTGGATAATTGAGATTTTGTCGCCAGGGCAAAGTCAAACCAAAGTAGTCAAGAAGATCTTTCACGCGCTAGAGCATGGCACTCAGCTAGGATGGCTGATCGATCCAGAAGAAGAGTGCGTTTTTAGCTACACACCTGACCTAAAGACGGTACTGCACGAGGAAAGCGATGCAACACTGCCGGTTCCAGAATTTGCAACAGATTTCTGTCTCACCGTAGGAGAGTTGGTGGCATGGCTATATGAGTGAGGAGCTAAAGCACGGTTAAGATTGGCGATCGCACCCAACATCAGGCCCGCTGCAACACACCCAACCCTTCCAACAACTGCGGATCTTCTTCTAGGGCTACCTTTGCGATCGCCAAATAATCACTCAGCCAGTCTTGCAATTCGTCAAGCGCCGCATCTCTCTTTTGCGTTGCCGCCTGCGCCTCTCCCTTCTCCTTCTCCTGCACCAAATTCGCCGCTTCAATCGCCTGAATTTCTGCCAGCCCAGCCTTCAACTTTTGCTCAGTAATTCCAAACGCCTGAAGACTTTTCAAGATGCCTTTATCGCTCAGCGCATTGCTATAAAACTGTTTCGCCTGCGCCAGCCAGCCAGAAAGACTTTCTTTTCTTTTACCGCTTAGCGCTAGCTGAGTCGCGGCCCCATCGTTACCCTTCAGCGCCACCCGCGCCACCTTCACCCAGCGAATATAAGACTTTTTAGCCGCCGCCCAAGCTTCATTCACCGTAGCCGTTGCCGAAATCTGCCCTCCCGCCTCAGCGGTTTGCGCGAGCTGCGCCGCCGCCGCAACGGTGTAGAGCTTTTGGCCCTGCTGAATGCGCGCAGTGTTATAGCCAAAGTCGCTGAGATAGCTAAGAATTTTCGGATTGTTTAATGCATTGTCGATAGCAACCTGCGCTTCGTTTAGCAGAGTGTCGATGCTGCGATCAAAAGACATATCGGTGACGCCTAAAAAGAGAATACTTGCGCGTTTAAGATTCCCGATGTCTGTAGAGTTGTACACATATGGTCGGAAGTTGTTGCAGGGCGATCGGCATCAAGTGCAGCGTGGTCGTGAATGGATGCAGCCCGGTCGGGAGTGAGTGCAGGGCGCTCGGCATCAAGTGCAGTGGGGTCGTGGGTAAGTGCAGGGCGCTCGGGAGGAGGTGCGGAGTGGATGGGTGCGATCGCAGGGCGGTTGTGGATGAGTGCTGAGGGGGAGAGTGCGATCGCAGCATCCTTCAGAAAGATCGCAGCATGAGATGGCGCTGATGCTGAGCCATTCGGAGCTTATCTGCGATCGCCAAAAGCCGATCGCCATTCAAGAAAGGAACCGTAACGCTTAGCTAGCTTCTGGTGCTAGACGACTAAGCTGTTTTGTTGCCCAAGTGCGGAGCTTTTCGTCAGTATCGTTTTGCGCTCTGTCATGGAGGAGTTCTGTAGTTTTAGGATGATCGGGGTATTGACGAACTAGAACGTTGAGAGCGATTTGGCGAGGGTTGTCTTCGAAATCATATTGTCTTTTGAAAGGATCTTTGAGCGTGTGATCGCACCAAAAGTCAAACAGACTTAGATCTTCCTTCCAGCCTTTGGCTAGTTCGCTCACCGCCGTACTGCGCACAAACCCGCTCTCATCTTCTCGCACTCGCTCTTTAAGCATCGGCAACGTCTCTGGGTCTTCCTTCCAGCCTTTGGCTAGTTCGCTCACCGCCGTACGGCGCACAGACCCGTCCTCATCTTCTCGCACTCGCTCTTTGAGCATCGGCAACGTCTCTGGGTCTTCCTTCCAGCCTTTGGCTAGTTCGCTCACCGCCGTACTGCGCACAGACCCGTCCTCATCTTCTCGCACTCGCTCTTTGAGCATCGGCAACGTCTCTGGGTCTTCCTTCCAGCCTTTGGCTAGTTCGCTCACCGCCGTACGGCGCACAGCCTCGTTCTCATCTTCTCGCACTCGCTCTTTGAGCATCGGCAACGTCTCTGGGTCTTCCTTCCAGCCTTTGGCTAGTTCGCTCACCGCCGTACTGCGCACAGCCTCGTTCTCATCTTCTCGCACTCGCTCTTTGAGCATCGGCAACGTCTCTGGGTCTTCCTTCCAGCCTTTGGCTAGTTCGCTCACCGCCGTACGGCGCACAGCCCAGTTCTCATCTTCTCGCACTCGCTCTTTGAGCATCGGCAACGTCTCTGGGTCTTCCTTCCAGCCTTTGGCCAGTTCGCTCACCGCCGTACTGCGCACAGCCCAGTTCTCATCTTCTCGCACTCGCTCTTTGAGCATCGGCAACGTCTCTGGGTCTTCCTTCCAGCCTTTGGCTAGTTCGCTCACCGCCATACGGCGAACGTACTCGTTGCGGCTCTCTCTTACGCTCTCTTTTAGTAACACGAGGGTAGATATATCCTCTTTCCAAGTCTGCGCTATTGCTTGTATCGCTGACTCTGGAGCATAAGAAGAATCCTCAAAAGATAAACAATCCTCTAGCCAAGCCTTTGTTACAGAATCCTCTTTCCAGTTGTGTGAAATCGACATTAATAAAGCTTTTGCAGCATCATCGCTCAGTTCATAAGGATATTCAACTTCCACTTGCTGCTTCAGCTTATTTAGTAGCAGATTAGAAGCCTGAACAATTTCACTGCGAGTTCTCACCTCAGCCAAGCAACCTGCCGCTAACAGTAAGTGACTAACACCTTCCAAAGTAAGCCGACCGTATTGTACAAAGTTAGAGGCTTGTACAGATTGAGCCAACAAATGTTCAATAGTCTCTCCCACAAAGCGAGGATCTACAATACCAGCAATCAGCTTCAGCACTTCACTCCAAGCTTCATCTGCATAGTATTCTCCATACAGCGCTTTCAAATCATCCTTATCGAGAAGTCTTTCCTTCTCAAACTGATGAATAAACTCTCTAGCGCAAAAATATTCTAGAAAAGTTCGATGGACAAACGCATAATTATCTGCCCCCAAAGAACACAAAATAAAGTTTCTAACTCGAAACTGCTCGATGATGATTCGAGAGATTGCTCTCGCCTTTCCACCTGAAATTTCTAACGTCTTAAGATAGGCAACTATAATCTTTTCTAGCTCTTCTCGATGAATCACATTGCCAGACAGCCCCTTTTCATTCGCCTGCATGTGGTGGGCCACCTTTCGTAATATGGCCTGCTTATCTCTCACATCTATCTGATACGTTTTCAGGTCTTCTTGCTCATGCAGCTTACCTTCCACATCCCACTGATACAGCAACACCTCCGAAGCCCGCTCATACAACAGCGCCCGATCCCTCGGCAGCTCCTGATTTCGATTCAAAATCGCCATCATCGTCAGCAACAGCGGATTCCCCGCCAGCTCCCGAATCGCCTTAGACTCCCCAATCGCTTTTTGCAACCGTCCCTGCTTTCTCTCCCGCTCTGCCCGCTGCCCCTTCGCAAACGTCAGCCCATGCCACCGCTCCAAAAAATCCTCAATCTGTTCATCATTCAAATCCTGCAGCATATAGTGCGCAAACTCCGCCTTCCGCAAAGCCTCCGCCTTATATCCCAGCCACCGAGAAGTCACCACCATCTGCACCGCCTCATAGCGATTGCTAAACCGATGAATATCCGTCACCACCGCCTCCCGCAGCTTCGGATCAAACACCTCATCCACCCCATCAAATAGCGCTACGGCCTTCCCACCCTTCAGCAACTCATCCAGCTCAAGCTGATTCAGTCGGCAAGCCGTATTTCCCTTGTGCAAATACTCCAAAAAGTCATTACAAATCCCCTTCTCCTTATCCTGCGCATACAGCCGCAGCTCAATCAAAAGCGGAATCGGCTCACCCTTCAGCTCTGCCAGCGGCCTATCCGCCCAGCTCAACGCCAAAGCCCTCAGCAGCGTAGACTTCCCCGCCCCCGGATCGCCCAAAATCACACACCGCAAAACCGAATTCGCCCCCTCCAATCCCACCACACCCCGCACCGACTCAATCGGCCTATCCGCATAGTTCCGCCGCTGCTGCTCCAAAGCATCCAGCGACAATAGCGGATCAATCTCACCCGCCGCCTGCAATGCCAACAGCCGCTCCTTCGGCAGCTCATACATCTGCGGCGCAAACTCCGCACACTCGCGCACATCCTGCGCCACAAAAATCTTCCACAGCCGCAAATTGTCATAAGCCGCCCCCGTCGTATCCAACGAGTCCAAACTCAAACTTCCAAACCGCTCCTTCAGCGACTCCTGATACTTAGCCAAATCAAACTCAACGCCCACCCCCACTAGCTCATCAGTATTCGCCTTTATCCGAGCCTCATAGTCCAGCTCTAGCTGCCTAGAAAGCTCAGCATCCTCACGAATCAGCCCCTTCACCTTACGCAAATAGTTCTTAGTCAGCTGCTCCCAGTCAAACTCCTTCGGCAAAGTAGCATCACCCAGCGCCACCCACTTCTCCCGCAAAAAATCTCCATCCAGCCGCTTCACCTCAAAATCAAACGCCTCACCCAAAAAAGCAGCCACCGCCGCATCTCCTAGAAAAGCCTTCAGCGGCTCAGCCAGCTCGTGCCTAGTAGCCATCTGCTTCGGCCAGCCGTGATACTCCAGCTCCTCCTGAAAAAGTACCAAAAAGTCTTTCTGAGAGTGCAAAATAGCCTTCCGAAACAACTCAGGCATCTGCTCATACAGCACCTTAGAAGCACTATTCTTCAAAAAATCCTTATAAAAATCTTTTGCAACATCCTTCGTCAGCGGTATCAATACCTGCTCGCATAGCGTTTTCGCTCCAACACCAAGCCCAGCCAACGTCACAGGATCGAACATATTTTGACGTACAAGATATACTTACCCTGCAAATATGCCACCTATCGACAAAACTTGCTGTAAATCACCACCCCTCACCAAAAAACTTCAAAAGACTTCAAAGCACAGCACAGGGAGCTAGAGCCTTTGGTCAATCGCACCAGCCCTCGTCTACGCCCATACACTAAAATAGAACCCAGTCCTGTACTACGCGCGAGCTATGGCAGACCCATCCACTTCGCCTTCAACACCCCTCACACTGCTGCTTCAAGAAATCGAAGCAACCCCCAAAGAATACTGGACAGAACTCCTCGACACACTACGCCAGTTCCGACAGAAACTTCCTCCTTCCACACCAACGGTCATCAACGCCGAACAAGCCCGCAAAAACCAAGCCGCCATCGATCTGATGAATTCATGGATAGAAAATGACGATGCTGCCGAACACAAGGAAGCTTTAGACTTTTTAGAAAAAGCTCTAGATGAAGACCGACTATCCGATCGGCCTCTATTCCCATGAGCCGATTGATTCTTTTAGACTCAGGGCCACTTGGCTTCGCAACAAATCCGAAAGCAAAGAATCTTTCCCTTGCTTGCCAACAGTGGCTAGAAAGTATGCTTCGACGTGGCGAACAAGTAGCCATTCCAGAAATCGCAGATTACGAAGTCCGCAGAGAGCTTATTCGAGCCAACTTACTCAACAGCCTTCGTCGGCTCGATGGCCTCAAGCAGACGCTAGAGTACATCCCAATCCGAACAGAAACAATGCTACTAGCCGCAAAACTCTGGGCAGAGATACGAAAAAGAGGAAAACCTACTGCAGATTCAAAAGCACTAGACGGCGATGTCATACTCTCCGCTCAAGCTCGTCTTCTAAACGACAATTCCACAGAAGTTATCGTTGCAACCACCAACGTTGGGCACCTCAGCCGTCTTACCAACGCAGCTCATTGGCAATCTATTAATTAGATGTTCCAAACCACCCGCCGCCGCCTCGCCCTCTGGTACACCACCGTCACCGCCGTCCTCCTCCTCCTCTTCGCCAGCGGCGTCTACATCTACGTGCGCAGCACCCTCGTCGAACGCGTAGACGACACCCTCAACCACGTCGTCGAAATCGTCCAGCGCCAGCTCGTCATCGAACCCAACTTAGACAGCAGTGCCCTCCACCTACGCACCGCCGCCAGCAGCCTCGAAACGCCTCTAAAAGTAAACATCGAAGGCAGCTTCCGAGATAGCGAAGCCGCCAGCGAAGACGACCACATCGACCTCGAATGGTTCAGCCCCGAAGGCAACCTCCTCTGGACAACCTTCGCCAAACCCCACCACATCGGCCTCCACGTAAACCCCAACGGCGAAACCGTCACCCCGCCAGACGGCCTTGTGCTCCGCCAAATCACCCGCCGCGTTCAATCCGGATCCCAGCTCCTCGGCTATATTCGCGTCAGCCATCCCTGGTTCGAAGTCTCCAAACCTAGCCGCCAGCTCATCATCGATCTCGCCGCCGGAATCAGCACCATGCTCATCGCTGTCGCCGCCATCGGCTGGCTGCTCTCCGGCCTCGCCATGGAACCCATCCGCACCTCCTACCAACAGCTCAAACAATTCACCGCCGACGCCTCCCACGAGCTGCGCAACCCCATCGCCGTCATCCAAACTAACGTCCAGGTCGCCCTCACCGACCCTGACGAACAGTTTCAGCGCAGCCAGCTAGAAGTTATCGAACGTCTCACCCGCCGCCTCGGCAGACTGGTCGACGATCTGTTGTTTCTCGCCAGACAAGAAAGCGGACTCGTCCCCACCAGAAGAGAACCTACTGACATCTCAAAGTTGTTGCAAGAGATTGTAGAAGAACAACAGGCGATCGCCCAGTCAAAATCGCTTACCCTCACCTACACCCCTGCGCCCACACCCACCATCCAGGCCGATCCCGACCAGCTCACCCGCCTCTTCACCAACCTCATCGCTAACGCTATTAGCTACACCCCAGCAGGCAAAGTCTCCATCACGCTCTCCACCACTCCAGCCCACATTCTTATCGTCATTCAAGACACCGGCATCGGCATCCCCGAAAAAGATCTCGCTCGCATCTTCGACCGCTTCTACCGAGTTGATCCTGCCCGCAGTCGTAGCGCCGGAGGTTCCGGGTTAGGGCTCGCGATCGCAAAAATCATCACCAACAACCACCAAGGCCAGCTCACCCTCACTAGCCAACCCAGCCAGGGCACCACCGCCACCGTCACCCTACCCACCAAACAGTCCCTGCTAAAAAGAGAACAAAAAGAAGCGCCCAGCCGCAAATCCGCAGCCCAAGCGCTCCCCTAATCCAATCTGTCTTTCCAACAAACTCAGCCACCTAGACAAAACAGATCTCCTCCTGGGAGGAGTCCCGTAGGGGAGGTGGGGCCTACGGCTCAGTCGCCATACTCACCTTCGGGCCAAACGTTTTCTCCTCCGGCATCCCCAGCTCGCCCATCGGCGCAGCCTCAGAATCGTTATACGAATACATTACGCCGCCCGCATTCCCCACGCGAACCGTAATCGACTGATCCGCCGCCCAAGAGCGCGTCTCCCCCTGCTCCAAAATAGCCTCAAACTCAGTCACCCCATCCGCCACAACCCGCACCCAAGACTGGCCCGTCAGCGCCAAATCCAGCTCCACCGGACGCGCCTGCGCCTTAGGCTTGGGCTTTTCCACCACCGGCGTCGCCGCCTGCTTAGCCTCCTTCGGCATTAGCTGCTCCATCACCACCGGATCCACAATCGGCTCCGCAAACTCAGGCGTATCCCGCTTCACCAAACCCGAAAGCGCCATTACCGCACCAACAATTAACAGCACGTAGGCCCCATACAAATGCAGCGGTCGCAGTTGCGCAGCCGGAGAATCCTTCCAAGAAGACCGAGGCGGCTGCACCACCGGATGCGTAAAAAATTGACTCGAGATCGCCTCACCGTCCAATCCCAGCGCATTGCCATACCGACGAATCAGCGCCCGCACATAAATCGGCTCAGGCAGTTCCGCCATACTCCCCTGCTCCAAAGCCGCTAGCAAAGTTTGACGAATCAGCGTCCGCTTCTCAATCACCTCTAGCGACAGCTGCTGCCCCAGACGAGATTGTTTCAAGGTAGAGCCAAGAGACTGTAGCTGCTCTTGCTGTAGCTGCTGGGCGGAGGGTTCTTTAGTGCGAGCGTTCTGCTTCATGAATTCGACAGGAGGGGTTAAGCGTTAGGTTAAGCAGCGATAAATAAAAATTTGAAATTTGGCAGAGACTCAAAATAGAAGTTTCTTAGAGCAAGTAGATTGAATATAAGAATAATGACCAAAAGCGATCGCTTATGAGCAGCCGTGAGCCAGTTAAAACATCTGCTAAAGCATCTGCTAAAACATCCACGCTAAGTAGCATTCTCTACAGTAAGTGTAGAACTGCGCTTTAGCTGAGCAATCTCTTCTCTACTCAATAAACGATAGCGACCTCGGGGCAAATTTCCCAGCGACAATGAGCCAATTTTCGTCCTATGTAAGGCTGTCACAGGATGGCCCAAGCTCTCAGCGACCCGGCGAATCTGACGATTGCGGCCCTCAGTCAGCGTCACCCTAAGAAGCGATCGCTCCTTAGGCAACCGACGAATCACCGCCACCTCAGCTGGCGCAGTTTTACGACCCGTCAGCATCACGCCTTTACGCCAGCGCTTCAGCACGTCGTTCGAGGGCGATCCCTCAACTAGA
>Ga0209194_1001694_pt1 | contig 13011 bp, 16 predicted proteins | sample COGITO_mtgs_1004_FD_184787 | JGI IMG/M metagenome (GOLD analysis project Ga0209194, IMG submission 184787) | Pelagic marine microbial communities from North Sea - COGITO_mtgs_100413 (SPAdes) (version 2) | ecosystem: Environmental > Aquatic > Marine > Epipelagic ...
ACCAAGCACTAAATCGAATTTGCCCGAGATCACGTAGCCTTTGATTTCACGTTGAGCACGTTGTTCGACCCAGACAGGCAAAGTTTCGTCTGTCATCTCTTCGGGCTTGGGATTGATCCGAATGCGTTCAATAATGTGCTGGGGGTATCCAAGTTTCGCCAAGCACTTTTTGTAGGCGAATTTCCAGGTCTGCTCTATCCCGTCATGGATGCTGTGTCCAAGGCGGGAAGCAACGAAGTCGGCCACATCGGGTGCTACTCTGCTTGCAGCCTCTATACGGCTTCCCAGGACGATCTGACGAACAGGCTTCATCAAGGATGTTGCAGAGACTGACTTATCTCCTGGAATGAAATCGTAGGAATCGTTTGCAAGCCAGAGAGCCAATGGCAAGCTGATGCCGGTTACATTGGAAAGTTGCATCCAGTTTTCCCTTTTTATGAACTGCTACGCTATGGTGTGGTGTGCCTCATTTCAATAAAAAGATTGAAGAGACCAGACCAGAAAAAGCTTTACAGGGTTTCTTTAGCGTCTGGCGCAGTACCAGTGAACTCGGCCGCAGTCATAAGACCAAGGGGACTGATGCTCAGAATGATCACATCCACAACATCTTCTGCAGGGATCTTCATAGTTTCGGACGAACGGTGAATCACATTCTGAATCACTTTATCGATATCGTCTCGGCGTACCATCGGGGCCTGTGTCGCCAAAGTTGCATTGAAATGCCGTTGATTCACAGTGCCATCTTTTTTGAAAAACACCAACATGGTTGTGAGAGAGTGATGCAAAGGAATACCAGGTTTGGCCACTGGTTGAGGTGCTGTGCTATTCTTTGCTTTGGTGTGCTTTGTCATTGGATCGCCTTTTGGGATTGTTGAGATTCTTCAGTGATGGTGTAAATTTGAGCTTCTGTCGCCCCATTGGGTATTTTAATTTCAGTTGCCCAGTTGGGGTAGAACACTACGAGCTTTCCACCAAGCTTAACGGATGGGTGCGCAATATCAGGATGTTCCTGCCATTCCACAGCAGCGACAAGGTGCTCATTTACATAGCGCAAGATGTGGATGTTGTCAGGTATTAAAAAATACTGAGCATCGTGGATATGTGCAATTGGTCGGATAACATTCCGATATTTGCTTTTCCGAACTTTACGCATGAACTCCACACTTGCGCGAGAATTCAACAAGCACCAGGACTGGCCCAAGGCATTACCAGCGGTTCTGCCTTCAGCTTCTGCTTCATAAGGTGTGCCGCTATTACCTCGGATAACCTGCTTGAGCAGGGGAGTACGGACTCTCAATCCAAAGGCTGCAGTTATATAGCCTGTCTTGCTGGCTTCATCCAACCGGTCAGCAACCCACTTGTCTGAGTGTGCGTAAAGCTGGTGATACCTTGCCTCGATCGACTTGGCACTGCTTTCTGTGAAACCACATTTAGCCATCAGGCCAATATATGTTCCCTGGTAGGTGAGCAGGAAAGTAGGGACTTTAGATTCCTGTCGTTCATCTGGATACAGATCAGGGATCTTATTGATGCTTTCAACCGTATCCATGATGTCGGGCATTCTCTCAGGAAAATATGAGAAAGCTCTCAAACTATGCCCATCATACCCATCGGTGTAGACCTTCAGACGATTGGGATCTTTGGAAGTGAGGCCGGATATTTTATCTTCTAGTGAGAAGAAATCCAATCCGACCATCAGAAAACCAGGCGGAGAGTAGAAACACATCTTGATGATCTTAGCGTATTTAGTCCCACCGGAAGGGATGGTCTGAAGATTTGGTTTTGAAGAACTAAGGCGCCCAGATACAGTGCCTCCCAAGTTGAAATTTCCAAATAGGTAATAAACACCATCTGGACCAAGAACTGCACCTTCCAGAGCTGGGATGAAAGTCGAGTAGATCTTCTCAACTGCTTTGTAATCCAGTATCGCTTTCAACAGTAGTTTAACTTCTGGATCATCTGTATGGATTGTTAACTTTTCCAGTACCTCACCAGAAGTCTTTGGCTGCTTAGTTTTGGTTTTCTCCAATACCGGCAGGTCAAGTTGATCGAACAGGAGCTTGATCAATTGGGGACCACTACCTGGATTGAAGCTCTCTTTTGCATCCGCCATAGAAACTCGTTTGACTTTGAGCTCTGTGTTACGTTTTTCCACCCACGCTACATTAGCATTGTAAGTGTACTCGCGAATGAGAGTATGAGCCTGGATCCTGGTGATCGCATCATCCAGATCAGTTTTGAGAATGATTTTTGCTTTGGCAACTTCATCCATATTGACCGGCATACCGGTGAGCTGCATTTGAATAATATCTACGATCGCTGGTTTAAACAGATCAGTGTAGATTTCGAGCTGGTCATCAGCGACAAGCGTATCCCAGTGTTTCTCTTTCACAAACCAAGTGGAGAGACTGTCCACCAGATTGTATTCCAGAAGTTCCGGCAATGGGATCAAGGTGATATCCTTGATATCCTCCACTGCATAATTGCCGGCAAACTCTTGAGCTTGTTCTTTCAATCCAAGTTTGTTGCCAGCACAAGAGTTTGTGGCCAGGTAGGAAATGAGTTTGGTATCATCCCAGTTTCGAAGCATGATCTCCAGACCAGACAGAAGACCTTCCGTATCTGTCAGGTTTTCCATGAAGAGTTGGTAGATCAGCACTGTCACGTCATAGCTGATGTGGTGGTAAGTCATCTTCTGCCAGAACCGCATGAAGAAATTCACAAGCAGTTCACGCACCTCTACACCATCAGGTCCGAGATCCACGGCAAAAGCTATGCCTTCATGTTTTGACCAGGCAAAGGAGATTGTACCTATACCAGCAGTAACGTGCTTCAAGGAAAAACCTTCGATGTCGCATGCCAGAGGACAATCCATTTCAATCAAGCGATCCAACCAATTCCCGATGTCTTCGACAGTAGAAGGGTATTCAGCAAAATGGATGATGTGCTGTCCTGGATCTGCGTATTTCGCAGTGCTGTGATCCAGGTGAGCTTGCATGGCCTGTAGGATCTTCGCACGGACCTTGTGAGGGTCATAGAAGACCTGCCGGTAGTTTGGGGCAAAGAGTACGTTGAACTGCCCTGCAGCATCCTCTGGATAGGCATTGGGAAGAACATATCCAAGATAGCTGTCAGCTTTGTTCACACCGGTAAGGGTTTTGAAGTAATCCCCATCCGTCACAATAAGGTATTTCACTTCCAACTGTGAGAGAATTGGGAGCAGCTCATCCAGGTATTCTTTCTGGATCGCCACCTTGGTTTTTTTGTCAGGCATGTGCAGCGTGTAAGCAATCACATCTGCTGGATCCAAGAGGGTTGGCTCGATGTACTCACGCTCCATCTCATCCCTTGAAAGCTTTCCTGCAAGAATAGCGATTGAGAATGTATCCGCGGTATTTTCAGCGAAGGTTTGATACTGCATCAGTTAAGCATCCGATCTGCAAAATAGTAATATATCTTGGATTTGGTCTGCTCATACTGCTCCATCCGCATAGGATCATCTTTGAATGGCCAAGCTTCTTCCTGAGTCCTAGGCAATGCTTTCATCCAAGGAACAGCATTTTGAAGAATATCGGGTAAGGCATTCCGGATATCTTGTTGGGTCAGACATTTGCCGACAAGTATACCAAGATTTTGCTCGACACTTCTACGGTCTGACTTCAGACGATCATCCATCTTTTGGAAATCCCTGCCTTCATCTAGTAACACTAGGTGGAGAGCGGGTATCCTACGATCGGATTTGTTGTACCCTTCTAAGGCATATCTTGTTGTCCCGATGACTACACCTATAAAGCCATAGGGACTCCCTGCTGCTACATTTTTCTCAGCTAATCCCGACAGGCTACGCTCACGTTTCTCCACAGCGACTTCAAAAATATGCTTTACAATATCGTCTACCCAGAGTTGGCGTTCTTTTTTCAAAGTGATCATATCTAGGTCCATCCTGTATACCTCCCAGGCAATGATCCATAAAGGAATATGCGAGTGGATGCTCTTGAAGCCCCAACAAACAACATCCTGGCTGTCCGCTTGGCGTCGAAAGAAATTCCGATATTACCAATATCCATGAAGATGGTTTCATAGGTGCCGCCCTGTGCTTTGTAGACGGTACAGGCATCTTTGATCCGGATATCGGCATAGGTATTTTTCAACTGAAAATAGGCAGGCCAGTTCTCCTTCCCAGCAAAATGCTTGATTGCCTGTTGTAGCCTGTCAGGATCAGTCGCGATACGTACTGTTATATTTCCCGCAATGCCCATATTAATTTCACACACATGATACGTAATTGGCTTCCGGTCTGAGAAAATGTTTTCATAATCCAGATCTGCTTCCAAAGGGCCGACACTGGTGATGCAACCTTCTCGATCTGCCGAGATGACAGTTCCAGTCTTTGTTGCGAAAGCTCTGGCGAAAATGATTTCTTCATCCACAACAAATTCTTCAGGCAGTTTCCGAAGTTCCCGAATATGCTGGTTGAAAGACTGAACCCGAGAATTCGTGTAGCAAAGCACCCGAGCCTTATCTGTTGGTTTTGTAAAGTAATGTGCAAGTGCATCCTGCATCTGTGAATCATCCACGTACTCGATGACGCCTGGTACTTCCTGGATCGGTGCAAATATACCCGTCTCCACAGTCTCTCTGAGCTGCTTGCACAATGCCATGAGGGCAGGGGATTCAGCATTGCGGATAGGTACTCCCAGAAATATGAAGTTTTCGGGAGCCACATCTTTGTAAACAGGGGAAACCTCTTCATGGATTGGCGCCATTTGAGCATGATCACCTACAAAGACAATTTTGCATCCAGGCAAAGTTTCCAGAATGATTTTATAAAGCGTAGTATCGACCATCGATGATTCATCAATGAAGACGATCTTTTTGGAATGCTGCTTCCATAATCCATTTTTTTCTAAAGTGGTTTCACCGGTCGTGTGGTTCTCAGTCACTTTCAAATTAAGGTAGCTGTGGATGGTGGACACCCGTTTACCGATGACCTCTTCCAATACCCCGGCCGCACGATTGGTCGTGGCTGTGAAAACAACCTCGTCATAAGCCTGATGGATCCCAGCCAGCTTGCAAGCCGCCTCATAGGTCTTCATTGTATTTTGATGGATATGCTCCATCATGTAGGTTTTACCTACGCCGGCCCCTCCTGACAGAACGAAAATACTATCGCCTTTCATCAGGAAGGTGAAAAACGCTTGCGCTGCTTTTTCCTGGTCTGTGGTGAGCGTACTCATGCGAAATCCCCATAAAGGATTCGCGCAATATTTGAGAGTTTCATTTTTGGGCCTTTCTACAAGAGTTGTCAAAAAAAGAGAGTATTGTTCCCAAAATCCCCTCAAAACGTGTGTTTTGTACGAATTATTACCAATTTAATACAATTTAATACCATTCGGTGTGGTTTGCTTTGCATTTTATTAATGACATTTCCTGATAAAGGGTAGAGGTTGAAGTCGGGAAAATTGGAGAACGACTATGCCAGTTATATGTTTCGCTTCCACCAAAGGTGGGGCGGGGAAAACAACGTCAGCTGTGATCCTTGCAGGATCTTTATCAAAAGATGAGAAGGTCACTCTGATCGATGCTGATCCAGCAGAGAGAATGATGTCCTGGGCAAACAAAGCTGCCTTGCCTAAAAATCTCAAGGTGTTTGCTTCGGAAGGTGAACACCACATCCATGATGAAATTTCAAATTCTCTGAGACACTCAGCCTATGTGCTCGTGGATCTCGAAGGGGCTGCCACCCGTTTGAATGCCTACATTATGGGGGAGAGCGATTTGGTGATTATTCCGATGGGGGATGAGCAACCAGATGCTGAAGGAGCAATCGAGACCTTAGCCCAATTGGCTCTGGAAGCTCGCTCAATGAGGCGAGAGATACCTGTCCGTATTCTCTTTGCCAGAACCAAGGTTGCCGTCAAATCACGCCTGGAGAAATCTCTGAATGCCCAGGTACGTGATAAGATCGGTAGCTTCACCGTGGAGCTGCATCGTCGAATGGCGTTCTCAGCTTTGCACAATTACGGAGGTACGCTTTATGACTTGGATCAAGCTGAAGTCTCGGGAGTAGATAAAGCAATCCACAACGCACAAGCATTTGCAGAAGAAGTGAAAGGTCTGCTGCAAAAAATCAATCAACTCTAATTTGGGAAAACTGGAATGACACGTAAACTGAACTTTGAGCCCCTTGAGCATCCTGAAGATACTTTGGATGACGATGAAACAGCAGTGCCAGTAATGCCTCAACGTCGCTGGCCAAGACGCCAACAGAATTCAAAGGTGCAGATGTCACTTAGGATGAACGAGGATGTCTACGATCGCTTTCGCAGTCTCTGTGTATCAGAACGTCGGACCAATGGTGGTATGCTTGAGGTTATGATGTCCGCTTACATGAAGAAATCCTGACCAATCTGGGTATTCTATATTCTTAGATTCAAGATTCATCGCTGAATCTCACAATGATCCCAAAGGCTTAATCAGTTAATTATGAAGCCTTTGGGGATACCGATGTGGAATCTGGGAACAAGTATGAAAGATTTGGGAGATACTATGAGAGATTCGGGAGGCACTGAGGATGGCTAAACCAACCTTGGTCATCAATATACGGCCGACTGGTCAAGAGGCTATAAAGCCTTCTGAATTGATCCAGATCACTGGTCACCATTCTTTGGGTTTGGCGTCCAGAAGGATGATCACAATCCTTTGGCACAGTGCACATCAGCAAGGTATCGAAGAGAATAAGGATTACCGAATTCCTCTCAGTGATCTCAGGAGTGATGGGCATCATGGATCGGAGCAAATAAGAGAGACTATCCGGGCATTGATGACAACGCTGATCGAAGTCAGAGATCATCAAGGCAACACGGAAACCACAGTACAAATCCTGGGGGGCAATGACATGTTCAAGAAGGATCGTGCAGAGGGAGTGCTCACTTATTCTTTTGATAAGCGATTGATTTGGATACTAAAAGACAGTGCAATATGGGGAAAAATCTCCATGCCTGTATTGATGGCCTTCTCAACAAAATATGCTGTGAGCCTTTATGAAAACGTGGCTCAGCGTTTCAATCTTGAATACAAACACACGGAGACATTTACCATCGAAGAGTTCCGTCGAGTGCTTGGGGTAGAGGAAGGCAAGTATGGTAGTTTTGGGGAACTTAATAAGCATGTGATCCGTCGAGCTCTGGATGAAGTAAGTGCTCTGGCGCCATTCAATATACAGATCCAGCCTATCAAGACAGGTAAGAGGGTAACCCATCTTGTTTTAGGTTGGTGGGGTAAAACAGAAGAGGAAATGAAGGCAGCTTACCAGGAGCTTGCACGTCCAAGAGTAGGGCGGAGATCCAGGATTGAAGGTACTACGGAGAAGGTGGTTCCCACTACCCGAGTAGAGGAACAATTGCGAAAAGAACGTGTTATTCGCAAACGGCTCCCAAATCCTTCATAATTAGAATCAGCATTGCTAAACGATACTCCGCATGTGCAGGGTATCCTTCTATTTGGAGTCATTATGAAACTTGCTTATCCGCTTACAATTGCTTCGTTAGCCTTGGTTGGGTGTATGTCGTCAACCCCTGAAGATCTCTATAAGGCAGGCAAGCCTTTAAGTAATGAGATGTATAAAGTTGGTGCCACCAAAAGTTCATATGCAAAAGATACAACTGAGTGTGAGCTTGCAGCACTTCAGAGAGTGCCGCCACAGATTCAAGTTAAGACAACGCCTGCATACACGATTCCGATAACGACTTACTGCAATACGATCGGAACGCAGACATTCTGTGACACGTCTGGTGGAAATACCATTGGTGGAGAAGTCTATTCTGAGGATGCCAATATTCAATTGAGATACAAAGTTCGTAATCAGTGTTTAGCTGCCAGGAATTGGCGATGGGTCGATATTCCTGCATGCCCTAAAGGTATAAAATTTAGTGATTTACGTGGAGGCCAGAGTGGGGGCTATCCAAAATGGACCCAGCAAACTTGCCACATATGGGCTAATGAAATGAGCTATATTGGTAACCCAAAATAATGGCTTTCTTGTTTATGGATGCTGAATTTCACACAAATTCCGTTGTGTAACAAAAGCGGCGTGATTTAATCCACAACGGCCCCTTATTGTTGATGTAAATCGCTGCGAAATCGCGTATTCCAGCCCGCGCTTGCCTCAGCTAACGTGAAATATATCACCCCGTCTGAATGGCCCGAATCGCAAAGAACCTGGAAAATCCCCTGGCCAGTGATTAGGTCTGGCTCAATGTCGCTACTAGCCGCTGCCGCCGCCCCGCAGAACGGGCAGGGCATGAATTTTGGTTTGGTCATTGCACCCTCCTCAATCTTCGTTTGCAGTTTTCGACAACCAGGGCCAGAGGCTTGCGGCAGAAAGATTGTTCGCCTTGGCCACACGTTTTAACGAAGCCATTGTGATCGGAAACGGAATGTCTAGCTGGCTTGCCAACTTCATGCCGCTTTCAGAGTGACCGCCTTGGTGGTGGGGAGCCTTTAATAGCGCTGAAATCAATGCGGGTTTATCCATTTGAAGTCCTCCTTATTTTGGTTGTTGAATAGGCCCGGCCCATCGACCTTTGGGCCAGTGTGGACGCCACAAACAATCTGGATGGTTGGGAAAGTCCGCGTTCAGTTCTTGCCATGGTGGTGCATCACCAGACGGGCCTACACTAATTCCCGAACCTTTGTGCAGGCAGACGACAACGGGGCGGTTGAACGGCAACCCGTCAAACCAATAATAGGCGTGAGGGCCGTCAAAGCTGTTCGTATTTGGTGCGCCGCCCCATACCATCATGCGCTCCTATGTTTTCGGGTTCGACATATTGCCAAACCGGTTCACTCGTTGGAAAAAACAGACTCCACTGGCTCATCAGCTTGGTTTTGATATTTACCAGAATAACAGGTTTCCACAAATGTCGTGTGAAATAGCACTTGAGCGATACCAGCACCTGCAGGGATGTGGAGGTACTCTTGGCCATGGTAAACCAGCTCTAGCGTCAGGAACCCCTTCCAGCCATTCTCAATCACCGTGTTGAATACCGATAAGCCTTTTCGTGCCCATGTCGATTTATCGTGAACTACGCCAACCAAGTGATTAGGCATATCAAATTCTTCAATGGAGGAAGCCAGAGTGAAATTGCCTTCCACCCTTTTACTATCCACAACTACTTCGGCAGGTGCTCCATAAGGATGAAAGTGAATATCCTGCTTGATCCGAATATCGTATCCAGCTTCACCCAGACCAAAACTGACACCATGTGAACGCATTTTATCGGTATACATGTGTTTGATTGGAGCTGCTGCAAGCAGCCCTTTGGAATTCATAATCATAAGAGACTTTCCGGTTTTGAAATTTTCAATTTGGACCGGTCATCTTCTCCGATCTTAGAGGATTGATAGGCATGTAGGAACATTAAGCAGCAAGCTGCATGCGCCAGGTGACTTAACCCAGTATCCGGATCCTTTTCTTCACCGCTCCACCATGCCCAAAGATGCCGCATACCTGCACCAAAGCACCTGCCCCAGCGCATACCAACTTCCCAATTTCTTGGAGAATACTTGCTGGCGCCATGTTCCAATACCGCGGATAGCTCAATTAAAAATCCTGGATCGAGATATTCAAATGCTGGTTTACCAGCATCAAATTTCACCCCACCTTTGGTGAGATCCATGTTATCCACAAAATCATCCATTATGGACCTCATTCGAAACAAGCTTACGAGCTTGGATCCAGCCAGGAAGATTTCCATGCAGTGAGGGATTTTCCCACTGGTTACAATTTGGGTAATCAGGATCGATACGATCCGGGTTTGCCTGATGCTCAAGAGGCGAAGCATGGACACGATCGGAATTCACCAGTTGATCATATCGAGCCAATTCTTTTTCATAGGACGCATCACCATCAAAAGGCTTATAGCTGATACGAGCACAACGAGCTGCTGAGATTTTACAGAGGAATCTGTCCCATTCTTTTGTAGCAGAAGTTAGGAAGTATTCATCATAAGCTGCCTCAAAGTCTTCATCGGTGATGTAAGGCAGGTGCCACTCACCTGAAGCAAGCTTCTGAATTTCAGCTTCTTCCATAGCAACCATAACCAGTTGGGCCAAATCCTGTAGATGGGGCTCAGCATCTTTGTGATCACGCAACCAAAGAAAATTATCCCATCGGTTTGCTGTGATCAGCGTATCAATCCAAGAGAAAGGCTCCAACAAGCGGTTGGGATTCTGTTTATGATACCCAGCCTCCATGAAGGCTTCAGCCATGTCAGCAGCACGAGATGCAGCTACAAGCCAAGCATCTTCACGGGTGATGCCTGTGGTTTCAATTATTGTATCTTTCCAATCGTCAGAATGACCATAAGCGTAGCCATTCAAAGGCATGAGCACTTTCTGGCAATAGACAGGTTCGTCACACTCTTCAGCAGCCTGCATCCCCTTCTGGTTCTTACCCCAATGCCAAGGCACATATGGAATGCTGCGAACTTCATTGAGCATGGTTTTGACAGGGACAGCACGAGAGGATCGAGCATTGCGGCCGAAAACACGGTGGGTCATAATTTCACCGTGGATCGGACGAGGGTATCTCATTCGCACAGTGTAAAGAGGTTTCTCTTCCGGCATATCAGCATGACGGGAAGCGAGAATGACCTCGACCTGCATCTGAGGCTGACCAGGATGTGCATAAACTTTATTCATTGGTAGTTCCTTCAAGCTGCTTCAGATTCCAGATGGATAATTTGCCCAGTTGGAGGTGATACAAATTTGTTGTCCAGGATGACCCAGAGCAGGGGTACAGGCGTCTCAGCCATTGGATCGCACCAGAGGTCACTAAATATGACAGCGGCTGTAGGGCGGTTCTTGGTGATGTGAGCGTGAACTGGGGATAGGGATGTACCACCTCTCCCTGTTACTTTGATTTCATCAAAAGTATCCTCTTTGGCGAATTCGTAGATATCCCGAATTTTGGTATCAAAGGTCACCAAGGTCAGACGTTCAGGAGCGAGCTCCTCCTGGATATATTTTACCTCAGAATTGAATCGCACAATATCTTGATCGAGCACTGAACCAGAGACATCAAAATAAAAGATGAGATGCTCCAACCCATTATTCCCAATCAGAGATGGAAGGTATTCATCTTCGTGTCTGCGAGATGGGCGTCTCCAAGAGTAATCATCTTTGGAAAGCTCTGTAAAAAAGCGAGCCAACAACAATTCCCATGGAAGGATAGGAGAGAGGAATTCATCACAGTATGTAGAGATTTCGCCAGGGATGGTTCCAGCATCTTTTGAAGCAATAGAAGATTGGGTTGCCTGGATAATCTTTGACATGGTAGCCGTGCTATCTTTGTCAACAGACTTAACAACATCCCCTGTGAATGTGCCTGGAGCTGGTTTGAAATTACCATCTTTCACGATCAGGTCATATACTTGCTCAGTGGACATGCCCTGGTACTGGATATCGTAAAGGATGCGCCCCAAATCTTCTAAAGCAAAGCCATCCTCTTTCACATTTAGATTGATGACAAAATCGGCAGCCCAATTCCAGACCTCTGGATCACGATCACCTATCCGCCCCATGTGATCGTAACCAGTATGCCAAACTTCATGCACGATCAAAGCAACTCGGCCAGCTTTGCTAAGCTGAAAGAAGTATATAGGATTGATGCCGATCGTTGATCCATCGCACCAAGCTGTTGGTTGGCTCATATCCCAGATGAAAGTGTGATTGCAGACCAGGGATCCAAGCCAACCGGCTTTGTTGCTGAAAAAGAGCTTCCCCTTGGCTTTATCCAGCAACGTATTCATCGCTACTTCATCAGGAATATCATGCGGCCAGGGAGAACTCATCTTCATTGAAGAACCTCGTCAGATGGAGAATATTTTCAGCAAAAATCTGGGTCTCTTTCATCTTTGGAAACCGCTGCACAACACCACGGAAATACATGACCTGCATTTCAGGAGGAAACCGCTTCAGGTATTTCGAAATGTTTTCAAACGACGTGTCGTCCACATATTCCAAAATCATGGTGAGAAGGGCATGACGTGTGCTGGTTTTATCAGGCACAATTGTTCCACCTGGATCAGCCATAATATCTTTGAAAGCAGGGAGTGAATCGAACTCTTTCAAAAAGGTATGGAATACGATCGCAACCCCTTCAGAGAGAGTGCCGGCCAATAGAGCCAGGTTCACATCTTTGAAAGGCTTGCCTTTGATTAATTTGGAAGCAAATTCCCAAGTCCTTGGGCAAGCAAATGTCTTGTCTTGATGATCAGGTTTGAATTGATGCAGGTAGCTTGGCTGAAATTCAATGAAGCCACTTACCCGAGTATCAAAGTTGTTCTTGTGAGCATGTGCAAGGAAATCAGGAGGGCTTGCCACCATCTCAATATGCACCAAACGGGACTGCATTGCTGTGCTCAGTGAATTCACAATGGCTCGATCAGTTGCCAGATTACCGGCACAGACAGTCACTACATTTTCGTGAAGTTTCTCTTGTCCAACCATGCGATCAAAGACAAGCTTGTAGGCAGCAGCCTGCACAGCTTTTGTAGCTGAATTGAACTCATCCAAGATGAGCATCCAGCCATCATACCCTTCTGGTAGGGTATCTCCAACAAGTGGAAACATGTTGAAAGGAACAAAGGAAGCTTTATTACCATCCTTTGTACGCATGGGCAGACCCATAAGATCCTCTGGAGTACATTGGCTCAAACGTAGATCTATCGGCCATAGCCGGTAATCTTTTGCAATTTGGAAGTAAATAGATGACTTGCCCAATCCAGGTGAAGAAGCGACCATGGGGACAAGTCCAACCATCATACACTCAATCACATCAGACATGACTTGAGACGGGGTACGCTGATATAGCGACATAGGAATATCCTTTACAGTGGGGGAATTGCGTTCAATTGCTCGCTTTTGATTTCAGCGTATTTCTTCTTTTGGAGAGCTTCATAAGCTTCTCTACGAGTTGGGAGATTTGTCCAAACTAGCTCTGACATA
>Ga0209194_1001701_pt1 | contig 12981 bp, 7 predicted proteins | sample COGITO_mtgs_1004_FD_184787 | JGI IMG/M metagenome (GOLD analysis project Ga0209194, IMG submission 184787) | Pelagic marine microbial communities from North Sea - COGITO_mtgs_100413 (SPAdes) (version 2) | ecosystem: Environmental > Aquatic > Marine > Epipelagic ...
ATGGTCATACCAAAGTGAGAAAGGGCAACATACTCAATCTTTCAGTCTTGAAATCAATTTTTCTGCATTAACGTCGTTCTACAGCTAATTTTTGCAGTCTTTTTACCTTGCGCTTACAGAAGTTCCACCTACCCTTACTCCAGCTTGTCCAACCACTGCACAATTGCATCCGCCTGCCCCCAATCTCTCACATAGCTCACGTCCCGCAGCGCCGCCCACAAATAATCCACCGACCGCTCAGGCTGCCCCCGCCAAGCCGCCACCTTCGCCAACCCTAAATTCGCCGCCAGCCGCGTGTGATAATCACCCGCTCTCACGGCTAATCCCTCCGCCCTTGCATAAGCCATCTGCGCCTGCTCAATCCACCCCAATCGCAAGTAGCCCTCTGCCAATAGCTGATACGCTGCTCCAGATGGCTCACCGCTTTGTTCGCCAATTGCGACCAACGGTTCTACCAACCTCACAACCTCACCGTACACACCCGATTCTGCATAGCGATAGGCCAGTGCCAGGGTTTGCACCTCCGACTCCAGACTCTCCGCCTCTGCCTCAATTGCCATTACCGCCGCCGCTAGTCCTGCCGCCTCATCCACGCCCAGCCGCTGTATATCTGAGCGAAAACACTCTCCCCGGCGAAACCTTCCAATCTCAGAACTGTGTTGCGCTAAATCGCCTTCACCACACAAGTCTTGACCCTGTGCACCGTCAGTATCTCCAGGCGTGATATCAGGCGTATTGCCAGTTGCCGCCTCCACAACCACCCCATACGTTTCCCCCATTGCCAAAGGCGGCCCCGCATAGTCAACCTGCATACCCACCGCTTCGCTGCGCCACATTAACTCCCCCGGCTCACCTTGATCCAATTGATACACACTCACTGCTACTGCTTGAGGCCTAACCTGATCACCCCCCAAACTAGGCCACGCCAACACCGGCTGGGCCTCAACCACCCGCACTGTATAAGGAAACACACCGCCGCTCAACAACAACAAATCATTTTCATTGCGACTGCGCTGTGCCGTCCTTACGTCTGGGCAGATAATCCCAATCCCCGATAGCCGTCCCGGTGTCACCCGCCGCCGTGTGTTGTTAGGACAAGTTACGACTACTCGCGATTGTGTACTCGGTAACACCGCCTCGTTTAGCTCAATGCGATCACCCACCTGCGCCCTACGATATAGACCATCTCCTCCTCTAATTGCAGCACTGTCTATTTCAACCCGACTAATCTCTGGCAAAGCAGCGGCAACCTCAGCACTCAGCACCCATCCCATCGAAACCCATACCAAACTGGCCACAACTTTCCGAGCAAATCTCTCTTTTTTCAAGCGCTTTCTATGGTTTCTCATTCGCTAACTCCCTCAGTTCATAAATCCCAACCCACGTATCCTCATCCGAATTACCTGGATTCGCGTTGAGCAAACATTGCCTCCAGGCGGTATCGGCCTCAGCTATCTGCTCTTGTGCATCAGCTACCTGCGCTAACAAACAATAAGCCGCCGCCCGATTCAGTAACGGAACCTCTGGTACTGGCCCATCTGTATTCACCTGCGCCTGTAAAACTTCTTGCTCAAGAGCGATCGCCTCCTCTAACTGAGTCTGAGCCTCTCGATATCGTCCTTGCTGCAATCGCACCCAGCCCAAATTCTTCAAAAGGTTGTAATTTACGGCGGCAATATCAGGTTCTTTCTCCACTACATCTATATCTAAGCGATCCATCGCAACTATCAACAAAGGCGCAGCGTTCCGGTCATCGCCCGCTAATAAATGCAGCCTCGCCAAGTTATTGTGTGCACTTAGCCACACCTCCAACGGCACTGATTCCGGATCGCTAGCCACTACAAACTGATAGCTCTCCTGAGCCTGCTCGTACTGCTGCAAGTCTTCATACACCAGCCCACTATGAAATTTCGCCTCGGCATAATCAGGCCGCAGAGACAGCGCCGTTTGAAAATCGCTTAGAGCACTGTCTAGTCGCTGAGCCTCATAGTGCTTCCACCCCCAGTCGTTATACCAAGTCGCCACCTGCGGCAGCGAGCGATGAATTCCACCCACCACCAAGAAAACACCCCCCGCTGCTACACAGCTCCACCGCTGCCAGTGCTGCTCAGGAATATTACGCTGCTTCAAGAACGTTTCCCAGCCCTGCTGCCCCGACTGCGTCAATGCCCCTTTTCCCGCGATCAGCGTCAGCACACTTTGTGTTACCACTGCCAGCGTCCCCGCCGAAGCAATGCCCCCACTCCAAAACCGCGACGCCGTATTCAAAATTAAGCTAGCAGACACACTCAAAAAGACCACAGATACCGCACTCCACAGCCAATCTCTGCGAACTGGTTGAGACGGCGATGGCCACCACCAAGCGCTGGTATCTATGTTATTGACAGGATTGGCGAGCGATCGCCACTTCTCCAAATTTTGAATAGACTGAATCCGCCACTTACTGGCTTTAAGCTGGTTATCCAACGTTTCCAATCGCTGCAAGTCTGTTGCATTCGGCGTCGCTTCTAGCAGCGCAGATTGAATGGTATCCCGACTCAGCAATACTTCCAACACCTGCGATTCAGTCACCGTTCGCTCATTGCTAAAGTGACCAAGCCTGCTTTCGTATTGGTCGAGCAACTTGCTCAAACTATGGCTTGGGGCAGCAGGCAGATCAACCATCTATCGAAAAAGTCCAGCGTAATCAAAAATGAATGGCAATATTCTACCAAGCTAAAACAGCCACCATTCGATTAGTTCGTAGTCACTCACGTTGTCAGCAATGCCTCAAACGAAATGACGTGGTTCACGAGAGGTCAACACTTTTAGAAAATCGACGCAGCTTCAAAGCTAGGTTCACCATAGTCTGAAGGAATCTGACTCTAGATTAGAGGACAAAAAACCGTTGATAGTACAGAAACAGTACAATTCGGTTATGTCTTCGGCTATTCCCCCATGCCTTCCAAACTGCTCATCGTTGAAAGTCCTGGCAAAATCAAGAAGCTCGGTCAGATTCTTGGCCCTGATTGGTTAGTCAGAGCCAGCGTCGGTCACATTCGAGAACTCGCTAGCGATGGACCAGATTCGCTGGGCTTTGACCTGGAGGAAAACTCGGTTCGCTGCCGGTTCGTGGCCCGAGGAGAGCGGGGTGCCAAAACAATTCAGGGCTTAAAAGCAGCTGTGCGCCAGGTGCGAACCGTCGCACTAGCCACCGACCCTGACCGTGAAGGCGAAACGATCGCATGGCACCTTCAGCAGGCACTAAACCTGAAGAATCCGCAGCGTGTGGTCTACAGCGAAATTACGCCTAGCGCAGTAAGAGCCGCGATCGCCCGACCTCGCACAATTGATCTAGATATGGTGCATTCTGGCCTTTGCCGCACCGTACTAGACAAGCTAGTCGGCTACCGGGGCTCGCCGCTGCTGTGGCAGCTGCAAAACGGCGCTAAAAGCATGGGCCGGGTGCAAAGCGCTGCTCTCCACATTCTCTGCACTAGAGAACGAGAAATTCAAGCGTTTGTGCCTCAAGACTACTGGAGCGTGTTTGTTGATTACGCTGAAGGCTTTCGGGCCTACTACCAGGGGACAGCTAGCGAAGCGGTAGAAGGGTGGATGAGGCGGCGGCGTTGCAGGCGGCGGTGATGGCGATTGAGGCAGAAGGGGAGCAAGGGCCGCTGAGGGGTGAGTTGCAGACGCTGGCGCTGGCCTATCGCTATGCAGAATCGGGGGTGCATGGTGAGGTGGTGAACCTATTAGAGCCGCTGTTGGCGAATGGTGAGCGGACTGATGACCAGACTAATGAACAGAGTAGCGAGCAACCTGGGGCGGTACATCAGCTATTGGCAGAGAGCTATTTGCGGCTGGGTCGTATTGAGCAGGCACAGAGAGGCTATGGAAAGGCTGAGGAGCTGGCGGTGCGAGCGGGGGACTATCCGACTCGGCTGGCGGCAAATCTGGGGTTGGCGAAGGTGGCGGCTTGGCGGATGCGGCCTGAGCGGGCGGTGGATTATTTGTGGGCGGCGCTGCGGGATGTGGGCTATGTGAGGGAGTGGGAGCAGGCGGATGCAATTGTGCAGTGGTTAGACAAGCTGGAGTGAGAATAGGTGGGACTTCTGTAAGCGCAAGGTAAAAAGACTGCAAAAATTAGCTGTAGAACGACGTTAATGCAGAAAAATTGATTTCAAGACTGAAAGATTGAGTATGTTGCCCTCTTTGATATTGGCTTGACTATGCGTTTAGCACTCTTCCGTTTGATGGCTCCACTGGTATGGGCAGCTTTGGTGTGGCCATCGGTGGGGAAGGCACAGTCAGTCGGCGAAGCGGTACTGCAAACGACCGGCACGCTGGAGTCGGGAGATGCGGCCCTTACTGATGGCAATTTGTATGATGAGTACCCGTTTGAGGGGCGAGCAGGGCAGGCGGTCATTGTGACGCTACAGAGCGATGCGTTTGATACTTACCTGCTGCTGGTGAATAGCGAGGGTGAGTCAGTCGCGCAAAATGACGATTGGAATGGAGCTACGGATTCTACGATTGGCTATGTGCTGCCAGAGGATGGAACGTATCAGGTATGGGCGAGTGCCTTCAATGAGTCTGGACGGGGCGCGTATGACATAGATATTTCTTTTGCAAAACCGGGGCATCCTATTGTGCTGGAGGCACAGGCAGATAGACTCAATCAACAGGCAATTGATTTATACAATCAAAGCGAATATCCAGAAGCACTAGCATTGTTTCAGCAGTCTCTCGCCATTCGTCAAGACATCGGCGACCGTCGTAGCGAAGGAGAGTCAATCAACAATATTGGCTTCATCTACTCTCGTTTGGGCGACTATCCTAAAGCGCTCGATTTCTATGAGCAGTCCTTAGTAATTAGTCAAGATACCAACGACCGTCGTGGTGAAGGAGAGTCAATCAATAATATTGGCTTCATCTACGATAGTCTGGGCAACTATCCTAAAGCGCTTGATTTCTACGAACAATTTTTGGTGATTAGTCAAGACATCGGCGACCGTCGTGGTGAAGGGGGAGCGCTCAACAACATTGGCGGTATCTACTCTCGTCTGGGTGACTATTCTAAAGCACTCGATTTCTATGAGCAGTCTCTGGTGATTCGTCAAGACATCGGCGACCGTCGTGATGAAGGAGAGTCACTCAATAACATTGGCTTCACCTACTCTCGTCTGGGCGACTATCCTAAAGCACTCGATTTCTATGAGCAGTCCCTGGCGATTAGTCAAGATATCGGCGACCGTCGTGGCGAAGGAACGATGCTTAATAATATTGGCTTTGTTTACGATAGTCTGGGCGACTATCCTAAAGCGCTCGATTTCTATGAGCAGTCTCTGGTGATTCGTCAAGACATCGGCGACCGTCGTGGCGAAGGGACGACGCTCAGCAATATTGGCTATACCCTAGAGTCACTCAGTTATCCAGTATCATCTATTGTCTACTTGAAGCAATCTGTTAACGCCTTCGAAGCTATCCGCACCACCAATCAGGCACTGACCCAAGAAAACCAACAGTCTTTTACCGAAACCGTGGCGAGCTCTTACCGCAAGCTTGCAGATTTACTGCTTCAGCAAGATCGCGTCCTAGAAGCTCAGCGGGTGCTCGACCTACTAAAAGTACAAGAGCTAGACGACTACCTGCACGGCGTTCGCAGCGAAACCACCACCGCATCAGGTATTGACCTACTCCCCCAAGAAACAGAATTCTGGACAGATAAAGACAATATCCTCGCTCAGGCTATCCCCATCGCCACTGAGCTACAAACCCTGCGGCAAATTACCGTTCCCGACCGCTCTCCCGAACAAAACACCCGCATCCTCACGCTCGAAAACCAACAAAGTCAAATCCTCAACCAGTTTATCGCCTTCATTGAAAGCCCAGATGTTCAACAGCTCATCTCCAACCTCAGCCGCACCGCCCAACAGCAAGACATCCTCGCCGAACTCAACCGGTTCCCCACCCTGCAAGACAATCTCGCTGACATCGGCGACGCTGTTCTCCTCTACCCGCTTATTCTCGAAGACCGCCTGGAGCTAGTCCTCGTCACCCCTGATGGCCCACCCACCCGCCATCCCGTCACCGTCCCCCGCGAGCAGCTCACCCAAACCATCGCCGACTTCCAACAAGCCCTCCGCGATAAAAACAGCAGTCCCGAAGCCCTCGCCCAACAGCTCTACCAGTGGCTAATCGCCCCCCTAGAGCCCGCCCTCGCTGCCGCCGAAGCTGACACTATTATCTACGCTCCAGATGGCCCTCTACGCTACATCCCTCTCGCTGCCCTCCACGACGGCAACCAATGGCTTGCCCAGCGCTACCAAGTCAATCACATTACCGCTGCTAGCCTTACCGACCTCAACCTACGACCCAGCCAGGAGCCCGATATTCTCGCTGGAGCCTACAGCGAAGTGAGTCACAGTGTTTTAGCTGGAGGCCAAACCCTCGACTTTGCAGGCTTGCCCTACGCAAGCATTGAAGTAGACCAGCTACAAAATGCTTTTCCCACCACCCCTTTCTTTGGTAACGACTTCAGCCGCAGCAACACCGAAGTGCTGTTCAACGATCATTCCATCATTCACCTCGCCACTCACGCCGCTCTCCTGATCGGCTCTCCTCTAGAATCCTTTATTCTCTTTGGCGATGGCGGCCGACTCACCCTAGAAGAACTCAAAAGCTGGCGGGGCCGATTACGCAGCGTCGATCTGGTCGTTCTCAGCGCCTGCGAAACCGGCACCGGCTCCATCAAAGACGCTAACGGTGAAGAAATCCTTGGCTTTGGCTACCTGATGCAAGATGCCGGAGCCCGCGCCGTTATTTCCTCCCTATGGCCCGTCAGCGATGGCGGTACTCAGGAGCTAATGACAAACTTTTATGAGGCGTTACAGATAGACGGGATGACTAAAGCCGAAGCTTTGCAACAGGCCCAAATCGCTCTAATTACCGGCAGCCAAATTGACGCCAGCTCAGGCGAACGATTTTCCCAAACGCCCCGCAATGTTGAAGAGGCCGAAGCCTTGCCCAACAGCAGCCTCAGCCACCCTTACTACTGGGCTCCCTTCATTCTCATCGGCAACGGCCTATAGCCAGCTTGATGCCACTAGCCTTATAAATAGACGCCCCATGAAACGACGACATTTCCTCCAGTTTGCAGGTTCCACACTAGCGGCTTTGGGCCTAAGCCCGCTACGCTTAGAGCATCAGAGCTTGCAGTACGCAAAAGTACTGGCCCAAGATACCCCTCGAAAATTAGCCCTGTTGGTGGGCGTAAATCGCTACAAGGAGAGTCGGCGGTTTGTAAATTTGCGCGGCTGCGCTACTGACGTAGAAATGCAAAAGCAGCTGCTCATTCACCGCTTCAAATTTCATCCTAGGGATATTATCACGCTCTCTGATGAAGCCGATATGGCCCCTACCCGTGAGAATATTCTGAGCGCCTTTGAAGAGCATTTAATCAAGCAGGCTACCCCCGATAGCGTCGTGGTCTTTCATTTTTCGGGGCATGGCTCGCGGGTGCTAGATGCTGACCCACTGCATGCAGATGACCTCAACAGCACCTTTGTCCCTGGCGATGTGGACGGTGACTTAGAACAGGTCGATGACATTATGGGCAAAACGCTGTTTTTGCTGATGTCTGCCTTAGAGACAGAGCAGGTCACGGCGGTATTAGATAGCTGCTATGCGGGCGGTGGCACGCGGGGGAACGTGCGCATTCGCGCTGCCGATGGCGGGCGAACGTTTCAGGCGAGCGATCGCGAACTTGCCTATCAAGACAAATGGCTCACTCACCTCGAAGCGAAACAAAGGGTTGACCGAGCCGAATTTTTGACTCGCCGTGAAATTGGGGTGGCCAAAGGCGCGGTCGTTGCCGCTGCCCAGCGAAACCAAGAATCTGCCGACGTCACCTTTGACGGCTTCGACGCCGGAGCCTTTACCTACCTGATGACCCAGTTTTTGTGGCAGCAAGCCGACAGCCTACAAAGCACAGTCTCTCGTGTCCGCGCAGACACCCAGCAGCTCTCCGGACAGCTCCCGCTATTAGATACGCAGGCCAGTGCCGCCGAACCTGTGTACTTTGTGCCGCCGAATGGGCAGGCTACCCCCGCAGAGGCCGTCGTCACCGCCCAGACCGACGGCGAAACCACCCTGTGGCTAGGAGGCGTCCACCCTGACGTGTTGGCAACCTTTAGCCGGGGCAACACGCTCACCACCCTCAGCGCACCGGATTCTCCCCTAGTGATTACCCACCGAGCGGGCCTGTTGGCGACGGTCAGCAGCGAAGCCCCTTTACCAATAGATACTTTGCTGCGTGAGCAGACGCGGGTATTGCCTCAAGATTTAACCCTAGTCATTGGCGTTGACCCATCGTTGGCACCAGAGGCCGCAGATATTCAGGCGCGAATGAACAACTGGCCGCATATGGCAGCGGCTTTGCCCGATGCAGACGGGCTGTATGGCACAGAAGTGCATTATATTTTGGGGCGGATGACGGCTGAGTATAAGGCCCGGTTGATTGAGCGAAAGGCTGTTGACAGAGGTGCTGCTGACAGAAACGCTGCCAACAACAGTATTAATGAGAGCATTGGCGAGAGTATTAACAACAGTGCGGAAGCTCGTGAAGCTGCCATCGCCGAGATTGCGAACCTTGCCGAAGACAATGCCATTGGATTGTTTACGCAAAGTATTAGTGCGGGCATCCCCGATTCTTTTCGGCCAGCGCAAGAAGGCTTGCAGTCGTCTTTAAATCAATTGTTCATTAAATTGCGATCGCTCCTCGCCGCCCGCTTTATCCGCGCCACTTTAAACGCTCAGTCATCTCGCCTCACCCTTCAGGCCACCATAGAATCACTAGAGAGCGGACGGATAATTGCGAGCGTCACTACGGGCCGAGAAGGTAGCGCAACTACGCCTGAATCTGCGCCAGCATATGTGCCTGCACCTATGAGCCATCAGCTAAAAACAGACGAAGCCCTTCAAATTTCTATCACAAACCTTGAAGAAGCCCACCCTTTTTATATCAGCGTAATTGGAGTGCGTCCGTCGGGTGAGCTAGTCATTTTGCTGCCTGCGAATGTGTCAGAACCCGTCGTCCTCGCCTCTAGTCAAACCCAGCAAATTCCTGAACCCGCCGCCGCTTTTGACCTTACGCTCGGTGAACCTGGATATTACGAGACGATGGTATTGGCTAGCAAAACGCCGTTTACTCGTGCGTTGAAAGGGTTGAGTGCGATCGCGCAAGGTCTTCGACTCTCCAGCTCTCCTAACCCCAAAGAAGATTTCACCGGTCTAAACGGATTGTTTGAAGACTTTGATACCCCTAGGGGAGAACCAGGCAGTGGAGTGGAGCCGGTGTTGGCAGTAGATGCGATCGCATCTCTCTCCATGACCATCGAAGCCACAGCAGACTAGTCCTAGGCTAGCCTTACAAGCCATTGCCAATCAGCGTAAACGGAGCCCAATAATAAGGATGAGCTAACCCAGATTCTGGCAGCGGTGCATCATCATCTTGTGGCACATAGGTAAATCGATCATCGTTCTCCGCACCCGGATCTCCACTGCGCAGCATCGCTATCTGAGCACGCTGAAGCGCTTCAGCCTTAGTGATCGGATCTTCTGTAGTGCCCGACGCTAAAATCTGATAAAACGTCTGCATAAACTGGCTGGTGCTAGAATCACTCACATTCCATAGCGAAGCCATCACCGCCGCCACCTGACTTCTGAGAAAATAATAGCCCAGCCCAGCCACCTCTAAACCTTCCTCATCTGGCCCACCCAGCGCCGTTTGGCAAGCGCTCAACACCACCATATGAAGATCTTCCATATACGACTTCAGCGTTTCAATTTCAGGTATCAATAGCTTTTTACCCCCACCCATCAACAGGTACGACTCATCCTGGTCACCCGGCACAAAACTGCCGTGCGTGGCAATATGAAGAAACTGTTTCTCTTCCAAGGCATCTCTTAGTGACTCAAAAGTAAAGTCAGGATCGAGCAGCTGCTGCCCAGAGTAAATACCGTCAGTATCAGTCGGGTCGCCTGCTTCGCGAATAATACCGTCTAGCTCAACCGGCACATAGCTTAGCGCTCTAAAATCTTCAAAGCCCTGAGACACACCCGCCCCCAGCACAGAAACGCCCTCTGTGCCAACAGGCGATCGGCTGCTAACATTCGTCAGCGCGGCAGAAAGAATAGTCGCAATTGTGTACTTTTCAATCAAGAACTGCTCACCGTCGTGAAGCGCACCCATCGGAATATAGCGGGTCGTGCGATCTAGCGAAAACACCAAATGCTCAATGTCTTGGTTCGCCGCTAGCTCATCTTCCACCGGTAAAATCAGCCAGTCATAAAGCTGTTTTCCAACTGCCTTAATCTCTTCAGGGTCCGAGTATCGATCTTCTAGTAGCTCTCTGAACTGAATAACCTTTTCACCAACAGCCACGCGATTAACGTCTATTTCTCGCCGACTAATAATTCGCCCTTCCGCGGCCCACAGCAGCCACAGCCGATCTTCCAATACAAGTGGATAGATAATCACGGTTCCGGGCTGTTGCGCAATAATCTCTTGAGCCTTGGTTTCAAAATCTGTGGGGTTCAAGATTAAGTCAATCGTGTCGCCTTCTTTCAGCCGTTCGGCAATGAAATTTTGCAAGCTGTCAATCGCAGCTTTGTACTGCCGAAACTGCTCATCGCGAGTATTGCGTAGGTTAGATAAATCATTACACCGGCTAGCTTCGCAATCTCTCAACCTCTGACCAAAGCTCACTAAAGTATTGAACTCATTGATAATTGCCTGCTCTTGTGGAAGCAGCGTCAGCTCTGATAGGGCTGCGTCCGTGCGTTCATCGTCTGTATACTCGCGTAGTTCCTGTACTTTTAGCAGCTCTAAAACTTGCTGCGCTTCTAGCACGCGGCCTTGCTCTAACAGCAAATCGATTAGCTGCCGATAGGCAAACGAGCTAAGTGAAACGTACGTTTGTTGAATATCTATAGGCAGGTTTTGAATGGTTTGGCGAGTTGACTGGGTGATATTTACGCTTTTTTTGTAAAAGGCGATCGCAGGACTACTTTGCCCCTGCTTCTCCATCAAAGACCCCAACGTCGCAAATAGATTTCCAACTGATGCAGAATTACCTGACGACTGCGCCAGTGCAAGGCTCTGCTCATAAAAAGGAAGGGCCCTATCATATTGCTCCACGCTAGCGTATTCATCTCCCACTCTGGTCAGTGCCCATATTTCAGAAGGCACATCTCCATTTTGCCTAGCTGCCGCCAGAATGCTTTCTAGATCTTGAATAGTTTGGGCCAGCCCTCTAGAGCCACCCTGCATCGTTCTCAGTATGGCCCTTGTCCGGACAACTCTCTCCCAGTTTTGAGCTTCCTCACTGAGTTCAAGACTCTGACTGTAGTAGGTAAACGCTTGATCCGTATAGCCATTTGTCAGCAACAGGCCAGCCATATTAAAGAGAATCGTACCCTCTTCCCGGCAATCGTCAGCATCACGAGATAGCCTCAACCCCCTTTGATATAGATCAAAAGCTTCAGAAGTGTTTCCTTGAGAGCTGTAGAGAGCGGCAATACGAGAAAGGGCTCTACTTTCTACACAGAGATCACCTTCTCTCCTTGCGGCTTCGACAGCTTTCCGAAAGGCTGCCTCAGCTTCAACAGACCTCGACAGATCTTGGTAGCTTTCCCCTAATGCGGCCGAAACCAAAGCGATTCGACGATTATGTGGAATGCTCTCAGCTATGGCTAAACTTCGAGTGTACATTTCAATCGCATTTTGGTCTTCGCCCAATGCTTTGTAGGCGCTGCCCAAGCTATACAGCGCAAGGCTTTCTAGATTGGGATCGTTAGCTAGCTGTGCCGCCGAAAGTGCTTGAACAGAATAGTCTAGTGCCTGTTGATACTCAGCTAAGTTGGCGTAGGCAAAACCCATATTGCTCAATACGACACTTTCCATGAGCGGATTATTCGCTCGCCGGTAAAGGTTTAATGCTTGCTGGTATAAATCAATAGATTCTCTGAGCCGCCCTGCACGGTAAGCTTGCTTTCCCTCTTCGTGTAGCTGATCTGCCCTAGAGCCGCTTTGTTTCAGATAGCTGTTTTCTTGGCTAAGCTCTGGAGAAAGGGCCACATCTTGAGCGGTGTGTGCGGTTGCTTCAAAGCCGTTTTGTGAAATATGTGTCTGCGCGGTTACTTCACCTGGCACCATTACGAGTAAACCAAGCGTAGACAGCAAAATAGCAGGAACCTGGGCTAGCATAAGACACTTGTCACAGAGAGCATTTTGATCTTAAACAATAGAAAGTAGTAGAAATCAGGAATTTCTGACTACCTAATTCATATTATTGATAGATTTTTTGCCAAATACATCTAAGCAGCCAGTTAGCTGAGATTTCATATTATCTTTAGCGATGCTTCGCTCCCTTATCCTCTAAAAATCTTGGAGAAATGAACGAAAGCCTCTATCAAAACGGCACTGCTATGGTGAGACCTAGCGGACTTTTGATAGGCGTAGCTATGGTTCTTCCTGCTTGGTATCGCTGCGCAGCTGCTCTACCTCAGCGACCGTGAGGCCAGTTGTTTGGCTGATGGTCTCGATTGGCAGCTGGCCTAAAAGCGATCGCGCGATCGCTTTCTTTTCTGCTTGACGACCCTGCTCAATGCCCTGCTCAATACCTTCTTGCAAGCCTTCCTGCCTAGAGGTATCAATGACGTTATTGAGATCGCGGTAGTACTTCAAACTACTCTGGTAGCTATCCTGCTCATCGGGCGAGAAGTTGGAAATCTCTGCAATCTCAAACAGCTGTAGAAAAACAGCGTCTTGAAACGGGCGGGGCTGCTCATCTAGATCTGGCAGGTGCCTAAGCAAGTACAGCCACTTGTCCTGATGCGACACCAGCTGCTCAAGTGTCTTCGTGAACTTAGGCAGCTCAACATAGATAAACTTCAGCTTGTCGTAGAAGACGTTGCAATGCTGGTCTTTCAGCTCAA
>Ga0209194_1001702_pt1 | contig 12972 bp, 9 predicted proteins | sample COGITO_mtgs_1004_FD_184787 | JGI IMG/M metagenome (GOLD analysis project Ga0209194, IMG submission 184787) | Pelagic marine microbial communities from North Sea - COGITO_mtgs_100413 (SPAdes) (version 2) | ecosystem: Environmental > Aquatic > Marine > Epipelagic ...
TTCCCTACGAGATAACCGGCGGCCAATCCTTCTACGCCAAAACCGAAATCAAAGACATCATGGCCTACCTGCGGTTAATTATTAACCCAGATGACGACAACGCCATGCTGCGGATCATCAACACCCCGCGACGTCAGATCGGCCCCACCACCTTAGAAAAACTCGGCGAATACTCCAACAAACGCACCTTGTCACTCTACGACGCCATCGACGAAGTCGGCCTCACCGCCACCATGCCCCCGAAAAGCTTAGAGCGCCTAAAACGCTTTAAGCACTGGGTGCAGAACATCAATCGCAACGTCTACAACGGCAAACCCATTGAAGCCATCAATGAAATGCTCGACGACATCGAATACCTCGACTGGCTAAAGGCCAACGCCAGCAGCGACCACGTAGCTCACAAGCGCTGGGACAACGTGCAGTTTTTGCTCAAGCAACTGGCCCAGGTATTAAAGAACGACGAAACTGAAACCGACGAAGAGAAAGGCGACACGAAGATTGAAAACGCCATCTCCAAGTTGATCCTCAGAGACCTCCTCGACCGCGAAAAAGAAGAGTCCGCGGATGATAAAGTTCAGCTAATGACTCTGCACGCGGCCAAGGGATTGGAGTTTCTGCACGTCTTTATGGTGGGCATGGAAGAAGATATTCTGCCCCATAAAAACAGTGTAGAAGGCGGCGCTATTGAAGAAGAGCGGCGCCTCGCCTATGTGGGTATTACCCGCGCTCAGCGCACGCTGACAATGACCAGTGCACGGCAGCGGACGCAGTTTGGTGATACGTCGCCGACTACGCCGAGTCGCTTTGTGGATGAATTGCCAGAGGATGATTTGGTCAGGATTGGCGGTGGTGTTGAGATGAGTAAGGAAGAGAATCAGGCTAAGGGTGAGGAGTCATTGGCGGCGTTGAAGTCGTTGTTTGGGTGAACCGTAGTCTCCCTGAATGAACTCTCCATCACAAGCTGTCATCCTGTATGAAGCCAAGGATCTCCTGCCACTCTAGCTCCACGAAAAAAGACGGCAACCGCAAAGGTGTGTCGCCATAAAATTTGGTTATCCCCACGACTGTGGGGAACACAGTGTCGTGGTAATCCTATTCAATGTGCCTCGCGGGTTATCCCCACGACTGTAGAAATAACTGGGAATATGCCGTTTCAAACCAGAGTTCTTTATGCATGCCAGATCTGGCATTGAAACGGGGTCCATAATCTGCTCCTTCAGACTCTTGCGCTATTAACGCGGCACTCGCCACGTTAATAGAGTCGTCCATGACTAAAGTCATCGGCTTACTGATGACTTATTAAGGCTAACCATAGTCAAGAAGCTGAGGGTTTGCTAATGAGATAGTGAGTAGGGGCAGATGGGCTTGGGATCCCTCGCCGCTGTGCTCTGTCGGGATGACAGGTTAAGACGCTAGTGGGCAGGTAATCTCGGACAGTAAATAAAGTTTTTCCTCAGCCACGCTCCCAGTAAATAGCCCCATAATTGTCGCCGAACCGGTGGCCTGTTTAAGCCAGAAGGTGAGCGCTAGAATAAAAACTGCACTGCCACTTTGACTCACAACTTTGCCCTGTAAAAGCAGGGCAAAGTTGCGGTTAAATAAACGCTCTTTTAATCAATAAAACCTTCTAGTTTATATCTCCTAGATTATATCGCCTAGGTGAAACACATCACCGTTGTCGCTACCGTATACTCGGCAAGTCCGGCAAGCCCAATCTCAAAACCCATACCCGACTGCTTATGGCCTTCAACAGAAAATGACACATTACTACCCCACGAAGGTGACGGTGAGCCAATCATAATAATAGAGCCGGCCGACAACTCCTCGCCTAAGCGCTGTACTCGACCTACATTTTGGGTCGCCGCATAGGCTGATAAACCAAAGGTACTGTTGTTAGCAATCTCCAAGGCTTCCTCTTCATCTTTAAAGCCAATAATCGATAACACCGGGCCAAAAATTTCTTCCTGGGCAATGGTTGAGTTGGGGTCCACTTGATCAAAAATGGTTGGCTCAATATAAAAACCACCGCTCTCTTTTAAGACCTGATTGCCACCCAATATTAACTTGGCGCCTTCGGCCTTGCCCGTTTCTATGTAACCCAGCACCTTATTCATATGGGCTTCATTCATGATTGAACCAAAAGCGCAGTCTGCTTCCAGTGGATCTTTAGGAGTAATTGCTTTGGCCTGCTCAAGAATTTTGGGCATCAACTTTTCGCGGATGCTGTCTTGAATTAACAGACGACTACCGGTGACACAGAGGGCACCCTGGTTCGGAAACGCTTTATCCACTGCAACAGCCGCCACTAGATCCAAGTACTCTTCACTGTCGTCAAACACAATAAAAGGTGACTTGCCGCCACACTCGAGAATTAAGCGTTTCATATTCGATTCGCCGGCCGTTTTCATCAAGGCCTTGCCGGTGGCACTGCTGCCCACAAAGGTTAATAGGTCCACGTCCATATGCCGCGCTAAACGGTCACCGACATTTACGCCATCGCCGTGTACCACGTTAAATACACCGGCGGGTACGCCCGCTTCAAGGGCCAACTCGGCTAAAAAGCAGGTTGACAATGAGGTGAACTCAGAGGGTTTTAGTACTAATGAATTGCCCGTTATCAGTGCAGGACCAACCTTGCCAATGGCCAGTGCCAGGGGATAGTTCCAACCCAAAATACCCGCTACAACTCCCACAGGTTTGCGGGTTTGATAAATCAACGTACCCTGATCGGTGCCGCAGGTACCCAACAACTTATCAATGTTATTGGCGGCGGTACGTAAGCTGCCCGGCGCGCGCGCAAGGTCGTCGGTGATGGCATTATTAATCGGCTTGCCAACATCCATGCTTTCATACAGCGCAAAGGTGTCTTTATGCTCTTCAACCAGGTCCGCGAGCTTATTTAAAACTGCCGCTCTTGCCGCAGAGGATTGCTTGCGCCAAATGCCCGATTTAAAGGTTGCACGAGCACTGGCAACGGCCTGCTCTACTTCTGAGCCATCGCCATTGGCAAAGCTGTATAACAACTCACCATTGCGGCCGGCAAACTTTTCGATGGTTTTACCGCCCACGCAATCTTGATATTTTCCATCAATAAAATTGCGAACCTTAAAAGAGGCTTGTGCGGCACGCTCGTGCCAATTGACTGTACTCATAATATTTCCCTGCAAAAGTAATAAGAATTTTTAGTTAAAGGTGACTCTATTTTTTAAAGCGTCTTCATCAAAGGCTGCGCCATGGCCCGGTGCGTCGGTCAGATGAATAAGGCCACCGATTTTTTCATCGTAGGTCATGCCGCCGATTACCGGATCGGTGACAAACTCATAGGCAGAATCGAGGTCTAGGAAGTAGACATTAGGTCGTGCCATCGCAAAATGGGCCGCAGCACTCAGCGCCAAGCGTGACTCCGCAAAGCAGCCGATCATGCATTTGCAACCGGCGGCCTCAGCAATAGCGTTTATTTTCAAACCCGTATGAATACCGCCAGATTTACCCAATTTAATATTGAGATAATCAGCCGCACCCAATTTGATAAGCTTCAAAGCATCTTTGTCATCGAAGACACTTTCGTCGGCACAGATAGGCAGGTTGACCTTGTCACGCAGTCGCGCCAAGTTGTCGAAATCCCACACAGCCAATGGCTGTTCCGAGTACTGCAGATTTAACGGCGCCATGGCATTGATATTGGCCACTGCCGTGGGAAAATCCCAGCCTTGGTTGCTGTCCACTTTAATATGCACATCAGGGCCAGCCAGTTCACGTACAGCCTTAACATGAGCCACATCTTCTAGGCCAGGACGACCCACTTTCATCTTAATGGCGTCGAAACCATTGCCCAGAATAACCTTGGCTGCCTCTACCGTCTGCTCGACTGTTGCTTGCATACCAATCGTCAAGTCAGTTCTAATTTCGCGGCGCTCGCCACCCAAAAACTGGTACAACGGCATATTCGCAGCCTTTGCTGCAATATCGTATAGCGCCATATCAAAGGCCGAACGGATCGAGGCTTCTCTAACAATGTATCCGTTAATCTCGGTCATCCGGGCCTCGATAGCCAGTGGGTCTTTACCTATCATTAACTGCGCTAACTGCTGCCCAGTTTGGTAATTGGTCTGCTGCGTATCGCCAACAATATAGGCGCAGGGACTGGCTTCACCCCAGCCGACTAGACCACTGTCGGTAGTGATTTTAACGGCGACATTTTCAGCACCGTACATTGTGCCAATGGTCACTTTTAACGGTTGCCCAAAAGGAACATCAATCGTGTAAATATCAACTTGTGAAATAATCATTAAGCGAACTCTCCTTGTTTAGAGGTCATTGAGGTATTGTTTAAATCGAGCATGCGCTCAAGAATAGGTTCGACACCGTCGACGATCGGGTCGACGACCGGCAAACCTGTCTCTTGAGCGATTTTGTCTATCAGCGCACGACGCTGTTCAGATGGCACCGCCGAGGTATTTAGGCTGATGCCTACACATTGCACTGCTGGATTGGTTAGCCGCGCCATTAAAAGATTGGTGTCAATACAGGTTTGTACACTGGGAATCGGGTGATTGGGGCAGCCCACAATATGCTCGCGCATAGGGTCATGGCACAGCACAATGGCATCAGGCTGAGAGCCATGTAAGAGACCCAAACTGACACCTGCATAGGCCGGCGTAAACAGCGAGCCCTGGCCTTCAACAATATCCCAATGATCAGCATCATTGCTCGGGCTTAAGCTCTCGGCAGCGCCAGCGGTAAAATCACAGACCACCGCATCAATAGGAATACCACTGCCGGAAATCATAATGCCGGTCTGACCAGTGGCGCGAAAATCGCAGTTAACCCCACGAGCCTTGAGCGCCTTGGCAATTGCCAAAGTGGTGTATTTCTTGCCCACAGAGCAGTCGGTGCCAACCGCTAATAGGCGTTTACCGCCACGCTTTTCACCACTGCCAATCGGCAATCCCTGAGGTGGGATACGCACATCAATTAAACGTACATTGTGCTGCTTAGCCGCTTCGCGTAACTCAGGGTAATCATTAAGTTTGGTATGCAGACCACTGACAATATCCAATCCAGCGGCAATCGCCTCAAGCAGCGATGGAATCCAATTGGCCTGAATAGCTCCTCCTACCGGCGCAGAACCAATCACCAAGCTCTTGGCACCTGCCGCAGCAGCCTCAGCAATCGACATATCCGCCAAGCCGGTGTCAATTTCACAGCTGGGAAAACGATGTTGAGCCAGACATTTTTCGGGCGCCCACTGCACAATACCCAGGGCCGTTTTGGCATAGACTGCACTGGGCACATCGCCGAGAAAGATTAAATAGGGGGCAGACAGCTGCAGGGTAACCGGCATAAGAAGCTCCATTTCTATTGAGAAAATAGTAAAAGCCCGGGGCAGTGGACTGCCGCAGGCATAAAAGACTAGGGTTTTATTGAGAGGTACAAACCTATGCCTAATAAGACTCTAAAGCGGCATAAATCCCTACCCTAGACATAGAAAATAATAAAAAACCCACAAGGCTACTGTGGTGTCAACGACCCACTGGCCAGCAGGAACTGCAAAAACTTCGCAACCTCAACCATGTCCTTGCCCACAAACTTAATTGTGTAAGCATCAGTGCGCTCAACATTGGGCAGATAATCCAACAACTCCGCCGCTTTGCGTTGCATACACACCACTTCCAAAACAATATTGTCTGGCAGGCGCTGAGCCTTAAAGTCGCCTAATCGAGACAGTGCATTGGCCACACCTTCACCCACCAATTTCTGCGCCACTTTAGGCATTAGCATCCGCGCACTGGTAAATGACACAGCCCATTTGGTTGCCACACCTTCAACGTTCGGCAGCACCGATTGCGCATGCTCAACATAGGCATCGTCACCAGAAACCATAATGGTTGGCACCCCAAAGTGCGCAGCGGTGGCCGCACTAATCACCGTTTCAGAGGCAATCTGGCCATTAATACGCACTTCACTGATGGCACCACCGTGTAGGGTATGACGCAGCGCACCGCGCAAATCACTGGCCCCAGCGTGGTAGCCAATTAACATAGCGCCGACAAAGTTGCCTTCCTGAACACCTTCCATCATGCACAGGGGGCGCGGCCATGAGCGCACCAACTGAACATTCTCGGGCAGTTTATCAATAAGCAAACTCTGGCCATTGCCATGGGAATCGCTCATTACAATTTCATCAATGCCATTGTTAAAGGCCGCCTCACAGGCAGCATTCACTTCAGCGGTATACCACTCACGGGCCTGTTGATATTCAAAACCAGCAGGTGACATATGCTCGCCACTAACCACCCCAGCGATGCCTTCGATATCGGCAGAGATATATAAACGTTTACTCATGATTAATTCCGTTTTGACAGATTATCGGATTCGTGGATTCAGGCGGCCGCCATTGAAAACATACTGGGGCACACCAGATTCATTGGGTTTTAAAAATACAATTGCCAGGCAGCGCTCGCCCCGGCTGTTATAGGCAGCAAAAGACAGGTCTTCTACATGGCGCAATTCAACATCCAGTGGTGGCAATGGATCTATCTTGTACAAAATATTGGCCATCAACTTGTCACCAGTCGACGTCACTTTAATGAGAGTGTCTAGGCACTCGTACTCACCGGTGATTTTTTCTAGGGCAGCCAAGGCGGTTGTACTCGCCGGTTCTGGCTCTTGCAGATTAAGACCGCCAACCGCCGACAAGAAATCAGCAGTCAGACCGCCAATAGCAGAGGGCCTTGTACCATTGGTTAAAATGGCAAAAGCAGCATTCTGTTCCGGGATCACCTGCAACATTGAATAGAATCCGTGGGTGCCGCCGCCATGACCCACAGTCTTAATATTGCCAGCCTGGTAGGTATTCATTCCCCAACCCAATCCGGCATGTTTAGTGCCGAGCAAAGAAGTTTTTGGCAGCTCCATCTGTGACACCTGCATCTGTTTAACCGACTCAGGAGACAGCCAAGATTGACCCTGCTGATTTAGGCCACCCTCGAGGTGAGCCCGGGCAAAGCGAATTAAATTTTCAGCACTCATAGCCGGAGTCGAGCCCACAGGCGCCTGCCCTAAACTCAAAAAAGCCCGCTCAGGCAACACCCAGCGGTCGGTGTTATTACCGTCGTAAACATGGCCCATAGCCGTGCGAAAACGAATCATCTCCTTGGGGTCTGCAATCGAATGCGCCATACCCAAGGGCTCAAACAGATACTCACTCATGGCCTGAAACCAGCTCATACCGCGCATCACCTCAACCAAACGCCCGGCCACACAGAACGCCGCATTGGAATAGGAATACATCTCACCCACCGGATGCACCAGGGGCAGAAAGCTACAGCGGTCAACAAAGCGCGCAATCAAATTGCCCTCATGGCCCTCATCATCGGGAAAATAATCCCCGGCAATGCCATTGGTGTGATTGAGCAATTGGCGTACCGTAATAGACTGAGTAGCCTCGGCATCGGCAATCATAAAGTCGCGCAGATAATGCACCACCGGCTTATCCAGATTCACCCTGCCCTCATCCACCAACTGCATGACCAAACAGGTTGTCATCACCTTGGTGATCGAACCAATCTGAAAAATAGCGTCAGTGGTCGCCTCGACCCCGGTATTAATATTTAAACAACCGGCCGCCGCCTGAGTTAGCACACCGTCTTTCCAGACGGCCACCGACATGGCAGGGATATTATGTTTAACAATGGCTTGATCAGCGTAGGCTTGAAGATTCTCGACTGAAAGGACGAGTGGATTGGCGACTTGACCAGTAACGGACATTGTTAACTCCTGTAAACGGATGGGGTAAAACCAACGCTAAGGCTATAGCGGGCTACTAGAACAACAACAAAAAGCATAGACCAAATATCAGCACTTATTGACATCAGTCGCTAATAATATCCACATGTTCATCATCGGTAGATATAGAAAGCAAAGCCTGTATTCAGCGCTACTTATAAACTACTGCCGCCGATACAGATAGCGATCATAGGTCACATACTCAATTTTGCCCGTGGTCTTGTTGCGTACAAATCGAATCAGGTTTTTATTGTCTGCACGCAATGAATAGCGCGCAAACACCAGCTGATCAATATCTTTCACCAGCAGGGCAAAACTCACAGCGCCATCATCAATTTGCGCATCGGCCCAGAGCATGCCGTTTTTGCGCGACAGGGTTAGGGAATACATATTGTGCGGAGACTTATAAGTCCCCTCAATTTCATCCAGCGCATTCACGATTTTCAAATCTTCAATCACCGCCGCAGGATCTTGCTTCAGTAGCGTCGCAACCACCGCATCGGCCACCATGGCACAGAGGCCAGTCGAAGCATTCTCGGCCACCGACACCGCCAGATTTAAACTCGGGATTAACATCAGGTGCGAACTACTGGTCAACATACCGCCACCATGGTGAATCACGGTATGCGGCATTTGCTCGGTTTTATCGTCCTTAGACCAACCCAAACAATACTGCGGATCAGCACCACGACCATAAGGCGTCGACATCTGCGGGGTAAATAGCAGAGCCACCGAAGCCGGCGATAATAATTGCTGGCCCTTAAACTCCCCGTTGTTTAACAGACAAAGCGCATAGTTAGCCATTTCAGTCATCGACGTATAGATACCGCCAGGCGCCTGCACATTACCGCCAATAGGCACATCACTGGCCATGGCATGCACCCCGCCGTCACGGCTCTCAAACCTATAACCGGTCATCACATTCTGATCGGGATCACTATCGAGCGCCTGCTGAGTCAATACCGCGCGGCTCATCTCAAGTGGCTGCAGTATTTCTTGCTGTAGAAATTGCTCAAAAGAAATACCCGAAAGGTCTTCAATAATAAACGCCAAGCAGCTGTACATATCATTGTTGTAAAAGAAATGTTCACCCGGACTGTGCACAATAAATTCCGCGGCATCACTCAAATGCGTTATAAACTGCTCACGGGTTTCAACCGGATAAATACAGCTAAGATCATTAAAGGTATAAGCAAAATGCTTGCCCCCAGCATCCATACTTGGGATACCCGTGCTGTGGGAGAGCATATGCTTAATTTTGATCTCAGGGCGCTCAGTAAATAACCCGTAATCTAAATAGTCCGCCGCGCTATCCTCAATATTTAACTTGCCGGCCTCCTGCAACTTCAAAATAGCAAAGGCGGTAAACGATTTTGTGATGCTACCAATACCTATCAGAGTATTTTCATCCATTGGCGAATACGCTTTCAGATTCCTAGAACCAAATCCTTTCGCATAAACCAGCTTCCCATCGTGCACCAGGCTAAGAGCCAAACCGGGGGTATTTTTGCCGCGCATTATTTTCCGGATAGTTTTATCCAGAGCTGTAAAATTCATTGAGCTGTCCTTAATTTTAAATTAGTTCGTTTGAGTTTCGATTGAGGTTCGATTGAGTTTCGATTGGGCTTCAATTGAAGTGTCACTAAATAATAGACTGCTTTACACAATGCTGCCTGTGAGGGGTTCTTCGGTATGATTAATCGTGAACGTATACAGCATGCCCGCTACCCAACTAGAGACGCAGCTAAAGCCGATGTGTTTAAGTATATCGAACGGTTTCATAATCCACGGATGCGGCGACGCGCTGCAAGACAAGATTGGAAGGTAAGTGCTTTTTTAAACCGTCCGTGAAAACGGGGTAGAACCCGCTTCTTGCGTGCATTCCAAATATCGTAGCTGTCCTGCAGAGATGACCAACTCTCAGCGGAGCCGCCAAGCACGGTTGATAAGCGCACGGCCATTTCTGGTGATACATTTGAGACACCGTTGAGCAAGCGATTAAAGGTGCTGCGTGCGATGACTAGCCGATCGGCTATGTTATTGCCGGTAATTTCAGCAAAGGGTTCGATGTAGGCGCTAAATAAGACCAGTAATAGCTGATATCTTATTAAATTGGAATTGCGTAGGCCGCCACTTTGCTGGTGTTTAGCAGACTTTGAGATCCCTCGTCGCTACGCTCTGTCGGGATGACAGGTTAAGGGGCTCTGGCGGAATGACAGCTTAAGGGGCTTTGGCGGAATGACAGCTTAAGGGGCTTTGGCGGGATGACAGCTTAAGGGGCTCTGGCAGGATGACAGCTTAAGGGCCTGTGTCAGGACAACAAATTAAGGCGGTCTGGCGGGATGACAGACTAGGTACTGGGAGATATTAATTTTAGTTTTGGGAAGGCGCTATGAGGCTGTTACGGGGCTTAGGATGAATCAATTACAGGCTATCATTAACCCTTATACGCAGTTCTTTACCTGGCTTGAAATAAGGTACGTACTTACCACTCAAATCTACTGCATCACCGGTCTTGGGATTACGGCCTACTCGCGGGGCGCGGTAGTGAAGTGAGAAGCTGCCAAAGCCTCGGATTTCGGTGCGCTGGTTGGTGACCAGTGCATGGGTCATGCGCTCTAAGATCATCCGTACAGCTAACTCAACATCCTTGGGAGGAAGCTGGTCTTGGCTGGCGGAGATTTTCTCAATTAGCTCAGATTTAGTCATGACGTCTTTCCGGCTCACTATTCAATAGTTTTATTATTGTGGCGAAACCACTGAATATTCAAAATGGTGTCGATGTTTACTCTTTGATTTTATTGAAGTTTTAGATTTATACAAGCAAAACCTCGATATATGTCATTTCGCAGACGAAAAAAAGGGTGGCAAAGCCACCCTTTTTCGATCTCAGCAGAACCTTACTTGTCCATTTGCGCTTTGATCAGGTCTCCAATAGTTGCTGGAGAGGAAGTATCAGCTTCAACCTTGCGGTGAGCTTTAACCACTGCTTTCTCTTCTGCAACGTCTTTAGCCTTGATAGACAGGCTAATAGCACGAGTCTTGCGATCGACATTGATGATTCTAGCTTCGATCTCTTGGCCTTCTTGTAAATGCTGACGGGCGTCTTCAATCTTCTCGCGAGAGATCTCAGAACCTTTCAAGTAAGCTTCGATGTCGTTGCCTAGATCAACAGTAGCGCCTTTAGCATCAATTTCTTTAACGATGCCTTTAACAATTGCGCCTTTGTCGTTCTCGGTTACATAGTTGTTGAACGGATCGTCAGACAGCTGCTTGATACCCAGTGAGATGCGCTCGCGCTCTGCATCAATACTCAGTACAACTGTTTCAACTTCTTCGCCCTTCTTGAAGTTACGAACGGCTTCTTCGCCAGTTTCGTTCCAAGAGATATCAGACAGGTGAACCAGACCGTCGATGCCGCCGTCTAGGCCGATAAAGATACCGAAGTCAGTGATTGACTTGATCTTGCCTGAAATCTTGTCGCCTTTAACCATAGTAGTGGCAAAGTCATCCCAAGGATTGGTGTGACACTGCTTGATACCCAGAGAGATACGACGACGTTCTTCGTCGATATCCAGAACCATAACTTCAACTTCGTCGCCCAGATTAACGATCTTAGATGGGTGAACATTTTTGTTAGTCCAATCCATTTCAGACACGTGAACCAGACCTTCAACGCCGTCTTCCAACTCGGCAAAACAACCGTAGTCAGTGAGGTTAGTGATCTTAGCTTTAGCACGTGCGCCTTCTGGGTAACGACCTTTGATGTCGCCCCAAGGATCTTCGCCCATCTGCTTCATACCCAGTGATACGCGGTTACGCTCGCGATCAAACTTAAGTACTTTAACGTCAATCTCGTCGCCGACATTGATCATCTCGGAAGGATGCTTGATGCGCTTCCAAGACATATCAGTGATGTGCAACAGACCATCGATTCCACCCAGATCAACGAACGCGCCGTAATCAGTAAGGTTCTTAATGACACCTTTGAGTGATGCGCCCTCTTCGAGGTTGGCCAGCAGTTCTTCACGTTCTACAGAGTTTGCACTCTCCATTACGGCACGACGGCTAACAACAACGTTGTTGCGCTTAGGATCGAGCTTGATAACTTTAAATTCTAATTCGATGTTCTCAAGGTGAGTAATCTCACGCAGTGGGCGAACATCAACAAGTGAACCTGGAAGGAACGCGCGCAAGCCGCGAACATCAACAGTAAATCCACCTTTAACCTTGCCGCTGATAACTCCGATAACAACTTCGTCAGCTTTGTGAGCTGCTTCAAGTTCGATCCAAGATTCTGCGCGACGGGCTTTTTCACGGGAAAGCTTAGTAGCACCGAAACCATCTTCAACGGCTTCGAGAGCAACCTGTACTTCGTCGCCAATGGCAACTTCAAGTACGCCTTTCTCGTCATAAAATTGGTCAATTGCTATAACGCCTTCAGACTTCAGTCCAGCATGGACTGTTACCCAGTCTTTATCGATATCGATAATTACGCCAGTAATGATGGCGCCGGGGTTCATCTCAACGGTTAATAGACTTTCTTCAAATAGATCTGCGAAATTTTCGCTCATGGGTTGATCCTGAGTTTTGACAGAGATATGACAGAAGACGTGCTAGCGTCACTCTCTTTTTTCCGCGCTGCCAGTTTACGCGGGTCAGTTAAAATAAAGGCCTACAGCAATAAAAGCTGGCGATTGCTGCGTTGCCCGTTTTGGTGTTGAATCTGTAAAATTTGGTGTTACAACTACTAAGCACTACTAAAATGCACTACTAAAATGCACTACTAAAAAGCGTTACTACTGCTTCTTTATGCCTTTAACAGACAGGATATTAAGCACTGTATCTGTTACTTCCTGAATCGACATGGCTGAGGAGTCTAACTCTATGGCTCCATCTGCTGCTCGCAGCGGTGAAGCATCTCTGCTCATATCTCTGTCATCTCGCGAGCGCACCTGCTCTACGAGGGCGGGCAGACTAACATCTTCGCCCTTTTCAAGCAACTCTTTGTGGCGTCTGGCGGCGCGTTCTTCGGCGCTTGCGGTGAGGTAAATCTTGAGTTCTGCAGTGGGGAAAATCTCGCTACCCATATCACGGCCATCGGCGACTAAACCGGGGGCTCGTGCAAACATTCGCTGACGTTTTAACAGTGCTGAACGCACGCCCGGATACTGAGCGACCTTT